>Ga0335069_10010802_pt1 | contig 12916 bp, 12 predicted proteins | sample Lox_Sample_11_FD_206714 | JGI IMG/M metagenome (GOLD analysis project Ga0335069, IMG submission 206714) | Soil microbial communities from Loxahatchee National Wildlife Refuge, Florida, United States - Lox_Sample_1.1 | ecosystem: Environmental > Terrestrial > Soil > Wetlands | place: USA... | reverse complement strand
CAAGCGCTTCTGGAAGCCGCCGGGATCGAACCACTGCGTGATGCCCAGGGCATCGGTGAGTTCCCGGGGCGAGTTTGCAATATTCGAGCCAATCGTGATGGCCCAATAAGCCAACTGGTCCCAGGGCAACAAATATCCGGTAAAGCTGAGCGCCAGCGTAATCACCAGCAGCCCCAGGCCCACCAGCCAATTAAACTCCCGTGGCTTCTTGTAGCTGGCGGTGAAGAACACGCGCGCCATGTGCAGCAAGACGACCAAAACCATGACCTGCGCAGCCCAGCGGTGGATGTTGCGGATAAAGCGACCGGTATAGACGGCGAAGTGGAGGTCCTTCATCGACTGATAAGCCAGGTCAGTGGAAGGCTTGTAGTACACCATCAGCAGGACGCCGGTGATTAGTGTGATGAGGAAGCTGGCGGTGGCGATGAGTCCCAGTCCGAACGTGAGGGTCGGACTGAGCGATCGCAGATGCACCCGCACGCTGTGTATGTGCAGAAACAGGTTGTGGAAGGTGGCCTGCGACTCTTCGCGCTCGGATTCCGGCAGCTTTCCGGTGCGGAAGCAGGCATCCTTAAGGGTGCTCGGAAGCTCCTTCAGGTTGTGAACGAATTCCTGGGTCGCCGTCTCTGTCACGGTATGCCTCCTACACGCTGTAGTGCGTGCCCTCCTGCACCTCGATGTCGGCATGAACAATCAGCTCGCCGTTAGCCGCGCGGCTGACCTCCAGCCAGGGCAGAGGCCGTGGAGCCGGGCCACCCACTACATTGCCCATATCGTCGAAGCGAGAACCGTGACATGGGCACGCGAAGCCTTCCTTTGAACGGGCCACGGTGCAACCCAAGTGGGTACACGTGGTAGAGATGGCGTAGAAGCCGGCGTCATCCCGAAACAGCGTGAGGTTGTCGTCGGGAAAGGGCGTCTCGCTGCCGGCCAGAAACTGCTCGGGCGGGCCGAGTTTGAAGCGGCGCACCGGGCCGGGAAGCACGGCCGGATTCGGCAACCGCAGGATTCCTGCGACCGCTGTTCCGATGGCGGCGAAAAAGCTGCTGATCGCGGCCATGCTCAAAAAGCTGCGCCGGGTGACCGGAGGTGGATCTAAGCGGGACATGGCTTCCACTCCTTGGCGAAATTGAATTGCTCCATGGTGATGGCGGTCGTTGGACAGCGCTGCGCGCACAGCCCGCAACGGATGCAGCGCTCTTCGTCCTTGATGATGGCGGAGAGATCAGACGGATCAAGATTGAGGTCACGCACCGCAGCTTGCAACTCCGCCGATTCGCCCAGCCGGTCGTAGCTCACCAGCTTCAGGCACACCGTCGGGCACACGTCCGCGCAGCCGCCGCACAAGATGCAGCGCTTCCCGTCGAAGATGGTGTTGATGCCGCAATCGAGGCAGCGGCCAGCTTCTGCCACAGCCTGGTCTTCGCTATATCCGATTTCGACCAATGCCGTGGGGCTTTTCAGTCGCTCTGCCGCCGAAAGCGTTGGTATGTGCTGGCGCCTCCGCCGCTCGTAGTTTTTCTCGCGATGGTAATGTTTGATAGGGAAGTGGAACTGTACCTCTTCGGGCGCGATTTCCTCGCCGCGAAGGAAACGGTACACCGACCGCGCCACCTGCTTGCCGCTGGCAATTGCGTGAATCATCAGACGCGGCCCGTACGCGATGTCGCCGGCGATGAACACCCCGGGCTCCGAGGTTGTGCCCGTCGTTGGATCATTCACGATCTGCTGCGGCGAGCGCATCTCGATACCGTCGCGCTGCGCGTCCACAAAACTCAGGTCGGCGGACTGACCCACCGAAAGCAGGACGGTGTCGGCCTCAATGTCCTGGGTACTGGAGTCGTCGAACTTGGGGGCAAACCGCTTGTTTTCGTCGTACACCTGGATGCAACGCACGAAGCGGACTCCGCGTACGAACTTCTGGCCATCACGCTCGTCGACCAGCACCTCTTTCGGGCCCCATCCGTTGTAGCGGACGACGCCTTCATCCTGACCTTCCAGGATCTCCACTGTGTCCGCGGGCATTTCTTCCAGCGACTCCAGACAGACCAGGTTCACCTGGCGCACGCCTGCCATGCGGGCGGCGGTGCGCGACACGTCATATTCTTCCTGGCGCAACACCGTGCGGGCCACGTCGTAGGCAACGTTTCCGCCGCCGATGACAATGACACGCTGACCCAGTTCGACCTGCTTCCCCAGCGCCACATCGCGCAGAAAGTCAACGCCACCGACGACTCCGATAGCGTCGGCATTCGGAACCGGGAGCGCTCGCGATCTCTTGGCGCCGCACGCAATGATCACAGCGGAAAAATCGCGGCGCAGTTCAGGAAAACTCACGTCTTTGCCAACCTGCGTATTGCAGCGGATCTCCACGCCCAGCGACTGTATGACAGCAACTTCGGCACGAATCAGCTCACGCGGCAACCGATACCCCGGCACGCCCGTGTACAGCATCCCGGCCGGATAAGGCTCCATCTCGAAAATCGTCGGCCGGAAACCCATCAGCGCCAGATCGTGCGCTGCGGCCAGTCCTGCGGGCCCGGACCCGATGATTGCAATGCACTCTCCACTGGGCTTGGGAAACCCGGCGTCAGCCAGAAACTCGAGCAGGTGGCTGAGTTCATCGATGTCGTCGCACTGGCGGGCCTCGTTGTGCTGCTTTAGGTAAGGAAACAGCTCACATCCAGCGTCTTTGCGAGTATCGCTGCCGAACTTCTCGCACACAAATCGCTTTAGCGCGCGGATTGAGATTGGCTGGTCAATTGTCCCTCGACGGCAGGCCGCCTCACAGGGGGCTCCGCAGATTCGTCCGCACAATGACGCCAGGGGATTGGGGCCGCGTGCGATCAAATACGCCCGCTCGTAGTCACCCGCGGCAATGGCTCGGACATACCCACGCGCATCGGTATGCACGGGGCAGGCGAACTGGCACTTGATCTGCTCCCGCCAGTACTCGCGGTCGGCCATGCGGACTGTGTAGCGCGCTTCGTCCACCATCGACTGCCTGTTGTTGCGGTGCTTTCATTTGTAACGCTATGCTTGCCCGTGACTGCCTGCTATGACTAAAGTCACGATGGTTCTGTGATTAATTCCGCTCCCGATTCGGTCATGGCAAGCTGACATGGAACCGGCAGCGACCGGGTCAGTCGTATACTGAATCGCTCCCAAGCCTGACGAAGTGCTAAAGGAGGAACTGATGCCGAAACCATCCAGTTCCGCTGATCGAATCCGCAAATCGCATCCCCAAGTCTGGCAACGGTTCACGGCTCTCGCTGACGCCTGTCACGAGGCCGGTCCGCTGGATGAAAAGACACGACGGCTCGTGAAACTGGCCCTTGCCATTGCAGCCGGCACCGAGGGTGGCACGCACTCTGCCGTTCGCCACGCGCGAGAAGCCGGAATCACCATCGAAGAGATGGAGCACGTCGTCATGCTCAGTGTGACAACCCTGGGATTTCCCGCCGCTGGACGCGCTCTGGCCTGGATTCACGATATGAAGGACTAACCGTCGCTTCGCGGCAACATCGTTCAGAATCCACCGATCATTTCTGAGCTACCTGCTCGCAACCCCGACGGCCTGTGCACCCAGGTTTTCGGCAATCTGCAAAAGTCTCTTGTCCTCAGCGTCGCCGATTTTCTGCGCGTCCACTTCTGCAAACGCAGAGGCCAGTTGCTGTTGCTCGTCTTGCGTTAGCATCTGCTCGGCTATTGCGAAGAGTATGTTGTTCTCCTTATAGATGTGCTCCCTGAGAAGCGCGGCATAGTCCAGGGCGGCGTCGGCCCACTCGGCGCCGGGGCAAGGTTGCCTTCCGCGTACGCCTTTGCGGCTTCTGCCATACGGGCGATATGCGACCGGCCTATCTGGTGCTCCATCAACATCATGCTCACCGGCCCGCCAGCCATCGGCAAAGACTGGCGGAGTTTGGGGAAGAGATGGTCTTCTTCCTTGCCGTGGTGCTGCGCGTCGGAGAACCTGCGCAGAAAGTCAACGGTTTGCTGCAGAACTTCGGCCGGCACCGTGCTGCCAGCTTCAATGGCGTTTGCGGTCTTCTCAGTAGCGTCGAGTACGCCCAGGATAGCCTACGTTCGGAGCAACACTGTTCAACCTTCCGTGCGAGCCGCGTTCGAGGAGGAAAACTGTGGCGCTCTCTAAACGCGGGCGATTCTGGCATTGCGAGTTCCAAGTCAATGGAAACCGTTACCGGGGATCGACCAAACACACCACCCAAGCCCGAGCCAAGCAGGTTGAGATACGAAAGATGCTAGAGGCGCAGGAAAACGGATATTCGCCGGCCCTCAAGAAGCCACCCATCCTGCGGGACTTGGCGACTACTGTGCTCAACCGAATCGACAATAGTTCACTTGATCCCGACACCAAGCATTACTACCGGAACGGTTGGAGTCGGCTGGAAATAACCCCTCTTGCCGGCATGAGGCTGAACTGGATTACGCCCGAAGCGATTGAGGACTTGCAGCTCGACGGTTCTCCATCGTGACAGAACCAGGCGTTGCGGACTCTCAGTGTCATTCTTTCTAGGGCCGTGAAGCTTCACTACCTGCATCAGAGGCCGAAGATAACGCTCAAGAAGGAGACACGACGCGAAGGCATTATTGACGACGATGCCGAAGCGTTGCTATTGCAAGTTGCCGCCCAACCCTTGAGGGACGTGCTGATTCTCGTGCGCGACGTGGGACTCAGACCCGAAGAAGTTTTCCGCATGAGATGGGAGCACGTTCACTGGGAGAAGCGGGTGTACTTCAACCCCTTCGGAAAGACCCAAAAGTCGCGGCGCTGGATCCCCATCAGCGAGCGAGCAACTGAGGTACTGAAAACGCGCCTCTACAACCAGTCCACCGCGAAACCGACGCGACGGGGAAGGCCATTCGCGGCATCGAAGCCGTGTGAATGGGTATTTCCGTCCAGGACATCCGCCGCGCCACACCTAACCACTGTCGCTAAGCAGTTTCGTGCGGCGAGACGACTGGCGAGACTGCCCGAATCGTTGACGCTTTACGGTGCGCGGCACGCATTTGCAACTTACGCCGTTGAAGCTACTGGAAACGTGTTCGCGGTGGCTGATGTGATGGGACACGAGGACTTTAAGACAACGCGAATCTACCAGCATTGTGATTCACGCGCGATTCGAGATGCGATTGATCAGCGCAATCGGAGGGTGATGTGAGAGAGTCCCCACAAAATCCCCACAATCCCAAAAATGGTAAAAACAAAGCCCACCAGTCATGGCGGGCAATTGATACGAACGAAAGAAGTTACTGGAGCCGACGATCGGACTTGAACCGATGACCTGTCGATTACGAATCGACTGCTCTACCAACTGAGCTACGTCGGCCTCCCGTTGATTGTAACTGCTCTCCGGAAACATCGTAAAGCAGGCCTAAGTCCCAGTTTTCCACCGCCGTACCCTGATTTGGTACTTGCGCCAGCATGCCAGTGAGCCGATAATTGTTCGTAGAGCTCCGGGGCCACAACGGGCTTACATGAATCGATTTTGCCGCTCGGACATTTTACGGATACTGCACATCACAACCAAGCAGCTATCTGGTTGGCAACGCGCTGGCTTGGCACCGGTTTCTGACGACTTCTCTTTTTTCGACCTGATCCAGCTCAAGAAAATACGGGACCTGCGGGCCAAGCGTGTGCGTCCGGCGGTAATTCGCGAGTCCCTGATGGCCATGCGGAAGCAAGTGGCCGGCATGGAGAACCCGCTTCTCGAAGCCAGCGTCTTCAGCGTGGGCAACCGGGTTGCATTCCGGCATCAAGGACGCGCCATGGAGCCGCTCGCGGGACAGTTCGTGATGGAGTTCGAGCCGATAGGGGCCGTAGTGTCGGCAAAGGTCAGACCCATCATGCGAATCGAATCTGCCTCCGATTTATTCGTGCGCGGCGTCGCTCTCGAAGAACATCCCAGTACCCACGATGAGGCGATCGCCATCTACCTCAAGGTCCTGGAACTCGAGCCCGAGCACGCCGCCGCTCACATCAACCTGGGTACCCTGTATTACAACCGCCAGAAGTTCGCCTCGGCGGAGAATCACTATCGCCGGGCGATCAAGGCCGACCCGCGTTACGCGCTGGCCTACTTCGATCTCGGCAACGTGCTCGATGAGACCAACCGCGTGGAAGAGGCTATCGTGGCCTACCGTACCGCTTTACAATTGGCCCCCACCTACGCCGATGCACACTACAACTTGGCGCTGGCGCTGGAGCGCTCACGCCAGCCGCGACAAGCACTCGTGCACTGGAAAGCCTACGCCAAACTCGATCGCGTTGGGCCATGGTCGGTACACGCCCGTAATCGGATCGAGCGCATCCTGGAAGCCGACGCGCTCAAGATGGTCTTCCGGCGGCCGTCGTAACTCCCTCGCCATTGGTTTCCTGATCTTGCAATACCGCAGAAAGAGCCGGCGCCCGGTGTCCGCATTCGGACGAGATCTCCGCGAACGGACGAGCGGCTCCGCCCCCGTCTCCCTGAGAAGCCTCCAAATATCTGAAAGACAAGCATTTCTCCAAGACAATCGTCTGGATGACTAGTTGCACATGTAAGTTCTTACCTGCTCGGGAGAACTGTCCAAATGCGAACTTCGTTGAGCGATCTTGCCTACGCGCTACGCCAGATGCGCAAGTCACCCGGCTTCACACTGGTTGCGGTAGTAACCCTGGCGCTGGGCATCGGAGCCAATGCAGCGATTTTCACCCTCATCCACGCCATCCTGCTACAGCCGTTGCCAGTAAAGAATCCTTCGGCGTTGTACCGCCTGGGTTCGCACGACATCAACTGCTGCGTGATTGGCGGATTGCAGGACGAATGGGACGATTTTTCCTATCCGCTTTACCAGAAGATCAAGGCGGAGACTCCTGAATTCGGGGATCTGGCGGCGATTCAGGCTGGACTGTCCATTGCCAGCGCTCGGCGCAGTGCAGACAACAGCCCGGCGCGACCCATGTTTTCCGAATACGTTTCTGGCAACTACTTCGACGTGTTGGGTGTCGGTCCGGGCGTGGGGCGCGTGCTGCATCCTTCCGACGACCAAACAGGCGCGCCGCCGGCCGCAGTAATGAGCTATCGCGCCTGGCAGAATTACTATGCCAGCGATCCATCGGTCGTAGGTTCGACATTCACGATCAACGGCGCTCCGTTCACCGTGGTCGGGGTGACGCCCCCCGAATTCTTCGGGGACCGTCTCACGGATACTCCACCAGACTTCTGGCTGCCGCTCGCGACAGAACCGCTGGTGCAAGGCAGTCTGGCAATGCTGAACCGTCCAAACTTGCACTGGCTATACATCATGGGGCGACTGAAGCCGGAATTCTCATCGGCTCAGGTGCAGTCGAAGGTAACGGTGGAACTGCAGCAGTGGCTGAACAGCGCCGACGGAGCGTCGACAATAGGCGACGGAGACCGCAGCCGCATTGTCAAGCAGAAGGTCCTCATGCTGCCGGCGGCCGGCGGCGTGGCGATGTTGGCCAGGGACTCTGAGAAGGGCCTACGTTTGCTGATGGCTCTTTCTGGACTCGTTCTGCTGATCGCCTGTGCCAACATCGCCAACCTGCTGCTGGCGCGGGGAACCGCACGCCAGATGCAAACGTCGGTGCGCTTGGCGCTGGGGGCTGGTCGCGCCAGACTGATCCAGCAGCTGCTTACCGAGAGTGTCTCACTGGCCGTGCTAGGCGGCGCAGCCGGGTTGTTCGTCGCGTACGTGGGAACTCGCAGTATCCTCGCCATCGCGTTCCAAGGTTCGCCGGTTATTCCAATTCGTCCTGAACCCTCGACCCCGGTGTTGTTGTTTTCCTTCGCACTGTCGCTGCTGACCGGCATTGTGTTCGGCGTAGCGCCGGCTTGGATCAGCTCGCATGCTGATCCGGCCGAGGCCCTGCGCGGCTCAAGCCGCTCCGCCACGCACGGCGCCACCCTACCCCAGAAAATGCTGGTTGTGGTGCAAGCCGCGCTTTCGCTTGTACTGGTGGCCGGTGCGGTTTTGCTCGTGCAAAGTCTGCGGAAACTCGAGCATCAGAACTTCGGCTTCCAGAGTGATCATCGCTACATCATTCGGGTGGAGCGGGCTTTCCACGACTATTCGATGGAGAAGCGGGCCGGGGCGTACCGTGAGCTGCAGCAGAAGCTGAACAGCATTCCCGGAGTAATCACCTCTAGCTACTCCATGTACAGCCCGTTGGAAGGCAACAACTGGAGTTCATCAGTGTATCTGCCCGGTCGCAAACATCTGAGCGGCGAGCATGGGGACTATGCCTCCTGGCTGCGTGTCGGGCCGGATTACTTTCAGACGATGGGCACACGCCTGCTGCGCGGTCGCACCATTGCAGAGCAGGACACCCCAACATCGACCAAAGTGGCTGTCGTCAACCAGCGCTTTGCTAAGAAGTTCTTTGGCGACGAGGACCCGATTGGAAAGCACTTCGGGTACGGCGACCCCAAACATGACGCAGACTGGGAGATTGTCGGGGTCGTGGAGGACACGAAGTACCAGGACACCCACGGGCCTGCCTACGCCACATTCTTCCTGCCGTATCTCCAGCGAATCGTGTATGACGATCCGGCCGACAATGCAGGCGCCGCCCGCTCGCAGGCCATCAACACCATTGAGCTGCATGTGACGGGCGCGCCGGAAAACCTCGAAAACACGGTGCGGCGACGGTTGGCGGAACTTGATCCCGACATGACGGTTTTGCGGCTGGTCAGCTTCGGTGAGCAGGTGGGGGAGGCACTCAACCAGGAGCGGTTGCTGGCGAGGCTGACGACCTTGTTCGGAATTCTGGCCCTCATGCTGGCGTCGATCGGACTTTACGGCGTCACTGCCTACGCCGTCGAGCGGCGCACGCGCGAGATTGGCATTCGTGTAGCTGTGGGGGCGACGCGCGCGAATGTGGTGCGGATGGTCTTGAGCGGCGCGTTCCGGCAGGTGGCTCTTGGACTGGCGACCGGAATCCCGCTGGCGCTGCTGAGTGGATGGCTGATTTCGAGCCAACTGTTTGAGGTGAAGGGACACGATCCCGTGGCCCTTGGAGTGGCGGCTATATTGCTGGCAGTGTGCGCCCTGATCGCCGCATTGATCCCCGCCCGGCGCGCCGCCTCCATCGATCCCATGCAGGCACTGAGGACCGAATAGGGCGCCGTTGATCCGTCCGCGCCCAGTAAGCTAATGCGCCGCAGCGTTGTTTTTTATCCAGCGCGCGATGTCGTTGATCACGTCTTCCGAAACATGGCCGGGGCTGGAATAGTCCTGGGGACTGGGAGGACCCGAGCCGGCGCCGGGATTGAACAGGTGCGTGTAGGTCGGGTAGAACTTGAAGGTCGCTCGCGGATCATTAGCCAGCTTTTTCTTCCAGATGTCAAAGTCGGCGGTCGTCACCTGGTAGTCCCTTCCTCCCTGCAAAACCAGAATCGGAACTTTCAGGCCCGCCGCGACCTTGGCGGGATCGTAATTGCGCAGATCGAGGAAGTACGAGCCCGGAATCGGTGAGCCGAAGAAGTCCACAGTATCGGTCGCTTTCAGGGACGGGCTTTCGACTTGGGCGGCAATAGCCTCGGCTTGCTCGATCTGCTTCTGGTTTTCCGGCGTCTGAGTAGGCGCCAGGCTGGCAATGTACCTGATCTGCTCGACCACGACTTTTTCCAGCGGCCGAGCGGTACCCGCCATGACGATGATTCCGGCCACCTGCGGGTCTTCTGCGGCAATACGGGGCGCCAGCATGCCACCCAGACTGTGGCCGAGAACGTAAATCTGCTTCCGGTTGATCTCCGGCATCTTGGTCAACAAAGAGACGGCGGCCATGGCGTCGTCGGTGACCTCGTCCCTCACGGTGAAGGGCGCATCACCCTTGGAGTCGGCCCCGTATTGTTTGGTGCGCTTGACGTAGCGAAGCACGGCGATGTTCTGACTCGCGAGTCCGTACGCCAAGTCCTTGAACGGCTTGCTCGGCCCGATGGTCTCGTCCTGATCGTGCGGCCCTGAGCCCTGCACCAATACAACCGCCGGCACCGCCTGCCTGGTGTTGGGCAGCGTCAGCGCGCCGGGCAGTTCCCAGCGACCGCTGACGATGTTGGTGTCGCGCTCGTGATACTTCTCGGGATTCGCATACGGCGGGGCTTTCCACTCGGACTCAGCGGCGACCGCCTCAGAGGAGCCGGATGGAGGCTCAAAGAAAAGACCTTTCACCCGGCCTTGGGCGTCCATAAACACCTTTGCATCAAGGGTGGCTCGTTCGAACTCGCAGGTCATGATGACAGCAATCAGCCCCTGCTTCTCCAGCGCCTTAGTGGCCTTAATGATTTTGAACGGGCCGGCCTGCGCGAGCAGCGAGTCCCACACCTCCGGTAGCTTGGCAACCGGGAGAGCGGCTTTCATCTGGTCGTCGAATTGGGCCTCGACCAGATCGAATTGACGCGCCACAAGCTCGTTCACCAGCGTCTTGCCGAGGGACTCGTAATCAAGAGTTTGGGAGAAACACACGGCACAGACGCAAGCGAGGATTACGCTGACTGCAAACCTGGAGAAGATCTTCATAGTGAGACTTCGACGAAGGAGTGCGATGCAAATCCATACTAACGCCGCCAGGTTGGCAGTGAATATCCGTCGGGGTTCCCGGCGCGTTAACCCGCGAGTGGTAACTTAGGTTGGCGTGCACCGAATGACACAGCCACTCGCCTTTGACGGTGCTAGAATCGAGGGTTTTGTATTCCAGCATTGAGGACTCTTGTCATGTCTGATATCACCGCAACCGATATGCCGCCCGCACCACTGGTCGCTCTCACCGAGGACGAGACCCTGTTTCGCGACACCGTCCGGCAATTCGCCGAAGAGACCGTCAAGCCTCACGTCAAGGAGATGGATGAGAAGGGCGTCTTCGAGCCATCGCTGATCAAGAACTTCTTTGAGCTCGGGCTAATGGGAATTGAGGTCCCCGAACAATACGGCGGCGGAGGCGGCACGTTCTTCGAGGCCATTCTCGCCGTCGAGGAACTGTCGCGAGTGGACGCCTCGGTGGGCGTGATCGTGGATGTGCAGAACACGCTGGTCAACAACGCGCTGATGCGCTGGACCACCGACGAGCAGAAGACGCGCTACCTGCCGCGTATGTGTTCCGACACGGTGGGCGCCTACGCCCTCAGCGAGGCTAATTCGGGCTCGGATGCCTTCGCCCTGCAGACCAAGGCGGAGTTGAAGGGCGACGAGTATGTGCTCAACGGCCAGAAGCTGTGGATCACGAATGCCAAGGAAGCAGGCGTATTTATCCTGCTGGCCACGGTCGATCCGTCGGCGGGATACAAAGGCATCACTGCCTTCATCGTGGAGAAGGACTTCCCCGGATTCAGCGTCGGCAAGAAGGAAGACAAGCTGGGAATTCGCGCTTCCAGCACCTGTGAGCTGATCCTGACCGACTGCCGCGTGCCCAAGGTCAACGTGCTGGGCGAGGTGGGCAAGGGCTACAAGATCGCCATCGAGACATTGAATGAGGGTCGCATCGGCATCGGCGCACAGATGATCGGGCTGGCACGCGGCGCGTGGGAGTGCGCCGTGAAGTACGCCCAGGAGCGCAAGCAGTTTGGCAAGGCGATCTCAGAATTCCAGGGCATACAGTTCCAGATCGCTCAGATGGCGACCGAGATTGAGGCAGCGCGCATGCTCCTGTACAACGCGGCGCGCATGAAAGATGCCCGCATGAACTTCGTGAAAGAGGCTGCCATGACGAAGCTGTTTTGCTCGCAGGTTGCCGAGCGCGTGGCGTCGCTCTGTATCGAGATTTACGGTGGCTACGGCTTCACTAAGGATTACCCGGTGGAGAAATACTTCCGCGACTCGAAGATCGGCAAAATCTACGAGGGCACGTCGAACATGCAGTTGCAGACGATTGCGAAGCTGGTGATGGGCAGATAGAGGTGGATCCATGCTGGTGTCGAGCAAAATAATGGGGCTGATTCCCATTACGGACGCAGCCCGCGCCAAAGCGTTCTATGCCGATACGCTGGGGCTGAAGTTCGTCAGCGAAGATCCCTTTGCCCTGGTGTTCGACGCGAATGGGAACATGTTGCGGCTAACCAAGATGAAGGAGTTCACGCCGCAGCGGTTTACGATCCTGGGATGGGAGGTGCCGGACATTCAGGGCGCCGTGACGCAGCTCGCAGCCGCAGGTGTAAAGTTCGAACGCTACGAGTTCATCCAGCAGGATGAACTTGGCATCTGGACCGCACCCGGTGGAACGAGAGTAGCGTGGTTTCTTGATCCCGACGGGAACAACCTCAGCGTCTCTCAACACTGATTATTGCTCGAAGCGCAAGCAGCCGAACTTCTGCGGTATGTGGAAGTTCGGCCTTTCGGTTTCGGTCGGCTGCCAGGCGGAATAGAAGCGCTCCGGGTCGCTCCCCTCGCAGCGGAAGAAGTTTACCCGCCAGGAGCGCGCGGGATCGAAGCTCCTGGTCAACGAAGCCATGGGGATCGCCAACTCAGCGGTCCATTCGCGGGACTGCTCGTCGAGCGTCACCACGGAGCGCATGCCGCTGGTGATGTGCCTTAGTCCTTGCGGCGTGATGTCCAGATCGAGCCACTGCCCATTGGGGCTGACTTCGAACTCTTTGTAGTATCTCTCGCCGAAGCGGTCGGGCTGAAGAAACACTTCAGCTACGTCCCGTTCCCAAAGCTGGTCGCGGCGGCCGTTTGGTCCCGCATCCGGGAAAACATCGATCGTGCAGTAGTGGCAACGGAAGCGTAAGTAAAGCTGGTCGGACGTCCACAGAAGACGGACTTCTGTTAGCCGCCGGCGGTCGTGATTCGCGCCCTGCCAGTCGTGGCAGAAGCGGATAGGCTCCGACATCTCCCAAACAGAAGCAACAGGAAAGCCGTTCGCACCAGTCGAATGCCGCAGACGAACGGCTGTGAT
>Ga0335069_10010801_pt1 | contig 12917 bp, 8 predicted proteins | sample Lox_Sample_11_FD_206714 | JGI IMG/M metagenome (GOLD analysis project Ga0335069, IMG submission 206714) | Soil microbial communities from Loxahatchee National Wildlife Refuge, Florida, United States - Lox_Sample_1.1 | ecosystem: Environmental > Terrestrial > Soil > Wetlands | place: USA: Florida... | reverse complement strand
TCGCGTCGACGCCCATCTCGGCGACGGGCTGGCCCGCGCGCACCGCGTCGCCCTCGTTCACGAGCAGCGCGCCGTTGTGGCCATAGGCCGTGATGAGGCCGTTCTCGTGCTTCAGGATCACGAGCGGCCCGTACGACTGTATACCGGCGCCCGCGTAGACGACCCGGCCGCTCGCCGCGGCGCGCACGCTGCGGTCCGGCCCGGATGCGGCGATCACGATCCCGCGCGTCCTGCCGGCGCCGAAAGGCGCGGTCACGACCCCGGTCGCCGGCCATGACAATGCGGCAGCCGGCGCGGGTACCGGCGGTGACGTCGGCAGCGTCGCGGCAGGCGGCTGCGCGACGCGCAGCACCTGGCCTGGCGTGATGACGCTGGCCGGCGCGATGCGGTTCCAGCTGGCGACATCCTGCACCCGTTGCCCGAACGCGGCGGCGACGCTGGCGAGCGTATCGCCCGGGTTCACGCGATAGTAGCCGGCCGCCACGGCCGGCGCGGCGCGCATGGCCGCCGGCGCAGGCTGGTACGTCTGCCAGTTGTCGGTCCACGGCGTGAACGTGCAGCCGGCCAGCGCGGCGGCCGCGACGGCCAGCACCGCCTGCGGCAGCCGGCGCGTCGGGGAAAGAGGGATAGAAGTCGTTTTACTCAAGCTATGCTCCCGGATGTGCGTCGTTGCGCCACTCGCCGCCCTCCGGCGTGCGGCCCTCGGCGTCCGGCTTGGCCGCCGGACATCTGTCCGACCGCAAAAACGGCCGTCGGTTTCCGTATCGGGCGGCATGCGCGGCCCGGCGCGCCGCCGGTCACGGCCAGTTCGCGTGGAAGCTGCCCGGCTTGTCGGTGCGTTCGAACGTGTGCGCGCCGAAAAAGTCGCGCTGCGCCTGCACGAGATTCGCGGGCAGCCGTGCCGAACGATAGCTGTCGAAGTACGCGACGGCCGACGCGAACGCCGGCACCGGCACCCCTGCTTTCACGGCGGCGATCACGACATCGCGCAGCGACGCCTGGTAGTTCGCCGCGATTTCCCGGAAGTACGGGTCGAGCAGCAGGTTCGCGAGTGCCGGATCGGTCGTGTACGCGTCGGTAATCTTCTGCAGGAACCGCGCGCGGATGATGCACCCCGCCCGGAAAATCTTCGCGATCGTCCCGAGATCGAGATTCCAGCCGTATTCGTCCGACGCTTCGCGCAACTGCGCGAAGCCTTGCGCGTACGAAATTACCTTCGACAGATACAGCGCGCGGCGCACGGCCTCGACGAATGCCGCGCGATCGCCGTCGAGCGGCGTCGCCGACGGCCCGCTCAGCACCTTGCTCGCGGCCACGCGCTGCGTCTTCAGCGACGACAGCACGCGCGCGAACACCGATTCGGTGATCAGCGGCAGCGGCACGCCGAGATCCAGCGCGTTCTGGCTCGTCCACTTGCCGGTACCCTTCTGCGCCGCGCGATCGAGAATCACATCGACCAGATGCTGGCCGGTCTCCTCGTCCTTCTTGCCGAAGATCTTCGACGTGATCTCCATCAGGTAGCTGTCCAGCTCGCCCTGGTTCCACTCGGTGTAGACCGCGCGCAGTTCGTTGTTCGACAGCCCCGCGACGCTCTTCAGCACCGCATAACTTTCGGCGATCAGCTGCATGTCGCCGTACTCGATGCCGTTGTGCACCATCTTCACGTAATGGCCGGCGCCGTCCGGCCCCATGTACGCGACGCACGGCTCGCCGTCCGACGGCGCCTTCGCCGCGATCTGCGTGAGGATCGGCTCGACGAGGTCGTACGCATCGCGCTGCCCGCCCGGCATGATCGACGGGCCGCGCAACGCGCCCTCCTCGCCGCCCGATACGCCCGTACCGATGAAATGCAGGCCCGATTGCGCGAGCTCCCGGTTGCGGCGGACCGTGTCGGTGAAATGCGTGTTGCCGCCGTCGATCAGCACGTCGCCCTTTTCGAGCAGCGGCTTGAGCGCGGCGATCGTCGCGTCGGTAGCCTCGCCCGCCTTCACCATCATCAGGATGCGGCGCGGTGTGTCGAGCGACGCGACAAACGCTTCGAGCGTATAGGCGGGCACCAGATTCCGGCCGGGGAATTCGGCGATCAGTTCGTCGGTTTTCTCGCGGCTGCGGTTGTACACGGCAACCGCGTAACCGCGGCTTTCGATATTGAGCGCGAGATTGCGGCCCATGACAGCGAGCCCGATCACACCGATTGCTTGTTTGCCCATTATTCAATTCTCCCGATGAATACAGGGCGCGCACCGCGGCCGCCCTGCGCCACTTCCCGGCGTCACTTCCCGGCGTCACTTCCCGACGTCACTTCCCGACGTCACTGCTCCGCGTGCGGCATGCGCCGGAACACGACGCTCAGGTTGTTGGCCGGCATCTCGACCACTTCGATGCAGTCGAGCCCGGCATCGAGGCCGAGCGCGACAACGGCTTCCAGATCGCGCACGCCCCACGCCGGATCGCGGCTTCTCAGTTGTGCGTCGAATGCTTCGTTCGACGCGGCCGTGTGCCTGCCTGCGCGCCGATACGGGCCGTACAGAACAAGCACGCCGCCCGGCCGCAGCACCCGCGCCGCGCCGGCGAACAGCGCCTCGGCCGCCGCCCACGGCGCGATGTGAATCATGTTGATGCAGACGATCGCATCGACCGTCGCGAACGGCCACGCCGCGTCTCGAACGTCGAACGCGAGCGGTTCGGCAACGTTCCGCAATCCGGTATACGCGATCCATGCGGCGATCGAGCGCCGCGCGTGCGCGTCGGGGTCGCTCGGCTGCCAGTGCAACGCGGGCAACCCTTGCGCGAAGTGCACGACATGCTGGCCGGTGCCGCTCGCGAGCTCTAGCACGCTGCCGCTTGCCGGCAGCACCCGGCGCAACACGTCGAGAATCGGGCCTCGATTGCGCTCGGCGGCAGGCGCGCTGAGGCGCTGCGACGGATCGGCGTGCGTCGCGCCCGTCATGACGGAAACCCCTCTGAGTCGATGCCGGCCAGGCCGAGCCGCGCGAGCGCGACGTGCGCGCGGTTCGGATGCGCGCGGCCGACGACCGGCCAGCCGGTCATGCTGCGCGCCCAGTAACGCCGCCGTGCTGCATCGGAGCCGAGAAACTCGCGCAGCTGGATCGGCGGCGAGCGCATCCACTGCCCGTTGCGGTCGCGATAGCCGGGGATGCCCGAAGCGGTGCTGATCCCCGCGCCGGTCAGCACGAACAGGCGCGGATGGCGCTCGACGAATGCGTGAAACGCGTCGAGCGCAGCCGGATCAACGGATGCGTGCAAAGAAGTGTCGGGCGCGGCGGGATCAGTCATGGCAGCGGCGGTGGATCGGGCAGGAGCAGCCGCCCGGGAACTCGGGCCGCCTGCCTGCGTGTCAGCACATGATACAGAAACCGGGAGCGCGACGAAGCCGGCAATCCACGACAAGTCTGTGCTGCCGGCCCGCACGTCATCACGCTCGCGCGTCCGCTGGTCGTCATCGACCGGAGATCGATCGCGCGTCAGCCACCTTGTCACTCAATGGGCTCGTGCAGCAGGTTGGTCATGAACCACGAGAAGCGCTCGGCCTTCCAGATGCGCCGTAACGCGATCGCCGAATACTTGTCGAGGAGATCGGTGCGGCCGTCGTGGTACACGCCACGCAAGATGCGGTACAACGTGCTGACGTCGCTGGCCGCCAGGTTCAGCCCTTTCGCGCCGGTCGACGGCACGATGTGCGCGCTGCTGCTGCATGCGTGCATGCGCAACCTGCGGGCGGCGTAGAGCTGCCCGCCCAATCCTCGTCAAACACAAAAAAAGACGCCCATCTGCCAAAGGCGACGGGCGCTTGAACAATTGATCCATCGGGGTTGTGGACCAACTGATAGGGTGGCGTTGCGACGTTCACAACACGGGCCATGCCCGGCGGACGATCCCCGGCCGACGCCAATTGTTTTATGTCACGCCCATCATCTGCCCGCCTCCATTCGCATGCGGCCTCCCGCGTGCGGCGCGCGGCCTGGTGCGCCCTGCCTGCCCTTTGCCGACGCGGTCCATCGACGCCGCCCTTCGGCAATTGCGTTCGGTTTCGGATTTGAAACTGTCGGCAGGTTCACACCCGCCCGAGCCAGCCGTGCCGTGAGCGAACGTGTCGGTCGCGCACGGCGGACGGACGACTCGCATCCGGTTCATCAGGATGAGAAAGCACATTGTTCTCGCGGCCGTCCACGGTTCGGCGCTCACGACTGCAGTTGTCCGCTCGACGGCACGGCATGCTCGCCCCACCGGTCACGATCGCGGCGGGCAGTCGACGGCAGGAAAACAGAGTGAACGTTGAACGCGGGACGGGTTTCGGTGCAGCGCGTGATCAGGTCACCTCATGCATGGCTGGCGCCGGCGCTCGAGGCCTTCGGCGATTCATGGTTGCAACGTGGCGAGCTGCGGCTCGATCGTTTTTCATTCTCTTATCCCCGATTGAAGTACTGTTCGGCTGCCGGCCATCGCTCGTCGAGATGTCTGCGCCGATGTTCCTGGCTGGCGGCGATCAGATACACGCAAGGAACGCACCATCGCCCGGAAAGGCACGCCGGCCGGGACATCGGCGGATGACGGGTCGGATCTGCAATGGTTCGCCGCGGCGAATGTTTCAGAAATGAAACGCGAGGCCGGGGACAGTGTGTCGGAGACGCGCGATGTGCGTCGCGTGACGGGCGGCCCCGGCATCCGGGCGGCTCGGCGCTGCCGGCCGCATTCCGGATGCCGGTGCCGTCAGGCCCGTTGCGATGTGGCCATCAGGTCGGGCAGATGGCGCTGCTTCACGCCGAGGTCATCCCACAGCCTCGGGTGACACGTGAACACCAGGATCTGGTGCCGCGTGGCCGCGTCGAGCAGCGCACGCTTGATGCCGTCCCGGCGCGTGTCGTCCGTGTGAACCACCGCATCGTCGAAGAGCAGCAGCGTCGGGCGGCAGGCGGCCTGCAGCATGTCCGCGTAGGCCAGCCGGGCAAGCATGCCGAGTTGCTCCTGCGTGCCGTAACTGAGCGACTCCAGCGTCTCGTGCCGCTCGCCCCGCTGCAGCGCGACCGGCGTGAGCGCGTCGTCGACCGTCATCTCGCCCGCCGGGAACACGCGCTTCAGGTAATGGCCGATGCGGCTCGTCAGCGGCGAGCGGAGGCTGGCGACCGCGGCATCGCGCTCCTCGACGAGAATCGACTCCAGCAGGCCCAGCGCATCCGCGCGAAGTCGCAGCTCGGCATGGCGGCTTTCCGTCTGCTCGATGGACGCGGCCGTCTGCGCGAGGCGCTCTCCGACTCCCGACGCCCCGACCGCCTCGAGCTGCGCCCTGAGCTGGGTGATTTTCGTCTGCCGCTCCAGTTGCTCGCCGCGCGCGATGTCGGCGGACCGGGCGAAGCGCTGCGCCTCCACCGCCGGATCGTCCAGCCTGGCAGCGTCGAGCGCCTGCGCGCACGTATCCAGCTCTCTCGTGCGCGCCTTGACGTGCGCGTCCTTCTCGACGATCTTCGCCTGCCGCTCCTCGCGCCTCAGCACGTACTCCGGGTCATTGACGCGCGCCTCGTTCATGTCGAGCCGCACGCGAATGCCGTCCGCGTGCGCACCGGCCCGGGCCTTCCGCTCCGACGCGCTCATCTGCGCGACCCGCGCGCTTTCGAGCTGCACGCGCGCGGTGTCGAACGCACTCTTCGCGTCCGACACCGGCAGCGCGCCCGACACGTCGGGCAGCCCGGCAAGACGCGCTTCGGCCACGCCCAGGCGGCCGCGCGCCTGCGCAAGCGCGTCGCGCAGCGCGTCGATGCCGTGGGGCGCGTGCAGCGCGACGATTCCGGCCTGGCCGGCCTTTTCGGTGCACAGCGCCTTCCACCTGTCGCGGCGGCTCACCGCCTCCGCCACGCTCGGCACGCCCATCTCGAGCAGCAGCCGCGCACGTTCGACCTCGAGGGCCTGCAATTCGTCGACGAGCGCCGACACGTCGGAGACGCCCGGCACGACGATCAGGTCGCCCAGGCCGGGCAAGCCGATCGTCTTCTCGCGGTCGAGCAGCACGACGCCCTGCCCGTCGACCGTCTCGCCGTCGATCGTGATCGGGCCGGTCAGGCGATATTCGATGCGCGTAAGCGCAGCATCCTTGCGCGCCTGCAGCGGCACGATCTGGTCGGACACGGCCTGCAGGCGCTGCAGCTTCGCCGCGTCGATTTCCACCTGCGCGGCCTGGCCGGCGAGATCGCGCACGGCCGCGCTGGCGGCCTCGGCTTTTTCGACGGCCAACGCCAGACGCGCGATTTCGTTTCCATGCAGCGCCGCCTGCGCTTTGAGGTCGGCGACCGTCACCGCGGCGTTGGCCAGCTCGAAAGCCGCGCCCGCCTCGTCGCAAGCCTTCTGCGCACTGGCCACCTCCGCGGCCGCGAGCTGGTGGCCGGCGATCGCGTCGGCAACGGCAACCTGCGCCGTCTCCAGCGACTGGCGATCGCTCCTGATCGACGCATCGAGATCGACGGCCGCCTGCTCCTGCTGCAGCAGGCCCTTGTGCTCTGCATTCGCCAGCTCGATCAGCTGCGACAGCTCCTTGTGGCGCCGCTCCAGCTCCGCGAACGCGCCAGCCCGCTTCGAGGCTTCGTCCGCCTTCTGCTGCATGGCCTCCCACGGCTTCTTTCTCTGCGCGTCGTCGAACTCCGCCTGCAGGACGGTCAGCCGCGTCAGGTCGACGTCGAACTGGCGCTTCTGCGCGTCGAGTTCGCGTTGCTGTTGCTGCAGCAACGACAACCGGCTCTCGACCTCGGCCAACGCGCCGGTGGGGCTTCGCTTCCGTTCGGTCAGCAGCTTCCACAGCTCGCGCTGAACGGCGTCGATCAGCACATCGTTGCCGCCGGACACTTCGCCGCCGGAGAGCTGCGTCAGCGCATCGCGGACATAGTTCGCGGCATGTTCGCCCGAGTCCCGAACGTCGCGGGTCTGTCCCTGCCGGACCCACAGCAGACCGGGAATGCCCGCATGTTCCGGCTTGCTCGCGCCGCGTTCGGCGCGCGAGAAACCCAGCAGGTCGGAGAGTTTTTGCTCGGCCTCGTCTTCGGCGAGCGTCTGATGGCCGACGCGCAGCTCGCAACGGCTTTTCCTGACGAACTGCTTCTTGAGCAGATGCGGCACGCCGCCGATCGTGAAGGCCACCTCGACCGTGGGTTGCCCGTCCGGGCGCTCGCGCGGCACGATGCCGCCCAGGCTGGACACCTTGTAGCGTTCGAGAAAGACCGTCCGGATCGCCTCGGCGATCGTGCTCTTGCCGGTCTCGTTCGGCCCGGTGATCAGGTTCAGCCCCGGCTCGAGCCCGTCGATGACGAGCCGGTCCGCGATTTTCCGGAAATCCTGGATCGCAATGCTTTCTAGAATCACGCCGCCCCCGTTTCACGTTGAAAGCCCGCCAGCAGCAGCAACGCTTCCGATGCGGCCGCCGAGCGCGCCGGGTCGGCCTGCAACTCGCGCAGCCGACCCACCACGTTCGCCAGATAACCGCTGCGCGCGCCGAGCGCCGCGAGGTCTTCCTCGGTCGGCAGCACTTTCAGCCCCGTCGTGGAGGACCGCAGCGCGCGCACGCGCGCGCGCGTCTCTTCGACCGCCAGGTTGACGGCCTCGGCGTCCGCGAGCGCTGCGGTGCCGGCGATCTCGATGCGCAGCACATCCGCCTCGCCCAGTTCCTGAAGCTGCTGTCTGAGCGATGCCACATCGCTCGGCACCGTGATGTCGGCCTGCCAGTACCGCCATCGATACTTGCCGACCCGAACCCGGCCGACCTCCGGCGCAGCATGCGGCGCCGGAATATCCACGTCGAGCACGTAACCGGGCTCGTTCGAGCGAAACCGGTCCTGCTCCGGCGTTCCCGAATACCAGATGCGCGGGTTGACCTCGAACACGCCATGCCAGTCGCCCAGCGCCAGGTAATCGAGCCGCGCGGTGTCCGCTCGCGTCGATGCGATCGGGTTCGCGGAATCGATGCCTTCCTGCAGGATGCCGGTCACGCTGCCGTGGGCGATGCCGATGCGGAAATAGCCGTCCGGCGTCTCCATCCGGTCGAAGAACGCGGTCGTGTCGTCGTAGGTGTTGCGCTGCGTGAGCGGCGCGTGGAGCAGCGAAAGCTTCAGCTCGTCGAACGTCATGACGCCCGGCTCGAGTAGCAGATGCACGTTCGCCGGCACGCACCCGAGACGCGCGGCGCGCGTCCACACGCTTTCCGCCAGCGCGGCATCGTGGTTGCCGGGCAGCATGAACCACGGCCCCGCGAAACCCGCGAGCGCCGCGAAAAGTTTGCGGATCACCGTGTCGGACACGGTTTGCTGGTCGAACACATCGCCGGCGACAAGCACCGCGTCCGCCCCCCGTTCTGTCGCGATGCCCGCGATGCGCCGCACCGTTTCGAAGCGCGCCTCCGTCAGATGCGCGGCCTCCTCCGGGGTGAATTGACCGAACTGCGTTCCAATCTGCCAGTCTGCTGTATGCAGTAATCTCATTCCGGTAGCCCTCTGCCGGCAACGTTGTCTCGTGACCCGAATGCCGCGTTCCGCTCGTCGCCCATGCCTGCCGCGCCCTGTGAAAGGAAGCCGCAATCGTAAAGGGAAACGAAGACAATGTGTGTCCGCGACGGCACGCATGGCGCGTTCGCTGTTACACCGGCCGGACGTGCGGGGCGCGCGGCGGAAAGCTGAAATGTACGACAGTTTTCACGCGCGTTCATCGTCGGGCGTGACGCGCGGGCGTCGGCTTGCGCGAGCGGCGTGATTCATCCCCGGCCATCGCACCGGCATGGTAGTGCGAACGACTGTCGATACGCTCGCCGACGGACTTCCGTCTTCAGTTGCAGCAGTTGAAGGGCGTCACGCAGCAAACCGGCGCGCTCGGGTAACCGATGATATGGAAACTGTCTGCCGATTTCTTGGCCTCGCGCTTGGCCGTCGCGGCAAGCGAGGCGATGGCGTCGCCATCGACGTCGAGACCGGGGGCAACCGACACGACACCAACGGCAATCGTGACGAACGAATAGAAGCGCAGATTGCCGTGACGGTCCTCGGCATGAATGCCGCCCGCTTCGATGTCGCCGGGCGAGTAAAGCTGCCGCGCGCCGTCGTTGAAGCGCTGCATCGCCGTGCGAATCCGCGGCTCCCAGTCCTCGCTTTGATAGAAAACGAGGAAATCGTCGCCGCCGACATGGCCGAGGAAATCCCTGCGCGGGTCGCACGCGTCCCTGAGCACCGATGCGGCGAGCTTCAGCATTTCATCGCCCTTCCAGTACCCGTACTGGTCGTTGAACGGCTTGAAGTAGTTCAGATCGCAATAGCACGCATGAAACGGCGCGCCGCGCTCGACCAGGCGCCTGATGTGCATGTCGATCGGAATGTTGCCGGGCAGCGACGTCAGCGGGTTCGCGTAGCGCGCCGCCTCGATGCGGACTTCCGTCACGGCCCGCACCAGCGCCTCCCCGGTCGCCAGGCCGACATACTGACCGTTCTCGACGACGACGACCCCTTCCGCGAGATAACGCTGGTCGTCGTTGGTCAACAGCTCGGCCAGCTCGTCCATCGTCGCGCTTTTCTCGACGAGCACGGGCGTCATGTTGGCGAACATCGTGCAGCGCTTCCTGCCGAAGATCTCCCGGTGAAACGGACGCGCGTATGCATTCAGGAAGGTGCGGCGATTGAGCAGCCCGACTGGCGCGCCGGCATCGACAATGGCGATCGCGTGCAGGTCCGGGCATTGCGTCAGCACGTCGAGCGCATCGTTGCTCGTCGCGGCGGACGGCAGTGTCGGCGCGAGCACGACGAGCTTGCTGACCGAAAACACGCGCGGCCCCCCTTGCGCGCCATCGGGAAATACCGTGATCGCCTTGTCATGGATCGCGGCCAGCGCGGCTTCCTCAAGGCGCCCGGCCGGCGTGTGATGGGGTTTTCCGAGCAGGAACCCCTGCCCGTAGTCGATGCGCAGATCGCGGCACACCATCAGGTCCTCGGTGTTTTCGAGGCCCTCCGCGACCAGTTGCGCGCCGCCGGATTCCGCGATCTGACGCAAGTAGCGCAGCACCTCGAAACGAAACAGCGACTTTCCCGCGCCGTTGATGATCGAACGGTCGATCTTCACGTAGTCCGGCATCAGGCCGATCCACAGGCTCAGGTTCGCGTTTCCCGAGCCGTAGTCGTCGAGCGCCAGCTGCATTCCGGATTCCCGCAGGAAGCTGACTGCCGACACGAGCGTGCTGAGGTCGCCCGTGTCGGCCTGCTCCGTGAGCTCGATGACGATGCGTTCCGGGTCGAGCTGCAGGGAGTGCACAAAGCCCAGCATCTCGTCTCGGTCGGCGGCGATTTCGCGGATCGCGTCCGCGCTCAGGTTCACGAACAGTTTTCCCGGCACGCCGGCCTGGCTGAACGCCGTCATCGACACGCGCGCAGCGAACCGTTCCAGGCGAACCCTGCAGCCTTCCAGCTGGGCCAGGCCGAACAATGCCGCGGGGCTCTCCAGCGGCGATTGGGCGGGACCACGGATCAGCGCTTCGAATGCGACGACGTCACCTGAAGCAAGCGCTCCAATGGGCTGGAACACCGGTCGCAGGAGCTGTCCTTTGATGCACTCGGAAATCAATACGTTCACGTTTGCAAACCCCGGGCTAAGAGCCAATTGCCCGCCGGCATCGATTGGGCGCGACGACACCTCCGGCGAGATCACGACGACGGCACGCCACACGATTCAATTGACCAACGCCATCCCGCTCGGCTGCGACGAGCGGTGTCCGGGCAAAAAAAATACGCTTGCTTGCCTCCGGCCGCTGGCCACGCATTCGGGAAATGTCCAATCCTGCGCCACGAGCTGCCTCATGGCATTTAACGACATCTTCATGAAGATAAATAGGTGGGCATCGCGTTGAAAATCATGTCGAAAACGTTTTACTTAATTTAAATTATCTATCAATTAAATGTTTTTGATTTTGTTTGCGTATGCGCATATGACATGCGAGCGTTCTGTTTCCGGAATTGTCCTGCGCCGAGCAATCGCGGGCGAAGCTCGTGCCAGACGAAGACAGGTGCGCTCAATTGCATGCGATGGCGGGTTCGCGTTCGTTTTCGATCGTGCCGGTCGTGCGCAGGCGTTGTTGCGAGAATCCCTTTTGTCGCCGCTCACCGTCTGAGCCACGCCGGCGATTTAATGCATTTTCGATCCAGCTTTTTGCGAAGCCAATGAAATGGCGCAACGCCTTTCGGCAGTTGTCGATTCGAGCGGGCGCAGCCTGATGAGGCCGCGCTCTTCGTCGATATCCGAGCCGCACTACCGAAAGTCAGGTGATGAACCGAAAAAAAACCGCTCACGGGGAGCGGTCTGGCAGACAGACGGGCGCGAAGCCCGCAGCAGCCTCAATCGTCCAGCAGCGACAGGTCGCGCACCGCGCCCTTGTCAGCCGACATGACCAGCTTGGCGTAGGCCTTGAGGGCGGCCGACACCTTGCGCGACCGCGGCTTGGCGGGCTTCCATCCCTTCGCGTTCTGCTCGTCGCGGCGGCGCGCCAGCTCCTCGTCGGACAGCAACACGTCGATCGTGCGGTTCGGAATGTCGATGCGGATCCGGTCGCCATCGCGCACGAGGCCGATCGCGCCGCCGGCCGCCGCCTCCGGCGAGCAGTGGCCGATGGACAGGCCCGAGGTGCCGCCGGAGAAGCGGCCGTCCGTCAACAGCGCGCAGTCCTTGCCCAGGCCCTTGGACTTGATGTAGCTGGTCGGATAGAGCATCTCCTGCATGCCGGGGCCGCCCTTGGGGCCTTCATAGCGCACGATCACCACGTCGCCCGCCTTGACCTTGTCGTTGAGGATGTTCTCGACCGCCTCGTCCTGCGATTCGGTGACATGAGCCGTGCCCTCGAACACATGGATGTTCTCGTCCACCCCCGCTGTCTTCACCACGCAGCCGTCGAGCGCGATGTTGCCCGTCAGCACCGCCAGGCCGCCTTCCTTGGAGAACGCGTGCTCGTACGAGCGGATGCAGCCCTCGGCGCGGTCCAGGTCCAGGCTCGGCCAGCGCGTGTTCTGGCTGAACGCGACCTGCGTGGGGATGCCGGCCGGGCCGGCCAGGTAGAAGGTCTTGACCGCCTCGTCCTGCGTGCGCACGATGTCCCAGTGATCCAGCGCGTCCTTGAGCGTGGGCGCATGCACCGTGGGCACGTCGGTGTGCAGCTTGCCGGCGCGGTCCAGCTCGCCGAGGATCGCGATGATGCCGCCCGCGCGGTGCACGTCCTCGATGTGGTACTTGTTGGTGTTGGGCGCCACCTTGCACAGTTGCGGCACGACGCGCGACAGGCGGTCGATGTCGGCCATCGTGAAGTCGATGCCCGCCTCTTGCGCGACTGCGAGCAGGTGCAGGATCGTGTTGGTCGAGCCGCCCATCGCGATGTCCAGCGTCATTGCGTTCTCGAACGCCTTGAAGCCGACCGCGCGCGGCAGCACGCGCGCGTTGTCCTGCTCGTAGTATTCGCGGGTCAGCTCGACGATGCGGCGGCCGGCGCGCTTGAAGAGCTGCTCGCGGTCCGCGTGCGTGGCCACCACCGTGCCGTTGCCGGGCAGCGACAGGCCCAGCGCCTCGGTCAGGCAGTTCATCGAGTTGGCCGTGAACATGCCCGAGCACGAGCCGCAGGTGGGGCAGGCGGAGCGTTCGACCTCGGCCACGTCAGCGTCGGAATAGGCCTTGTCGGCCGCGATCACCATCGCGTCGATCAGGTCGAGCTTCTTGAACTCGAGCGCGTGGGTGACCGGATTCGCGAGGCGCGTCTTGCCCGCTTCCATCGGACCGCCGGACACGAAGATCACCGGGATGTTGAGCCGCATCGCGGCCATCAGCATGCCGGGCGTGATCTTGTCGCAGTTGGAGATGCACACCATCGCGTCGGCGCAGTGCGCGTTGACCATATACTCCACCGA
>Ga0335069_10010800_pt1 | contig 12917 bp, 9 predicted proteins | sample Lox_Sample_11_FD_206714 | JGI IMG/M metagenome (GOLD analysis project Ga0335069, IMG submission 206714) | Soil microbial communities from Loxahatchee National Wildlife Refuge, Florida, United States - Lox_Sample_1.1 | ecosystem: Environmental > Terrestrial > Soil > Wetlands | place: USA: Florida... | reverse complement strand
GCAACCGGCCGCGCCCAGTCCCTACAGAGAATCATGCGGAAATAACCTGCGGGTGCCGACCCTGCGAAAGAGGGCCGCCGATCGCATATGTTAGCCGCAAGCACCATCAAACAGCGCGCCCTGGAGGTTGGGTTCGACCTGGTGGGGATCGCTCCGCCCGCTGCCGTCAAGGACCTGGAGTTTCTTCCCCTGTGGCTCCGAAAGGGATTCGGCGGAGAGATGCGTTACCTCGCCAATCCCCGGCGCGAAGATCCGCGGCGCATCATTCCATCCCTCAAGTCAATCATCTGTGTGGGATTGATTTATAACACTCCCTATTCTTACTCCACTGACCTTGCGCATTCATTGGATGATGAGGCGGTTTCGGCTTCCGGAGGAGGGAAAGCGCCCGCGCGGGCATGGATTTCGCGTTACGCCTGGGGCAAGGACTACCACGAAGTTATGCGCGACAAGCTGGAACAACTGCGCGCGGCCGTCGAACAATTAGCGCCGGATACCGAAACACGAGTTTACGTAGATACCGGGCCCGTCGTGGAACGCGCTTTCGCGCGTCTGTCCGGGATCGGATGGATGGGCAAGAACACATGCCTGATCAATGAGCAGAAGGGGTCCTGGTTTTTTCTCGGCGTCATACTCACCGATCTTAAGCTGGATTTCGATCTCCCCGCTCCGGATCGGTGCGGTTCCTGCACGCGCTGCCTGGAGGCGTGCCCCACCGGTGCGCTGATTGAGCCCTATGTGATGGACGCGTCCCGCTGCATTTCGTATTTCAATATCGAACTTCGAGGGCCAATTCCGCAGGAATATCGGACGGCCATCGGAAGGAACGTGTTCGGGTGCGACATTTGTCAGGATGTGTGTCCCTGGAACAATCGTCCCTTGTCCGGAGGGAGTGGTCCCCGTGCTTTCCCGGGCGAACAAGACAGCTCATTTTCTCCGGAAGGGCGAACTGCAACCACCCACCTTCCCGAGTTCCAGCCCTTGACGATGGAGATCAACACGCGCGATGCTCCTTCCGAGCAGGGAACCAGGGACGCATCCGCCCTCAAGCAGGCAGCTAACACGCCTTTTTCGCTATTTAATCCCACCCTGGAATCGCTGGCGGCGGTCACCGAAAAGGATTTTCAGCGGATCTTTGCGCACTCGCCCATCAAGCGTACCAAATACCAAGGCTGGCTGCGCAACCTGTGTGTGGTAATGGGAAACACGGGAGATTGCCGCTTCATCCCCTGGCTGGAACGCACCGCCGGCCATCCCGACCCGGTGGTGCGGGAGCACGCGGCCTGGGCCTTGCACAGGCTGCAAAACAGCACAGAGTAGGGTTGGAACCCTCTGGGAAGGGCGCACCCCCAGGCGGGCAGGTCACTCGACTGGGATTCGACTCTTATTCTGCTCCAGCCACTGCGCGAAGGTCTGGAGGGATGGATTCAAGCTCCGGGCGACGGCGGGATCGCGCGCGCCACAGAAGTACGCTTCAAAGTCTCGCTTGAACTGGAACATGTTGCCGAGGTCCTCCGCCCCGGGGAATCCGAAACCGCGGTAAACCTCGGGCGGAACGGAATTGTAGGTCACTTCCCTGCCCAACACCTTGCTGAATGCGGCGGCCATTTGGGAGCCCGTTAGAAGTTCCCCGGCAATGCCGATCGTCTTCCCAGTGAGTTCCTCGCCCTTCTTGAAAATGCCGTACGCGCAGCGACCGATGTCCTCGGCGGCGATGCCCGGCAGCCTCTTGCCGTTCATGGGAAGCGTAATCGCCAGCTTTCCGTCCTGCCCCTTTTTAGGACCCATGCCGAAGTAAATGAAGTTGTCCCAATAAAAGGAAGTCAAAAGAAAGGTGGTGGGAGTGCCGAGTCGAGTGAAGACGTGATCGGCTTCCCCCTTGGCGTCGAAGTGGGGGACCTTGTACTTACCCATTAGGGTGGGCATGCGGTTATCGCTGAGCGGCACCCATCGGCGGGTGTCCTCCAAGGTGGACCAGATCACGTGGCGCAGGCCGGCGGGCTTTGCTGCCTCAGCCATGGCCGTGGCGCTGGCGACTTCTTTCTGGGGCGAAAAATGGTTCCAGAAGAAGGTCACGCAGTACGCTCCATGCGCACCTTGGAAAGCCCGCTTCAGGCTGTGGGGGTCGTCAACATCGGCCTGGACCACCTCGGCGCCCTTCCGCGCCAACTCCTTCGCTTTTTCGGAATTGGGGTCCCGAGTGAGCGCGCGCGCCGTGAATCCGCCCGCCGGGTCATCCAAGATGGCGCGCACCAACCCGCCTCCCTGCGCGCCGGTGGCTCCGACGACTGCAATGATTTTCTTTTGTCCCATTGGCTTTCCCTTTGAACAGGTTTGTACGTGCGGCGTCACGGGGACGCTTGGCTTCCTGACACCGGCACCAGGACCGGAATCTCCTTGCTCCGATCATCCCCAGGTTACAAGGCTCTTCCGATCGAGATGCCGGTGGCGCCACATCTTGCCAGGTTACTTCACGGTATGAAATCGCTTTTCGATCTCCTTCCAGTTGGCGACATTCCACCAAGCTGCAAGGTATTCGTTGCGGCGATTCTGATACTTCAGATAGTAGGCATGCTCCCAGACATCGATGCCCATGATGGGCACTTTACCTTCCATGACCGGGCTATCCTGGTTGGCAGTTGAATGAATGTCCAGCTTGCCTCCGTGGGCCACCAACCACGCCCATCCGGAGCCAAAACGCGCCATCGCCGCCGCGTTCATTTTCTCCTTGAAGTTGTGAAAGTCACCGAACGCGCTTTTGATGCCCGCCTCCAGCGCTCCGCCGGGTTGCCCGCCGGCGTTGGGACCCATGATCTGCCAGAACATCGAGTGGTTGATGTGCCCGCCGGCGTTGTTGCGGACGGCGGTGCGAATGGATTCGGGAACGATGGCGCAGTTGTGGGCGAGCAGTTCTTCCAGGCTCTTGCTGGCCAACTCGGGGGCGGACTCCAAGGCCTTGTTCAAATTGGTCACATAGGCATTGTGGTGTTTCCCGTGGTGGATCTCCATCGTCATCTTGTCAACGGAGGGTTCCAGGGCATCGGGAGCGTAGGGAAGCGCGGGTAGTGTGAACGGCATTACTCCTCCTTAGGATCTGAGAGTATCGAAGGCATGCCACCGCATGTTCCCAGGGGAGAGAAACTACCTCTTATGGGCGGCGCCGCCTTCGGCAGAGTTTGGAATGTCAATCAAGACAGCCCGAACAGCATAAGTCCTGAAATACCAGATTAAACCATGCTGGAAGGGCTGTCAAATTCGGGTGGGCTCAGACGCTGTCCAATTTGAACGTAGCGCCGCCATCCTGGCGGCTCAATGCCGGCTGGAAGCCGGCGCTACATCTGAAGTCATGACAGCACGCAGGCTTACTGGAAGTATCTTCCCCCATCGACGACGAGGTTCTGTCCGCTCATGGCGCCCGCCGCGGAGCTCAACAGGAAGAGAAGGACGGGGGAAACATGTTTGGCTTCGATCAGGTGCTTGATGCATTGCTCGTTCAGCAGCATCCTTTTATCTTCTTCCGTCACGTACTTGCGGAGCTGTTTTTCCGTCATGATCCACCCGGGACTAAGCAAATTGACCCGGATCCCCTCTTTCCCCAACTCGCGTGCCAGGGCTCGCGTGAAGCCCAGGATGCCGCTCTTGGTCGCGCTGTAGATGGTGAAGGGTTCAAGGCCATGCATGTAGTTGACGGTACCGATATTGACAATGCTCTTGCCTTCGCCCTGCCGCAACATGTCCAGGCAGGCCCTGGACATCAGCAAGTAGGAGCGCAGATTGAGGGTCCACATCCGGTCACAATCCTCCACCGTCAAGTCATCAAACTTGATCCTGTCATCGTTGGCGGCATTGTTGACCAGGTAGTCCACGCGCCCGGCAAGCTCGCGCACATAGGCCGCAAAGGTCTTGATCTGATCCGGAACGCTCAGGTCAGCCCGATAGTAATGGGCGCGGCTTCCCAGGGCCCGGGCAGCCAGTTGACCCTTCTCCTCATGCCGGGAGCAAAAGTAGACCTCGCACCCAACCTCACAAAGGCTGCGGCAGAAATCGTAGCCAACGCCTTCGCTCCCGCCCGTCACCACGGCCACCCGGTCGGTGAATTCACCCGGAACCAACATCTTGCGCCCTCCCCGGCTGTACGCCTGGCAATATGCACCTTGCCCGGAGTTTTAATCTTGTGGAACTGCATGCTAGAGTATCACTACTGACCGCTGCAAGAAACGGACAGAATCCTACTTGAAGCATCGTCGCGGGAATCGTGGCCAACGCAATCGTCCGGATACTGACTGAGTTCTTCGCGCGCTATGGGTATTGGACGGTCTTCTTCGGCGTAATGTTGGAAAACGTCGGCCTGCCGATCCCCGGCGAAACGGTGCTGCTGTTCGCCGGATTTCTCGCATATCAAAATAAACTTCATATCGTGCCGTCGATAATAGTCGCCATTGCGGGGGCCACGGCCGGGGCGACGCTCGGCTATGGACTGGGCCGCCGCGGCGGCGCCCCCCTGGTCGACCGCCTTCTGGGGCGTTTTCCCCGCATCCGGAGGCGATACGACAGTTCCGAAAAGGTACTCCTCAAACATGGTCACTGGGCGGTTTTTGCTTCGCGCTTCATTACCGGATTGCGGGTGTTCGCGGGACTTCTGGCGGGCGTCCTGCGGATGCCTTTTTGGACCTTCTCGCTCTTCAGCTTTACGGGGGCGGTTTGCTGGGCCTTGACGATCGGTTACGTGGGCTATTTCCTCGGGAGTAGCTGGGACCGACTGGTTCGCGTCGTGGGCCGGTTGGACCTTGCGGCGTTAGCCTTTGTTGCGGTAATCGTAGTGGCAATGCTTCTCATTCGCCTGCTGCGGAGGAGAAAATTGCAATAACTCGCGGCGGCCGCCTACTGCCCCACCCTCTTCAGATCATCTTTTGCGCCCTTGAGATTGGGACGAAGTTGGAGGGCGGTCTGAATCTCCACCCGGGCATCGGCCTTCCGGCCTTCTTTTTCGAATAAGAGTCCCAGCAGGCGGTGCGCCTCGGCATTGTCCGGGGCTTCCCCTTCCGGCTCCTGCGAGAGGTACTTCTTCACATACCCTTCCGCTCTCGGCAGTTCTTTGCCCGTTTCCAATAAAGCTTGAGCGGCTTCGTAGAAAGGGCGCAGGTCGTCGGCAACGCTCTTCTCCGCAGCGGCGAGGATTTGCTCGAGGTCATTCCATCGTTCCTGAAGGGCGAAGACCCGCGCCAGGATTGCGCATGCCCCGATCAGGGTGGGATCGACTTGCACCGCGGCCTGGGCGTTTTTCGCAGCTTCCTCATACTTGGCGTGGGGTGAGCGGCTGTAGAAACTTGCGAGGGCCGTCAACGCATCGTAACTACGGGGGTTCGCTTCAACCGCTTTCAGGAGGAAGGCTTCCACCTGGTCCGGCTTCTTTTCCAGTTCTGCCAGGGTGGCGTGGGCCAGGTCTCCCTGGCTGGCGTTGAGGGCCGTAATTTTATCGGCAAGCGCGCGCGCCTCGTCCTTGCTGCCTCCCATGACCCCCGGCGCCTGATACTTGAACTGCATCATGGAATCGAGCGCATCCAGATTCGCGGGGTCAAGCTGGATAGCTATTTCCACTTCCTTGCGAAACTTCACCGCCAGTGATCCAGCCGAAAGGAAGCTGGCGCGCGCCGCCATCTCCCCGAATATCTGGCCCAATCTCAGGTGGTAATTTGAGTTCTTGGGATCAAGATTGACGGCTTGCTGGGCAAGCGGTAGCGCTCCGTCGAGGTCTTTGAATGACACCTTCACAGCCGCCAGAAGGTAGCTGGCCTTGGCGTCATCGGGATGGGCTTTGACTTGAGGTTCGAGGATGGCGCGAGCTCTCTTGTAATGACCGCCTTTGACCAGCGCTTCGGCATCCTGGGTTCCGGGGCCGGTTTCCGAAGGGCGAGTGCTAAGGGGGTAAGTAAGCAGCGAACCCAAGACGAAAGCCGGCAGACCGATTGCTATGAGTACGCGCGGCAGCGGGTGAGGAGTACGTAGGTTATTGCGTCGCAAGCCAGGCCTCCCGGATGGCCACCTGCTCGGGCGTGGCCGAGGACAATGGAACGATGGAATATTGGCTGGGGATCGGGGGGTCAAGGGTCACCGTGATTCTTTCGCGGCGACCGTGCCTTTCCACATTGATGGGGACTTTGGCGCCTACGGGATAGGGTCGAAGCCGGGTCGCGAGATCCTCCGTAGCCAGCGACTGATCGTCAATATCGATCAGCAGGTCATCGCGGCTGAGTCCCGCGCGGTCAGCGGCGCCGCCGGGGAGGATCGTATTGATTCGCACTCCCGTGCTGGCGGGCTCAACCCCAACCCCCAGTGTAGGGGGCGCATTGGGGGCCGTCGTTACCACAAGCTGCAAGCCTCCCGGGGCCAGCATTTCTTTGTAGGGAAGTGGATCCGTCCCGCCGACGTAGCGCTCGAAGAAGGGGGTAAAGTCGGAGCCCGTGACGGCTCTTAAAGCCTCCACGACGTCGCTTTCCTCAAAGCCCCGGCCCGGACCATAGTAGCTTGCCGCCGGCGCCTCGTAGAACTCCTGGTACATCAAACGCAACACATCCAGCAAGCTCTTGCGGCCCTGCGTGCGCGAGCGGATTTCCAAGTCCAGCAGCATGCCCAGAATTGCGCCCTTGTTGTAATACGAAATTATGGTATTGCCGAAATTCGTCTCCTGCATCTGGGGCGAGCGGTCAAAGAACCAAGCGTTGAAACTGGATGACTCCGCCGACATTAGCTTGTTTCCCGGCTCTCTCTCCAGCGTGTAGATCTCATTCGCCAGATGACTCAGGAATTGCTCGCGCGTCCACAGTCCGGATTTCAGGAGGAAAAAGTAACCATAATAGGTGGTAACACCTTCGGCGAACCAGAGCGAAGGCGAATAGTTCTCGCGGGTGTAATCGAAGGGCCCGAAGGCGGCGGGGCGAAGGCGCTTCACGTTCCACAGGTGGAAGAACTCGTGCGCAGCCGTCTCCAGCGCTTCCCGGGTGCCGTCCCGGACGTTGCCCTGAATAATGATCTGGGTCGAATTCAGGTGCTCCATTCCATCTCCCATGGCAAGGTCGGGAACGAAGTGGAGAATAAAGAGGTACCTCTCCCAATCGGGCGGGGGCATAGCCGCCATTTCAACGTGCACCAATTTCTTCAGCCCGGCGAGAAGATCCGACCGGTCGTTATCGTCGTCGTTGTAAGTATGGACCGCCACCTCGACCGTCTTCCCCTGCTCCTCAAACTTGTCAACGGAGCAATCGCCGGAAATCTCCAGCGGCGTGTCGACAAGGTGATCGTAATTGCGCGCGTGTAGCGTTCGTTCCGTGGGGGAAGCCGAGAGCCCGCTGATGACCTTCCACTCCGGGGGAGCCTCGATTTGCAGCGTCATGGGGTCCGGCTTGTGGCCATCCACGTACATGAACACGGAGGGACCATTTAAGTTGGCGTGCAAGCTGTCAACCTGCGAAAACGATCCGGTTAGATCATTCGCAAAGACCCGGTAACGGACCTGCACAGTTGAAACACCGCCGGCCTCCACGCGCCACGTCTGCTTGTCGAGTTTGTTCCAGGGCAAGAGGTGATGGTCGGCGTCTTCCGCCGAGAACTCCTGCACATTCTTGGCGAAATCGTAGATCGCATAGCGGCCCGGTCCCCAGGCCGGCATGACGAACTTCAGGCTGGCGGCTTCCACGCGGCGCGCAACAATCGCAATGTCCACAAGGTGAGTCGTGGGACGATCCACCCGCACCGTGTAAGTCAGTTCGAGGGGATGTGAGCCGGGGCCTTCAGCACCCCACAATCCCCGCGTGCAGCCTGATGCCAGGTAGCAGATCAGCACGAGCGCTTGGAGGTACGAAGGCCGGAACTTCCGCCGGGACGTGACCGATCCTCGCCGGCCCATCGTGTTGGTTTGTGACAACAAAAGCTTCATCGACCAGGTTCCAAGACGAGCCTGTGAACTGCGCTATTCTCCACGGCCGCATCGCTGAACGGCATCGGGAAACTCTCCCCCTTGTACCAGGCCGGAAACTGATCGCGGTAATAGGGGCTGAAGACCTGGCCTGATTCTCCCAGTGTAATATTCTGCATCGACTGGTCCAGGTCGGAGAAATCCACCACCATGCGCATGGAAGGCCCTATGCGGGGAGTCGTTTGCTTCACGGTGGTGCCGGTTCCCGCCTGGGGGAAGGGCCCGACATCCAGCCACCGTCCCACCAGGGGCAAACCACGGCTCAGAGGATGGTGAAAGGTGAGGGGAATCGTATCCCCCCATCTCCAAGCCGAGTGACTCCGGCTGTGAACCAGGGACGGTATCTGGCGGGTGCCTTCTTCGAGGCTTTTCATCAGGGTCGCATCAAAGTCCTCATCGCCCGGCGGGAGCCATCGCGTAAGGTTCTGGTCCAACACATTCTGAAGGAACACGGTGCTCATGGGCCAATGATACCGGGAAAGGTCACCGCCTAACTTCGGTTGCAGGATGCGGGCCAGCAAGGCATCCTGCGTGACCTCCAGAACCAGCGTCGGGGCTGAATCGGCGCGCGCTTCACCGTCCCAACCTTTCAGTGTATCGAGCGCAAACCGGGCGTCGGGGTTGGAGGGTGGCCGCCTCTCCGCCGCTGCTGACAGGCGCCGGGCCAGCCACACATCGTCGAGGGCCACGACATCGGTTTGAATCCGAAGCATATCGGGGGGAGCGAGCGCCTTTCTCTCACGGAGGAGTTGAAAGATTCTCGCCGTGCGGAACGGGGCATCCCACCGGGCGGTAATAAAATAGGGATAATTGTCAGGAACAATGCGCCCATTGGCGGTCGCGACCATCCCGCTCGGGGGGTTGTAGGAATGGGGAAGGTCATCGAAGGGAATGAAACCAGCCCAATCATAATCGTCGGTGCTGCCCGGCATGGGCACGGAGCCATTCCCTTGCTTGCGGATCGGAACTAACCCAGCCGCGTAATAACCGATGTTGCCTTCGACATCGGCATAAACGAAATTCTGCATCGGTATCTTGAAGTCGTGGAGAGCGGCGGTGAATTCCTGCCAGTTGCTTGCCTGATTGATGGGTAGAAAGGGCAGATGGACCGCATGCGGCACAAGCAAGGTCCATTGCAAGGCGAGGTCGCGGCCCTCGTCGTGCGAAACAACGGGCCCGTGGCGAGTGACCATCACCTTGAAGGTATGGTCGCGCTGGTTTCGGACCTTGACGGTTTCTTGCCGCGCCTCGGCATTCACCCACTCGCCATTGTGCAAATACTTGCCGGGGTCGCGTAAATTGAAGCTCTCGATGTAGAGGTCCTGCACGTCCGGCCCGGTGTTGGTCATCCCCCAGGCGATGCGCTCGTTGTGGCCAATGATCACCAGGGGAAAGCCGGGGAGGCTGACGCCGGACACATTGAGCCCCGGCGCCTTCAGGTGAATCATGTACCAGACACTGGGGATGCTGTGGCCAAGGTGGGGGTCGTTGGCCAGGAGCGGCTTGCCGGATTGAGTGTGGGACCCATTAATAACCCAGTTATTGCTTCCAATCCAGGCCATTGCCGTTGATTGGTCGTCCGCGAGGAATCGGCCTGGCAGGGACTCGGCAATCGACGGCTGGTCCTGGCCGGAGCTGAACGGATTGGAGAACAAACTGGTGGAACGGGGCGAGCCGCCCTGGAGCGGCGTGGACGATACCTCGGCCACCGGCACATCGAGCGCGGAGTGGTCCGGGAAGGCGTCGGCGGCGAGTTCCTTGCCCAGCTTGGCAGAGATGTGCTCCCGCATCAAGTCGCCGGGCCAGGTCTGACTTAGCGACAAGGAGAGGTTCAACGCCACCGCCACGGAATCGAGAGCGCGCCAGGGCTGGGGGCGGTAACGGAGCAGCAGGAACTCCAGCGGCAGGCGGTCGCGGTGGCTTTCGATGAAGGCGTTGACACCTTGCGTGTACGACTCCAACAGGGAACGTTCGCCGGGCGGAAGCTCGGCCAGTGCATTGGCCGCCACCTGGGGGAAGCCCAGCGTGCGGCTTTCAACGTCCAGGCTCAACGTCCGATCCCCAAAGACCTCTGAAAACGTGCCTTCCGCCATGCGCCGGCCGAGGTCCATTTGCCAAAGGCGGTCCTGAGCGGTGACGTAGCCTTGCGCGAAAAGGGCATCCTGGAGCGATTGGGCCCGAATGTGGGGGACGCCGTGCGCGTCGCGCCGGACGTCCACTCGCGCCCGAAGTCCCGGGACGGAAATTCCCCCATCCAGAACAGGGAAGCTGGCCCGGATGCGAGAGCGGAACCAAAGACCGCCCCCCAAGAGCGCGAGCAGAATGACCGCAACGACAAGCAATATCAGGCGTCTTAGGAGTCGCATCATAGGCGCAAGGAATTTGGATACTACTAGAGATCATGAATCGTGACAACTGGCGAGGCTTGCCGCTACTCGGTGGAAAGCCGAGGCGAAAGGCGGAGAAACGACAGACCCGGTTCGAGCATGGGTTCTTGATCAGGGAGTCAATGGAAGACGGTGAAATTCGGGGAAGCAGTCCCATATTTCCCAAAATAATGCCGATATAGTAATCGAGACTAGGACAAACGTAACTTGCCCTTTCACGAATCCGAAGATATAGTACGCGCGAGATTTTGATGGTCCAAATTTGAGCGGGGAATGAGTAGGGCGAATCATGGCAAACCTGGACTTACGACCGCCCGCGGTTGACGAGATCGCGGTACCGTTTGGCCTGACGGGAACCTGGCCGCTCCGGCTGCGCAATTTCATTGTCAGTCACCTGGAGGGGCTCTTCATTGTACTGGTGGTGGCTATTATCGTCGCCGTCTTTTATCTGTTCCCGTACAAGATTGCCTTCCTGAATTTCTTCTATCTTCCCGTGCTGGCCGCCGCCTATTTTCTGGGCAAGCGTAAAGCCGTCTTGGGCGCCGTCCTCTGCTTCTTATCGGGTATCCTCTTTGCTTACTACCGGCCGGAAGAGTTCGCTGTGCAGGGGACCAAGATCAACGCCCTGCTGGTGCTGGCGACTTGGGGAGGGTTTCTGATCCTTTCGAGCGCCGCCATTGGATCACTCCAGGAGAAACTGGCGAAAGGGTACGAGGATACCCGCCAACTCTACGACGAGCTGAAGCGCAGCCGGGTGACGGAAGAGATGAAGGAGAAGGTGGAAAAAGCCCTGTACGCCACCATGGACCCGGTGGTCGCGAAGTTGGCCACGGAAGGAAAGCTGCGATTCGAAAAGCGCGAGATCAGCATCATGTTCACCGACCTCACCAATTTCACCGCCTATTCCGACCGCAATCGCGCCGACGTGGTGCTGGAAGAACTCAACCGCTTTCTGGGCGAGATCGAACCCATCATCGAAGACTTCAAGGGGCACATCGACAAGTACATGGGTGACGGGGTAATGGTGGAATTCGGCGCCCCCGTGGACTACGACCGGCATGCCCTGATGGCGGTGTTGGCCGGGCTCCGGATGCAGGACAATGTCAAGAAGTTGAATCTGCCGTGGCGCATGCGGGTTGGCATCGCGACGGGAGGTACGGTGGTGGGCATGCTGGGGGTGCGGCGCCAGGCCTACAGCGCCGTCGGCGATCGCGTCAACGTGGCGAAGCGGCTTGAGGAAATCTGCGAGCCGACGAAAGTCTACATTGACGAACCGACGTTCCGCGCCGTGGAGCCCTTTGTGGACGCCAAGAAGCTGCGGAACCTGGGGTTCGGACGCCAATCCGACGCTGATCTCCTGGAACGAATGAATGCCCTGGAAGAAAGGCTGAAGCGCGAAAGCGAAAGCGCGGAACTCCTTTACGAGCTGGGCAAGGCAAATTTCGACCTCCACGATGCTACCACCTCCATCCACTATTTTGAGCGGGCCCTCGCCCTGGATCCCCAGTCCACCCAGATAAAACTGGCCTACGCAGACGCCAACTTCAAGCGCGACGAATATGAGAAGATCCAGCTCAAGGGGAAATTGCAGAAGATCACGGTTTATGAGGTGGCGGGCATCAAGGACCGCTGGATGGACAAGGCCGTCATACCTCCGGCAATTGCGGCGGCCTACGCGGACGCGGAGTCGCACATCGAAATTCCCGAGAAAGTGGTGCTGGCGGTCGAGGCGTTGGATGGGGCCGTCGGCCATTGCCGCGTGGTGGCTCTTCTCTCTTACGCCCTGGCCGACCGCCTGAAGCTGAACGAAGAGATGAAAAAGACCATCATGCTGGCGGGCTACCTTCAGGATCTGGGAAAGCAGGCGGTGGAACACCATGTTCTGAACCGCGCCGGCAGTCTGACCGACCAGGAAGCCAAGATGATCGAGAAATACGTGCAGGAGAGCGTGGCGGCCTGCCGCCGCATGGGCTACGTTGATCCCCACCTCCTGGAAATTGTCCTGCATCATCACGAAACCTGGGCAGGAACAGGTTTCCCCGACGGCATGAAGGGTGAAGATATTCCGCTCGGAGCCCGCATTACGGCCGTGGCGGAAGCTTACAGCGCACTCACATCGTGGCGGCCCTATCATGAGGCTTGGGACACGCGTGTCGCCATCAGTGAGATTCGTAAAGGTATCGACAAGGGCCGCTACGATCCGAAAGTCGCCACGGCCCTCATCGAAATGCTTCAGCCCTCAGGTACCCCCTCCTAATCTGTCGCGCCCGTGTCGAGCTTGGCAGACCAGGCCATCTTGTGCGATGATTTAAGGGGAATTACGATTTTCCGTCCCCCGACGAGCAAACCCTTGTTCCCGGCTTCGGCATCAATTCAATTAGTGGCTTGATATTAAGGGTAACTGCGGGACTTCGTCAGGTGTGGGAGAGAATTACCAGAGGACGGAATTGACCAGCCACCCGCCTTGATAACACAAAGCAGTGAATTCCGTCTAAGCCTTCTGGGGTCGAATTGGAAGTAGCCCTGGAATCGCCCGGAGCAAAGAGACGGGGCGTGGT
>Ga0335069_10010799_pt1 | contig 12919 bp, 6 predicted proteins | sample Lox_Sample_11_FD_206714 | JGI IMG/M metagenome (GOLD analysis project Ga0335069, IMG submission 206714) | Soil microbial communities from Loxahatchee National Wildlife Refuge, Florida, United States - Lox_Sample_1.1 | ecosystem: Environmental > Terrestrial > Soil > Wetlands | place: USA: Florida... | reverse complement strand
CACAACCCAACGCCAGCGGCGCTCGTGTCGATGCTCGCCGGCGCCCCGAACGCGTCGCTGGCGATCGTGGTCTGCAACGCGCCGGCTCCCAGGCCGGTCAACAGTCCGTTGGCGGGGTTGCGGGTGAGTGTCAGGCCACCGGCACTCGTGAGCAGGCCGTCATGGTCATAGCCGTAGCTCACGCCCGAGACACCATCGACCGAGGTCTGGCTGATGCGGGCGTGATCGTCGAACGTGCGGGCGACCTGCCCGCCCACCGGCCCGCTCCACGACTCACCCGTCGCCAGCGACCCGTCGTAGCCCAGCTGGGAATGCTCGCCACCTGTCACATCCGCGCTCACGGCCCGCCCGCGGCTGTCGTACCCGAACGCGAGCTGACGATCGGGGGCGGTGATCGCGCTGGGCCGCCCGGCGCTGTCGTAGTCGAAGCCGACGCTCTGCCCGTCTGGGCGCTCGACGCTCGTGACCTGGTGGTCGCTGTTGTAGTGGTACCGGGTCGCAGTCGCTGCACTGCCGGCGAGCGGCGGGGTGTAGCTCTCGGGTCGATCGGCGTCGTCGTAGGCGAGCTGGTGAGCCGGCCGCGAGGGCGGGGTGACGCTCGTCAGGTTGCCGCTCCGGTCGTAGCCGTAGGCGATGTGCGCGCCGCTTGGCAGCTGCTGATCGACCAGCCGATCGGCGAGATCGTAGGAGTAGCGGCTCGTGCGCCCGAGCGGGTCGGTGCTGGTGTCAAGGCGCCCGCGCGCGTCGTAGTGGTAGGCCTGCACGCGGGCGCCCTGGGTGACTTGGTCCAAGCGCCCGCGGGTGTCGTAGTGGTAGGCGGTGTCGGTGATGCCGGGCGTGTGCTCCAGCAGGGGGCGACCCTGGCTGTCGACCTGGGTGGTGCTCGAGCGGCTCTCGGCGCTGGTCGTGGTGAACGTCAGCGAGCTCTTGTCGAACCTCGTCGTGAAGATGTCGGACCCGATGCTGCTGGTGACGGTCAGGCCGGTCAGCGAGAGCGGGTCGTCGGGGTTGGTCAGCTGTGCGGTGCGGCTCTGGGAGGTCGTGACCTGCACGCCGCCGGGGCTTGTCGTCTGCGCCGCCCCGGTGAACGGCGCCTGCATCCCGAAGCGGGGGTCTGGGGAGAGCTGGCTCGTGGCCGTGGTCCCGTCCGGCGCGGTCGCCTGGGTGCTGCCGTCCGGGTATTCGGCGCTGGTCGACTGCAAGCCCGCCGAGTCGGTACTCGTGCGCTGGATCGTGCCGTCGTCGGCCTGGCTGTAACGGTGTGTGCTGGTGCGTCCAAGCGTGCTGCTGGTGCTGACCGATCCGCTGTGGTCGTCGATCGTGGTGCGCGCCAGGCTCGTCGACGCTCCGACCGGGTCGGTGTCGCTCGCCAGGCGCCCGTCGGGGTCGTAGGTGAACTGGTGGCTGTGCCCGCGCGGATCGGTCAGTCGCTGCAGCAGGCCGCCGGGCGCGTAGTCGAGCTGCACCGTGTCACCAGCAGGATCGCTGAGCGAGCTGAGGTCGCCCTGGGCGTCCTGGGTGAGCGCGGTGCGCTGACCGTCGGGAGCGACGATTGCGGTGGCGTTGCCGTCCGGGTCGCGCTCGATGCGCGTCTGGTTGCCATCGCCGTCGGTGCTGGAGAGCAGCCGGCCGGCGCTGTCGTAGGCGAACGTCTCGACGGCGGCGCCGGTCAGCGCGTCGACGGTGCTCAGGTGGCGTCCCTGCGCGTCGAAGCGATAGAGCTCCTGGCCGTCGGCGGAGGGCAGCGCGAGCTGCTGGTCGCTGAGGCCGGGCATCGGCGTGGTGATCCGCAGGAGTCCGCTCTCACCGTCAGCGAAGACAACGGACCCGTCAGGGGTGGGTGCCAGGCCACGGACCGCGCCGATCGCAACCTGGGTTGCCGGCATGTTCTTCTGCTTGAGGGCCTGGTAGCCCGGCTGGCCTGTCCCGGCGAGCGTCGTGATCGACCCGTCGGTCAGCACGCGACGGATCCGCGTTCCCTGCCCGATGTAGATCGAGCCGTCCGGTCCCACATCGACGGTGGAGGGCCCCGCCACCAGCGCACTGGTGGCGGGGCCGCCGTCTCCGAGCTGCGTGCCGCCACCGGCGATCGTGGTGATCGTCCCGTCCGGCGCGACGCTGCGAACCTTGTTGTGCGCGCTGTCAGCGATCAGCAGCGAGCCATCGGCCGTCAGCGCGACGTCAGTGGGTTGGTAGAGCCCGGACTGGGTTGCGGGGATGTGGTCGGTCTCGTCCGGGCTGAAGCCGTCCGCGCGCCCGGCGACGCGGCTGATCTGCCCGTCCGGGGTGACGCGCATGATCTTGCCGCCCCAGCCGCTGTACGCGTATCCAAGACAGGCGATGTAGAGGGTGCCGTCCGGCGCGACGGTCAGGCCCGCCGGTGCTAGCAGCGCAGCGTCGGTCGCCGCACCGCTCTCACCGCTGCCGCTGCCACCCCCGGCGACCGTCGTGACGATGCCGTCCGGGCCGATGCGCCGTACGCGGTTGCCGTTGTTCGGGTCGCTGACGTAGACGCTGCCGTCAGGACCGAGGGCGATCCCTGAGAGCGCTGCAAACTGCGCCTGGGCAGCGGGCGTCGGGGCATCGCCGCTGAAGCCGTATTGCGCCTGGCCGGCGAGCAGGTGCGCGGTCCCGTCGGGCGTGATCCGGAAGACCTGGTTTGCGCCCGGTCCGTTGATCGCGTAGATCGAGCCGTCCGGGCCTGCGGCGATCGGCGTGTTGGCGTTGTTCAGCAACGTCGCGAATGGCTTGACCACGCGGTTGACGCTCGTCGTCGTGCGCTCGCTGCCATCACCGCCGTACAGGGTGCGCGACGCGGCGTCATAGGTGTCGTGGCTGTCGAGCGTCCAGCCGCCGAGCGCGTCAGAGGCCAGCCTGGCGTCAAATCCTCCGAGGCTGGTCGTTCTGTCGGTCGTCAGCTCGATGTTCGCGCGGGCGTTGATGCCGACGCCGACATCGCCGCCCCGGCCGAAGCTCGTGACGCCGCCGGTGCCGCCCGCGCTGCTTGTCCCGTACACGGCCGGGTACTCGTAGGTCGTGCGGATCGTGACCGGTTGCTTGCCCTGCAGGCGCCGCCCGAACGCGTCCTTGCCGTCCCACGTGAAGTTGATGTGCTGGTCGGGATGCGGGGCGACGTCGTAGCTGAAGTCGCGGCCGGCGACCTGGACGTCGACGCGCACACCAGCCAACGAGCTCGGAATGCTGGCGGGGGTTGCGGGGATGTCGAGGGTGTCGTTCTCACCCACGCGTCCCGGCTGGCGGCTCGAGCGGTAGTCCAGTGCGTGCGCGACCCCGGTCAGCGGGTAGTCCTCACCGAGCGTCTGGTTCTCGCATTCGATGTCTGACCCATCGTGATGGCACGGGTTGGGGATCAGGTGGCTCAGCGCACGGACGAGCGGCATCGCCGGGACGAAAGCGTCCAGCGGAAGCTTGAACGCCCAGTTCCAGTCGTGCAGGCTGAAGTGGGTCATCTGCACGCGCCACACGCTCTGTCCCGCGCTGTACATGCCAGCGAGGCGGTCGAGTTCCGCGTTGTCGATCCCCAGGTCGGCGAGCTGGGCGCTCGTCGCCGCGTTGCCGCTCCCATCGACGTCGAGGGTCGCGTGCCCACCGGTGGTCGCGAGGATCTTGATGACGCGCCCGTCGGGCTCGGCGACCCATGTGTGGCTCGCGCGGTCGTAATACCCCGCGGGCACGGGGGTGCCGACCGGGAATCCGAGGAAGTTGTCGACGTACCCTGAGACCGGACGTGTGAACTGCACTGAGGTCGCCCCGGCGGCCTGCGCCTCGTCCGCGCTGAACTCGACGGCGTATGTGTATCCGCTGCTGGTTGGCAGCTCAGCGGGCATCGCCTCGCGGCCGCTTGGGCCGACGGTGTACTCGGTCTGGCGCACGTGCAGACTCGTGACCGGTTGCAGCGATCCGTCCGGCATCTGCAGGCTTGCCTGCTCATCGGCCGGGAAGATGACCGCTGAGCGCCGGGTGCCGTCCTGGTCGCTGACCTGGCTTCCGAGCGCGACCTGCTCTGGCGACAGCACGCCGAGACTGACCGGACTGACCTGCGGGTCCAGTGCGGTGAGCCTGACGTCCTGGTCCAGGAAGACGTAGTCGTTCCATGGGACGTTGACGGTGCGCTCGACCGGCAGGTAGCCGGCCTTCGTCAGGCGGATCGTGAGCGGGCCGCCGCCGGCGACCGCGTAGTAGATCTCGCCGTCGCTGCGGCTGGTGGTCGTGCCGTACTCCGCGTGGCCGGGGGCGCTGATCGTCACTCCTGGCAGCGCTTGGCCGGCTGCGTCGAGAACCTTGCCGCGCACGACCGCGGCGCGCACGGCGGGGATCGCTCCCGGCTGCACCCCGGACTGGATCGCGCCGGGGCCCTGGTAGAGGAAACGGGTGGCGTCCGCGAGGTTCGTCGGGATCGTCGTGTCGAGTGTCGGTGCGCTGACGCCACCGCCGCTGGTGGCCTGCACCTGGGTGGTGTAGTGGTCGCTGACCGGTCCGTACTGGTTGCCGCGAGCGTCCGCCCACTGGACGGTGGCGGTATCGCTCAGCGGTCCGGTGGCGTGGGCGGTGGGGATGTCGTACGGCACCTGTGCCGAGGCGCTCGCGCCGGCTGCCAGCGTCGTCGGCGCGCCCGGGACGCTGACGGGCTGACCGCTGTCGACCTGGTCGGTGAGGCTGGTGATCGTCGCCGCGGCGCTGCCGCTGTTGGCGGCCGTGACGGTGTATTGCACCTCGGTTCCGGCGCTGGCGCCGGGCGGCCCGCTCTTGGCGACGGCGACGATCGGCAGGCGCCGCGTTGTCGCGTCGTGCGCCTGCGGTGCTCCCAGCGTGCGCGGCGCCCCGGTCTGCGGGGTGCCCGACCCGTCGCGCGTGGAGGCGCCGTCGCTCTGCGCACTGGTCTGCATCGCGATGCTGAACGCCGTCGCGTCGGCGCCGGCTAGGCGCGTGAGGTACGTGAGGTCGCTCTCGCCGGTGGCCTTCGCCGCGACGCCCGGAGTCTGCTGGTCGACCGGGATGAGCGCGTCGGCGCCGGGCGCGATCGTGGCCAGGGTCGGCTGCTGGGCGTCGGTGATCGTGCTGGTCGCCCCATCGAAGCCCGTGACCTGGAGCTGTGCGTGTCGTGCGACGGCGCTCTGGGTTCGCGTGTCAGCGGTGATGTCGGCGGTGCTTTCGCTCTCACCGCTGGCGTGCAGCCCGCTGTCGGCGAGCTCGACGTGCACGCGAACGCGGACCTGCCCGTTGGCCGCGTCGCTGGCAAGTGCGGTGACCGCGGCGCTGTCCAGATCGCTGCTCGCGGCCAGCTGCCACGTGCCGGACGACCCGGCGCTCAGCGTCGTGCCGAGGATCCGGTCGCCTGTGGCGGGGTAGCTCGCGCCGGCCGCGGGCTGTCCCGATGCGCCGACGGTGAGCGCCGTGCCACCGGGCCCGCTGTCGTGGGCCGTGTATCCCGGGAGCGCGGCCGCGCGCGCTGCGACGACCGTCCACCCGCCGCTGCCAGTGCGCCGCTCGATCGCCGCGACGTACGCGGCGACCTGCGCGCCCGCGCCCGTCAGATTGTCGACGCGCAGTGAGGCCCCCAGCGCGAGCGCGGAGCCGCTGTTGCGCACGCGAGCGCGGTAGGGAACCGGCTGACCGGGCAGCACCTGATCCGCGCCGCCCTCGAGCGTGGTCTGCAACGCGGGTGTCAGCGAGAACGTCGCCGGCAGCAGGCTGGTGCGGGCGCGCGTGAACGTCAGGGTGAGGTGGCGCGTCGTGACCAGCCCGGCGGCGTCGGTCGCCGTGACGGCCAAGTCGTGGCTCCCGCCAGCCAGGCCCGACAGGTCAAGCGCGAACGTGTGGGAGAGGTTGCACGAACCCGCAGGACAGCTCTGCGAGACGCTCTGCCCACCGGGGACGCTCTGACCGTCGACACTGACCGTGAGCTGCTGGACGCCCGAGGTCGCGTGCGTGGCGTTCTGGTCGCTCGCCGCGGCCACCAGGTTGTACGTCGCCGGCGCAAGGGCCTCGGCGCGCCGGTCATACAGCTCGCCCGACAGGCTCAGGTCCGGTGGCGTGCGGTCGATGCGCACGTGGATCTGGCGCGTCGTCGTGTGTCCGGCGGGATCGCTGGCGCTGGCGGTCAGGACGTCGTCGCCTTCGGGCAGGTTGCCGACCGTTGGTGTCGTGCCGCCCGCCGCGCGGTAGGCGTAGTCATGGGCGCACACAACGGTCTGGGTGCAGGTCGGCGGGACCTGCGCGGTGCCGGCCTGCACGCTCCAGCCGGATGCGCTCAACGCGGCGCTCTTGATGCCAAGCCCCGCGTCGTGGGCGCTCACCGAGACCTGGCGCGTCGTCGGCCACGCGCCCCACGCCGATGGGACGTCGTCCTCGGTGATCGTCGGCGCGTCGCTGTCCTGCAGATGAACGTAGGCTCCGCCGACCTGGCTCATGAAGTAGCCGATCTGGCTGCCTGTCGCGATCTTGACCGCAAAGCGTGCGGCGTTTCCGGGGTGCGCCTGTGCAGGGTCACCGCCGGGGCTTGACCCCACTGTGGTGGTGAACACGCCGCCGCCCAGCGGCGTCAGCGGGAACCCGACGTATCCGCAGCGCTCCAGCGATGACGCGGCGCCCGGCTCCCAGGGCGCGCCGGTGGTCGCGGACTGCGCGATTCCGAGTTGCAGGCAGGTGCGGCTCAGCGGCAGGTCGATGTCGTGGTTGACCAGGTTCCACTCGACCTGAACGATCCGGCTCGAACCCGGCGCGCTGAAGGTCCAGGCGGCCTGCTGACCGGAGCTGAACGATGACCACGGCAGGTTCAGCAGGCTCTTCATCGTGCGGATGTACAGGCCGCGCCCGTTGAACCACGTCCCGAAGAGACCGCTGAAGTCTGCGCCGGAGGGATTGCTGAACGCCCAGCCCGTGCTGTCGCTCGTGCCCTGCTCCCAGTCGTAGTAGTCGACGACCGGATCGACGATCACCGGGTACACCGTCCCGGGTGCGTGATGGGAGACCGTCACATGGATCGTCGAACCGGCAAGCGACCACGAGGTCGCAACCTCGGTGCCGTCGGCGTCATACGCGCTGGGCACCCCGACCGACGCCACGACCGCCTCACCGCGCCGAAACTCCACGCGCTGCTGATCTGAGGACACCTGCGCCTCGACGCCCGCGGGCAACTGGAAGTTGAACGACAGCTGCTCGGGCGAGTCGGCCGAGCGCAGCAGCGTGAACGTCTCAAAGCCCGAAGGCACGGGCTTGACCACGAAGTCCGTGTCCGTCCCGGCGTTCGCGAAGAACGCGACGGCACCATCCGGTACACCGCTCGCCGCGGCCTGCGCGCCGGACGGGACGAGCGTGATCCCCGTATCCCCCAGCTCAACGCCGCCCTGCAGGTTCTGATGCACCGCCAACGGCACCAGCGGGTTGGCGGGCTCGAGCGTCGCGCCCTGGTCAGCGAGACCCAGATCGACCGGGGCATCATGGCCGCCGTCATCCTGCGAGCGCATCGGCAACGAGGAGACGACCAGCCCCTGCACAGTCCCGGTCGGATCGACGACTCTCGCGGTCCGGTCGTCCAGGTATGACAGGTGGTCACCGGAGGGCACGTCAGGCGCATCCCACGCCGGCTGCGCCATCACGTCAGGGAACTCCTGGCTCGCCAGCGCGAGCGCCTGATCACGCGAGAGGTCGGGGAACTGCGCGGGCGGCGGATCCGATGGCGGATCACCTGACCCGCTCGCCGAACCGACAGCAACCGTCAACGCCGCCGCCAAGAGCGCCCCGGCAAGCAGGGACCACAGCACGCGAAATGCGCGTCGCTGGCTGGACCGACGGACAGCCTTCAAGCGATACCCCTACCCAGAAACGGAAGCGAACCGGCGCGCAACCTACACGCCCCGGCGGCCAAGATGCCGATGGGATGGCCGAATCTTCACCGGCCGCGAACGCTCCTCCGGTTCGAGCCTGCTGCGGGCGATCGGCTCATCCAGCGAGATCCGGTCCAGGGAGGTCCCGCGCTGGTGCTCGTCGGCTGAGCTGCGCGAGGCGTTGCAGGAGGTCGGCGAGCTCGTCATCTTCGCCGGGGATCTCTCGGAGGCTTGGGCGCGCGCGGCGATGGAGCTCGCCGCTGGCGAGTGTCTTCTCGCGTCTGCGTCCGAGGATCTCCCGCAGGCGCTCGTCGATCGGGTCGGGCTGGGGCTCGAGGCCCGGAAGTGGCTGCGTGTCCTGCGCTTCGGCGTGTAGGTAGAAGCGTGCTGTGTGGCGGTGGCGGCTGAGCGCGGTGTATCCCCATTGCTGGTAGAGGTCCTCGCTGCCGAGGATCAGGGCGTGATCGACGGTCGCGCCTTGCAGCGCGTGGGCGGTGGTGGCGTAGGCGTGGTCCAGGTGCCCGGCGTCGAGGTAGCCACGGTCGACGCGGTGCTCCTGGCCGTTGGGATCGGTGATCGTCAGCTGGCCGGCGAGCTGGTCCAGTGCGGTGACCTCTCCGCGTGTGCCGTTGACGAGGTCCAGCTGACGCTCGTTGCGCCGGCAGATGACCTGGTCGCCTTGCGCGAACGAGCGCTCTGGCGTGTGGAGCTCTGCGGGGCCGAGGCGTCCTTCCTGTCGCATGCGCTGGCGGGCGCGTTGGTTGAGGTCGGCGACGTCGACGCGACGGTGGGCGATCATCACCGCGTCCGACCCGTCCTTGGCGCTCTGCCACCAGTCGGCGACGAGCCGCTGACGTAGGCGTCCGGCGGTCGGTTCGCTGATGATGCGCTCGTGCTCGCGGTAGGCCGTGGCCCACGCGTCGCGGTCACCCTCGCGCAGCTGCATGATCGCGTCGCGGTCCCAGGCCTCGCGTTGGCGTTTGACCTCGCTCAGTTGCAGCGCGCCCTGCTGTTGTGCGAGCGCCTGGTAAGCGCCGCCGGCCTCGATCTCCGGCAGCTGTCTGTCGTCGCCGACCAGGACGAGCTTGATCTGATGCTCACGCGCGTGAGATGACAAGGCGTGCAGGTCGCGGGTGCCGACCATCCCGGCCTCATCGACGATCAGCACATCCGGTGGGGTGTCGGCGTACCGGCTGATGTCCGATCGCAGCTGGTGAATCGTCTGGGAGGGGATCGCGGTCTGCTCCTGCAGCTCACGCGCCGCGCGCGCCGACAGCGCACACCCCTGGGCCCGCAGGCCGGAGTGCTTCCAGGCGGCGTGCGCGGCTTCCAGCGCGTAGGTCTTCCCAGTTCCGGCGGGCGCGCGGACGACGTGCACGCCGTCCCCGGTGGTCGTGAGCGCGCGCACGAGCTGCTGCTGCTCGCTGGTGAGCTCGGGGCGCTCAGCGAGCGCGTGATCCAGGGCGCGTTCGTCGGCGACGCCCACCCCGGCGTCGGTTCGCTCACGGGCGTCGGTCAGGAGCTCTTGTTCGGCGCGGAGCATCTGTGGTGTCGAGTAGCGCGCCACTTTGAGGCCGCTGGGGTCGTCGTCGCTGAGCTTGACCGTGTGGCGGGAGTCAAGCCAGCGGTCGGTGACCTCCTCGATCCGCTCCACGGAGGCGCCCTGCTGGTGGTGCTCGCACCATGCGCGGATCGCGTCACGGCGATCGAACGAGGCGTGCTCGCGCGTCACGCCGATCACACCAGCGACCGTCGCGGCGGACAGCTGCAGATCGACCGGGATGCGCTCATGCCACGGCCGATCCCTGACCCGCTCAAGCGCCCGCGCGCTCAGGCCGTGCTCGCTGGCGCGCGCCCGCCACTCCTCCCTGAGCCGGTCGACCGGGACCGCGTAGTCCTTGCGCTTCCTCGTCTCAAGAGCAGCGACCTCCGCCGCCGCCGGTGAGGAGCGGCCATGCTCGGCGAGGTGCTCAACGATCTCCCGCCGGCGGCGCGAGAAATGCTCCAGCACCCCGTCCGGGATCCCGGTGATCTCCGCCGAGCCCTTCTCCACCGGCCCCCACGACACACCCAACGACCGCGACAGCTCGCCCCTCAGCACCGCCTTGTAGAGGTACCCGGCGGTCTTCTGCTCGCGATACAACCCGCGCGCATCCAACGCCGACCAGCGACCATCCGCCCGCACCGTGTTCGCGATCACCGCGTGCGTATGCAGCTGCGGATCCCCCGCCCTGGAGGTGCGATGGCGGAACGTCGCGACCACGAGGCCGTCCGCTTTGACGCGCTGGCGGCCGGCCTTGCCGCGACGCGTGTACGCGGCCTCCCGCTCCAGGTAGCCGAGGGCCTGCTCGACCGCAGCATCGTGCGCCTCCCGCACCGCCGCGACGGTTTCCGCGTCTCCGGCGCCGTACAGGACTGAGACGGACTTGGGGGCACTGAACGTGACATCGAACCCGGCCGTGTCCCCCGGTCCCTGCGACTGCCTGAGCGGCCGGCCATCGAGCGGTCCCAGGCCGCGCATCAGCTGCCCGAAGTCACCCTCCTCAACCTCGCCGCTCAGTCCGAGCCAACCCGAGCCAACGCCCGCCCAGCGGCCCCTGGCCTCCCCAGCGCCGGCGTAATAGTCCTCACGACCCCTCGCGACCGCGTCGGTGTAATACCGCCCCGCATCTGGGCCACCAGCGAGCTTTGCGAGCGACAGCACACTACGTAGTCGCACGAGCACCCCAACCACCCCCCTGCGGGTGCAGAGGTGTGCCCAGTCCAGGACGCCTGTCGAGACGACGAGGTCAGTAGTGCCGGCGGCGCATGCTGGGTGGGTGCTTCGGGGAGACTTCTAGGCTGGCTGCGGGAGCCGGCCCGGGACAAGCAGCCCGACGCTGGCGACGGACGTCTTGATCGGGTCCTGAGGGGAACTCGGGGAGCCTGACTCCGTGGCGAGGTAGAGCGAAACGGCCTCCTGGAGTGCTTCGATCAGCTCAGGGACCGTGTCCCCGGATGCGAAGCAACCTGGAAGCTCGGTGATCTGGGCCCAGAACGAGCCGTTTTCCTCGTGGATCTCTGCGTGCAGTTCCATGCTGCGCGTTCCGCCGGTCACTATAGACCCGCCTGCCTTCTTATCGCCGCATCGAGGCCCTTGCTGTAGGTCCGGCCCTTGTGCATCGGCAGCGTGATCGGGCGATGGCCCGGCTTCGTCATCTTGACGACGTGCTTTCCGCCGCGCTCCTCGGCCCAACCGTTCTCCATGAGCAGCTTGCGCCAGCCCTTCTGGTTCATCGGCACGGCTGGGAACTGTAGGCACGGCGTCGACGCGCCGCTCGTGGTCAGTCACGATCTGGGAGGGGGTGGTTGGCCTGCTCGTGCGACTGAGAGACAGATGCGTGCGCAGAGGGCAGCGAGCTCCAACGGACGTGCCGGCCAGCTGAGCCTGGACACCGGGACCCCGCACGCATCGCTGCGTGAGCCGCTGCTACGGCCCGCTGAAGCCGCCGACCTCCTGTCCGTTCGGACCTCGTGGATCTACGAGGCCGTACGCGCCCGGCGGCTGCCATGCGTCCGCGTCGGCCGGCACGTCCGCTTCCTACGCTCCGACCTCGAGCACTGGGTCGACCAGCAACGCGACGAGTAGCACCTGCAGCCGAGGCCCGGCTATGAGGCGGCGACGAGCACGTCGGCGCGCTCAGTGTGGATCCCACCAACCACGTAGTCGGTCAGCGCACGTCTCGTGACGAGCCTGGGCTTGTGATTGGCCGGCGTGACGTTGATTGTCAGCTCGATGCCCAGCCCCGCTGCGACGCGCACGAGCGTGTCCATGCTCGGGTTCACGTCCCCGCGCTCGAGGCGAGCGACCTGCGGCTGCGTCATCCCGAGAACGGACGCGAGGCCGCGTTGAGACAGCCCGCGGTCGGTGCGGAACCGCACAACCGCGACGGCAATCGCTCGGGCCACCGCGGTGCGCTCCCACTCCGCGCGGAACTCGGGGTCGTCGCGAAGCTCCTCGGCGAGCAGCTCGTCGCTGGTCTTCATCTCTGAGAGCATCATGGCCTGATTCCTCGTTGAGGCCTAGCCGTGACCGTTCGCTTCGACGCCTTCGACGATAGCACTGGTGTTATCGGCTGAGCGCGTCCGTCACTCAGGCCAGGTCCAGGCGTGTGAACCGCTGGGCCGTGTGGCCGACAGCAGGTTCGAACCGGCCGCGGTGCGGTCCAGATAGGTCAGCGGGGTCCGGTGGGAGCTCGGATGCCGAGCTGGCGGCAGATCGCCCGCGCCGTGCCGATCGGGATCTCACGATGGCGCGGCATCGGTGCTCGGAGATCGAGCGGCGGGTTGGCCCAGATCTCGTGGTTGGCGCCTTCGCGGATCAGGTTGCAGCCGTGCTCGGCGAGGTGGCGTTCGAGGTCGCGGCGCTTCAAGCTGCGGTGTCGATGGTCAGCGGCTCGACGTGGCCACTGCCGATTGGCGGCGGGCGACCTTCCTCGCGGTAGGAGGCGAGCATCTCCCGGGCGGCGTCCAGGAGCATGGCGCGGGCCTCATCGACGGTGCGCCCGCAGGTGACGACCGCCGGCCACTCGGCCAGCTGTGCCATCGTCCAGCCGTTCTCGTCGGGCGTGAATACCGCGGTGAACGTGAGCTGCTCGTTCATGCACTGCAGTATGGACCAGTCCGCGGCGCTGGTCACAGATCCGGGTCCGGAGAGCGGGCGTCGACGTGCTGCGCGGTGTCAAACCCGCGAGTTTGGTACCCCATTGGTACCTTGGCGCGCCTCCCGCTCGGCCCCGAAAACGACGAAGGCCCCGCTGTGCAGGGCCTTCGGAGGGGTGAGCGACGGGACTCGAACCCGCGACCGCCTGGACCACAACCAGGAGCTCTACCAGCTGAGCTACGCCCACCGTGCAGGCGCAAAGTGTAGGGCCCCGCCGGGCCAACGAGATCCTCACGATCGCTTCGCGATCCGGGCACTACCTTCGCGAGGTTCGGGCAGCGCGACGGCGTGCTGCGCCAAGACCTGACCATCGACGAACTCGTGCTCGGATGGGGGGTCTCGGTGCCGAACGCGTCGATGCGCGTCACCA
>Ga0335069_10010798_pt1 | contig 12920 bp, 13 predicted proteins | sample Lox_Sample_11_FD_206714 | JGI IMG/M metagenome (GOLD analysis project Ga0335069, IMG submission 206714) | Soil microbial communities from Loxahatchee National Wildlife Refuge, Florida, United States - Lox_Sample_1.1 | ecosystem: Environmental > Terrestrial > Soil > Wetlands | place: USA... | reverse complement strand
TGCCAAACGAAACGATGCGTACGCCGTTGAGCGCGGGATGCGCAACATCGTAGCTGCCAAGCGCTTCCCATGAGCTGCGGAATTCCTGGCCTGCCTGCGCAAGATTGCCGGCAACCTCCGCCGTGTCGTGAAGAAAAGGCCCCTTCGCTTCGAGGCTGTAGTCTCCGCAGTCGTCGTCATCGTTACCGGGAGTTACGAATATCCGGACGTGCGGAAATCTTTTTTGCAGCTGGAGCGCCTGGAATTGCACAGTCTTCAGCACAAACTTGCGATACGATTCGCGATCCCTGCCTGGCGCGCTTCGCTGAAAGGTCTCGGGAAACTGGTGCGCCAGCAGGTCGCCCGTGAGCAGAATAAATGCCGGGTGCGGCAGCTTGGCATGCATCGCATCCAACGCCGATCGCAGCAGCCACCAATTCGTGTCCTCGCCGTACTGGCTGAACGCGGTCGGCTGCGAGCGATCGAGAATTGCCTCCCACTTGGTGGGATCGGCCGCGACAAGCTGATCGACCAGTCGGCCATCCGCCATCGGATTGAAGTGCAAATCGGAGGCGATCAGAAAAGTGCGTTCGGAAGATTGCGGTTGCGCCGCAGAGGCGCCGGCCGTCAACAGCGCGAGTAAGAGCGATATGCAGCAAATGCCGCATGCATTGCTGATGAGCCAGTCCCTGCTCAGCTTGCTATTCAAACGGCTTCCCCACAGATCAAGCACGGGCTCGTGAACTCATTGACTTGGCGCATGACGGAGGTCCCAGCCTAACAGAGCCGGAATGGTTTGTGGACTTGCATTTCCTGTGGGAGAGCTTCACTCAGTCCTGGCGCCAAACATAAAAATATTCGTCGTCGCTGCTGGTCGCCAGCTCCACTCTGTGCTGGGCGGAGGCGCGGCTGAGGGCCGCCCGAATGTTCTCGATCTTCGCTGAGCCGAACGCGGTACGCGGGATCTTCAGCGCCTTCCTGCTGCGCAGGTTCGCCACTTCATCCAGAATCTGCTCGATCAGGTTGTGATGCTTGCTCTTGCGCGTTCGCGGTACGGAAATCCGATCGACGGATTCGAACTGACGTTTATTACCGGTCGCCACGGGTCACCTTCAGAAACCAACTACAGCCCCCAAAAGCGTTAGCGAAAACATACCACAAATCGCTCCCTAAATTAAGCCGCTAAACGCGTCAGTAAATGCACAACTCTCTTGTCCCTAATTTGCATCTTAAATCCATTATCCCGGAGGGTGAAAAGCGGCCAATTGTGCCCTTCCTCCTTCCCGGTCCGATCGCGGGCCGTGATTCCCTCTCGAAGATTGCATGTTGGAGGTTTGTGGATGGACGCGGCACAAGGTAAGAGCGCTGCCGTCTCCGGCCAGTCGGAAGGTGTGGGCCGGTTTCCTCGTGTCCCGTTCGGCATTTCCGGACTGGACAACATACTGCATGGAGGACTGCCGGCCGGGCACTTGTATCTGCTGGAAGGAACCCCCGGCGCCGGCAAGACGACCATAGCCTTGCAGTTCGCGCTTACCGCGCGAGATCGCGGCGAGACGACGCTGTATGTCACGCTTTCCGAATCACGCCAGGAGTTGCGGGCCGTGGCGGCCTCGCATGGCTGGCAGCTGGATGGACTGCCGATTTTCGAGCTGACTCCGCAGGAAGATTCCCTGCGTCCCGAGCATCAATACTCCGTCTTCAACCCTGAGGATGTGGAGTTGAACGAGCTTACCGACCTGATCTCGAAGAAAGTCGACGAGATTCACCCCAGCGTTATCGTCATTGATTCTCTATCCGAACTTCGCCTGCTTGCCCGAGATACTTTTCGTTACCGCCGGCAGATGTTGGCCTTGAAGAGCTTTTTCGAAGAGCGCAACTGCACCGTACTTTTGATCGACAACCAGACAGGCGACCGGCGTGAGCCGACGGTGCATAGCATCGTTCACGGCGTGATGTGCCTGGAGGTACTGCAGCGCGAATATGGCACCGAACGCCGTCGCCTGCGGGTACAAAAAATACGCGGCTCCCAGTATCGCGAGGGCTTCCACGACTACCGGATCGCCACCGGCGGGTTGCGCGTTCATCCCCGCCTTGTCGCGGCTGAGCATAGGCATAAGGACCGTCAGGAGTTGTTGAGTACGGGAATTACCGAGCTGGACTCGATGTTGAAGGGAGGCATCCAGCGCGGCACCAGCACATTGCTGCTGGGCGCCGCCGGGGTGGGCAAGTCCAGCCTCACCTCGCGCTTCGTGTGCTCTGCCCTGGAGCGCGGCGAATCGGCGGGCGTGTACATCTTTGACGAGACGGCGCAAACCTATCTCGATCGCAGCCGCGGCCTGGGCGTAGAACTTCAGCCCTTTATCGACAACGGCAAGCTGCACTTTCAGCAACTCGACCCCGCCGAACTTCCTCCCGGCGAGTTCGTCAACGAGATCCGTCATCGCGTCGACCGCGGGGCGAGCGTGATTGTGATTGATAGCCTGAACGGATGCCTGAAAGCCATGCCGGGAGAACAGTACCTGCAACTGCAGATGCACGAACTGTTGACATATCTTGGCATGCAAGGCGTGGCAACATTTCTCATCTTGGCCCAGCAGGGAGTTATGGGGCCTATGCAAAGCGAAATCGATATCAGCTATTTGGCCGATGCGATTATCCTGTTGCGCTATTTCGAGGCCATCGGAGAAATTCGCAAGGCCATCTCCATCTTCAAGAAACGCTCGGGAGCGCACGAAACCAAAATCCGTGAGTTGCAATTCCGCCCGGGAGGCATGTCGATCGGTGAACCGCTAAGGGATTTTCAGGGGGTGTTGACCGGAGTGCCCCACTATCTCGGCAACACAAACTCAAGGTTAATGTCCACCGATGCAGATCAGCAATAGCCACTCATTGCCGGTGCTCATCGTCGCGCCTTACGGCCGCGACGGCAAGCTGATCGCAGAAACTCTGGGACGGGCAAGCATTCCCTGGGAGCTCTGCCAGGATGCGCGCGCCGCGGTTCCACGCTTGTCCAACGGAACTGGAGCGCTTCTGCTCGAAGAGGAGGCTCTGGACGATGAACTGATTCGCGAGTTCGCCTTTGCCCTGCAGAATCAGCCCCCATGGTCGGATGCACCGGTGATCGTGCTCACCAAGGCGCGCGGCGGCAGCAGCATCACCTCCGACTTTATGGCGCGCATGCGGCAGCCGCTGGGCCATACTACGCTGCTGGAACGGCCAATACGCCCGGAGACCCTGGTCAGTACCGTCGAAACCGTGTTGCGCGCACGCCAGCGCCAGTTCCAGATTCGCGACGCTCTGGAGCAGTTGCAGGTCAGCGAGGCACGATACCGCTCCCTGATTCTGGCGACGTCTTCGATTGTCTGGGCGACCGACTTGCACGGCGATATCGTCGACCGCCTGCCATCGTGGGAAACCTACACCGGCCAGAGTTTCGAACAGTACCAGGGACATCGATGGATGGATGCCATCCACCCACAAGATCGTCAGGCGGCGGTGGCCACCATGACTGCCGCGATGGCCGGGCTGCGACCGTACCAGTTGGAGTACAGGTTGCGACGCCATGACGGCCGCTATCGCTGCATGATGACCCGCGCCGTGCCCGTCTTCCGCGAAGACTCTTCCGTGAAGGAATGGGTCGGCGCTTGTGCCGACATTCAGGACCGCAAGGATTCCGAGATCGCGCTGCGCAAGAGCGAAAAGCTGGCACTGGCCGGCCAAATGGCAGCCAGCATTGCTCATGAGATCAATAATCCGCTAGAGGCGGTAACCAACCTTCTCTACTTGATCAACATGCGCTCTGCTGACGATGAGACGCGGCAATATTGCGCTCTGGCGCAGCGCGAGCTTACCCGCGTGACCGAAATCTCCGGGCAAACGCTTCGCTTCTATCGCAAATCGAACAAGCCCGTTGAAACCGACGTGGCGGAACTACTGGAATCTCTGCTGCAACTTTTTCATCCCAAGTTGCGCCGCCGGAGCATTCAGCTTGAGTGCAAATTTCCGCGAGGCGCAAGGGTCTTGGCTTTTCCCAATGAGCTGCGCCAGCTCTTCGCCAATCTCATCAGCAACGCCATCGACGCTACTTCGCCCGGTGGTCGCATTCGAATCGTGGCGCGAGCCGGCAGCGATTGGCGCAATCGAAAACAAGCCGGAGCGCGAGTGATCGTAGCTGATACGGGCAGCGGCATCCCCAACAGTATCAGGCAGAGCATCTTCGAACCGTTTGTGACGACGAAGGGAGACGCGGGTACCGGCCTCGGACTGTGGGTGTGCGCCGACATAGTGAAGCGGCACGGCGGCTCGCTTCACCTTAAAAGCAGGACGGGGCGCAACCCCGGCACCGTGTTTTCAATCTTTCTGCCCGCGGGAAGCGCGCCACAGCCTCAGCCTTCAGAGCTCTCCTCGGCCACCGGGGGAACCGACCTCGACGTCGCCTAGAGCTCTCGCGCGGTGCTCGCCGAACTTTCGCAGTATCGTCTACGGGGCCGGTTTTTGCGCAGCGCCCGCAGCGCCTGCCTTCTTGTACGTGACCATCATCACCTTCTTCAGAGCCATCGCATCCTTGCCCATTTCCATCGTCATCACGAACGAATCCGGCGTCCAATCAGAATAGGTGTATCGCGACACCATCTTCTGACCGTTCATTTCTCCTTCCACGTTTCCCACCAGGTTCTCGCCTTGCCACTTCGTGGTGCCACCGGGGTCGCAGCCGTCCGGGATCATGTTGTCGCACCAGACCCCGCGGTAGGCCTGCGCCTTCGAGTCCCACCAGAAGATGCCGCTGGCGTTGAAGGGAACGGCCATGGCGCCGGTGCTGCGATATTTTTCGACCATCGAGAGATTGCCCGGCCCTGGAGTCAGGACCGCCGTTCCCTTCCCGCTTCCACCGTTCGGCTGCATGGGACTGGGATAATATTTCTCGGTCAAGGTCCAGGTTCCAGCCATGGCCTTGATGAGCTTCGTCATCTCCGGCGCCGGGGCCGGCATCTTCATTGCCTCTTTCTGCGATGCTTTGCCGGAGGGAGACTTCGTTTCCTGTGCTGCCATACAGATTCCGCAAATCAAGATCACAGCGGGTACAAGCATTTGCTTCACCTTCATACCGCCTCCTGATCAATAAAATCTTGCGGCCCGAATCTTATACGACTGCGGGGCGTAACGCACCAATGCTGCGCTCAATCGCTGGAAATCTGCCGCGGTCCGTATGGGCGATCGTCCTGCGAGTGTGCTAACCTCTAAACTAAGTTTTGATAGTTAGGAGACATCAATGTCAGAAATCGACCGCATTCTCACCCACTACGATCAGGTCCTCAACGGCGACGCCTGGCATGGCGACGCCATGTGGCGGATCCTGGACGACATCTCGCCTGAAGCTGCCGCCGCGCGTCCCCTGCCGACCACGCACACGATCTGGGAGATCGTTATGCATATGATGTTTTGGGAAGACGTCGCAACGCGACGCTTCGCCGGGGAGCGCGCGGGTCTGGTCGAGGAACGAAACTTTCCTCCCATGCCGGGGGCTACAGACGAGAATTGGCAGCAAACGCTCGATGAGCTTCGCGCCTCAAATCACAGCTTTCGCGAGGCGCTCGCTCGATTCGACACCGCCAGGCTGGGCAACTTGAGCGCTGCGGGCAAGCGCACCTTCTACGACGAAGCGCATGGCCTGATCGAGCATCATATCTACCACTTGGGGCAGATCGCTATGCTGAAAAAAGCATCCCAGTAAGGTTCTTTGTGATGAATCATGGAGCCGCCGGCCGTTTGTGTTTCTGTGCTGCGGGGTGCTAACATCCGGACTCGACGAGCTTTTAAGGAGGCAATTATGTCGGAAAGTGATGGCGGTGGCAGCTTCCTGTGGTTCCTGGCGGGCCTGGGCATTGGCGCGGCGGTAGGGATTTTGTACGCTCCGAAATCCGGCGATGAGCTGCGTCAGCAGTTGCGAGACGCGGCCACGGAGGGCGGCAATACCGTGCGCGAGCGAGCGCGTCAGGCGCGTGAACAGGCCGGAAGTTGGGCGGAAAAGGGACGCGATTACCTCAACCAGCAGAAGGACCAGATTCGCTCTGCAGTTGAAGCTGGACGGCAGGCTTATCGCGAGGCAACCGCCGAAGGGGTTGAAGGCGCGAATCCCAACGTGCCATAGTTCCAGCGGCGCTCCCCAGACGCGCTGCCGGGTAATCTCGGTCAGCGCGGCCTGATGGAAGGGTCCTCCAAGCTGGGCTTTGACTCGGTTGGCTGACCCCCTGGTAAGGTTCGGTTGCAGGTACCGATTGCGATGGACAACTTGTTAACTGCATTTATCGCCGTAACCGCCGCCGCTGTTGTGCTGCAGTTCCTGATCCTGCTGGCCATGTTCGTCGTCACGCGCAAACTCGCGACGCGGGTGGAGGCGCTCGCGGACAAGCTTGAGGACACGACCAGCGTTGTGCAGACGCGGGTTCTTCCGCTGCTGGACAACGCTAAGGCCATGCAGCAGCAGGTCAAGGGCTTCCTGGAAACCTCGCGTCCCAAGGCCGAGACCCTGGTCGAAAACCTGACGCACATCAGCACCACCGCGCGTGCCAGCGTCGAGCGCATGGATGTGACCCTGAACGATGCCATCGACCGGGTTCGCTTGCAGGTGATTCGGGGTGACGAACTCGTCACCCGCACTATGGACCGCATCGAGGACACCTCGGAGAGGGTTCAGCATACGGTCATGTCGCCGGTGAAGCAGGTGTCGGGAATTATGCAGGCCATCAGCACCGGCTTCGGCGCCTATTTCCACCAGCAGCGGCGCCGCCGTAACGGCGGCCCATCGGACGAGATGTTCATCTAGCAGCGGCAAGCATCAATAATGAAGGGCAGCGCCAAAACGCTGCCCTTTTATTTTTCGCAGTTCAGCCGCTACGCCTTGCCGAGAGGCGGCATCGGCACGATATCGGTATTGTGAAACGCAGTAATCAGCCAGCGACCTTCCCGCTCCACGAAAACACCGGTAATGACGCCTTTGCGCACCTCGCTGAACGAGATGCCCGGCGGTGGTTCATGCCCGGTCATCTCCCAGACGACATGCGCCAGCACGATGTCCGGAGAGAGCTGCCGAACGGAATAGTCGAGGACGCGCAATTTGCTGTTGCGAAAAATCGTTCGATGGACCTCGGCATGGCGGGCGGCAATCTCCGGCCGTCCGTGCCAATGCATGCCCAAAACGTTGACAAAATCGGCGTCATCCGTAAATTGCGCGCCGTAAAGATCCATATCGTGGCTGTTCCAGCTATCTGCCAGGATCTGGATGATGGCGGCAATTTGACCTTTGACTTCCTGCGGATCCTGCACATCGGCTCCGATCATCACACCTCCCGAATGACTTGCCACATCCCGCTACTTAGTGAATGGCTTGACCAAGTTACGCGATCCAGCCGCCGCCGACAACCACGTCGCCATCGTAGAACACCACGGCCTGCCCGGGCGTGATCGCGCGCTGCGGCTGATCGAACGTCAGCCGCACCTCGCCGTCTGCCATCTTCTCCAACACAGCATCGGCGGGCTCATGGCGATGGCGAATCTTCGCCTGCACCGGCATCGGCTCGCAGAGATCGGCAATCGCGATCCAGTTCACGCGAGTCGCGCGCAGCGTTCGCGACAGCAACTCCTCGTCATTGCCCACGACCACCTGCCGGCGCTCGCCGCGGATTTCCAGCACATAAAGTGGAGAGCCGGTAGCAACGCCCAGTCCCTTGCGCTGGCCCACGGTGAAGTTGTGGATGCCGCCGTGCGTGCCGATCACTTCCCCGCTGGGCGTGACCAGCTCGCCCGCCGTGTCGGGGGTCTCCTCGCCCTGCTCGTCGAGGTAGGCATCGAGAAACTGCTTGTAGTCGCCGCCCGGAATGAAGCAAATCTCCTGCGAGTCGGGCTTTTCGAACAACCGCAGTCCGGCGCGCTTTGCTTCCTCACGCACCTCGGGCTTAGTCCGATCGCCCAGCGGAAACAGCGTGCGGCTCAACTGCTCCTGCGTCAGCCCGAACAGAAAGTACGTCTGATCCTTGCTGCGGTCCGCCGGACGCTTCAACAGCCAGCGGCCGCTGAGCTCGTCGTAATGGTTGCAGGCGTAATGTCCGGTGGCCAGCAACTCCGCGCCGATCTGACGCGCGGTAATGAGCAACTGGTCGAACTTGAGATGGTTGTTGCACAGGCTGCACGGGATCGGCGTGCGTCCGTTCAGATACTCGGCGACGAACGGCCGCACCACATCGCGCTCGAAGCGCTCCTCCTGGTTGACGACGTAATAAGGAATGCCGAGCGTCTCCGCCACACGGCGTGCGTCGTAGACGTCGTCGATCGAGCAGCAGCGCCCCTGCACTGTCTCAGGCATGCCTTCGCGCCCAACCAGCCGCCGCTGGTTCCAGAGCTGCAGCGTGAGACCTACGACCTCGTGTCCCTCCTGACACAGCATCGCCGCAACGGTGGAAGAATCCACACCGCCAGACATGGCTACGGCAATGGTCTTGGAAGAAAGCATCGAGCAATCAGCAATCAGCAATCAGCAATTAGCAACTAGCAATCATTGACAACGCACCAAACAAGCGGTGTCATCCTGAGCGCAGTGACCGCGCAACAATCCTGACAAACGCGTCTTTTGCGTTTGGCGGGATTGTTGCCCGGTCACGGAGTCGAAGGACCCCTATTATAGAATCCGTTGTTCCGAGGCGATTCCGACGCCGCATCGTCTCGAACCCTCAGTCGCGCAGCCGCGGATAAATGGTTTACGCGTGCGCCCCTTTGTACACCGGAGACAGTTCCCGCAACCGCCCCACAACTCCCGGCACCAACCCCAGCGCAAACTCCACATCCTCCGCCGTGTTCTGCTTACCCAGGCTGAAGCGAATACTGCCTCGCGCCCGGTCCGCCGACAATCCCATAGCTGTCAGCACGTGCGACGGCTCGATTGCTCCTGACGAGCACGCTGCGCCCGTCGAAACCGACAGCCCTTTCAGATCGAGCGCGATCACCATCGCCTCGCCTTCGATGCAGTCAAACGAGATGTTGGTCGTATTCGGCACGCGCGGCGCACGACCGCCATTGACCGCAACCTGCTCCACGTTCTCCAGGATTGCTTTCTCCAGGCGATCCCGCAGCTCCGCCATCCGCGCGACACTGCCGTCGCTGAAGCCTCGAGCTGCCATCTCGGCCGCTTTACCCAGTCCTACGATTCCGGCAAGATTCTCTGTGCCTGCCCGCCGCGAGCGCTCATGCCGACCGCCATACAACAGCGGCTGCAGCAGCGTGCCCTTGCGCACAAAGATTGCGCCCACGCCTTGCGGCCCATGAAATTTGTGGGCGGAAATGCTCAGCAGATCAAAATCAATCTCCTTCACATCAATTGGCACTTTGCCGGCGGCCTGCACGGCATCAGTATGGAAGTACACATCCGCTTCTGCAGCGATCTTGCCGATTTCGCCCGCCGCCTGCAGCACGCCGGTTTCGTTATTGGCGAGCATGATGCTGATCAGCTTCGTCTCCGGCCGCAGCGCCCGCCGCACATCATCGGGGTCGACGAGGGCACGTCCATCCACCGGCAGGTACGTCACGCTGCATCCCATCTGCTCCAGCCGTGCACACGAATTCAGCACCGCATGATGCTCGATCGCCGAAGTGATGATGTGGTCCCCTGACTGCACGATCCCGAACAGCGCGAGGTTGTCGCCCTCGGTACCGCCGCTGGTGAAGACAATCTCCGCCGCGCGGCAATTCAGCAACTCCGCAACGTTCTCACGGGCGCGCTCCACTGCGGCGCGTGCCTGCTGACCCTGCTGGTGAATCGACGATGCATTGCCGAACTTCTCACCCAAATAGGGACGCATCGCCTCCAACACTTCCGGCAGAAGCGGAGTTGTGGCGTTGTTGTCGAAGTACACGCGCTGCATAGGACCTCTATTCTAGCTTTTTATTGGATTCCGGCGAGGGAGCCGCCGATGCGCGAGACATCCATTTCGCCGAGGCTGTCGAGCGGCCAGCTCATCCGATCAACTTGGAGTGTCATGGGGAGGGTGTGAGCCCGACGAGGAATTCGCTCTTCGATCGTTCCGCTGAAGATTTCTCCGTCGATATCTGCCGCTCCAGCCAACCGCGGTAGCGCCGATAATCGTTCAACAATCGCTGCTCTTCCACCGTCCCGCGCACAGAAGCTGCCGCCATCTTCGACCATGCGAGGCGAAAGATTGCATAAGCAAGCTCGTATTGCCGCATGCGACTGCTGCCAATGTTGTCACCGGAGGCGCGGCGATATTCGGCGAGCAGGAACTTGCACTGCGGCGCCGACAGCTCCCACTCGACGACGATACCCGCCAGGTCCCACGCAATATCGCATGGGCCGGGAAAGAAGTGGTCGTCTCCGTGTATGGCTGCATCCAGCTTCCGCCACTTGCCCTCCCCCGTAATCAGCCAATACTGCGGAGCCATGCGGTTGTCGCAGACGGCGACTCGCTCGGCCGGCAGGCATAGGTCCCCGGGCGCAAAGCCGAATTCGCGCTCGAAGTTGCACCTCACCATATTCTCGAGATCAAAGGCATTCGAGTCAGGGACCGCAAACGCATGTGCGCGCCATGCGCAGTAGCGCGCCATGTGAGACAGCATCTCCGGCGTAAGATCGCCGAGTCTCGCTGCCCGTCCCGGCGGCAGGCAGTGCCTGCCGAATCCTTCTTCGCGTCCCAGATAATCAAGCCCGAATCCCGCTTCGGCGAGCGCAGCGTTCCTGTCACTGACCGCCGCTCCATAGAAACCGTGTCCCTCAAAGGTCAGGAAGCTTCGCTCATCGCTGGAGAGGTACTTCAGCGGCTCCATCTGCGGCCAGACTGGCGGCCATGGCTCGCCGACGGTGATCCATCGCCGGCGCCACCCACCGCCCCCTATATATTCCTGCGTATCCCGCGGCAGCCTTCGCGTCATGCCGCCTGACGCCGAGCGATAGCGAATCCAGCGCCGCGGCGCGTCATGCGCGCATAGCGCGTTTACGTCGGGCTCATGCGAGCAGAGGAGCAGGATGCGTTCGTGCGGCACGCCTTCCCTCTCCAGAGCCTCCGCGACGGAAAGCAATGATGATCCGCTGCGCCCCGGGCCCTCATCGCAGATGATGAATTCCGTGCCCGATGCCAGCGCACGTGCAATCGCGCCTTGCTGTTCGGCATCAAAATGGCAGACCCGGTCATAGGGATGTCCGCTCGGGCGCACTGTTGTGCGCTGTGCATCCAATCCAAGCTGACGCAGCTTCGCCAGCGCCACCGCGCTCAAGGTCGTTCCGATACTGCGGATTCCAACCACCATAGCGCGCGGCGTATCCACGCGAAGGCGACTGATCACGTCCGCATAATCCAGCGGATGCAGTGCGTAATACGCAAACCCTTCCGGTACGCCGACACTGATCGGGCCGGAGTAGGTAATTCTCTCCACGACTTCCAGCGCCTCATGGGCGATGGCAAGAACGTCGCCTGGGCGATGTGAGAAATCGCGCTTGACGGCAGCATCGGCCAATAGAGTGGTCAGCTGCGCGGCGGCAGCTGTGTCGGCTCGAGATGCGGGAGCGTCGGCGAGGGCGCACTCCAACTCCGCGGCGAGCAGCAGAAGAGAAAGAAGCTCGTCCAGCTGCGCGCCGTCAGCCAGTCGCGCTAACTGTGATCCTATCTGGCTCGCCAGATCGCCCACGCTGGTGCGGCGGCGAGCATCGCGAAAAATATGAAATTCCGTGTTGGACGCCACGGTTTGTGTCATTCCGAACCGTCGCTTCGAACCATGTTCCGCTACGCCGCCTTCTTGGTGCCGCCGCGCGAGCCCCGTCGCGAGCGCGACACGTCGCCCTCTTTGTCGATGAAGTACAGATACTGGTTATCGCGGGTGACCGCATTCGGCACCAGCACCTTAGACTCGCCCTCGCCCGATTTCGGCTTCTGGCACACATTGCCCTCGCCGTCGATGAAGTACAGGTATTTCTTATAATCGCGTTCCAGGTTCAGCTCCTTGACCTTTTCTGCCATGAATCCTCCCGACCATTGGATGGGCAGCTTTGCGGGGCAGTTGTCAGTCGGTCTGCCGGCTTCTTTGGTAACCGAATGCCTGACGAGAGAACACCTACTTCGCGGCAAAAGAGAGTATCCTAATTCGCATCTGGCGGCCCAGGTTCCCGCTTCTCACTTCTCCAGCTCCCGGAGGTCGTATGAGTGCCGCAACAATGCCGCTCGACAGACAGTTACGTCGCATCGCACTGGTTGAGGAACACGTTCGCCTGGAAAACGCACACGACCTGGAAGGCGTCATCGGGACCTTCGGCGACACTGCGCGCTATGACGACGAGCCTTGGAACACCCACTACCAGGGGCGCGATCAGGTGCGCAATTTCTATGAGCAACTCATGCGTGCGCTGCCCGACTTGAGCATCGAGGTCGTGCGGCGGCACGTCGCCGAGGAAACCATCGTGCTCGAAGTGATGATTCGCGGCACGCACATGGGCGCATGGCGAGGCCTTCCCCCGACCGGACGGCACCTGAGAATCCCACTTTGTGGTATCTACACCTTCAGCGAGGATGATCGCCTGGCGGGAGAAAGAATCTATTACGACCGCGCTATGGTCCTGCGGCAGCTGGGTGTCTTCCACGAGCCCCAGACGCTGGTGGGAGACGTGACTACATTGCTCACGCACCCGGTCACTATGGCGAAAGCGCTCGCCCGGAAAGTGCGCAGAACTTAGCTTTCCTGGGACCCCTGCTAATGCTGACGGCCCCGGCGAGCCCCGTCCGCGCCCTATTGGTGTTTGTGGTGCTTGTGCGTGGGCTGGTTCGGATGCTGCGCGCGCCGAGCGGCCAACTCCTTCATCCGCTCCTGTAGCGCGGCTTCGTGCTTGGCCTTCTCCTGCGCTTCTTCTTCCGGGGTGAGCACGCGCCGCACGATTGGGCCGTTCAGCTTGT
>Ga0335069_10010796_pt1 | contig 12921 bp, 11 predicted proteins | sample Lox_Sample_11_FD_206714 | JGI IMG/M metagenome (GOLD analysis project Ga0335069, IMG submission 206714) | Soil microbial communities from Loxahatchee National Wildlife Refuge, Florida, United States - Lox_Sample_1.1 | ecosystem: Environmental > Terrestrial > Soil > Wetlands | place: USA... | reverse complement strand
CAACGAAATGATGCGCGGGTTCTCGATTTGTGCTGTGGCACCGGAGATATGACCTTCGCGCTGCGGCGACGGACAGGAAAGTCAAAGCCGCAGATCATGGGTGCGGACTTTTCCCACGCCATGCTGCAGCGGGCGATGGTGAAGTCGACGGGAACTTCGCTGCGGTGGATGGAAGCCGATGCTTTGAACCTGCCGACGGCGGCAGACCAGTTCGACCTTGTAACGTCGGCGTTCGGGTTCCGCAATCTGGCCGATTACGATGCCGGGCTGCGGGAGATTTATCGCGTGCTGAGAGCTGATGGGGAGATCGGCATTCTCGACTTCGGCGAGCCCAAGGGATGGCTCGGGCGTTTGTATCGTTTTTACTTCCGCCATGTGTTGCCGAAGATTGGGACGCTGATCTCCGGCGTGCGCGGACCGTATGCGTATCTTCCAGCATCTGTTGCGCGTTTTCCCGAGCCGCAGGACATGCTGGAGCGCATGAAGCGCGCGGGCTTCAAAGAAGTGTCGTGGACGCCGTACACGTTCGGCATTGCCGGGCTGTACCGCGGTAAGAAGTAGTTAGATCGAGCTATTCTCCCGCGGATTTGAGCGACGCGAGGTCAATCCCCAATTGCTGGCATTTCTTATAGAGATGGCTGCGTTCGAGGCCGAGTTCTTTCGCGGTGGCAGTCATGTTGTAACCATGGCGTTTCAGCTCAGAGAGGATGGTTTGCTTCTCGAACGCATCGACACGGGAAGCGAGCGGGCCGGAAGCTGCAACGGTTGATGCAACGGAAGCGTGTTTGGAAATCGCGGCTGGCAACGCAAGGTCGACAGCCGCACTGTCAACGACGTTGTCGGTTGCTAGAAGCATGACGCGCTCGACGACGTTGCGCAGTTCACGGACGTTTCCTGGCCAACTATAGTTCGCAAGTGCTTCGATTCCTGCGGGCTGGAACTGTACTTCCTTCCATCCATTCTGAGCGCATACGAGTGCAGCAAAATGCTTGATGAGCGCGGGGATGTCTTCACGCCGGTTGCGCAGAGGCGGCAGTGCAAGCGGAAAGACATAAACGCGGTGGAAGAGATCCTGGCGGAACTTGCCCTCGGCGACGAGTTGCTCCAGGTTGCGGTGGGTCGCGACGATGACGCGGACATCGACGCTAACCGGCTTGTCTCCGCCAACGCGTTCGACTTCGCCTTCTTCGAGGACGCGCAGTAGCTTGGCCTGCATCGCCAGCGGCATGTCGCCGATCTCATCGAGGAAGAGTGTTCCGTGATGTGCCTGCTCGAACTTGCCGAGGTGGCGATTCGCCGCTCCGGTGAACGAACCTTTTTCGTGGCCGAACAATTCGGATTCGATTAACTCGGCTGGTACGGCCGCGCAGTTGAGTGTGACGAATGGTCCCCCCGCGCGATGACTCTTCTCGTGTAGCGTGCGAGCGGCGAGTTCCTTGCCCGTACCGGTTTCTCCGTAGATGCAGACGCGCGACTCGCTCGCGGCGACACGATCGATCTGCAGCATGACACGCTTCATGGCTTCGCCGGACCAGACAATCTGGTGTTTGCCGACGCGCTGCTTGAGTTCGCGGTTTTCTTCCTCCAGGCGTTTGAGTTTGAGTGCATTTTCGACCGTAAGCAGCAATTTGTCCGTCGAGAGCGGCTTCTCGAGGAAATCAAGCGCGCCAAGTCGGGTGGCTTTTACCGCCATTTCGATGTGCGCCTGCCCCGACATCATCACAACCGGAGCCGCAACTCCGCTGGTCTTCAGATCTTCGAGCAGCGCCAGTCCGTCGCGTCCGGGCATGACGACATCGGACAGGATGAGGTCGAACGGTTTGGATTTCGCAATCTCGAGGGCCTTTGCTGCGTTGTCACACACGGTGGCTTCGTGGCCCGCGAGGCGAAAGGCTCGCGAGAGTGAAGCTAGGGTGTTAGGTTCGTCGTCAACAATGAGGATGTCGGCTTTGGTTGGCATGGTTATCCCACTCGTGCAGGTTCGGCCTTGAGTGCGCTTTCCAAGCGCTTGGGCAATTCGATCCGAAACGTCGCGCCTCTTCCGGGTTCGCTCTCGACAGCAATACTACCGCGATGATCGCTGATCACCGATTGCACAATCGCGAGGCCCAGGCCCGTGCCGTGCTGTTTGCTGGTGTAGTACGGCGTGAACAGGCGCTCCGACTCTTCCTGCGCGATACCCGTGCCGGTGTCGGAGATCTCGATCTGCACTGTTGTTTCCAGTGCTCGGGTGCGCACGGTAAGCGTGCCGCCTTCGGGCATCGCGTCCATCGCGTTGAGAACGAGGTTTGAGAATACGCGGTGCAATAGATCGGGGTCGGCATCGATTTCGGGAGTTTCTCCGAGTTCGAGCTGAGCTGTAATCGGCTTCTCGCGAACCTTGAACTGCGGTTCATAGACCGAGACCACGCGCTTAAGCAGGTCGTTGATCTGCACCCGTTGAAGCTGTGGCTGCGGCATCTTCGAGAAGTCGCTGAAGCGGCCAATGATGGTCTTAAGATTGGCGATCTCGGCGAGCAGCGTTGAGGTGCTTTCCTTGAATATCTCGTCAAACTCAGCTTGCGGCAAAAGGCGCGCTCGCAGCAGGTTTTCCACCGTGATCTGTAGCGGAAAGAGCGGGTTCTTCAACTCGTGCGCCAGACGACGGGCCAGTTCGCGCCAGGCCGCGACGCGCTCCGACTGTACGAGACGCTCTCGCTGGTCGATGATCTCGTGGGTCATCTTGTTGAACGCTTCGGCCAGTTGCGCAAGTTCTCCAGAACCTCGTACCTCGACGTGAGTATCCCAATTCCCGGCAGCCACAGCGCCGGCAGCAATAGCCAAGTCCTCTACCGGGCGCGTTACGCGGGCAGCGAGCCACAGTGATAGCAGGATGGCGGCGAAAATTCCGAAGCCGCCGACGGTCAAGGCGATTGTACGAATGTGATGAACCAGTTCGACCAGGGTTCGGCGTGATGAGCCGACCAGTAGAACGGCGATGAGGTTTCCGTCCTGTGCTTTGAGCGGGATGGCGTGAAAGCTTTCGGCGTCGGCGAGATTGTCGGACCAGTGCACAATGCCGCGGACTTCCTGGCCGCCATTTTCCTCCGTAGCCTGGACGATGGGCGCGAGCTTGGCAGGGGTCGTAAGGTTGTCGGGGCCGATGAAGTTCTGCGGATCGAAGGTTTTGTCCTGATTGCGATAGAGGAACGCCCGCATGCCTACGGGCAGGCTGATCGAAGCGAGGAAATCACGATCGAGGCGCTCCCCGCCGATGACGTACACCGGTTGGGCACCAATGGTGACAGTTCGCAAGGCCAACAGGCCAAGAGCACTGCCGTCAGGCAGTTCCATTCGCTGCAGGAATGCCGCACCGTTCTGTGCCGTCGGAATTAATGCCTTATAACCGAAGCGAGCCGGCCATTGCGCGGAAGAGATGATGGAGCCGTCGGCGCGCAGAAACTCGAGAAAATCCAGACGATGTAACTGCGCCTGACTGGCAGCATCGTTGAGATAAGTTGCGGGATCGCCGCCTTGGCCCAGGTCAACCGCCATTCGTGCGACGGAGTCGCTTTGCGCGACAGCGTCTATCCGTCGAGCAACTTGCTCGCCGCTGCGCTGGAACTCCTGCTGGAATTGCTGAACGAGCGCCTCGGTACGTGCGGTATCGGCGGTCTCGAAGGCTTCTTTGGTGCGCAAGGTGACCACATAGCCGATCACTGCCACGGTGGCGATGATTATCAGCGAAAGAGCTGCGAGCAGGCGTTGGCGGAAGCTCATGGGGCCGACTCCGTTGCCGGCCGCGTTAGCCACACATCGCCGAAGTGCCACCGGCCGTCGGGAGAGGCTTTCCAGTCGCGAAGAGGATCTTTGAGAGCCGTAATGCGGGGTAGATGTACCAGTGGGATTCCCAGATATGTTGCCAGAGCTTCATGCTCGCTCTGGTAAGTCGACTGCGAAGTCGCCGGAACTGCGATGCCGAGCTGGTCGAAGACATTATTGAGCGCCGCCATAGCATTGGCAGAGGACAATTCTATGTGGCGGAGGCGAATGTCGCCGCCTCCCGCGACGGATTGCATTGGCAATCCGATATCGCGCGTGTTAAGCGCGATGCGCTCTGCGATGAGGCGTCCAGTGGTGTCCCGCGGATCGTAGCCGACGGTGATGGTGACCGGCGATCGCAGTCCCGCAAGCAACTGGCGCGCCAGAGTGAGATCGGTCGTGGACGAAAAGAGAAACTCGTAACCTGTGATCCAGTTAGGCAGCAAGCCGTACGCGACATCGCCCTGGTGCTGAAAAATAACGTTGTGGATGGCGGCGCGATCGATGGCGAGCGCGATGGCCTGCCGTAAACGTGCGTCGTTCAGGCCCGATCGGGAGGGGTCGGCCAGAAGAAAGATTGTCTCCGACGGGCGGGAAATCGAGAGCCGGAGCCGATCCTGCTGCGCGCGACGCAACTGCTCGGGTGCGACTTCGACGACCGCGGCACGATCAAGCAGGAAATCGTTCATCTGGTCGCGCAGATCGCGGGATGTCATCAGCTCAATACTGTCGAGGTATGGGCGTCCACCCCAGTAATGATCGTTAGCGACAAGGGAAAACACAGGACCAGAGCGGTGATCAAGGCGGAACGGCCCGGTGCCAACGGCAGCAGCCCCGTCGGTGGTGATTTCGGAAATGGCGTAACGCGGCAGTGACAGAAGCGCAGGCAAATTCAGTTGCGGCGAGTCCGATTCAAAAATCAGCCGGTCGCCGGTGGCGCGAACGCGAGCCGGAATGCCGGGTTGGCCGGAAAAGAACTGTTGCAGGCGCGAGAGGTCGCATATCTGGCCGTCATGGAAGAGCACGCCGGCACGCAACGTGAAGTCCCAGCGTCGGCCACCGTTGCTAGTGGTCCAGGAGGTGGCAATGGCTGGTTGCAACTCGCCTTTGTCATCAACGGTGACTAGCGTCTCGAAGACCAATCCCACCAGCAGGTCAGGAGTATTGTCGCCCGACATGGCGATGGCATGCGTTTCCACCCTAAGCGTGTCGCCATAGCGCGGACGGGTGCGCCCGTGTGCCGTGGTGAGCAAAATCGCCGCGCTAGTGACTGCAAGTAACTGAGACGGTATACGCCTCATAGCTCCCCGTTTGTAAATTATGTGTTACCGCCGTGACTGCGCTGCCGTCGCCATGAGACCACAGGGCGGTGATCGGGCCGGGAAAACTCACCGTCGCGCTTACCTGTACCGGACTGCTGCCTGGAATCTCGAAGGCGCGCAGGGAATCGGCAACGGTGTCGTCACCGGCATTCGTCACCAGCAACTGCGTACCAGAGCCGCATCCGCTCTTCAGGGCCACGATGTCGCTGCCCCAGTCGGAGACTGCAGAAGTCGATAGCATGCTCTCGCTTGTACCGTCGCTGGTACGAATGTGCCCATCGACTCCCGCAAAAATGGAGAACAGGGACCCCTGCCGCTCGAAAGCCGCCGCAGAATAGAACGGAGGAACGCTGTTATTCGCAGTACCGAATAGGGCTCCCGTGAAGTAGTTCCGCGCGGAGTTGAAGAGGGCGGATCGGCCGGCAATTGGCCATGGATCATCTTCGTCGCGGCAACCGACCGCGTAACCGCCGTTATTGGTCAAACGGCAAGAAGTACCCGGCAGATATAGGTCAACGCCGTGATCGTTCCCAGGCACGATCATTCCGCGCAGGTCGCGGGGAAAGTCGTGGTCGTGCAGCAAGGGAAGATTTTGTTCCTGCTTCCAGTTCCCGGAAGAGAGAGAAAACACAGACACGGAAGTTGCTTTGAGAACGAGGAGTCGATTGCCGTCGAGAGACGCGTCAAGAATCTGCTCCGGTCCCGACCAGAGCAGAGCCTTCTGGATCGTCACTGTGGGCGCAGGGTTTACTGTCGCAAGTGGAGATGCGCGCGGAACGGAGACCATGCGCACATCGGTGCTATCTCCTTTCCGGATTTCCGCGACCCACAGATAACCTTCGACGTTTTCCGAAAGGGTTACGCGAACGTCGGCAGTGGCGGTGTTTGTCGTTGTGATCGGCAGGCCCAGGCTGCGAAGTTGGGTTTCGAGCGCGCCGCGAATCGCGATGACATCGGAACTGCGCAGCGAAGAAGAATTCGATAACGAGAACGTGATGGATCCAGTGATTCCGGTGCTCGCAATGGCTTTAGCGAGATCGCCGACTGGCGAACTGAAGTCAGAGGCAAACGCTGAACTCGCCATCAGCAAAGCGAGAATCGTGCCCCAGAGGTGCCGTCGCAGGCCTGTCATCGGGAAAAGTGAATTATAGTTCGACACGCTCGCCCGTCCTCCAGAGCAATTCACAGATTCCCGTTCGAGAACCGCCGGTGACAACAACCGGGCAATCCGACGGCGGCGTTGCCGGACTGCCCGGGTCTCTCCGGAAATGGGGAGCATCTTCCGGAAATCTCGCTATCCTCTGACCAGCAGACTCATGGCCATCAGAATCGGCGCCCAAGCCAGGCAAAGAAACGCCATGCCGGTCCGGCAAACGGCTCGGCCCGAAACCACTTCAGTACCCGTGTCGCAGGGAGTGGGCGCTGCCGCCCGAATATCCTCGGCTACAACGATAGCCGACACGATGAACATACCCAATCCGCCCATCAACATCATGTATTTCACGAACAGCATGGCCGCCTCCTTAGGCTTTTGGTTCGGACTCGCGCCCGACGCGCGACGCAAAGAAGTAGCGGAACAATCCGCCGAAAATGATTTCCTCAAGCATCAGAGCGCAGGCGACTGAGAAGAACATCGCCGCCAATACCACTCCGAATGTTGCTGCGCTTTCCGTTTACTTCTCCTTTTGGAATTCGATCCCGTTCCCTGTCTGTCTCTTTGTTCACTTCGGCAGATCTCGGAATTGAGCCAGCTACCGCGTTAACTGCGCCGACTCGTTCACCAGAATCCTCGAACCCGAAGCCATCGTCGCGACCACCACTGTGTCGCCGGCTGGAGCAGGCGTTGCTGCGGGCGAGCCAAAGATCGCTGCGGTCTGCAGGTCGCGCTCACCGCGGATCTCAACCACATCGCCCGGACGCACCATCTGGAAAAACTCTTCGAGGTCTTTGCGGCTCATGCGAATGCAACCGTGCGAAGCGGCCTTCCCAATCGAGTGCGGGGCGTTGGTCCCGTGGATGCCATAGCCCTTCTGGTTGAGGCCAATCCAGCGGGTGCCGATCGGGTTGTCGGCGCCAGGTCCGACAACCATTCCCGGGTGGTAATAAGTCGGGTTGGTCAGCCGATTGACGATCTTGAAGGTGCCGGCCGGACTGGGGGTCGATTCTTTGCCAACGGCGACGGAATAGATCTTCTTCACCTGCCCGTTTTCGATCAGCGCCAGCTTCCGGTCGGGAAGGCTGACAACGACGGTGCGAACTTCGTCTTGGACCGAGGCACCGGTTTCCTGAGCGTGAACCCGCGCCGCCGCCAGGACTAGAATCGCCAGCACTAATCTTGCCTTCGCCTTAACTTCCGAGTTTCCGTCGCTCCGCCGCATCGCCGATCTCCTTGGGCCGTACGCCCGGTAGTAGTGCAGGCTGGCGACCACAAGGTAAGTTGTTGATTCCATGGGTGATGTGTGTTCGACTGATGTGTGTTGGAGAAGGCGGTGTGTGCCTACTGACACGGGAAGCCGGGCGGCAAATTCAATGGAAACAGTGTTAGGTAAACTTCGTCGCGCTTGTTAGTATTCCTGCCGCAATCCTTTTGCATCCTGGGGCGATCACGTGGGCTGAACGCAGAGCGCGGGTACGTAAGGTCTGGGTCGGACCTGCTTTTGTCACTGGGATTCGAGCACTACCAGGCTATCTAAATCACTCGAAATCATGGGAGCCCTTCAAGAGATGATGCGGATCTTTATCTTGCTGCTTGTGTTCTCTATGCCGTGCGCGCTAATCGGCCAGCAGTCCAGCGCGCAAACTACCGACGCTACCGTTGCGGCCAAGTCGGGCGACGCGTCTAACACGGCCCAGGTTAATTCCGTTGGGAAGCCGACCCTGTCTACCGAGAAGCCGCGCTGGTATTTTCCGAAGCACGACTGGATTTACGGCTACGGCGAGTTCGATCTCGCTCCGCCGCATAATGAACTCGATCCGAACCTCTGCCTCGCTAATTCGGGCGACTTCGGCGGCGTTAACTCAACCTGTACCGCGTTTGCGCGCTGGGTGATTTCCGGACAGGTGGAGATTCGCCCCTTCGGTGTGAACTATCTGCGGCGCCTGAAACTGTTTGCGCAGCCGACTTTCGTTTTTGGCAGAAACGTTCCCCAGACCCTCTATACCTGGTCGATGGACCCGATCGGATGGGAGCGCCAGTGGGGGGCCTCGGTCTATCTCGGCCGCCGCTTTGAATTTCGCGCGACCCAGCACTTCCTGTTTGGCCGCTTCAACGGCGCCAGTGGACCGGCATACATTGGACCGAACGGTCCTTGGGGACGCTTCTTCATGATCGGAGTGCGCAAGTACTTCGGGTACGCATCGGTGCATGACGATGGGGGAGCGCCGGTGGAACAGTAGTTCTTATCAACTTCAAGAAAGGCGGAGAGCAGTTGAACCCTCTCCGCTTCCGCGGTCCGAGCGCCTCGCCTGCAACCGTCGTGTCATAATCCACATCGCAACCGACGTGCCTATCTTCGACAAAACCACCGCCCGCGTGCTTGCCACGATTCTGTTGTTCCTGGCGGCGGGTGCATTTGTCTGGGGCGCACGTCGCACGCTGGTTGTCTTCCTGTTCGCCATTTTCTTCGCCTACATGTTGGAACCGCTGGTGTCGCTGGTGGCTCGTTCGCGCTTGGGGAACGCACACCGCACCCGCTCGATCGTGATTGTTTATCTGGTGCTGCTCGGTACGCTGGCGATTGTTCTCACCTTGTTCGGGCCGAAGCTGGCTACGGAAGCCCGCTCGCTGGGCGAAAAATTGCCGCAGTTGCTGGAAGGTCTCACCAGTGGCCAAATCGCTCACCAGATCGGTCAGAGACGAGGGTGGAGCTGGAACACCCAGGTTCGGTTGGAGCAGTTCCTGGAGGCGCACAGTGAAGCCATTCTGCATTGGGGCCAAGATGTTGGCCGCCGCGCCGCTGAAGTGGCCGCCAATGCGATTTGGATTCTCATCATCCCGATTCTCGCGATCTTCTTCTTGAAGGACGCCGACAAGTTCGCGGAATCGCTGATCGAGATCACCGATCGCCGAACTCAGCGCCAGTTCCTGCGGGGTATCCTCGACGACCTGAACGTGATGCTTGCGGCGTATATCCGCGCGCAACTGGTTCTAGCCGCCATTTCACTGGTGGCCTATACGCTCGTCTTGACCGTGCTGCGCGTTCCGTACTCTTTTGTGCTCGGCGCTCTTGGCGGCTTTGCCGAGTTCGTGCCGGTCGTCGGGCCGCTGGTGGCTGCGGCTTTCATTCTCGGGGTCGCTTTCCTCACGAGCTACCCTCATCTGTTGCTGGTGGTGATCTTTCTCGGTGTCTGGCGCCTGATTCAGGATTACGTCAACGCTCCGCGCATCATGGGACATAGCATCGAACTGCATCCGCTGGCGGCGCTTTTTGCGGTGCTGGTGGGAGCGGAGATCGGCGGCGTGCTCGGTGTGTATTTGTCCGTCCCGGTGATTGCCACGCTGCGCATCCTCTACCGCCGCTGGCAGAAGTACGAGGATGTACAGCGCGGAGCGCCAGTTTCAGAAATGCAGATTCGCTAGCCGCGGTGCTATTCTTGTGCGCTTCACAGGAGTGCACATGTCGTTCTCTCGCCGAAATTTCCTGACTACTTCCGCATTAGGATCACTCGCACTCGGTCTCGACGCGCAGACCACCCGTACCACCGACAGCAAGAGTTCCACGCAGCGCACTGAGGCACCGTCGATAACCGGAAAGACCGTGATTGTCGGTAAGTACACGGGAATCGCCACCATCGACAAGGCATATGAGCTCTTGATGAACGGCGGCGACACGCTCGACGCGGCAATCATGATCGGCAAGGCGCAGGAAGACAATGCGAACGACGACACGGTCGGCTTGGGCGGTCTCCCCAATGAAGATGGCGTGGTCGAACTCGATTCCTGCTGCATGCATGGACCAACTCGAATGGCCGGATCGGTCGGCGCCGTGCGCAGCATCAAGAACGTCTCGCTGCTGGCACAGGCTGTGATGCAGCACACCGGGCACGTAATGCTGGTCGGCGAAGGGGCAGAGAAGTTCGGGCATGCACTGGGATTCCAGAAGGAAGATCTGCTCACGGATAAGGCGCGCAAAACCTGGCTGCTGTGGAAGGAAACCATGTCAGACCAGGATTGGTGGGGGCCGGGGCTGGCCGATCCGAAGTACAAGGTTCCGGCGGGAACTGAGCCGCCGCCGAACACTTCCGAATTGTGGCAAGAGAAGATGAAGCGCATATACGCGAAGGCCGAGGCTCTGGGGATTCCGCCAGAGGATCGCGAGCACGCGATTCAGCGCGTGCTGCGCCCGCCAACGGGAACAATTCATGTCTCGGCTTTGAATGCAAAAGGCGAAATGTCCGGCATGACGACCACCAGCGGCCTGGCGTGGAAACTTGCCGGGCGAGTTGGCGATTCGCCGATCATCGGCGCTGGCTGCTATACCGATCAGGACATCGGCTCCGCGGGCGCGACTGGCAGCGGAGAAGAGAACATCAAGGTCTGCGGCGCACATTCGATCATTGAAAACATGCGAAGAGGGATGTCGCCGAAAGAGGCCGGAATGGACGTGTTGAAGCGCATCGCGCATTCTTACGAGAAGACGCCGGCGAAGCTGCGGTTCATCAGCATGGTGTATTACATCCTGCGACGCGACGGAGAATACGCAGGCGTGTCGATGTGGTCGGGTCCGACGAATCGGCCGTACAAGTTTGCGGTTCATGATGGGAAGTCGCGACTGGAGACCTGTGTGGCGCTGTTCGAGGGCGAGTCGCTCGACTTCCCGCCCGCACCGCAGGGAACGTGGTTTCGATAGAGTAGCCAGTACCCAGTAGCCGGTTCCCAGTTATTCTTATTGGATACTGATTACCGGGTACTGGGTACTGTCATGGAACGTCTTCACATTTCCACTCACAAGAAGCGAGAGATCCTCGACATCACCGATCGCGTCCAGCAACAGCTTGGGACGAAAACCGGCGTCTGCCATTTGACCGTGCTGCATACCACTGCCGCGTTGACCACCGCCGACCTCGATCCCGGCACCGACCTGGACATTCTCGATGCGTTCAAGGCGCTCATTCCGAAGCTGCGCTACCGCCATCCGCATGATCCGTCGCACGTACCCGATCACATCCTGTCGGCTCTAATCGGGACGTCAGTAACGCAGCCGGTAGACAAAGGTCAGCTTCTGCTCGGAACCTGGCAGCGAATCGTGCTGGTGGAACTGGACGGGCCGAGGCAGAGGGAAGTGGTGGTGACGTTCGTGGCCGAGTAGTGACGACTCCTCATTCGTTGTTTCTCGCCCACCACTAGCCCTGACTTGTCATTTCGAGCGAAGCAAGAGAGTCCTATCCGAGCTCATAACGACGGCCTGCTGTCCACCGTTCACTGTCCACTTCTCACAACACCGCCGTCTCATGTATCTCCCGGCCTTCGGCGAACCTTTGTAGATTCAGGAGTGACGCATCGATGAGTTCCGTTTCGCCTTTCAAGACCAGATCGGCCAGAACCTTGCCCGTGGCTGGCGCGTGCATTACGCCATGTCCGCTGAAACCGTTCGCGAAGAAGAAGCCCGGAACATCGGCCGAGGGCCCGAGGATAGGATGATGGTCCGGGGTCATCTCGTACAGCCCCGCCCACGCGCGCTTGGGATTGATCGGCACATGATCGAAGCACGGCACGCGATTTGCCGCCCTCTCCAGAATCTTCTCGATGAACGCCGGTTCGAATTCCGTTTTGAATCCGGGTGTCTCTTCGGGATCATTCCACGCCATCAGGAATCCGCGCGCCTCCGGGCGAAAATGAAAGCCGTTGGACATATCGATGGTCATCGGAGCCGTGTGGGGATACTCGTCGAAAGGTTCGGTCGGCACCAGCATGCGGCGCAGCGGTTCGACCGGCAGATCAACGTTCACCATCTTCGCGACGCGAGCCGCCCACGGTCCAGCCGCGTTTACGACGTTGCGTGTGGCAATGGTTTCGCGCGAAGTATTCACGGCGGCGACTCCGTTGCAATCGACGGAAATTCCCATCGCGTCGGTTCCTCGCCACAGCTTCGCACCCTGTTCGCATGCTTTCGTCATGAAGCCGACCATGGCGCTGTTGGGATCGACAAAACCATCGGTCGCGCAGAAGTTGCCGCCCAGCACGTCGTCGGTTTTCAGTAGCGGAAAACATTTGCGAACATCTTCTGCCGAGAGTTTTTCGACCTTCAGCCCCGCCGCTTCCTGCTTCTGGCGGTTAGCATGGAGATACCGCAGGTGCGCTTCGCTGGTCGCCAAAAACAGGTATCCCTGCGCGCGATAATCCGCCGGAAGTCCCAACCGATCCTCAAACGCGGCGTAGAAGGGAATCGAATACATCGACATCTGAATGTTGACCGGTGTCGAGAACTGTGCACGCACACCACCCATGCTCTTGCCCGTCGATCCTTTGCCCTGGTGCGCCTCGCGTTCGATCACCAACACGTCGCGGCATCCCTGCTCGGTCAGGTGGTACGCAATGCTCGACCCGACAATGCCACCGCCGACGATCACCACGTCCGCTGTTTGCATGACGCGCCAATTGTAGTCGGACAGCTAAATGTCTGGATATCTGATTAGCTGGATAGCTGATCATCCCTTCTGATGAACTGATGCACTGACTAACCAACCACTAACCACTAACCAATAGTCCTTCTGTTACCATCGATCTTTGCGATGCACCTTGATCCGGCGACAATCCTTTTTGAAATGATCGCGTTTTTGTTCGCGATCTGTGTACATG
>Ga0335069_10010794_pt1 | contig 12922 bp, 9 predicted proteins | sample Lox_Sample_11_FD_206714 | JGI IMG/M metagenome (GOLD analysis project Ga0335069, IMG submission 206714) | Soil microbial communities from Loxahatchee National Wildlife Refuge, Florida, United States - Lox_Sample_1.1 | ecosystem: Environmental > Terrestrial > Soil > Wetlands | place: USA: Florida... | reverse complement strand
GCGTGGGATTGTGCGAGCGCATCGAACTGCTCCAACGCCTCGGTGACGCGGTGCGTCCGCCGACTGGTCGTCGGATACGGGTCGATCCCGGCATCGCGGAGCCGTTTGAGCTTCTCGATGCGGACATTGCGAAAATCATCCAGCGGCATATCCCGCTCAGTATACCGCTTTTCTACTTGACTTCCAGTATCTTATAATCCACCGGGCCTTTGGGCGTCGCGACGGAGACCTTGTCGCCCTTTTTGCGTCCCAAAAAGGCAGCACCGAGCGGAGATTCGTTGGAGATGCGGCCGTTGGACGGGTCAGCCTCAGCGGCGCCGACGATGACGAAATCGCGGCTGTCGCCGTTCGCGGCGACCCGGATGACCGAACCGACGGTCACGGTGCCGCCCCGGGCGCTGGAACTCTCGATGACGATCGCATTGTCGAGCATCGACTTGAGCTCTTCGATGCGACCCTCGTTCATCGACTGCGCTTCCTTGGCATCCATGTACTCCTGGTTTTCCGACAGGTCACCCTGGTCCTTGGCTTCTTTGATGCGCGCGGCGATATCCCCGCGCGTGGTGTTCGTGCGAAGTTCGTACTCTTCCCGAAGCTTTTCCAGTCCTTCTTTGCTGAGGTATTGGCTCGTCATATATGACTATTGGCGGGTAGTGTAGCACGGGTGAAATACCACTGCAAGAAGGTATTGGTCGCTCGGAGCGCATAGCCCTGGTTGGAGGCGGACCCCTCAATGAGCACGGTAATGGCGATCTGCGGGTTGTCTGACGGCGCGAAGGCGGTGACCAGAGAGTTGATGCGGGCACCCTTGATGACTTCGGCGGTACCCGTCTTTGCGGAGACCGGGACCGGGACATCCTTGAACAGTGACGCGGTGCCGCTGGTGACGGTCCCCCGCATCGCATCCTGCATCGTGCTGATGACCGAGGCAGAGAACGGCAGGGTTCCCAGTGATATGGCGGGGTAGACGGTGATCGGCTGCCGGGCATCATCGACCGTCCGCGCGGCAACGTGCGGCTTCCAAATGGTGCCGCCGTTCGCGATGGCCGATACGTACGTGTTGATCCATAACGGCGTCACGGAAAGGTCTCCCTGACCGATGGAGATATTATACGTGTCGCCCTGGTACCATGCCTCTTGCTTGGTCTGCCACTTCCAGTCCGGCGTCGGCACGAAGCCCGGTTCTTCGCCGGGCAGATCGATACCCAGGCGTTGGTCTGCGAACCCGGCTTTGAGCGCCGCCGCGATCCGGTCGACTCCCAATCCCGTGAATGATCCGTGTCCCCCGCCGACCGTCATGAAATAGACGTTGCACGAGTTCGCGATGGCACGGAACAGGTCGAACGGTCCCGTGTCGGCGCGCCAATTATCGTACACGTACGGGTGCGCGGGATCCTGCGGGTTGGGAACCGAGAGACTGATGCAATCATTGACGACCGTTTGGTGCGGGGTTATCAGTCCGTCTTGCAGTGCGGTCATGCCGATGTAGGGCTTGATCGTCGACCCGGGGTTGTACAATCCGGAGATGGCACGGTCAAAGAGCGGACGCGACCTGTCATTGAACAATGCGTCAACCTGTGTCTGTGACAACGTCCCCGAGAACGCGTTATCGTCGTATGTCGGGAAGCTCACCATCCCCAGCACGGCGCCCGAGCGCACATCCTGTACGATCGCAGCCCCCTGCGTCAGACCTGTCTCATGGAGGATTGACGACAGTGATGCGAACAGCTGCTTCTGGATGTCAGCATCGACGGTCAGCACGAGATTCTGCCCCGCCGTCGCCGGTTGCTGATCGGGTGTGTCCCCCGACATGAATGAGACCTGGCCATGGGTCCCGCGGAGAACGGTTTCATATGATGCTTCGACACCCAGACGTCCGATGGTATCGGATGGTACGTAATACTGATCGGCAGCCATGTCGTTCTTGTTCACCTTGCCGACGTACCCGAGGATCTGCGAGAATTGCTCACTGTCCGTATAGTCACGCTTCGTCGACGTGATGATGGAAAATCCCGGAGGCAGATTGTTGGTCAGTGCCAGCACCTCGTCGCGGGGAAGGTCGGTCGCAACGAAGAACACCGCACTGGAACGAAGCTGATCATTGATCTGGAGCGTGAGCTCCTCCGGATCACGGCCCAGCGCATGAGCAAGCGGCACGATATCCGGCAAAGTACCGTCAGGGGCGCGGCGGAGCTGCCGACCGACCACGAGCAGGTCGAAGCTTGGCACGTTCGTTACGAGCGGGGTCCCGTTCCGGTCCATGATGATGCCGCGCGGCGGCGGGACTGATATGTCCACCGTACGGTTCCGCCAAGCGATGCCCGCGAACGTATCGTGTTGCAGGACCGCCAGCCAGACGGCGGCACCGACAAGAATCAGACTGCCAAGCGACAGGAGGATGGTCCCGAACCGCCAGATGGAGTCATCCACCGGTAACTCAAGGTCGGCGAAATGGCTGGCAGCATCGACCAGCGTCTCTTCCGGCGCGACCCATTCATCTCCCCGTTCAGGGTCTACACCGTAGGTAGGTTTTCTGTTCCACGCCATGAATGCATGCATACGGCCAATGTCGCTGCGCACACCGACGGTACGAGCCACCACGAAACGGCGGGCAGCGCGAGCGACAATCGTGTCAGGAACATCCCGCGCCCATACAGCCCCGACATGAGCGCAACGGATATGCCGATCATCATAAACGACATCACAGAGGCTGCAATCGCCGACCGGACGAGCCCCTGCGAGATACTGACGAACCGGTCAGCGAACAGCATCAGTCCTGCAACGAGCGCGAACGAGAATGACAGGACACCGAACATCCGGCCGGTTACCAGTTCCAGAACGACCAGCGTGACGGTGATACCGATGCCGGTCGCCGTGTCACGCGGACGCTCGATGAAGAGCGCGCATGCGATCGCAGGAACACAGAATGCCGGCAACAACGGGACGACGAGCGAGAGGATGCCGATGAGCGCGACGAGGAACCGGTTCATGGTCGCAGGACGATGACGCTCCCGATGGATTGCACATCAACTGCGGCCGACAGCCGTACGAGAGCGAACAAGGAAGCCGCCGGCAGTTCGACCGACCGGATCGTCCCGATCACGAGGCCGGCCGGCATACCATCACTGCCGCTCGTAACGGCCGTCTGCCCTTCCTGCAACGCCTCGCCCTTGCGGACGAGATCCAGGATCAACCCCTCTTGTCCGTCGAACCGGACCAGCCCCGTCACGGACGAACCCATGACACCTGCAGCGATTTGAAGCGACGGATCGCCCACCCCGGTGACCGTTGCACGGCGCGGTGTGACATCACGCACGACACCGACCAGTGCGCCATCGACGGATGTCGCCACATCACCGTCCGCGACCCCATCCGCGGTCCCACGGTCGATGGTGAGCTCCCGTACGCCTCCGTCCTGCGGCCAGGCGATGATACCCGCCTCGATCATCTGCCCTGCCCCACGTTCGGTCAGACCGGCGGCTGCGCGTGCCAATGCGAGTTCCCGGGTGAGCGCTTCGGTATCGGCCTGCTGGTGCTCCAGCTCTGTGACACGGACCTGCAACGAGAGATTCTCGCGTGCGAGATCGATCCGTGTCGCGAAAATACCGATGAAGGCGTGGGCTTTGGCGGCGATACCGCTCACCGGCGCAAAGATGCGGCCGCCGTCACCGATCCACCCGGTGAGCCTTCCGGAGAACAACAGAGCGTTCCCCGCGACGATGATCGCCAGAATGACAACGACCGCGATGAGGCGCCTGGATCTGCGCATAGGTATCAGCGGTATTCATCGTCCGTACGGGCATGCAGGATAGGCTTCAGGCGTTCGAGGTCTTCCAGCACCAAGCCGCATCCACGCACGACCGCGGTCAGCGGATCGTCGACCGCCTGCACGAGCAACCGCGTCTCCTTGGCGATGAGCGTCGCCATGCCGCGGATGAGTGCCCCTCCGCCGGCCAGCGCGAGCGGCCGGTTGATCAGGTCGGCGGTCAGTTCCGGCGGCGTCTCTTCGATGGTCGCTTTCACCGCACGGACGATGCTACGGACGGAGCGGCTCATCGCCGACCGGATCTCTTCGGACGACACGGTCAGTTCACGGGGCAATCCGGAGACGATATCACGTCCCCGGACCGGAAGTTCGATCTCCTCGTCCAATGGCCATGCCGAACCGAGCGAGATCTTGACGTGTTCTCCCGTCGCTTCCCCGATGAGCAGGTTCTTCTCGTCCCGCAGGTAGCGGACGATGTCCTCGGTCAGTTTGTCGCCGGCGATGCGCAGCGACCGCGATGCGATGACGCCTCCCATCGAAATGACCGCGACCTCCGTGGTTCCGCCGCCGATGTCCACGATGACGTTCGGAACGGCATCCTGGATGGGCAGTCGTGCACCGACGGCGGCCGCCATCGGCTCCTCGATCAGATATACCTCGCGCGCACCGGCATTGTACGTCGCGTCCTGCACCGCACGTCGTTCGACTTCGGTGACGCCCGAAGGTATGCCGATGACGACGCGGGGCCGCGGCATGATGGAAAACGTCCCGGCATGGACCGAATCGATGAAATATTTGAGCATCTGCTCGGTCACTTCGAAATCGGAGACGACGCCGTTGGACAACGGCCGCGTGACGTCGATGTATCCGGGCGTGCGCCCGATCATCCGGCGCGCGTCGGAACCGATGGCGAGGATGCGTCCGGTCTTTTTGTTGACCGCGACGATGGATGGTTCATTGATGACGATGCCGCGTCCGCGGACATATACCAGGGTATTGGCGGTACCCAGGTCGATGCCGATGTCTTTTGACCAGAAACCGAAGATGCGGTTGAGCATGACACCCAACCCTAGCAGAACACCCTGCGAGAATCAAAAGCTATGACAGCTCTTCCACGATTGCCGCCTCTTGGACGATGCGAGGTTTGTCTTCAGTGCGACCCTTGAGCTCCACACCGCCGGCGGCGAGCGACTTCGTACTCACCACCAAACGGACAGGGCAACCGATGAGATCGGCGTCCGCGAACTTCTCTCCCGCCGACTTATCGGAACGGTCATCGTACAGCACTTCGATGCCGGCTGCCGTCAATGCATCGTAGAGTCTGTCCGCCTTTTCTGATGCCCCTTCCAGGGCGACCAGATGACATTTGAACGGTGCGATCGTCTCCGGCCAGACCATCCCCTTGTCGTCGGACAAGACCTCCACCACCGCTCCCATCAGCCTGCTCAACCCGATGCCATAACTGCCCATAACGACCGGCTTCATCTCGTCACCGTCGCTCTGGTACTGAAGATCGAAGGGCTGTGAGAATTTCGTGCCGAGCGAGAAGATGTTCCCGACCTCGATCGCCTTTTTCTCCACGAGAGCCTCCTTGCTGAGCTTCAGATCCGCGATGACCTCATCGCGGTAGACCTCCTTATTGATCCCGATGCCCGCCTTCTCATCCACGTAGATGGTGTCTTCGCCCGACGGCGTGATCGTCTGGAATTCGTGCGAGAACTTGGAAAAACTTCCCCCCGAGGCGAACGTCATGAATGTCAGATGCCCGATACCGACCCGGTCGAAGACGTTCCGGTACGCGGTCTTCATCGCCTCATAGAACACGGCGTGTTCTTCTTCCGTCCGCGAGAAGGAGTAGAGCGCCTTCCAGTAGAATTCCCGTCCCCGGAGCATGCCTGATTTGCTCCGCGCTTCGTTGCGGAAGATGTTCTTGAAGTCGTACGGATAGATCGGCAGATCTTTGTACGAGCTGACGTACTGCTTCAGGATGTTCGAATATGCCTCTTCGTTCGTGAACGACAGACCGATCTCCCCGCCGGTCTTGAGCTTGGTCTTGAACCACGTATCAACGACTTTATCGTCCCAACGGCCGGACTTCTCCCACACGTCTTTGCTCTGCAGGACGGATGTGCGCATTTCCATGCCGCCGACCCGGTTCATCTCGTCTCGGATGATGGCTTCAATCTTATTCAGGACACGCAATCCGAGCGGCAAAAACGAATATACGCCCGCCATCTCCTTGAATACGAACCCGCCGCGTATCAGAAGTTCGGCATTCCGTGAAGGCTCGTCGGCGGGCGCCTCTTTCCTTGTCTTCGTGAACAGGCGTGTGAATCGCATATCAGAAGAACTTTACGATATCTTTGATGGTTACTGCAACCATGAGCAGGATGAGAATGACGAACCCGATGGCATTGATCGCTTCTTCGATGCGCCCGGACAGCGCCCGGCCGCGAAGTTTCTCCGCGGCGACGAGGACCAGCCGTCCGCCGTCCAGTGCCGGGAACGGGAGTATATTGAGCACCGCGAGATTGACACTGATCATCGCCACGAACTGCATCAGATAATTGAACCCGATGCGCGCAGCTTGCCCGGTCAGCGTCGCGATGCCGACAGGGCCTGATACATCCGCACCCGTATGACCGCTGACGATGAGCGACTTCAGGATGGTCCAGTAGCCGACAAGGATGCCCCAGAACAAGATGGCGGCGGCGATGATACCGCGCCAGATCGATTCGTACCATGAGTAACGCACGATGCCGGTCAGTGCCAACGAAATCCCGATGGGCCCCTCCGTCGGTCCCTGCGGTTGCCGCAGGTGAAGCGGCAGTTCCTCCGGACTTCCTCCGCGCACGATATCGATGGTCGTTTCGCTCCCGGCGTGGTCATACGCATAATGCTGCACGTCTTCGGGACTGTCCGTACCGACGAACGTGGCGCCGTCACGGAACCCGGTGATGACGTCCAAGGGCTGAAGACCCGCAACGGAAGCCGGGCTGTCCGGTGCGACTTCCAGGATCTGCACTTCCTTCTGCGCCGCACGGGCCTCGGTTGCCGCATCGAAGATACCGACACGCAACCCGAGGAAATTCCCCAGCATCAACAACAGTACCGCGAACAGGAAGTTCATGAGGACCCCCGACACGACCACCGCGACCTTGGCGAAGAACGATCCGGCGCCGAAACTTCCCGGAGCGGTGCGGTGTTCGCCGTTCTCACCGAAGATACGCACGAAGCCGCCGAACGGGATGAGGTTGATGGAATAGAGCGTGCCGCCGCGCTTCCATCCGGTCAACCGCGGCGGAAATCCGAGACCGAATTCCTCCACTTTCATCCCTGCCCGCTTTGCGGCGAAAAAGTGCCCCGCCTCATGCACGAGTACGAGGATCGAGATGACGACGATGAAAATGATGACGGTCAGCATGCGCTAGGCGCTCATCAACTCGGCCTCCTTGCGCTTCTGGAGCTCGTCGAGCTTGCCGTTGTACTCATCCATGACCTTCTGGAGCGCGTCCTTTGCCTGACGGACTTCGTCTTCCCGTGCTTCCCCTTCCTTGACGGCATGCTGCACCTTCTTGAGGATCTCCTCACGCGAATGCCGCATGCGGATACGCGCCTCTTCGATCTTGGTTCCCAGCAGCTTGGTGAACTCCCTGCGGCGTTCCTCGGTCAATGATGGTACCGTCAGGCGTACGGACGTACCATCGACGACCGGTGCCAGTCCCAGCGATGAATCACGGATGGCTTTCTCGATGGCGGCGAGCGCCTGCTTGTCCCACGGTTGGATGAGGATTTCGCGCGGGGTCGGCGTGGACACGGCGGCGACCTCCTTGATCTTCAACGATGTGCCGAGATAATCGACGACCAGGTCGATGACCATGTCCGGGCTGGCGCGGCCGGTTCGGATCCCCGCGGCCTCGCTTTTCGCCCACTCCAGCGTCGCATCGAATTCCTTGCGCCGTTCCTTGATGAGTTCTTGGTACATCGGCATCAGTTTATCATATATCCAGCAGGAAGGCTTCCAGTGCCAGACGACGGTTGAACTGCGGCTCACGGAGGATACTGATGAGTTGTGCCAGTCCGCGCGCCACCGGCGCCAATGCGGGACGCTGTGCCAGGTGTGCATGGACCCATGTCAACCACCATTGGGCGATGTCCGGCGCGTCCTCGTCGTCAGCGACCTTCTTGGCATACAGGAGACGCTCGGTGACACCGCCCTTCAGTGTCGCTTCCAGCGACGCGATGTGCCGGGCGACCTTCGGAAGCTTACCCGCTTCAACGAGATTGACGGCGTATCCCGGACGGCCGGCGGCCACGACCGCCAACAGTTCGCGGTCATCCGCATCGAGCTTCAGACGGGCAAGGATCGGTTTCATACGGTCCGCCTCCAACGGCATGAAGTCCATCCGCTCACACCGGGAGCTGATGGTCGGCATGACCGCACCGGGGCGATCGGTGATGAGCAGGAATTTCGCGTATGTCGGCGGTTCTTCCAGTACCTTCAGAAGCGTATTCGCGGCCTCAGCGCCCAAACGGTCCGCATCGTCGATGACGACCGTCTTGTACGTTCCGGCAGGACGGAAGACGACCCAGTGCTTCATGTCACGGACAGCCTCGATGGGAATGTCGTGCACGACGCCGTCCTTGTCGCGGTCCGGTGTCAGGACCATCGCGTCCGGTTCATACCCGGTCGCGATGAGGGCACGGACGACATCATCGGCGAACATCCGTTTGCCCACGCCCCCGGGTCCGGTCAACAGATATGCATGCGCCAACCGGCCCGTCGCGATGAGCCGTTCGATGAGCTCTTTCTGCCGTTCATGTCCGACGCATGACCAATCCATTCGCGAAAACTATCACTTACGGCGTCGGGAGAACAGATGCGTCAGGGGTCGGGGTGTCGCTCGGCGAAACGGCCGGGGTATCCGTCGACGTCGGCGTCGGTGTCTCGGTGTCGGTGGGCGCCGGTGCCGGACTTTCGGTCACAATCGGCGAATCAGTCGGAGTGGGGCTTGGCGTTGGTGTCGATGAAGGAGTCGGCAGAGGCGTAGCAGTATCGACGCGCGACCGTTGCAACAGATCATTGAGCTGGTCACGGTCAATGCACACGTCTTTCACGCAGAGCTGATCGGTCTGCACGGAGCCGAACACGCCACGCACGGTTTGGATGAGTCCGTTGTCGATCGTGATGTTCCAGAGCGACGCGAAGAGCTGTTTGATGCCGTTCATCATGGTCCCCCAGAACGAATCGGGAGCCGGCTGGTCGTGCGCCGCGGCAAGCTGTGATTGAATGGATGTCAGGTCGAGGTACTGCTCCTGGACCGGCGCCCAGTACGACGTGTTCACGAAGGTGAGAACGGTGGCCGACGTCGATCGTTCCAGCGAGATGCCGATCGACATGCCGGGTCCGGTCTGTTTCATCGCATAGCCGGGCTTGGTCGCAGAGACCGTGAGGTGGTCACCGGGAGAAACCGAGCCGTTCTCATCGGAAAACTTCACGGGGACACGGCCGGCCATGGCGATGGGAACGGTACCCAGGATATGCTGGACTGCCGCTCCGGTCCGGACTTCGGAGCCGGTGATGAGCACGGCGGGATTGGTGGACACGACGCCCAGAGGTGTCCCGGACGTCATTGCACGGACGACGAACGAAGTCTCGGCAGGATCAGGCATGACGACATCGCCGGCAGAAAGAGAGCCGTCCGATGTCGGGTATGACTCAGCATAGTCGATACAACCGGATGACGGCGTATTGACCCCGGTGCACGTAGAGAGGGCACCATGAGAAAGGATGTTGCCGCGTAATGACAAGGTGCCGCCCATGGACCAGGAGGCGACCACGACACCGCTGGTGTTCGTGACGAGCATGATGCCATGAGCGTTATTGGCGGATGAGGACGCGGGAACGGTTATGCTGAAAATACTGCCGCCGGCCAACGAGGTGGCGGAGATGCTGGCGATACTGGTCGTGGTCAGAGTGTTCGCGGCGATTTCGAGTTTTGCATCCACGTTCGCCGTTCCGATGCCGACATAACCGGAAGAAGCGATACGCATGACTTCGGTGAGCGAGGTCGTCGGTGCGGTTTTGAATATGATGTTGCCGCCGCCTGCCGATGAACCGCCGGAAACGCCTCCATTGATGATGATGCTCCCGCCGGAACCCACTCCACTCGAACCGGCGCCGCCCGTACCGCCTTGGATCGTGAATGCCCCGCCCGCGCCGCCGAACTTGTTGGTACCCAAGGATGAACCGCCGCCCGTGCCGGCCGTCAGCGTGAATGCCCCGCCCGCGCCGCCGGTGACGGTCGTGCTGTTGCCCGAGGTAGAGCCACCGGTGCCCGCCGTGATGTTGACCGCACCGCCGGTACCACCCTGGATGGCCGATATACCGCTTTCGTTCGCCAGACCACCGGGACCGGCATTGAGTGTGAACGTGCCGCCATTGCCGCTGATCGCGGTAGTCCCCGCAACTGTGGTCGTACCGCCCGTACCGAGCGTGATGGTCATCGCTCCACCGTTCCCGGCGGTCACGGTCGCCGAATTTGACGCGACATTGCCACCGTTGCCTGTCGTCAGTAGAAGGGAGCCGCCCACGCGGCCAATCTTTGAACTCGTGCCGCCATTGCCCGCAGTCAATGTGAGCGTGCCACCGACACCGCCGGTGCCGGTGCCGGAACCGTTCGTGCCCAGGATGCTGACGCCGCCGCCGTCCGATGCCGAAGCAGCCGCTGAGCTGCCGCCCGTCAGCGTGAGCAGGCCACCGTCGCCATTATCGAAATTACCGATTCCCGTGCCGATACCGGCATTGCCTGCAGCGACCGTGAATGCGCCGCCTGCGCCGCCGATATTGGTTCCGCCCAGAGATGCACCGCCACCCGCACCTGCGCGGATCGTGATGGCGCCGCCGTTGCCTCCCGTGTTCGTGCCGGACGTGGCGGCAGCAGACGCGCCGCCGGTGCCCGCTGTCCAGGCGAACAAACTTCCGTTGCCGCTCGTGTTATTCCCCGTACCCGCAATGGCGGCATTGCCGCCCGTGCCGCCACTGATCGTGAAGTCACCACCTTTACCGCCGTTCGCGACTGCGGTCGCATTGGCACCTGGAATTCCGCCATTACCCATCGTGAACGTGATGACGCCGCCGATGCCGCCGGTCTTGGTCGTCCCAGGGCCGTTGGAACCGGTGCCGCCCAGACCGGTGGTCACGGTCAATGCACCGCCTGATGCCGATGCGATGGAGTTACCGGCGGTGAGCACGATGTTGCCGCCAGCGCGATTGAGCAGGTTCGTACCGCTATTCGCAGTTCCAGCAGTGATGGAGACCTGGCCGCCGATGCCGCCGGTGCCGGTGCTGGAGCCGTTCCGCGCGGTTATAGCAACTGCACCGCCGGCGGAACCAGATGCGGCAGCCGAGGCGCCACCTTGGAGTGTCAAGAGTCCCCCGTTCCCCCCGATGCCGTTTGCACCGATTCCGGTTCCGACGCCGCCGGTGCCTGCAGAAATCACGAAATCACCGCCTGCGCCACCGGTATTCACGCCCGTGGCGTTCGCTGCCGAGCCGCCGGTACCGGCCACCCAGTTGTAAGCGGAGCCGACACCACCGGTGTTCGAGGCGGCACCGACGCCGTTCGCCACGCCGCCGGTGCCGCCCTGGATGACGAAGCCCCCGGCATTGGCAGCGGTGATGGCGACGGCAGACGTCGATGAGAGCGTACCGGCACTGCCGAGGTTAATGGTCAGTAAGCCGCCCGCACGGGCTTTGTTGACGTTGCTGCCGCCATTGCCGATATTGATCGTCATTGCGCCACCGACACCGCCGGTGCCGGTGGCAGAGCCACTCCGTGAATTGATAACGACTGCACCGCCGGCGGAGCCCGACGCAGCCGCGGCATTCCCGGCTTGGAGGGTCAAGAGTCCCCCGTTCCCCCCGATGCCGTTGGCACCGATTCCGGTTCCGATGCCGCCGGTGCCTGCAGAAAGAGTGACGGCGCCGCCCGCGCCACCAGTGTTCACGCCCGTGGCGTTCGCCGCTGAACCGCCGGTGCCGGCTGCCCATGTGAGGGCGGCGCCTGCGCCGCCGGTGTTCGAAGCCGCGCCCGCACCGTTCGCATTACCGCCGACACCGCCTTGAATGGTGAAAGTACCGGCAGCTACGGCAGTGATAGCGACGGCGGACGTGGAGGAAATGGTCCCCGCATTGCCGAGGTTGATGGTCAGCGCACCGCCTACACGGGATTTGTTGACGCTGCTGCCGCCATTGCCGAGAGTGAGCGTCATATTGCCACCGGCACCGCCCGTGCCGGTGGATGAGCCGGCGGCGCTTTGGATAGTAACCGCGCCACCGGCAGAACCCGACGCCGCCGCCGAAGCACCACCGCTGAGTGCGAGCGCTCCACCGGTTCCACCGGTGTACGTTCCACCGGTGCTTCCCGCAGTGCCACCTGCAGTCCCCCCGGTAATGGTGATGTTGCCGCCATTTCCCGCCGTACCTGTCGCTCCGGTCCTGACCTTCACGGCACCACCGGTCCCAGCTGTCCAGTTGAATGCACTGCCATTCCCGCCCGCAAGCGTCGTTGCAAGACCCACCGAAGCGCTGGCGAGACCGCCGACGCCGCCGGTGATGGTGAACGTACCGGCGAGTCCACCGGTAGAGGTGCCGGTCGCGTTCGGTGCAGTGCCGCCGGTGCCGAGCGTGAAGTTAAAGACACCGCCGCTTCCTCCCAGTCCGGATGCGATGGAACGACCGTCCGTCCCGCCGTTGCCCGCAGTGAGCGTGAATGTTCCTCCGTTGCCGCCGTTCGCGGTTCCGACGCCGTTCCCCGACGTGATGGTCACCGTACCGGCGCCGCGCTGAACGGTCCCATCGCCGCCGGCGTTCCCCGCGGCGATCGTTATCACACCGCCCGCACCGCCGCTGCCGGTAGTTGAACCGGCCTGCCCGGTGATGGTCACGCCGCCGCCATCGGAGCCGGACGCGGCAGCCGAAGCGCCGCCGAGAAGCGATAAGAGTCCTCCGTCTCCGTTATTGATGGCACCGATGCCCGTCCCGATGCCTGCGTTGCCGGCCTGAATGGTGAATGCACCGCCTGAACCGCCGATGTTCGTAGCGCCGCCGGATGCGGCACCTCCCGCGCCTGCGCGGATGGTGATCGCACCGCC
>Ga0335069_10010793_pt1 | contig 12922 bp, 10 predicted proteins | sample Lox_Sample_11_FD_206714 | JGI IMG/M metagenome (GOLD analysis project Ga0335069, IMG submission 206714) | Soil microbial communities from Loxahatchee National Wildlife Refuge, Florida, United States - Lox_Sample_1.1 | ecosystem: Environmental > Terrestrial > Soil > Wetlands | place: USA... | reverse complement strand
CACGGTGCTTGATGCGCCGGCGCGGGCGCGCTTCGCGACGCTCGCCGGCCGCCGCCTGACGCGCGACGGCTGGCTGGTGCTGACCGCTCACCGGCACCGGACCCAGGAGGCCAACCGGCGCGACGCGCTCGAGCGGCTGGCGACCCTGATCGTCGCCGCCCGCGAGCGGCCGACGCCACGGCGCCCGACCAAGCCGACCCGCGGCTCGCGCGAACGGCGGCTGGAGGGCAAGCGCCAGCGGACCGCAGTCAAGCACCTGCGGCGCCGGCCGGTCGACGACTGAGGTCAGCGCGCCGCGGCCGCGCCGCGGACATGGTCGTGCAGCGCGAGGTCCCAGGCCTTGGCGAGCGCCAGCAGCTCCTCGGCGCAGCGCGGCGCGCGCGCCTTCGGCAGGATGCCGCGCGCCAGCGAGGCCGCGTGGTTGCGCGGCGCGTTGCCGTACAGCAGGCACGCCACCGTCTCGAGCCGCGCGCGGTCGAACTGGTGCGTCTCGAGGTACTCGAAGCCCGAATCCGGCTGCTGGAGCGCGGTGTCGAAGAACTCGACCGCCGCGGCCGAGCCCGTGTCGCCGTCGTGCTCGGCGGCCGCGAGCGTGAGCGCCGCGAACTCGTCCCCGGCGCGCTCGGCGCCCTGCGGCGCCGGCAGGGCGCGCAGCTCGACGAGCGCGCGCCCGACCTCGGCAAAGAGCGCGAAGGTGACCGCGCCCGAGAAGAGCTCCTCGGCACGCTCCGCGGGCACCCCGGCCTCGCCGGCGATCACCAGCACGGCGTCCAGGAACTCGTAGCACAGCGTCACGGTGCGCGCCGCGCCGTCCCAGCGGGTCGTGCTGTGGCCGCACTCGGCGATCGCGAGCGTGACGCTCGTCGGCAGCTCGAGCACGCGGTTGAGTTCCTCGGCCACCGACTCGAGCACCCGCTCGCGGGCGAGCTCGTCGCGGTAGACGAGGTAGTCGCTGGTGCGCGGCCGCTCGTAGACGGTGAGGAACGCGCCATGTTCCGGGCTCGCCGCCCGGGCCAGCGTTGCCAGCAGCACGGCCGCGGCCGTCAGCGCCGCGCGCGCTGCGCTCACGAGCCGGGCTTCGGAGGACGTACCAGCCAGGCGGTGAGCGCCGGCAGCAGCAGCATCGCCGCCAGCATGTTGACGACGAACATGAAGGTCAGCATCAGCCCGACGTCGGCCTGGAACTTCAGCGGCGAGAACACCCACGTCGCGACGCCGATCGCGAGCGTGACGCCGGTGAAGAAGATGCTGGCGCCGGTGACCCGGAGCGTGCGCAGGAACGCCTCGTGCACGCTCGCGCCCTCGTGCAGGAACTCCTGCATGCGGCTGAAGAGGTAAATGCCGTAGTCGACGCCGATGCCGGCGCCGAGGGCGACCATCGGCAGCGTCGTGACCTTGAGGCCGATGCCGACGATCGCCATGACCGCGTACACGAGCACCGAGACGAGCGCGAGCGGCAGCATCACGACGATGACGCCGGTGACCGAGCGGAAGGTCACGAGGCACATCACCGCGATCGCGACGAACAGGTAGACGAGGATCGGGATCTCCTTGGCCTTGACCTCCTCGTTCTGGGCCGCCATGACGCCGACGTTGCCGGTCGCCAGCCGGAAATTGACGTTGCTCGAGGGGTTCGCGGCGCGAAACGCCTTGGCCTCGCGCACCACGCGCTCGATCGTCCCGGCGCGGTGGTCGGCGAGGAACATCATCACCGGCATCACCGTGCAGTCCTTGTTGAGCAGCCCGGTGCTGGTCTCGATGTAGCCCTGGGCCTGCACCAGCGCCTGCTGGTTGCGCGGCAGGTTGCGCCACTTGAGGTTGCCCTCGCTCCAGGCGGCGCTGACGACCTTCGACACCTCCGGCAGCGTGATCACGCTGCGCACGCCCGGCACGTTGGCCATGTGCCAGGCCATCTCGTCGATGCGGCGCATGACGTCGTAGTTGACGCAGCCGTCGGGTGGCGTCTCGACGATGATGTTGAGGATGTCGGTGCCGATCGAGAACTTGCGCGTGATGACGTCGCTGTCCCGGTTGTAGCGCGAGTCCTTGCGCAGCTCCGGGACCCCGGCCTCGGTGTCGCCGATCGGCGTCTCGCGGCCCTTGCTGAAGCCGAGCACGCCGAGCACCAGCGCGACCGCGATGACCGCCGCGGCGATCGGACGCTCGCCGATGTTGGCAAGCTTGTGCCACAGCGGCGCGAGCTGCGCCTGCCGCCGGCGGATCCGGTCCGCGTAGTGCGAATCGAAGCGCACGAACGACACCAAGATCGGCAGCAGGATCAGGTCGGTCATGATCACGACGCCGACGCCGACGCTCGCGGTGATCGCCATCTCGCGGATCACCTCGACCGGGATCGCGAGAATGGTCACGAAGCCGACGAGGTCGGCGAGCAGCGCGACGATCGCGGGGATGAACAGCAGCCGGAACGTACGGCGGGCCGCCTCGTTGCTGTCGGCGCCGTCGAGCGCGGCGTCGCTGACGGCGCTGATCTTCTGCACCCCGTGCGAGACGCCGATCGCGAAGATGATGAACGGCACCAGGATCCCGAGCGGATCGACGCCGTAGCCGAGCAGCACGAGGATGCCGAGCTGCCAGATGACCGCGACGATCGAGCACACGACCGGCACCAGCGCGACCTTCAGCGACTGGATGTAGATCCACACCAGCAGCGCGGTCAGAAGCACCGTGACGATCGCGAAGATCGCGACCGACAGCGCGCCGTGCGCGATGTCGCTGACGACCTTGGCGAAGCCGATGATGTGGACGTCGATGTGCTGGGCGCGGATGCCGAGCGCCGGGTCGCCGCCCTCGACGTGGGCACGCACCTTCTCGAGCGCGTCGCCGATCCTGATCAGGTCGACCGGCCGGCCGGTCTCGGGATCCTGCTCCTGCAGCTGCGCCGAGACGATCGCGCCGGAGAAGTCGTTGGCGACGAGGCGTCCGACGATGCCGGCCTTCAGGATGTTCTCGCGCACCTGCGCGAGGCCTTCGGGCGTCGGCTGGAATCCCGACGGGATCACGTCGCCGGCCTGGATGCCGCCCTCGACGGCCTCGGTGTAGCGCACGTTCGGCGTCCACACCGACTGCACGCGCGCCCGGTCGACGCCCGGGATGAAGAACACCTCGTCGGTCGCGAGCTTGAGCGCCTGCAGGAACTCGGCCGAGAACATGCTGCCGTCGCGCGCCTCGAGCGCCACCAGCACGCGGTTCGCGCCGCCGAACTCCTCCTGGTGCTTGAGGTAGGTGCGCATGTACTCGTGCTGCAGCGGCAGCTGCTTCGTGAAGCGCGTGTCGAGGTGCAGGCCGCGCACCGCGAGTGCACCGAACACGACGGTCATCAGCGCGATCACCGTCAGCACCGGCGTGCGGAAGTCGAACACGTAGTGTTCGAGGCGGCGGACGAAGGGCGGCTCGTGGGCGCGGTGGACCATGTTCAGTTCCCCGACGCAAGCCGGTCGAGCGTCAGGCGCCGCACCCCCGCCTCGCCGCACAGGACGACCCCGCCCGGCACCGGGGCGACCGCCGCGAAGCCCTTGTGGTCGGCCTCCTGGTGGACGCGGAACGTGTGGCCCCCGTCGGTGCTGATCAGGACGACGCCCTCGAGCCCCGCGATCACGATGGTGCGTTCGGCGACCCGCGCGGCGCCCCCGAGCAGCGCCTGCGTGCCGCTCGCGAGGCTCCGCCAGCTGCGGCCGGCGTCTTCGCTGCGGAACAGGTGGCCCCGCTGGCCGTAAGCGAGCAGCGCATCACCGTCGAGCGGCAGCACGCCGTAGAAGGAACCCGCGTACGGTGACGGCAGCTCGAGCCAGTGCTCGCCGCCGTCGTCGGAGCGGTACAGGTGGCCGGCCTCGCCGGCGACGTAGAGGCGGCCGCGGCCGTCGGCCGCAATCGAGTTGAGGTGCGGCTGGGCCGCCGAGACATCGGCGCGCATGTCCTCGCCCTGTGTCCCGGGCGCGGCCCGCCGTGCCGGCGCCTTGGCCTGACCCGCAACGGCGATCGGCTGCGTCTCGAACGGCACCAGGCGCCAGCCGGCGCCGCCGTCGTCCGAGCGGTACATCGTCGAGTAGGCACCGACCGCGAGCCCGTGGCCCGCGGCGTCGAACCAGACGGCGAGCAGCGGCTCCTCGCGCTCCGGGGCGAAGTGGGCGACGAACCAGTGCTCACCGCCATCGATCGTGCGCAGGATCACCTCGTCATGGCCGACCGCCCACCCGCGGCGCCCATCGGCGAAGTAGACCGCGGTCAGCGTCGCACGCGCCGGCGCCGGCGACTGTAGCCAGCTGGCTCCGGCGTCGCGGCTGGTGAGCACGTGGCCGCGCTCGCCCACGGCGATCAGGCGGCCGTCCGGCAGTGCCTTGACGTCCAGCAGCAGCGAGCGGACCGCGAGCGGCGCGATGACCGCCGGCTCCGGCGGGTCGGTCGGGGGCTGGGCGCTCGCGAGCGCCGGCCAGAGTGCGACGATCAGGATCAGCGAGCGCACTGCCCGTCCCATCGGCGTTCGATGCTGTGGGCCGGCGCCGCGAGCGGCCCCGGCCCGTGTCGTGGCACGCCGCCCGCCGGCGGCCTACCGCGTACCCCGGTTCTGCAGCGCAAGCGTCGTGTAGTCGCGCAGCGACCGCTTGATGTTGAACTCGTAGGAGTGGTTCGCCTGGTCCTCCATGCCGAGGGCCAGGTAGCGCCGCGACTGCAGGTCGTAGGTGAGGTCGAGCGTCGTCCACAGCGCCGGCACGTTGTAGTAGTTGATCGCCTGCCCCTCCTGCACGCGCCACAGCTGGTCGCGATTGTCGTAGCAATCCACGGCCAGGATCTGCCACGAGTCCTCGTCCAGGTACATCGTGCGGCGCTTGTAGATGTGGCGCTGGCCGGCCTTCAGCGTCGCCTCGACGACCCACACCCGGTGCAGCTCGTAGCGCGGATACTCCTGGTTGATGTGCAGCGGCTTGAGCACGTCCTCGGCCTTGACCTTGGCCCAGTGCAGCTTGTACGAGTTGTACGGGACGAACATCTCCTTCTTGCCGACGATCTTCCAGTCGTAGCGTTGCGGGCTGCCGTTGTAGACGTCGAACTGGTCGTCGGTCCGCAGGCCGTCGGACGCGGTGCCCGGGTTGTCGAAGGCGACGTTCGGCGCGCGCTGGACGCGTCGCTGGCCGGGGAAGTAGATCCACGCGCGGCGGTTCTCCTTCGACTGGTCGAGCGTCTCGTGCACGAGCAGCACCTGTCCGGCGAGGCGCGCCGGCGCCAGGATCTCCTGCAGGAAGTACAGCACGACGTTGTCGAGCGTCGCCTCGGTGGCGCCCGGCTGCATGTAGGCGAAGTACACCTCGTCGTGGAACTTGACCATGTTGAACGAGCCGGACTCGGTGACGGCGGCCTGGCCGGTCTCGCGCGAGACGGAATCGCCGCGGTAGCGCACGATGTGGTTCCAGATCGCCTCGACGCCCTGCGTCGGGATCGGGAACGGGATCGCCTCGACCGCGCCGGTGAAGCCGTTGCCGCCCTCGATCAGCCGGGCGTTGGTGGCGTTGCGCTTGGCGGCGTCGTAGATCCGCTGCGGACTCGCCGCGGTGCGCCGCGTCTGGTAGACGTTCAGGTAGTAGGTGTCCTTGTACTGGCGCAGCATCGCCTTCTGGCCCTCGGTCAGGCGATCGGCGTACTGCGCCATGTTCGCGGCCGTGATCTTGAACAGCGGCTTGTCGTTCGGAAACGGATCCGGCGCGCGACCGGGCTGGGCGAAGTTCGGGAAGCCCGCCTTCGCGGGGGACGACAGTCCGCCGTCCCAGGCCGGGATGGTGCCGGCGGCGTTGCCCGCCTTCTCACCGCCGAGCGGCGTCAGGTCGGCGCCGAGCCGCGCGGCCTCCTGGGCACTGACGGCGGCGAGGGCGGCGGTGCTCGGTGCGAGCGCGGCGACGACGAGCGCGAGCGCGGCGATACGTGCGACTTTCATGGTCATCCCCTCAGAACGAGTACTTGATGGTCGCGGCCACGAAGTCGCGATCACGCAAGAGGTTGTACTGCCCGCCGCCACCGTAGTTCGCGTAGCTCAGGTCGATGACCCAGCGGTTCTGCAGCTCCGCGGCGACGCCGAAGCCGAGCGTGCGGCGACCTTCGACGAAGTTGCCGCCGAGCGGGCTCATGCCGTTGACGTCCTGCTGCCAGACGACCCGCGGGTTGACGTTCCACGGACCGATCAGGCTCGGGTAGCTGAACTGCAAGAGCGCGAGGTAGCCCCACGAGGTCGAGGTCGCGAAGCGGTTGAGCGGCTCGGTGGCGCCGCCGCTGCCGCCGACCGCCGAGGCCTCGAGCACGCCGCCCGGCAGGTTCGTGCCCGGCGTCGCAAGGTTGAGGCCCTGGCCGTTGGGTCCGCCGCTCGTCTTGCTCGGCAGGCTCGGCACGTCCGTGAGTCCCGCCTCGGCGATCAGGATGACCTCGCTCGCGCCCAGCATCTTCGGCAGCGCGTACTTCGCGAGCATGCTCGCCTGCCACACGTCGTAGCGGCCCCAGCCCTGCACGACCTGGTCGGGCCCGAAGACGCCGATCTGGTTGCAGCGTGACAGCGTCGGGAACGCCGCCATGCAGGTGCCCGGCATCGTCAGGCCCTGCAGCGGCAGCAGCGCCGCCTCGAGCGGCGTGCCGGTCGCGAACACGAGTTCCGATCCGTCGAACTGCAGCGGGGTGTTATGGCGGTAGTCGAGTTCGCCCTGCAGCGCGATGCCGGTCGTACCGAGCTGGGTGTTGAACGACACCGCGAAGGTCTGCAGCTTGTCCGGGTACTCGGCGAAGAACTGCGTCGTCTCGATGTACTCGTGGTTCGCGAGCTGCGCGGCCTGGTAGTTCGCCGCCGCCGCGCCGCCGCTCAGGTACGCGTTGGCCGCAATCGTCGCGTACGAGGCGAGCGTCGCCGGCGTGATGGTGCCGCCCGCCGCGGTTGCCGCGCCGTAGCCCGCGCCCGCGCCGGCCTGGATCGCGGCCGCGACCGGCAGGCCGCCCGCGAGCGCCTGCGCCGTGGCGCCGACGGTCGTGGCGGCACCGATCGCGTTGCCGATGCCGGCCGGGGTTCCGGTGCGCGTGCTGATGACCGGCGTGCGGCTCGTGTACTGCATCGCGTAGAACGCGATCTCGGTTCCCTGGCCCAGGTTCGGCAGGAAGAAGCGCAGCGCAAGCCCCCCCTGTCCGCTCTTCTTGCCGGGGACGTCCGGCGCGCGCGGCGAGGCCCAGAAGTTCGGGATCAGGTTGCCGCCGAGCGGCCGGAAGTCGACGCCCTGGTCCGAATACGCGCCGAAGCCGATGAACTGCTGGTAGCCGCCCGGCGTCACGAAGTCGTTGGTCGAGAAGTAGGTGCCGTCGGGCTCGAGCTCGGTCTTGCGCCAGTCGAACATCACGAACGCGTCCGCCGAGACGTTCTGCGAAAGCCCGAGGGTCGCGCGCACCATCGGCTGCGCCCAGAATGCTTCCTTGAGCTCGGCGCCCGGCTGGCGCAGCGCCGCGACGTCGAGGGCGTTCGCGGCGTTGAGGCCGCTCTGGAAGAAGGTCGTCTCGCCCCAGTTGATGACCTGGTTGCCGAGCCGCAGCTCCAACGGGTGCGTCTCGCCGAGCTGCCACTTGCCGTAGCCGAACGCATCGAGCAGGCGCGTGTAGTGGCCCGACAGTTCCTTGGCGGCGTGCGAGATCGGCGTGCGCGCCGTGTTCTGGTCCATGACCTGGTAGTCGTAGAGACCGGAGCCGCGCACGAAAAGCCCGTAGTTCTGGTACTTCAGCGACAGTTCCATCAGCAGCTTGAGCGCCTGCGTGAACGGCTGGCCGGCCTTGTAGTTGAGGTCGCCGTCGTCGGCGTTGACCGAGCGCGCGGTGCCGCCCTCGGGCAGGCCGATGAGCCGCGAGTCCGGGCTCTTGACGCGCCAGCCGTCGGTGAAGGAGATCGTGGTGTCGAAGCTGCCGCTGAGGCCGCTGTCGCTCTGGAAATCGATCGCGTACGCCGGCAGTGCGGCGCCGAGGGCCGTGAGCGCCAGTGCCGTCGAGATGCCGCGGCGAAGGTCAGTGCCGAGCGCGCGCGCCGAATGCCTGTTCATGATCATTCCCCAGTGGCTGGCCAATCCCGCGTTGGTATGCGTATCGAGCGCGACCGGTGCGGTTCCGGTCCGGTCGGAACCGCGACGTACGCTCCGGTTGACGCGTGTTGCGTATTTACCGAAGGATCCGCAGCGGCACAACGATTCGGTGCGGGAGTATAGCCGGGCCGGCGCCGCGCGATAGCGCGCGAAACGAGACAACACTGCATCTTGCAGTGCAAAAGCGCGGATCCATTCGGCGCTTATCCGGCAGTCACTTGCAGGATGCTGTGCCGGATCTGCTCCGACAGCACCAGCTGCGCGTCGGTGGCGACGTCGATGAGCGCCTGGTCGTAGCTGAGGCGCCCGCCCGGTACGCTGCGAATGACGTTGCGTTCACGCAGCAGGTCGAGAAACTGCCGGAACAGCGTCTTGTCGAAGAACTCCGGCGAGCGCAGCTCGTAGAGGAGCGACATGCGGCTCGCCATCTGCTGGCAGCGGTTCTCGAGCGCCTCCTGCGTGATCGCCTCGCGCCCGGCCTGCACGAGGAGCGCAATCGCCAGGTAGTAGCGCTCGATGACCTCGAGCGTCGAGTGCGCGAGCACCGACAGCTGCACGGCCTCGGCGGTGCCGGTGCGCGGCCGGCGCCAGACGCTGCGGTCCGGGCTCGCCTCGAGCAGCCCGAGCTCGGCGAAGGCCTCGAGCACCCCGTCGACGACGGACGCGATCTCGCTCTCCGGCCAGCGCAGGAACAGCTCCTGCGCGATGTAGGGGTAGATGCGCCAGGCGAGCCGCTGCACGTCCTCGCTGCGCATCGCGGAGTTGTTGAGGAACGCGCAGGCGATCAGCGACGGGAACGCGTAGGCGTGCAGGATGTTGTTGCGGTAGTAGGCCGAGAGCACCGCGCTCGTCTCGCTCATGCGCACGATCGGCCCGAGCGCATGCGGCACCGTCTCGACCAGCCCCATCGACTGGCCGTAGGCGAGGATCGCGGGGCCGTCGAGCGGCGTGCACCAGACGTCGCTCGAGTACGGCACGCGCGCCGCGAGCCGCTTGTAGAGCTCGAGCTGGCGCACGAGGTCGGCCTCGGGCATCGCCTGGCGCGGCGCCGACAGCAGCGCGAGCCCGAGCAGCGCGACCGGCGAGATCGCCGCGGTTGCGTTGATGCGCGCCTGGATCGTGACCGCCAGCGAGTCGACCGCGCCGTTGAGCCACGGCGGGCGCGCCGCGAGCCGGGTCGCCTGCCAGCCCGGCGCCTGCCGGTCGAGGTGCGCGGCGAGCGGGATCGGCTCGCCGAAGCTGACGTAGACGCGGCCGAAGCGCTTCCTGAGCACGCCGAGCGCGCGCACGAGGCCGCCGACGCTCTCCTTCTGCTTCGGCCGGCCCGAGAGCTCGCCGACGTAGGTCTTGGCCTCGACCAGGCGCTCGTAGCCGAAGTAGACCGGCATGAACACGACCGGGCGCGCGATGTCGGCGAGGAAGCTCCTGAGCGTCATCGTCAGCATGCCGGTCTTCGGCTGCAGCAGCCGCCCGGTGCGGCTGCGACCGCCCTCGATGAAGTACTCGACCGGGTGGCCGCGCGCCAGCATGACGCCGAGGTAGCTCATGAACACGATCGGGTAGACCGGGTTGCCGCGAAACGTGCGCCGCAGGAAGAACGCCCCGCCCTTGCGCATGAAGCGGCCGATGACCGGCAGGTTCAGGTTGACGCCGCCCGCGACGTGCGGCACGGCGTACCCGCGCGTGTAGATCACGTAGCTGAGCAGCAGGTAGTCCATGTGGCTGCGGTGGCACGGCACGTAGACGATCTGCGATCCCTGCGAGGCGAGCTCGAGCCGCTCGGCGTGCAGCACCTCGACGCCGTCGTAGAGCCGGTTCCAGACCCTCGTCAGCAGGCCCTCCATGAACGCGACGAAGCGCGGCGAGTAGTCGGCGGCGATCTCGAGCGCGTAGCGGCGCGCGAGCAGCAGGCCCTCGCGGCGGCTCAGGTGCTTGTCGCGGATCTCGAGCGCCACCGCGGCGCGCACCGCGCGCTTGGCGAGCACCTCGGCGATCACGGTGCGCCGGTTCGAGAGGTCCGGGCCGATGACCGCGGCGCGGGCGTTGCGAAACTCCCCGCGCATCGCGCGCGCCGCGCGCCGCGCGCTGCGCTCCGGGTCGCGCTCCGGCGCCGTGAAGTCCGCGAGGCACACCGGCTCGCCGAAGCGCACCAGCGTGCGGCGGCCGTTCACCAGCGTCGACAGGAAGCGCCGGAACGGCCCGACCAGCGTCCAGTCCTCGCGGAACTGCTGCCGGAACCACGAGCCCTCGGTCTTGGTCGGCGCGCGGCCCCAGAACACGCTCACCGGGACGAGGTCGACCTCGCAGTCGCCGGCGGCGAGCGCCGCCGTGATCAGGCGCACGAGCCGTGGCGGCGTGCGCCGGTCGGCGCGCTTGCGCAGCCAGCCGCGGCGCCGCTCCAGCGACACGACGGCGCGCGGCTCGCGCGCGGCGCCGAGCGCGAAGCGCCGGCCGGCCGGCGGCAGGCCGAGCGCGCGGCACGCGAGTCCGAGCGCGATCAGGTCGGTCAGCGAGACGCGCTCGAGCACATAGAGCACGCGCCGGCCGCGGCCGCGCAGCCGCTCCGCCTCGTCGACCGGCAGCGCCGTCGGGCGCACCCACAGGCCCATCGTCCGGCCCGCGAGCCACAGCAGCGTCCGGTCGAGGCCAAGCAAGCCCGTCACGGCGCGGCGATCAGCGCGAGCTTCGCGCGGCGGTCGAGGCGCTTGATCGCGGCCTCGCGCTTCAGCGCCCGGCTGCGGTCGGGCACCGGCTCGCAGTAGACGAGCCGCGCCGGCCGCCCGGTGCGGAAGAAGCGCGCGCCGCGGCCGCCGGCGTGCGCCGCGAGGCGGCGCGCCAGCGCGTTGGTGACCCCGGTGTAGAGCGCGCCGCGCTCGTTCTCGACGATGTAGACGACCCAGCCGGCGCCGGTCACCGGCCCGCCTCGCTCACTTGCGCTCCTCGGCGGGCGCCGCGCCCTCGGCGGCGTCGAGCTGGCGGCGGGTGTCGGCGTCGTGCTGGGCCTGGACGGCCTCGAGCTTCTCCGGGATCTTCTGCTTCTGCTCGACGAGCGGATCGAACACCGTCGGCTTCGGCTTCTCGGGCGGCGCGTCGCTGCCGCAGCCCGCGGCGAGCGCGAGCGGCAGCATCAGGCAGGCGAGCTTCAGCATCGGGGCCTCCCGCGGGCGTCACGGCCCGCCGAACTTGTCGAGCGTCACCAGGAAATACTCGAAGTAGTAGCCGATCTCGCGGATCCGGTCCTGCATCCGGTGGTCGGTGTCGAGCACGTGCAGCGTCGCCTTGTGCTCGCGCGCGTAGCGGATGCTGTGGTCGACCGGCACGACGTCGTCGCGCCAGCCGTGCACGATCGTGATCGGGCAGTCGGCCGGGACCGGCGTCTGCTCCTCGAATCCCGGCATGTAGAACGCGGGCGCGAGCAGGAACAGCCCGCCGGCGCGCAGCAGGCGCGAGGCGGCGGTGCAGACGTGCCCGCCCATGCTCGAGCCCACCAGCACCAGCCGACCCTGGAACTCGCGGCAGTAGCTCAGGAGGCGCGTCACGCGCTCCGCGGGGTCGTCGAGGCCGCGGTAGTCGACCGACTCGACCTCCCAGCCCTCGGCGCGCGCGATGTCCGCGAGCGCCGAGATCTTGGCGCCCCACGGCCCGCTTTCCTTGCCGTGGGAGAAGACGACGTGTCGGCGCATTCGTGCGTGCCTCGCGGTGCGAGCGCGGATTTTAGCAGCGCCCGCCGCCCCACAGCAGCGCATCGAGATCCGGCGCGCGCGGCAGCTGCACGCGACCGCGCACCACGAGGATCCCCTCGGCGATCAGCCGGCGGCGCTGCTCGCGATGCGCGGCGCTGCCCGGCGGGAACGCGATGCGCCCGCCGGCGCCGACGACGCGGTGCCACGGCAGCGACAGCGTCTTCGGCGCAACCTTGAGCGCGTGGCCGACGAGCCGCGCGCGGCGCGGAAATCCGGCGCGTGCGGCGACGCCGCCGTAGGTCGTGACGCTGCCGCGCGGGACCTTGGCGACCGTGCGCCAGATCGCCTCGAGCGCCGCCGTCGGCGCCGCGCGCGCACTGCGCGCCTCACGCTTGCCTGCCATCGCGCCTCCGCCGCCCCGCCGGCCGGGGCGGATCCGCGCTAATGTAGTGCACCCGATCCGAGGTGGGAATGGACGGCGATCCCGGCGAAACGCTGGTGCTGCGCGGCGACCCGCTGGCTCTGCTGGAGTCGTCGCCGATCTTCCGCGGGCTCGACCCGCCGACGCTGTCGGCGATCGCCGCCGAGCTCGAGTGGCTGTCGCTGCCGGGCGGCGCGACGCTGTTCGAGGCGGGCGAGCCTTCGGACGCGATGTACATCGTCATCGCCGGCTGCCTCGGCGCCTACGTCGACCGCGACGCGCCGCGCCTGCTCGGCCGCATCCCGGCCGGCGAGACGGTCGGCGAGATGGGCCTCGTCTCGGGACACAACCGCAGCGCCACGGTGCGCGCGCTCAGGGACACCGATCTCGTGCGGCTGCCGCGCGAGTCCTTCGACCGCGTGATCCTGATGCACCCGGCGGCGATGCTGCGCGTCGCGCAGCTGCTGGTCGGGCGCCTCGAGTCGAACGAGCGGCGCGCGCCGGGTCCCGCGGCGCGCACCTACACCGTGCTGCCGCAGAGCATCGAGGTCGACGTCGGCAGCTTCGCCAGCGAGCTCGTCGCCGCACTCGGCCGCCACGGCCGCGCCGAGCTCGTCTGGAGCGTGCGCGGCGCCGACCACACGAGCGCGTGGTTCCACCACATCGAGAGCTCGAACGACTACGTCGTCTACGTCGCCGATCCCTCGCCCTCG
>Ga0335069_10010792_pt1 | contig 12922 bp, 7 predicted proteins | sample Lox_Sample_11_FD_206714 | JGI IMG/M metagenome (GOLD analysis project Ga0335069, IMG submission 206714) | Soil microbial communities from Loxahatchee National Wildlife Refuge, Florida, United States - Lox_Sample_1.1 | ecosystem: Environmental > Terrestrial > Soil > Wetlands | place: USA: Florida... | reverse complement strand
TTTCCAGCGCGCCTTGGCTATCGCCGAGAGCCTGGCTTTCGCTGCCGCACTCATCTTTCGCTTGCGCCTTCGCGTTGGTCCGGCTGACTTGGCAGCCGCCTTTATCTTTGCCCACCTGGCCCTTTGTCCATCACGAATCTTGGCTCTCGCAGCCCGGCTCATTCTTCGCTTCTTTCGAGGGATCGCGCCATCTCCAGTCTGCGCAGGTGTCCCGAGAAGCCGGGCCAGTTCATCGCGAAGGGAATCGATCCTTTCCTTGATGTCGGCCGCCCGCCTCAGTTGGCGCGGCGATAGGTCTATTACCGAGGTATCCATGACCCGCAGTTAAAGGTTTCCTCCTCGGCCGAGTCAAGCATTCAAAAAGTCGCGCTAACCCGGAGTGTCTTACGATCAAAAGCCAACAGGATTTTTAACCTGTCACGGGCGTTCGACGAGCCCCCACTGAACCTTACCTTGACGGCCACAGGGCTGAATCACTTGTCTAAAGAACAGGGCAGATTGGCCGCGATCAGAAGCAAGGTTTGATTTATCGCGCTCTATTAATGCGTGAAGCAGGATGGGGTTCGCGGACCTTGTTGAACTTTGCTTTGCACCGTCACAGGTTCAATGGTTTTATACCCCGAAAGGTACTTGGGTTCTGTGCGCGACGACTTTTCTGCGAAAATCAAAAGAACGCTGCGAGCCCGGGTGGGGCACCTTTGCTCTAACCCGGCGTGCCGGCGGCTAACTGCGGGTCCCGGACTCCAGCCGGATTCTACGGTTAATGTTGGCGTGGCTGCCCATATTACGGCTGCTTCGCCAGGAACGTCCAAAAATCCAGCGCCTCGCTACGACAAATCGCTGACGCCGCATGAACGAAGCGACGTTTCTAATGGTATTTGGCTCTGCCAAATATGTGCGAAGTTGATTGATTCGGACGTCCCGCGATTCCCCGCCGACCTGTTGCGGACGTGGAAGAAGGATGCCGAAAAGCGTGCATTTTTAGCCGTTGCCACCTCCAGGAAACACCTCGCCGTGAGCTTTGCGGACCTGGATGAAGCCGACCGGAATTTTGTGGTCGGTCTCGCCCTACCCGAACAAGAGAGTGTCGAAGTCGTAACAGCACACCTGAAGCAGGCCGCTCGCGAGGACCTGGCTGCATTCCGCAGAATAAGGGATTGGCCAACGCATGCCGTTGAGCTTGGGTTGGCACTGCATGAAGACGGGAGGCAAAATGCAATTACATTGACCAGACTCGCGACTGCGGTTGGGGTCGTGGAAAGGCTCTCGATTATTTCGCCACCCGGGACGGGAAAGACTACGACCTTGATCCAGCTGGCAGACAAAATCATCGACATCGGCCAGTCCGTGCCCTTGCTCGTACCGCTAGCTGAATGGTCCGGCAACCGCGAGGATTTCCTTGAGTTCGTCACTCGGCGAAATGCGTTTCGGAATTTTCGACCCCAACATTTCCAGCTTTTAGCTTTTTATGGGCGAATTGTCCTGCTGGTTGACGGCTGGAATGAGACGGACGGGCATTCACGGATCCACGCGATCCGACATATCGAGGCATTAAATCGCGATTTTCCGTTGTTGAGCACTGTCATTGCCACGCGACAACAGGCTGTGCCCACAATCGGGCCGGTTATCGAAATCGCCGGACTCAACGCGGAACAGCAGATGGAAATCGCACAACGATTTCCTGGCGGGAGCAGGGAGGCAGTCGTTGATCGAGCTTGGCGCACTACCGGACTCCGCGAACTGATCGCCACGCCTCTCTATCTCAAAGCTCTGCTGGCAAGCACCGAGGGAGGGTCATTCCCCCAAACCAGGGAGGAATTGCTGGGGAGATTTGTCGCCGAGCACGAAAGCGCCCCCGAAAAGGCAGAGACTTTGAGAACAGAGCTCTTCGGGTGCCACAGACAGATGCTCACCAGTTTCGCCGTCGAAGCAAACAAGTTGGGCAACACTGCGATCACGGATGAGAATGCGCGACGTGTTATCGCCCGGGTCGGAGAACAGCTCATCATTTTGGGGCAAATGTCACAATGCCCTCAGCCGTCGACGATTTTGGACGTCCTGGTCAACATGCATGCATTGGTACGAGCGCCCAATGGGAGCATCTCGTTCCAGCATCAACAATTCCAGGAGTGGTATGCGTCCTTTGAAGTCGAGCAACTCATGCTAAAGGCTGAACAGAACGATGCGACAGCGAGGGCAACGTTGCGTGCAGAAGTTCTAAACTGGCTGCCATGGGAAGAATCTATTCTGTTCGCTTGCGAGCGCTTATCGAGCGGAGGTGAAACCGCGGCAAAGGCTGTGGGTGTCGCCATAACCGAGACGCTTGGTATCGACCCGATGCTCGCGGCCGAAATGATCTTCCGGTCAGGTGAGACGGTCTGGCTGGGGATATCAGACGGGGTCATTCATTTTGTCGACGGCTGGCACAAGCCTGGCGAGGTGGATCGCGCGATTCGATTCATGATCACTACTGGGCGCCAGGAATTTGCCTCACAAGTATGGGCTTTGGTTTCTAACCCAGACCGCCAGGTTCGCCTGACTGCTCTTCGCAAGGCGGATCGCTTTAGGCCGTCGGTGCTGGGCCCCGACGCAATCAGGCGATTGAGCGAATTGCCAGCCAACATTCGTGGGGACATTCTCGCGTCGATAGCCCACGAAAGTGGCTTCGACGGCTTGGAGTTTGCCACCCAGGCGGCAAAGGTGGATCCCGATCCCGAGGTCGTGGTCGAACTCATCCGCGCCCTCGCATTTCGCCGCGCCGACCGTCACGTTGCGGAAATTCTGGCGCCTGCCTCTGATACCGTTTGGAACCGGCTTGCGAATGTGGGCTATGGCGTCGATCTGGTTGAACCAACTCAACGGGCCCGACTTGCTGCTCTGAGGAAAGTTCTAAACACTGAGGAAGTTGACCCGGTTCATGCCGTCGTCCGTCTGGCCGAAAGCTTGCCTCCTCAAGACGCGGTAGGTGACCGAACCGCAAGTATGATCGAACAGGCTTCCTTTCCAGGCGAATCAGATCGAGGTGCTTTTGCAATCAAGAGGGCTTTCGAAACGTATCCGGTCCAAACGCAGCGCGCGCTTTTCAATCGGATCCAGGCAGGATTACCGCTTCCACGTGGAATTGCAGATTTGATTAGCGATCTTCCGCCTGTAGACGAAGGCCCAATGGCTGCTGCTGTACTGGACAATACCGCGCCTGGACCTTTAGACCCTTTGGCGCCAAGGCTTATTGGACCCAAAACCATTGGCAAAGTCATTGATAAGCTTTTTGGCCTGGAGGCCAAGGGACATGCGGCGGATTGGCATGATGAACCCACCAGAAAGGAGTACTGGCGACTGAAGGATGTTCTCGCTGGCACGCGTCTGGTGCCGTTCGTTGAGGCTCTGGTAAAGCGCACTGAGTGCGACGACCCGCACCGCATTCAACTCATGGCGGATCTTCTTGCCCGCCACGGGAAACCTGCTCAAGAAAATCTGCACTTTCCGGAAGGTTTTCGCCAGCCCCTTGCGGAGGCCATCCAGCATTGGATCTCAATCCTGTTGCCTTCACCGGAAGCCAATCGACATCAATTAGCCGATGTCGCTCGCGCAGTGGAAAGGGTACCGCAACCCCAGTTCGCAGGCGCTTTGGATAGAATGCTCCAGCGAGATTTTGCAGATTGGGCTCGTGCCAGGGAAGAGTTCAAAAAATCACCGCTCCAAGGTCCGATTGGTCCTGACGTGACGATGAGCTACACGCTTCAATATGCGCGGGCGTTTGCCGCAATTGGCAGCGCTGAGGTTGTCGATTTGATGAAGCGGTATTTACCGGACAAGCGGTTTGGCATTGATGCCGCTCTCGTTCTTAGCGCCATCTGGTCAAAAGCAAACGGGCCCATCATAGATCCTCGGTTTGGCGCATGGGACAATTTTGCTAACGTAAGAGCGAACCGGAAGTTGCGGCAGGATGAGAGCAACCCGGTGCCAACTTCGGAGTTCGCAGAAGCGATTTTTGACGTGGTCAGACAATTGGGAACGGACCAAAGTGACACCGCGACCCAACAGCACGCGATTCAATTGGCAACGGTAGCTCTTCGGCTGCCGCACGGCTCGAAGCGCACGGAAATCGATGCCTTGATGAAACTCCCGCTGCCATTGGCCCAAAAGAGAGGAATGTTGACCGCGGCTGCTGAAGCAGGAGAAATTCTGGCTGTCCAACGTCTTACTGAAGGCGTTAAGGAGCTGTTGGAAGAGGCAAAGAAGGAACCTTGGCGTTTGGATAAAAACACCGGGGAGCTTTTGCCCTGGCTCACATTGTTCCCGTTTTCGGACCGACCAATAGCCGTTATGGAATTTCTGTCAGCTGTGCCGAGACAATATTGTGAACCTTGGGATTTGGACCGCCTCTTGATCGCGCTTTCAAATAGCCCTCACGAAGAAATTTTGGCGGTTTTCAAGGCCTTAGCGGATTGGGACCAGCGCGTCCTCGCCAACCATTTTTGGTTGCACTCGTTACTGAGGATCGGAACTGAATCTGCCGCGAGGCTGGTAATCGAGTTGATTTGCGACGGCAGATTGCCTGCCCGGGATGGATTTCCGGAACGCCAATTCGCAGAATTAGCCAGGAGACTTCCGTCCATACGCGCGCTAATATTACAACGATACGCGACGTTGCAGCCCGGCAAGCCGCAAGCAACGCTCGAATCGGTACTGTTGGAAATCGCAGACGCAGAAATCGTCTCGACGCTCGTCCACACTTATGCTCGAAACAAGCGCACGTTCAATGGCAATTTAGCGCATGCCATCCACGAAACCGCAGTCGGCAGACGTCCAGCTCCGGATTCTCCCAATTCGTATTATCGATTTAGCGTCCCGCTTACCGACCTGCGCAAAGAGCTCTTTGGCATGTTGTTGTCGAACGGCCCAGAATCCGGACTGGCCCTGGCCTGCTTGACCGAGATTGAAGAACTCCGGGACGAGCACGGTCGGTTAAACGAAGAGCCGCGCCATCCCAATATTGAGTCCGGGGGCCCGCTGCCGCTCGAGCCAGCAACCCCGCCTGTCGAAGAACCGGACCAGCCTTCCCGAAGAGTTATCCGCTTCCAACTGTGAAACGAGACAGATGTGTTGGGTTTCTCAGAAGTGATCGGTTTTGCAGCAAAAATGCGCTCATGGCAGCTTTTGAACGCAAGAAGCTAGGCGAGTACGCCGCCGACCACCGGGGTGGAGCGATTGTAACGATCTTTCCCATCTGGCGGCGGTTGGAAGCCTTGGAAGCCTTTTCGACTGGCCTGCTGGGGAACTGAGCGTTACAAAGTCTTGCTTAAGGGCTGCTGAAACGAACCACGTATGAGCAATCAAGCAGAGAAGAAAAAAGGAGCGGGCTGGAAGGAAAAAGCGGGGGTTCTGTTCCGGCCGAAGAACATAGTTAGAACGCTAATATCCGCGGTGCCGCATGTCGGACATCCAGTCGTGGAAATGCAAAATCAACTTGAGGCCCATGATTTGGAAAGACAAGTCCAGGACCTTGGGGCGGCGGACATCGCCTTGGCCGCCAAAGTCCAAGAACTGGAAAAGTCAGCGAAACCCCGACCACGCACTATTAACGAATGGCCACCCGCCGCATGGGAATTCCTGTACAGGACAGTGGACTTACTTGCTGTCTACGACGCCGGCTTCCACTCGCCCAACGAGAAAGGGCGAGAACTCTACAAAGCGGTGGGACATGGTTGCCTGATCGCCAAAGACGAGGTGCTGACCTGTCGGGAAGCGTGGGAGTTTGCGCAGGACATTGCAGCACACTACAAAGGCAAGGTAAAGATCGGGGTGGCCTTGGCGTGGTACGAGTGCGAAGCCGGCCCGGTAGACGAAGGCTCGGGCTTGCTTGTGATTCGATTGCGCAGCCGCGATGAGCAGAAATGGGAGAGAGCAAAAAGGAGACTGAACGCACAGGATGTCCAAGAAGTGATGAAGGAAGACGTAAAGGCGAGCCTCACACCGTGGATCGGCGAAGAGATCGCCTTTATCCACAGCGGGCAGGCAAACAACGTTGGGCTTGCAGGACTCCCCTCTTTCAGCAAACGACAGTTTGACACCAACACAATTTCGCATTTTCGCCGGCCAACAGACGACGGTCTGAAAGTCTTCGTGACTGGGGTGCTTGGAGGCCGGATCCTGGTAGCAGGGGCGCCGACCTTCAATCGCAGCGGAATGCTGCTGGGGATCATGTCGGATACAGAAAACTACCGGGACGACGCGGGCCGGCGCGCGGTGGTGCGCTCGCTGCTGATCCACCCTCGATTCAAGCGGCTCCTGAAAGCAAAATGAGGACAAGATCATGCACCCACTTCTCGACCTCGTGCTGCGTTGTGTTTTTTGGAGTTTTCATGTGCCTCCAGGCTCGCCCTCGTCCCGGTTGAGGTCGAAGCGGATAGTGCCACCACGACCATCTGGGGTCATCCGAACTTCAAACCCGTGCCTCCGATACCATTCGGGCAGATGAGGGGTATCCTGGAGATTCTGAGGGTGCAAAATACCCGTGATTTGTCGAAACGTTCCGCTGCGGCGGGCTTGGTCGATTATCAACAGCAGTAGTGCTTTTCCAAGACCACGCCCCCGGTAGGTTGGAGCGGCAGGCTGGGCTGCGGCGCCTCCAGCGACCGCGGCAGGAGGGTTTGCGGCACCAAAAAATTCAATGTTACCAAGATACAAGCTCTCACCGTGGATTGGACAATTCGCCTCTCCGATCTCCCGTCCATCGTGCAGGACCCTTATGTCCCAAAGATCTTCTGAGCGCAGGAAACGCACGGTGTATGCGCTTCCTGCATTGTCCCGAATCACGTATTCTTCTTCCGCAAAGTTGGCCAATTCATCGTTGTCCATTGTGTCGAGCTAAAGTTGAGACAAGCCACTTTTACTTGTTCAGCAAAGATGTACCGTGAGCGTTAAGCTACCGCAACTGAGGCCCGTTACCTTTAGTATGCGGCGATTCCATCGATGGAGGCGCTCGGCTATTCTGCAGAGTTCGTCCCAACCCAGTACCGAAGAAATAGTCCGGGGAAGCTGGGCCTGTAATTCCGCCGGCGGAAAGTCTGAAACTTGCAGATCATTGGATTGAACGCCATTAAAGGACGCCTGGAGCAGTTCGATCTCTCCTGCGTACTGCCCAGTCACATCGTGGTAAAATCCACCTGCCCGCACCCAAAAATGAGCGGGGCTCGTGCATCGCCGAACCTGTCCGCCGCACATTCTGTGCAACACAAAAGCAAAAACCGCACAGGCTCCGCCGGTAAATAGATCTCGAACGGCGCTCCCCTTTCGAACCGGCCAGACAACCCGTCCCAACTCGGCGGGTGCCCGTGAACAGAAAAACACACGTCGAGGCGATTCGCCCTCGAGAGGCTTCCGCAACACCGAAAGGCGCAAGGCCAAAGAACGGAACCAGCAAGAAACCCACTATTAAAATGACGTTCCGCATCGCGTTCACTTTACCTCAAGGCAACCGTAATCACAGGCTTCGGCACGGTTGAGGGAAAAAGCGCGAGTTCTGGGAAGGCGCGTGGTTTACGAATGCTCCCTGAGAGCCATACAAATAAAGGCGCTGGCGGTGTCGTTTATCTTGGGTGAAGTATCCTTATGAGCAGGTCCTCTTGGTCCCTAGAAAGTTCCGTTGTGGCGGCAGAGTTGAAGCGGTTTATTGCCGAGAAATGCGCTCAAGTGCGCGCCGAAACCAGGGCACCTGAGCACCCGCAGTCGCCTGTGTCCAGTGCTTTTTTCGCGGCAGCCGAAAGGTGCGACTGGCCAGGCGTATTCGAGGCTATTGCCGCCATGCACAAAGCCATGCGGGAGGGCAAGAGCCGGAATGCGAATTGGGCCGTTTACCCCATCGAATGGGCGGTTGTTAACGAGGTCGGGGCTGCACTCGAGGAGTTTGCCTCAGGTGAGGAGAAGTATGCCATCGCCTTTGGGAGAGACATCATCAACTCGATCCCGCCGGGAAGTATATACTTTGGAGGGACCGATTCCGGGCGCTTTCTGGTGACGGCGCTGTCCAGGTCGCACGTGAACGGCGACCCGTTTTTCACAGTCACCCAAAACGCGCTGGCTGACCATCGTAGTTACCTGCGTTATGTGCGAAGCATGTACGGGAATCGCATTTATATTCCGACGGAGGAAGATGCAACCCGGGCGCGAGAAGAATACGAACAGGATGTGCGGCGACGGCAAGCTGAAGGCAAACTCTTACCGGGTGAAATCCCGGAGGAAGTGGGAGGCAAACTCGAGATTCGTGGTCAGATGAGCGTCATGGCGATTAACGGGTTGCTTACCAAACTCATGTTCGAAAAGAATCCGGAGCGCGAGTTTTACATTGAGGAGAGCTTTCCGTTGAACTGGATGTATCCGCAACTTTCACCACAAGGATTAATTATGAAAATCAATCGGCAGCCGTTTTCTGAGCTGCCGAACGAAATCGTGCAGAAGGACCGCGCGGATTGGACGCGCTACATAGGGCCAATGGTTGGTGAGTGGTTGACCTTTGAGACTGCGCTTTCGGAAGTGGTTGCCTTTGTGGACAAGGTGTATTGCGCGCAGGACCTAAGCGACTTTCATGGTGATCAGCATTACATCCAAAACGAGGTTCCCCAACGGAGCTTCTCAAAGTTGCGGTCTTCGATAGGCGGGCTATACGCTTGGCGTGGGCAAAACAGCCCGAGCCGCGAAGAAAGGGAACGCATGCTCAAGGAGGCTGATTTCGCTTTTCGGCAAGCATTCGCGCTTTGTCCGGGCAGCCCCGAGGCGGTGTTTCGATACATCAACCTTCTGCTGGGCCAAAAACGCCTGGATGACGCGATTCTGTTGACTGAAGCAGCCGTGAGGCTTGACGAGAAACCAAGACCGGCACCCGAACTGCCCTCACATGTCCAGTATAACGGATCGCATAAACCAGTGATCCCAGCCCAGTCCAACCCAGCGAGGTTGCTCACGCAACTCGAAAGCCTGCTGGAACAGCTCAAGAGAATGAAGGCCCTATAGACTGTTGTTGAGTTAGTCCTTGCAATATTGGAAATCCATGATCACCCCTGAGGTTGGTTCGCGGGCCTTGCAGGATCGGTTCGCCCTTTCGGCTCTGACCGATACAAAACTGGGATCTGAAAATAACGGTGGCTGTGGTGTGGACGGCCCCCACGTCATCGTCTCCCGTTCCGTTACAGGGAATGGACACGGCGGCGGTGGGGGCGATTTCGCCCAATAAGGAGCCCAATAATCGTATTGTGAGGTCGGTTTCTGCGCCACCCGTTCAACCTCCTCGGGACGAAATCCGATGTGCCAAACGACAGTCCAATCCGGCGCCAACCCTTGCAGATAAATTAATCCGTCGCTGCGATCTGGGCCAGCTTCCCAGCCATAGTCTCCGATTCTGATCTCCGCCCCTTGAGGTTTGATGATGCTCAGTTGAGCGGAGGGGAGTTTGAGCACACGATAAACTCCACGATATTTGTCCCTCAATTCCTGTAGGCGCCGTCTATCCCGTTGCCAACTCCAGCGGTAGAAAAGAGCCCCAAGGCATACCGATGTCAGCGCTGCAACAAAGCCTGCTCCGATTCCCGCCCAAGTGCCATATCTGGTCGCCACGGATTGACCTACAATCGCCGAAATCGCGACCATAAACATGAACGCCAGCAGTTCGATAAGCGTATAGCCTTCGCGAGGCGATTTATGGCTGACTGTTGGATTACGGCGCATTCGCAAGCCCATTCCGGTATTGGTCCGTTAACAAAATGAACCGCTAGCCATGCCGGCGATTCTACAATCCGGCTTTTGGCGGGTCAAATTGGCACGAGGCCAGGTCGGGTAAGCACGTCTTGCGCAACTCCCCTGCGGCGGGTTATTGTGCGGCGGCAATCGGAAGCGCCATGAAAGCGGAAGTCCGTGGATTCGGAGAGATCGAAGTGGACGGCCAACGTTACGACCACGACATCGTGATCGAAGCCGGCGAGGTGAAGAAGCGGAAGAAGGGTATTTCCAAGCGCTTTCGCGACGAATACGGCCACACCCCGCTGTCCGCGGAAGAAGATATTCCTTGGGGAGGAACGCAATTGATCGTTGGCACTGGCGTGTATGGTAAACTGCCGATCATGCCGGCCGTGGAGAAAGAGGCGAAGCGCCGCGGAATTAAGCTCGTTGCCGTACCAACAGAAAAGGCCTGTCAGCTTCTCGGTTCAGTCAAGCGCGGGGAGACGTTCGCAGTCCTGCACGTGACGTGTTAATCGCGGTTTTCGGCCAGGCCAAATGTGTCTTCCGGTCCGTCGGCTGTGGCTCAGGCCTGGAGTGTGGCATCAAAGGGAAAGCCGAAGTACTCAAACACTCGTTTGCTGCGTTCGTAAACCCGTTCTTCGAAAATTTCAGCCTGGTCACAAATCTCATTCATCGGCACGAAATCCGTTTTCAGGAAATTGAGGATATCGAGCGGGTCGCAAGTGATCGCCACGGCGTCTCGTCCGTCCACTTTCACCGCGGTCAGCGAGGGAAGACAACAGAATACCATCGCCTTCAGTGTCCCCACCTCCAGATTGCAGAAGTAAAGCCAGTACGGCCACGCGTCGTGGAAAGCGGAGTAGAAACGGCGGATCTCAGAAATCGAATGTATCTCGCGCGGATCCCGGTCATAACCCTCGATGCAGAAAACCATGCGGTCCATCATTTCCCGCAGGCGGCGACCTGTGGGGAGCCTGTCCAGCGCGTAGAGGCTCAGAAAGTGGCTGAAATCGCCGCGTTCGACTTTGCTTCGGCTGAACTGATAGAAGATCAGGTCGCTGTCCATCGTGAAAACCAAGATACTGAATGACCGACCGCGCTGCGACCGCGTTTTGCTGCTGAGCCCGGAGCTCCTGACATAGAGTCAATTAACATGTCCGCTGTTTTGCCTCAATGACCCTATCGCATCGCGTAACAGAGAAGCAGTCGATAGCCCAGGAACACGGTTTGCGTCCGGTAGAGTTGGTCGGATAGGGTCGGCTATGGCCCGGGTTCTGTGCGCTGAACTGAGCGTGCTATGGGGCGGGGCCATCCCCCGGACGCCACCCGGGCCCCTTCGGGCAACGCTTAGGTTTTTGGGGGGTTTTGGGAGTTTCTGCTTGTGCGATCCGTCTATATGATTGCCGGCGAAAGTTTTAAAATCGTGAAACGGTTGTTTCCTCATCACCAGCGGCTTGGCGTGGCCATCGTCACCACGGCCATAGGGTTGAGCCAATTCCTGTCTTTGGCAGGGGCTGGGGCTCAATCGCATTCGGTGCCCGAAGGAGCCCGGGTGGCGCTGAGTTTCACCAGCGGCACGAATTTTGTGCTGGGGGACGTCATCGAGTTGACGTTCACACTTTCGAACACCAGTGCGCGAGAGTTTCAATATGAAACCGGCGGTGACTACCGAGGCACCGGCTTCCCCACCCGGTTCAAATTTACGGTTACGGATGAGAAAGGCGTCGCGCTGCCTGCGGAAACCTGGATGAATATGGGCGGGCTGAGCGGCCCGCGGCCGCTTAAACCGGGCGAGGAATACCGCCAGCCGCTTCGGTTGCAAAACTATGTTCGAGTGAGCCGGCCAGGCATGTTCAGCGTGCGCGTCGTCCATGACTTCGGCTGGCAGGCAACCCCTGCGCGACCGTTGCCAGTGGCCGAGGCCAAAATCGCTATCGCCCTCCCCACCGCCGAGCAGGCGGAAAAGCGCGTGCGCGCCATCATGTCGAACGCCGCACCGGAGAAAGACAACGCTTTGGGCGCTTACTGGACCAAAACCGATTTCCGGTATTTGAGTCACCCGGTTTTCCTGCCGGCGCTCGAACGGTGCGCCGCGGAAGGAAATGAGCAGGCCATGGAAGGCATCCAACGCATCGAGAGCAAGGAGGCCACACTTGCGCTGATGCGCCTGCTGGACAACAAAATGACCAACGTGGTGCACGCCGCCGCCTTTTTCCTCAGCCGCCGGATGCCGCCTCGCATCGTGAACGGATACCCGCGCCGGCTGGGATGGTATGGCACGCCGGAGGAAGCGGCCGCATCCTCTGCTCTCTGGGTGCCAGAAGCGGCGGAACCGCTTCGGGCCGCCGCACAAAAACTGCTTCGTTCCAGCGTTGTGAATTACGTCGTTACCGGGGCCTTCATCATCGAAACCATCGGCAAAGAGGAGGATGGTGCGGCGGTTCTGGACGCCCTGGATGGAACCCTGAAGGAATGGAAAGTCCGCTCGCACCCCGATGATAACATCCTCAATGCTCCTGGGGCCGGAGACGCCCTTATCAATGCGCTGGCGGGCTTGCGCGAACGGGGCTACCGGGCGCCCAAAAACGGCGGCATCAACGTCATCATGGCGCGATTTCTGGAACTGGCTGATCCGGCCGTGCCGCGTACCGACGGCTGGGAACAGTTGCTGGAGGCGTTCTTTACGCAAAATCCGCCCATGCTCCGCGAGGCCGCCGTCCGCGCCTTGCCCAGGCCGCCGACTGGCCAGTGGGAAAAACTCCTCATGGACGCGTTGAACGACGCCGACCGCGGGGTGATGCGCACGGCCTGCAGCGTCGCTGGAGAATCAAAGAACCAAATCTTTGTCGAACCGCTGGCGAACATCGTGCGCACCGAGCACCACGAGTGGGTCGTGCGCGAGGCCAGCGAAGCACTGAACAGGTTGGGAGCGCACTGGGCGGCGACGGATGCCTGGATCGAGCGGCTCGCCGATGAAAAGATGTATAGTGAGGGCCTGAGATTTCTGGCGGAAAAATTGGAACACCCCAAGAGCGGTGGTTCCACCGGACGGACCGATTTGGTACGCGAATCTCGAATCGCAATGCGGGCCAAGTGGCAGCAATTTTTTGCCGGTCCGGAGCGGCGTGCCTTGGTGCAAGCCGGCAAACCCGTGCCGGTATCAGAGTCGCAGGCTCGCGATTTGTTC
>Ga0335069_10010791_pt1 | contig 12923 bp, 14 predicted proteins | sample Lox_Sample_11_FD_206714 | JGI IMG/M metagenome (GOLD analysis project Ga0335069, IMG submission 206714) | Soil microbial communities from Loxahatchee National Wildlife Refuge, Florida, United States - Lox_Sample_1.1 | ecosystem: Environmental > Terrestrial > Soil > Wetlands | place: USA... | reverse complement strand
GGGTGATCGCCGCCTTCGGCCTACTCGGAATCCTTGACGCCTTATTGCCGGCCTATGCCGATCGTCACGACATCCTGACGTTTGGCGGCGAGGCCACGCGGTGGCTTGGCGTCGTCCTTTATGCGGCCGGCGGCGTGTTGCGGCTGCGTCCGGTCTTCGCGCTCGGGCGCCGGTTCAGCGGTCTCGTGGCGATCCAGCCGGGCCACACGCTCAAAACCGACGGAATCTATCGGACTATCCGCCATCCGAGCTATCTCGGCCTCATCGTCAACGCGGTGGTCCGGGCGCTCGCGTTCCGCTCGGGCGTGGGGCTCTTGATTGCCGGGGCGATGCTTGGCGTGACCACCCGGCGCATTCGGGCCGAGGAGCGGCTTCTCGCAGAGACGTTCGGTGCCGAATATGAGACCTGGCGCGCCCGAACCTGGCGGCTCGTTCCTTACGTATACTGATGAGGCCGAAAGTTGCCTGCGCCCGGCTCATCCCGTAAAGCTCCGCGCCCTTCGCAAATCTTCCGGCGCCCCCCATGATCCGCTCTGCCCTCATGACCGTAATGACCAACGCCGCGATCAAGGCGGGACGGGGCCTCAAACGCGACTTCGGCGAGCTTGAGAATTTGCAGGTCTCGCAGAAAGGCACCGGCGATTTTGTCAGCCTCGCCGACAGGCGGTCGGAGAAGACGCTCTACGAGGAATTGTCGAAAGCGCGTCCGGGCTATGGTTTCATAATGGAAGAGAGGGGCCCGGTCGAGGGGACGGACAAGAGCCATACCTGGCACATCGACCCGCTCGATGCGACGACAAATTTCCTGCACGCGATTCCGCTTTTCGCCATTTCAATTGCGCTCGAGCGCGAAGGGCAGATCGTAGCGGGCGTCATCTACAATCCGGCCGATGACGCCATGTATGTCACGGAGAAAGGGCAGGGCGCGTTCGGCAATAATCGCCGGCTTCGCGTCGCGGCCCGCACCGACCTGGCGCAAGCGGTGTTCGGCTGCGGCATTCCCCATCTCGGCAAGGCGGCGCTGCATCCGCGCTTCAAGGCGGAACTCGCTGAGGTGATGACGCGGGTGGTCAATGTGCGACGCATGGGCTGCGCGGCGATCGACCTCGCCTATGTCGCGGCTGGCCGTTTCGATGCCTTCTGGGAGCGCGGCCTCAACTCCTGGGATATCGCCGCGGGGTCGCTCCTCATCCGGGAAGCGGGCGGCTACGTCTCCGGCTGCGACGGCGAGGAGGACTTTCTGCGCACGGGGTCCATCTGCTGTGGCAATGAGACGATGCAGCGGGAATTGCTGTCGATTTTGAAGCTGGCTGCGTGAAGGGGAGAAGACGCGCTGTGCCGAGCTCTCGCTGACAGGCGGAAGGGGGCGCCTTGCCAACGGGTCCGCGCTCGCCCAAAAGCTCGGGCGCGCGACAGGAAACGCCCATGAACGAGCTTCCCGCCAGATTCGCGGAGGATGCCGCCCGCTATGCCCCGGACGGGCCCTATGCCTTCGCGCGGCTTGGTCTTTCGGTTGCCGCCGCGACGATGCTGAACGCAGGCATGTGGGCGATCATCGTCGTTCTGCCGCAGGCGCAGACGGATTTCGGCGTCGACCGCGCCTCGGCGTCCCTGCCCTACACCATGATGATGTTCGGCCTCGCCTTCGGCACGATCGCGCTCGGGCGGATGGCCGACCGGGTCGGGATCGTCATTCCGCTCATCATTGGCGCGGCCCTGCTCTGCGCGGGATTCGTCGTGGCCGGCTATGCGCCCAATCTTTTGGTCTTCTCGCTCGCGCACGCGCTGCTCATCGGCGTCGGGAACGGCGTCGGCTTCGGTCCGCTAATGGCCGACGTCTCGCACTGGTTCGTGAAGCGCCGGGGCATAGCCGTCGTCGTCACGGCCTCAGGCAATTATCTCGCGGGGACAATCTGGCCGCTCGTCATGAATGCGACCATACCGACCGTCGGCTGGCGCGCGACTTATGCAGCGATGGGCGTCGCGATCCTCGTGACCGTGCTGCCGCTTTGCCTGTTCATGCGCCGTCGACCGTCCGCCGCCACGATGGCTCAGGCCGAAGAGGCGACCCGGATCGCGCGCGCCGACGTTGGCCTCTCGCCCCGCCTCCTGCTTGCGCTGCTCGTCGTTGCAGGCTTCTCCTGCTGCGTCGCCATGTCGATGCCGCAAGTGCATATCGTCGCCTATTGCGGCGATCTCGGCTACGGCGTGGCGCGCGGGGCCGAGATGCTGTCGCTGATGCTTTTCCTCGGCATCGTCTCCCGCATCGGCTCCGGCGTCGTCGCCGACCGGATCGGGGGAAACGCGACGCTGATGATCGGTTCGTTCATGCAGGGCGTTGCGCTGCTGCTCTATCTCTATTTCAATGGGCTGGCCTCGCTTTTCGTCGTCTCCGGAATCTTCGGGCTGTTTCAGGGGGGGATCGTCCCGATGTACGCACTGATCTGCCGCGAGCTGCTGCCCCCGAAGGAGGCGGGCGCCAAGATCGGCATCGTCGTCTCGGCGACGATCTTTGGCATGGCTTTCGGCGGCTATGCCTCCGGCCTCATCTTCGATCTCACAAGCTCCTACAGGATGGCGTTCTTCAACGGGGTCCTGTGGAACGCGCTCAATTTCGCAGTGGTGAGCTGGCTCTTCTGGCGCCGCCGCAGGCCGGCGACCTCCGCGCAACTCGCTGAAGCCCTCTAGCTGAAAGCTTACGGAACCCGATGCCCTACGCCCGCTATCCTTCGCTCGTCGACAAGACCGTATTCGTCACGGGAGGCGGAACGGGCATCGGCGCGGCGATCGTCGAGGCCTTCGTCGCGCAGAAGGCGAATGTCGCCTTCGTTGACATCCTGACCGAACCGTCGAAGGCGCTGGTCGCTAAGCTCGGCGCGACTGGCCCGGCGCCGCTGTTTCTGCACGGCGATCTGACCGAGGTCGCCGCGCTCGAAGCGGCGATGGAGGAGACGCGCCAGCGGATCGGACCGATCTCGACCCTCATCAACAACGCCGCCAACGACCAGCGTCAGAGCGCCGACGATGTGAGCGAGGCGGACTGGGACCGCGCAATCGCCGTCAACCTGAAGCATCAGTTCTTCGCGGCCCAGGTTGCGCGTCGTTCGATGCGCGAACTCGGCGGCGGCTCGATCGTCAATTTCTCCTCGACCGCCTTCATGATCGGGCTTCCTAATCTTGCGGTCTATTCCGCCGCCAAGGCGGCGGTGGTTGGCCTCACGATGAGTCTCGCCCGCGAATTTGGCGGCGACAGGATTCGCGTCAACGCCATCGCCCCCGGACTCGTCGTGACGGAGCGTCAGCGACGCCTCTGGATGAGCGACGCGGACATCGTGGATTTCCGGACGCGACAGTGCCTGACACATCGCAACATTCTGCCCGAGGACATCGCCCGCACTGCCCTCTTCCTCGCTTCCGACGATAGCGAGATGATCACCAAGCAATGCTTTCTCGTGGATGCCGGTTTACGCTGAACAAACGGTGCTTTTTCCTTCACGAAAACTTGATTCCCGGTCGACATCGGCGCATCTTTCCCGTTCAAGCAACACGGCCGACGACAAGGCCGCTGGACAAGGGAGCGAACCATGACTGTTCAGCGCATTCTCGCCGACAAGGGGCGCGAAGTTTTCACCATTCAGCCGTATCGCACGATGAAGGAAGCCATCGATATTCTTGCCGCCAAGGGCGTGGGCGCGGCGGTGGTCGCCGACGCGCAGTCGACCGTGCTCGGCATCCTGTCAGAGCGCGACGTCGTTCGCGTCCTGGCCCAGCACGGCGCTGAGGCGCTGGCCGAGCCGGTGTCGCGGTTCATGACGCCGAAAGTCACGACAGTGACTCTGGAGGACACGATCGATCACGTGATGCAGACCATGACTGAAGGCCGCTTCCGCCATCTCCCGGTGGTCGAAGGCGGAAAGCTTGTGGGCATCATCTCGATCGGCGACGTGGTCAAGCGGCACGTCACCGCGCTCGACAGCGAGCGACAGGCTCTCCGGGAATATATCACCACGGCGTGAGCGAGGCGCGGCCGCCGCTGGCGCCATCCTGGCAGCGCAGCGACGCGATCCCGGGATCGAAGGGCGTCCTGCGATCTCTGGATTGCCTCGCCTCTCGGGCTTGCGATGACGTCCGACGGAAAACGCATGGGGCTTGAGGGGGAGCCGGGCGATTCCGCCTAGCCGCCTCAGTCGCGCCGCGCTCGCGTGATGAATGGCGCGTTCCTTGTGCCGGGAGCCCCATTCCATGCAGGTCACGCGCCGCTCGTCCCTCCAACTCGCGAGCCTCCTCGGCGTTGCGGCGCTCAGTCCGGCGCTCGCCTTCGGGGACGACGACGCCGCCCATCCGCAGGGAGGGAGCGAGAAGAGACCGAAGGGATCAGGCTCGTCCGGAAGCAAGCTCCCGGACGATTCCACAATCTCGTTCACGGTCGATCTGGCTGGGCGCACGCTGCCGATCAAGGCGACCGCCGGCTCGATCAAGCTCGCCAATGCAAGCGGAACGCCTCAGGCGGAGATCGGGACGATCGCCTACGTCCTCGACGGCGCCGACGTCGCGACGCGGCCCGTTACCTTCGCGATCAACGGCGGGCCCGGCGCAAGTTCCGCCTGGCTTCACCTTGGGGCGCTCGGGCCGTGGCGGCTGCCGATGGAAGGCCTGTCGCCTTCCTCGCCGCCCGCGCTCGTCGACAACGCCGAGTGCTGGCTCGACTTCACCGATCTCATCTTCCTCGACCCGCCCGACACCGGCTACAGCCACATCCTCGGCGGCGACGAGGCCAAACGCTCCCTGCTGTCGGTCAACGGCGACATCGACGGGCTCGCGGGAACGATACGCCGCTGGCTCATCGCCAACGGCCGCCTGCCTTCGCCGAAGTTCATAGCCGGCGAAAGTTACGGCGGCTTTCGTGGCCCAAGACTCGCCAAGACGCTGACGAGCGAAGCGGGAGTCGGAGTAACCGGCCTCGTTCTGCTCTCGCCGGTGCTTGATTTCGGCCGCTTCTTTGGCGACGGCAATGGTCCTTTCCCGTCGTTGACGCGCTTGCCCTCCTATGCCGCGGCCTACCGGGAAAAGAGCGGGCCGGTCACGCGCAGCGACCTCGCGGATGTCGAGGCCTATGCGATCGGCGACTATCTCAGCGACTGGTTCAAGGGCCCGCGCGATTCCGCAGCCGTCGCGCGAATGGAGGAGCGCGTCGCGGCGCTGACGGGGCTCAGCCCAGAACTCGTAAAACGCCTCCGCGGGGTGGTCGATCAGGAGGATTACCTCAACGAATCGGCGCGGGCGGAGGGAAAAGTGCGCGCCTTCTACGACGCGACGATCGAGGCTTACAATCCGTTTCCGGGCAGCTTCTCCCGCCACGCGCTCGACCCTGTTCTTCCGGGCTTCGAGCCGGCCTTCACGAGCGCGATCGTCAATCTCTACGAGCAAAAGTTCGGCTGGAAGCTCGAGCGGCGTTACGAATTGATCAACGACGACGTCAACAATGCGTGGAATTGGGGGTCGAAGCCGAACCCCGCGGAATCGCTGACTGCCTTGCGCCAGATGCTTGCGCTCGACCCCAAATTCCGGGTCGTGGTCGCACACGGCCTCACCGACGTCACCACGCCGTATTTCGGCACAAAGCTGGAACTGGACCAGGTTCCGGATTTCGGGCCGCTCGACCGGGTCGCGCTTTCGGTCCACCCAGGGGGACACATGTTCTACAGTCGCGACGATTCGCGAAAAAGCCTCCGAGACGAAGCGAAGCGGCTGATCGAACGGGGCTGACGCGCGGAAACGGGGGCGTATCCCATGATCCTGCCAGCCATCGACCCTTTCATCGCCGCTGGCGTCGTCGTGACGACCGGGCTGACCGACGCGGTCTACGTCTTCTTCAACGCGGCCGTTTCGTCACGGCGAAGGGTCGCTGCGGCTTCCTGGAGCAGCGTTTGGTATCTGCTATCGGCCTTTGCCGTCATCAGCTACACCAGCAACTGGGTCTATGTGGTGTTCGCGGCGCTTGGTTCGTGGATCGGCGGCTTTCTTTCGATCACCGCCCTAGATCGCATGGGGGCTCTCGGCCAGGACTGATCAGCGGCGCCCCAGAAGAGGCGCGCCGCTATGGCCCGTCGCATGGACGGAAGCCGCCTGAGTCTGCGCCATCTCGACTGCGACCGGATCCCGCATAGGCTGCGGTCCGACCAGACCCACCAGATAGAACAGCATCCAGATTGCAACCGACGTCGCCAGCACGACCGCGAGTGGGCCGAGACTCCGCCCGTCGGTCAGATAGCCGCGGTAGAACGCCGCGTCTTTCTCGAATCCGCTCATTACGGTCTCCATAACCCACCTCGCCCCTGATCCGGCGCGCCTGCCTCCAGTAATGGCGCTGTCCCCAAGTACGCGCTGCTTTAACCATACGGCACCCTCACGCCGCTGTGACGTAGCTCACAGATCGGTCACACTCGCGACCATTCTTGACTGATTTGGTGGACTAAAGGTCCGGGTGGCCCTATCCTTGCCGATGATGAGTCCCGCGGCAACCGTCTGGCAGACCGACTGGAATCCCAGTCTTTACATGAAGTTCGAGGATGAGCGGACGCTCGCCGCGCGCGATCTGCTCGCCCGCGTTTCCCTGGAAGATGCCCGCGAGGTTTTTGACCTCGGTTGTGGCCCGGGCAACAGCGCTGAACTTCTAAGCCGCCGCTTTGCTCAGGCGCGGGTCACCGGGCTCGACACGTCGGAGGCGATGCTCGCGCATGCCAGGAAGCGCGCTCCTCAGGCGCGCTTCCTCCGACAGGACATTGCGGACTGGACGCCCGACACGCCGCCGGACCTGATCTTCGCCAATGCGGCGCTGCATTTCCTGCCGGATCACCACAAGCTCTTTCCGCGCCTCACGCGCCTGCTGAAGCCCGGCGGCGTGATCGCGGCGCAGATGCCCTCGACGGCGAGCGAGTCTTCGCATGCGCTGATGCGTATGGTCGCGGCGGAGGGGCCCTGGTCCTCGCGCCTTCTGCCCGTCGCGAAGACCCAGCCGCTGATCGCGGGCTTCGAGGACTATTATGAGTGGTTAAGGCCTTTCGCCGAGCGGATCGACATCTGGACGACAACCTATGTCCATGTCCTGCCGGGGCCCGACAGCATCGCGGAGTGGTTCGCGGGCTCCGCGCTCCAGCCTTTCCTTGAAAGACTGGCCGACGACGAGCGCTGCGCCTTCCTCGCCCGCTATCGCGAAGGCTTGGCCAGCGCCTATCCGGCGCGATCGGACGGAAAGGTCTTGCTCGCCTATCCGCGGCTGTTCATCGTCGCAACGCGGGTCTGAGGGGTCGAATCGCTGACGCGAACGGCCCGAGAGGGAAAGCGCGCCTCAGAAAACCAGCCGTCCGCCGACGATGGCCAGCGTCCCCGCCATCAGGGGGCGCAGCACGCGATCGGGGACGCGCGAGGCGAAGTGGCTCCCGATCATGATGCCCGGGATGGAGCCGAGCAGCAGCGAGAGGAGCAGAGCCCAGTCGACGGAGCCCAACCACCAGTGGCCGGCGCCCGCAACCAGCGTCAGCGGGACGGCATGGGCGATGTCGGACCCCACGATCCGGACAGTCGGCATCTTCGGATAGAGCATTAGCAGGACGGTCACGCCGATCGCGCCCGCACCGACCGAGGATATGGAAACGAGCACGCCGAGCGTCGCTCCCAGCGCGGTCGTCAGCAGACGGATTTCGCTTTCGGTGCGACGGTCGAAAAAATCGGCCGCGGCGGCGAGCAGGCGCTTGCGGAACAGGAGCGTGATCGCAGTGAGGATCAGGGCGAAGCCGAGCATCGTCGAGATCGTGACGGCCGTTGTCTTGGAGTCGAGACCGCAATAGGCGAGGATGAGCAGGGTCGTGGCCGCCGCCGGCACGCTGCCAAGAGCAAGGCGCCGCACGACCTTCCAGTCGATCGCGCCGTTAAAACCGTGGACCGCCGTCCCGCTGACCTTGGTGAGGCCGGCATAGAGCAGGTCGGTTCCGACCGCCGTCGCTGGATGGATCCCGAATGCAAGCACGAGCAGGGGCGTCATCAGCGAGCCGCCGCCGACCCCCGTGAAGCCGACAAGCGCGCCGACCACGAGGCCGGAGAGTGTATAGAGCGGATTGAGCATGCCGATGATTCCGGACATCCTACTCCCCTGAGCCAATAGTCCAGTACTATAATAGACTAATTAGACAACAGCAAGCAGGAATCGGCGCGGGAGCCGTTGCGCCTCGCCGAACGTTGGGTCTATCACCAAAAAAACGTGGCGCGGCTTTCTGCCAGCGCCCTCCGGCGTATGGGACGCTCAAGAAAAGTGAACACAATCCAGACCCACACCCTGCCTTTCGAAAGGCATCCCAATCCTGTTTCGTCCGACGACCGCGCCCAGCTGCTTGAGGACCCGGGCTTCGGCAAGGTCTTCACCGACCACATGGCGACGATCCGCTACTCGCCCGAGCGCGGCTGGCACGATGGGAGGGTCTGCGCGCGCAATGGCTTTGCAGCCGATCCCGCGATAATGGTGTTCCATTACGCCTCCGAGATCTTTGAGGGCCTGAAGGCCTACCGCCTCCCCGACGGAGGCGGCGCGCTGTTCCGCCCCGAGGCCAATGCCCGGCGTTTCTACAATTCCGCCGTCCGCATGGCGATGGCGCCCCTGCCCGAGCCGCTTTTCGTCGAATCCGTGCGCAGCCTTGTGCGGGCCGACAGGGACTGGATGCCGACAATCGATGGCGGCTCGCTCTACCTGCGCCCGTTCATGATCGGCGCGGACGTCGGACTTGGCGCAAAGCCATCGTCCGACTTCCTCTATTGCGTCATCGCCTCGCCGGTCGGCTCCTATTTCAAGGGCGGCGCATCGGCGGTCACGCTCTGGGTGTCCGACAATTATACCCGCGCTGCGCCGGGAGGAACTGGCGAGGCGAAATGCGGCGGCAATTATGCCGCAAGCTTCTCCGCGCTCCTCGAAGGCGAGCGCGAGGGCTGCCATCAGGTCGTATTCCTCGATGCAGTCGAGCGCCGCTGGGTCGAAGAACTCGGCGGCATGAACGTCTTCTTCGTCTTCGATGACGGCTCGATCCAGACGCCGCCGCTCGGCGGCACAATCCTGCCCGGCGTGACGCGCGACTCTCTTCTAACACTGGCAGGAGATTTCGGGCTTCAGGCGCGCGAAGAACCCTATGCGATCGACCAGTGGCAGGCCGACGTCGAAAGCGGGCGCCTCACCGAGGCCTTCGCCTGCGGCACGGCGGCGGTGGTGACTCCAATAGGCGCGGTGCGGGGCCGCATGCTCAATTTCACGATTCGTGACGGCGAGGCCGGCCCGACCACCCTACGCCTTAAGGCGGCGCTGACCGACATCCAGTTCGGCCGCGCCCCCGATCCGCACGGCTGGCTCGACCGGCTGTTCTGACAAGGTAAGACCTTCCGCGTGGAGCCCCGCGTAGCGCATTCGTCACGGATTGCGTATAGGACGGCGCGATACGGAGGAGTTTTCGATGAGCGATCTCGTTTTCATTTCGTTCGACAGCGAGGCCAAGGCGGAGGAGGTTCGCCAGAAGATTCTCGACATGCAGAAGGAATATCTGATCCAGGTCGACGACGCGGTGATCGCGACGCGGGACGCCGGCGGCAAGATCAACCTGCATCAGCTCTCCAATACGACCGCGCAGGGCGCGCTCGGCGGCGCGTTCTGGGGCATGCTGATCGGCTGGATCTTTCTCATGCCGGTGGTCGGCGCGGCGCTCGGGGCGGCCGGCGGCGCGATCGGCGGCGCGCTTACCGACGTTGGCATCAGCGACGACCAGATGCGGCGCGACGCGCAGGCGGCGCTGGCGCCCGGCAAGGCCGGGCTCTTCCTGCTGATCAGCAAGATGACGACCGACAAGGTGCTCGAAGATCTCAAGGGAATCGGCGGCACGGTCATCCGCACCTCCTTCGATCACGCCAAGGACGAGGCGCTGAGGGCGGCGCTTGCGGGCTCGCCCGCCCCGGCTGTCCCGGACGAAGCCCCCAAGGCTTCGTGATGGCGGGCCATCCGGCGATCGCCGCGGGCCGCGCCGCCGTTATCACCGGCGCAGCCGGCGGCATCGGCCTCGCGACGGCGCTGAAACTCGCCGCGGCAGGCATGAAGGTCACGCTCGCGGACGCGAACGCCGAGAGACTGGAACAGGCCCGCGAGGGCATCGCCTTGACGACGAACCGGCCGGATGAGGTGCGCGCGCTCGCCCTTGACGTAGCGAAGCCCGCAGACGTCGAGCGGCTGCGCGACGAGGCCTACGCGGCCTTCGGCGAGGTGGCGGTGCTCATGAACAACGCCGGCGTCGGGAATGGCGGGCCCGTTCTCGGCGATCTGGAAAAATGGCGCCGCGTCCTCGAGGTCAACCTCTGGGGCGTAATCAACGGTATGCAGGCTTTTGCGCCGGCGATGATCAGGCAAGGAACGCCCGGCGTCATCATCAACACGGGCTCGAAGCAGGGCATCACCACGCCCCCCGGCGACGCGGCCTATAACGTGTCGAAGGCCGGCGTGAAGGTCGCCACCGAGGCTCTCGCCCATGAACTGCGCAACATCGAAGGCTGCAAAGTCACCGCGCACCTTCTCATCCCGGGCTTCACCTTCACCGGCATCACGGCCAATCTCGACAGGCCAAAACCTCTGGGGGCCTGGACCGCCGAACAGGTCGCGGATTTTCTGCTCGACGGCCTCGGCAAGGGGGACTTCTACATACTGTGCCCCGACAACGACGTGACGCGCGACATCGACGAGCGGCGAATCCTCTGGGCGGCGCAGGACATTATCGAGAACCGCCCGCCGCTCTCGCGCTGGCACCCGGACTGGAAGGCGCCTTTCGCCGAATTCATGAAGGGACCGTCCCCATGCCGGTCTTAATATAAGATGGCCGCAGTTTCAGCGCTCGCGCGCCTCGGCTTTGGCGCAGGCGGCGTGGGCGCCGGAAGGGGAAAGGCTTGTTCACACGGGCGATATGTCGCCCGCGAGCGTTAAGTTTCGGCTTCAGCCTTCACGGGGCGTGGCCGTCCCGCTTCGTCGATCGCAACGAAGGTGAAAGTCGCGTCTGTGACTTTTTCGCGAAGATGGCTTCGAAACCGTCGCGCCCACGCCTCGATATGGATCTTCATCGAGGTCCGTCCGATCTTGTCGATCGTGGTATAGACGCAAAGCACGTCTCCGACCTTGACCGGCCGGATGAACGTCATGGCGTCGATCGCAATAGTGACCACGCGGCCCTTGGCCGCTTCGACGGCGGCGATGCCGCCCGCCTGGTCCATCTGGCTCAGCACCCAGCCGCCGAATATGTCGCCGTTGGCGTTGGTATCGCTTGGCATCGCAATGAGCCGGACGGTGAGATCGCCTCTCGGCTCTTCGTCACACGGCGAGGAGGCGTCGTTCATCGGCTTCTTCCTTCCATTCCGCGGTCGAGGGCCTGCGGGCGAGCACAACCCGCTCGATTCCGGCAAGGTCGCGTCGCGTGGCGACGCCCCCAAGGCCCGCGCTGCGAGCGAGCGCCAGCACGTCGCCCGCCTGCCCCGCGCCCACTTCCATGAGCGCGGCGCCGCCGGGCAGAAGCAGGGCCGCCGCGGCGGGCAGGATCGCGCGATAAGCGTCGAGCCCGTCCGGACCGCCGTCCAGCGCTTGCCTCGGATCGTAAAGCCGGACCTCGGGGGGCAGCGTCGCGATGTCGGCGCTGGGGATATAGGGCGGATTCGAGACGATGAGATCGAACCGGCCCGAGATATCGTGGCAGGGCGCAAGAACGCTCGTCCAATTGCCCACAAGGATTTTCACACGGGCCGAGAAGCCGCAACGATCGAGATTGCGCGCCGCAGTTTCGGCAGCTTCGGGCGACAGATCGACGCCCGTGCCGCTCGCGCTCGGAAATTCCGTGAGCAGCGCGCAAAGAATCGCGCCCGACCCAACGCCGAGATCGAGGATGCGCAGCGGCTCGCTCTTTCGGGCGCCAAAGATGGCGAGCGCCGCCTCGATCAGCGTTTCGGTGTCCGGACGCGGATCGAGCGCCGCGGGCGACAGCACGAGGCGCAATCCCCAGAACTCGCGGGAGCCGGAAATCCGGGAAAGCGGCTCGCGCGCCGCGCGGCGCCGGGCGACGTCGCGCAGCGTTTTCACTGCCGGGCCGAGCGGCGCTCCGGGATCAAGGATCAGGTCGGTCGGCTTGAGCGTGCAGGCATGAAGAAGCGCCAGACGCGCTTCTCGCTCGGGCTCATCAATGCCGGACGCATGAAAAATTCGCGCAAGAACCGTCAGCGCGTCGGCGCGCGTCGTCGCCGGGTCAAGAGAAGTGATCACACCGCCTGACCGTGGCAATGCTTGTATTTCTTTCCCGAGCCGCAGGGGCACGGCTCGTTGCGGCCGACCCGTCCCCAGGTCGCCGGCTTGCTCGGATCGCGCTCCGCGACGGCGACCGCGCCCGCCGGGCTGCTCGCGAACCCAGCCGTCACCGGCTCGTTTACCGCGCCGAACGGAAACTCGTTCTCGCCGGTTGACGGGTCCAGGTGCTGGAACTGCATCGGAGGCGGCGGGGGCTCGGGCTCCTGGAAGCGCACTTCGACCCGCGACATCTGCGCGATGACCGCTTCGTGCCATTGCTCGATGAGCTGCTGAAACAGCTCGAAGGCCTCGGACTTGTATTCGTTGAGCGGATCGCGCTGCGCCATGCCGCGCCAGCCTATCACCTGTCGCAGGTGGTCCAGCGTGACGAGATGCTCCCGCCACAGATGATCGAGCGACTGCAGGATCACCTGTTTTTCGACATAGCGCATCGCCTCGGGCGTGTTGCGCTCGACGCGTCCGCGATAGTCTTCCACGGCCGCCTTGTGCAGGCGGGCGGCGACTTCCTCGTCGGCGATGCCCTCTTCCTTCGCCCAGGCGTCGACCGGAACGTCGAGGTTGA
>Ga0335069_10010790_pt1 | contig 12923 bp, 9 predicted proteins | sample Lox_Sample_11_FD_206714 | JGI IMG/M metagenome (GOLD analysis project Ga0335069, IMG submission 206714) | Soil microbial communities from Loxahatchee National Wildlife Refuge, Florida, United States - Lox_Sample_1.1 | ecosystem: Environmental > Terrestrial > Soil > Wetlands | place: USA: Florida... | reverse complement strand
TTCTGAAATCTATTACGATGGAGATTGGCACTATCTTGATACCGATCTCTTTGGCGACGGAGAAACCGTTATAAAAAATGGCAAAATCCCTTCGGTGGCGGAATTAAGCCAGGCTGATTATCAAAAGCTGGATGCAATTCCTGCGTTCCAGGAAACCAATGTGATGGATTGCAGCGGACAGGAAAATGTAGGGGATGAATATCCTTCATATTATTATTTCTCCACACAGGCTTACCAAACCGATACAGCCCAGAATTATTATGTAGGGACAGATGCGCTCTACGATTTCGAGCATGGCTGGAAGGCAGTGGCCACTATCGCACCTGCTGACAAAGTCAGCGAGTACAACCTTCCAGAACAAGTCACCCCGGATAAACCAAACATTACCAGCGTTACGGTCGACCCGGGCAACCTGACATTGAGTGTGTCATTTTCGGACAGCGATCCAGATGGTGACCTGGCGGGTTATCAAGTTTTCATTTCGGACCATTCGCGTGGCTGGGACTACAATCAGTTCTACGGGAATGCAGCCGACAAGCGCTATTGGGCTGATCCCGGAGGCTGGAAACCGGAGATGTATCGGCTATTATTTCAACTTCCGCCGCATGATCTGGGATTGTTAAGGCTGGCAGCCAATGTTTCGAAAGTTAATGTCACCGCAAAACCTGGCGTGACATATTTCGTAACCATCATGGCCTATGATTCATATGGATTAAGTGTGGGTCGGGTACTATATCCAGTTTCTAATGAGATTAAAATCCAGATACCATGAAGGATTTATATCTATCGAGAGCATTCGGTAAAGCAATCCACCCCCAGCCCCGCCCCTCAAATGGGCGGAGAGCAGTTACCTGATCCTTTCAAATCCTAAATGTTGGAAGAAGTCGCAATTCGATTGCTTGCAATCAAATGCGGTTCTTCTTCAATTGTTGGTAGGTTGGAACAGAAAATAGAATATGGACACGTTCAGCGAAAGATTATTAAGCTGGTATAAAAGCCAGGGCCGGAAATTGCCCTGGCGGGATTCTGTCGATCCTTATGCAGTGTGGGTTTCTGAGATCATGCTCCAGCAAACACGCGTCGAGACGGTGATACCATATTTCGAACGTTGGATGAAGCGGTTCCCGACCATTGCCGCCCTGGCTGCCGCCTCCGAGCAGGAAGTGCTCTCAACATGGGAAGGGCTAGGATATTACAGCCGGGCACGCAATTTACACAAGGCGGCTGGCATCGTAAATGAAACCTATGGGGGGAAATTACCTGAAGATCTGGAAAAGTTACGCGATCTACCTGGGATTGGACGGTATACTGCTGGCGCAATCTCCTCCATGGCGTTCGGACAGGATCATGCCAGCCTGGACGCGAATATCCGCAGGGTCCTGGCGCGCGTTTTCAATGTGAGCGAGGCTGCCGATTCTGCCGCAGGAGAAGCTACTCTATGGAGACTCGCCGGGGAACACCTGCCAAAGGGCCGGGCAGGCGATTACAACCAGGCGCTGATGGACTTGGGTGCAATGATCTGTTCATCGAAAAAGCCACGCTGCCTGTTCTGCCCGCTAAGCGAAATGTGCCAATCATATCAGCTTGGCATCCCGGAACAACGACCTGTCTTGAAATCCAAGCCTGAAGTACCGCATTATGTTGTCACGGCAGCCGTCATCCAGCGTGCCGGCAAGGTTCTGCTTGCCAGGCGCCCTTCGAAAGGGCTGCTGGGCGGGATGTGGGAATTCCCTGGCGGAAAGCTCGAGAAAGATGAAATGCTTGAAGATTGCCTGGTGCGTGAGATCAGGGAAGAGTTGGATGCGGATATCTCAGTGGGCGAGCCGTTTGGAGTGTACCAGCACGCCTATACCCATTTTCGGATCACCTTGCACGCTTTCTTGTGCAAATTGACCGGTAGCGAACCCAACCCCATCCAGGCGGCCGAAATTACCTGGGCCACGCCGGCAGAATTACAGAAATTCCCCATGGGCAAGGTGGATCGCCAGATTGCATGCCGGCTGGTTTTGCGCGAAAATGGTGAATGAGATGATCCGTTTGCCACACCCTTCAGAGGTGCAGAAGGCAAGCGAGCGGATCTCACCCTCGGATCAAATGGCAGCTGAGAATGAATTCACCGTCATGCGCAAACGCATGGTTGCGGAGCAGATCGCCGGACGCGGCATCCAGGATGTGCGGGTGCTGGCTGCAATGGGAACCGTGCCGAGGCATTGTTTTATCCCGCCGGACGATCTGGCCTGGGCCTATGCCGATGGCCCGCTGCCGATCGGGTTCGGACAGACCATCTCACAACCATATATTGTTGCACTGATGACGGAACTGCTGGAGGTGGAGGCAGCCGACCGGGTGCTCGAGGTAGGTTGTGGCTGCGGTTACCAGGCGGCCGTGCTGGCAGAGCTGGCTGCGGAAGTGCATACCATCGAGGTGATCCCGGAACTGGCTCAGCAGGCCGAGAAAAACCTGGCTGGGATGGGGTATACTACCATCCACATACATATTACCGATGGCAGTGCAGGTTGGCCGGCAGCCGCGCCTTACCAGCGTATCCTGGTGGCGGCTGCGGCTCCACAAGCCCCTCAACCGTTGTTGGACCAACTGGTCGATGGCGGGCAAATGGTGATCCCGGTGGGAGAAAGGCGAGTACAAAAAATAGAGGTCTGGAAGCGGATCGGGAAGCGCTTCGACCGCCGCGTCAATCTGGAGGTATGTTTTGTACCCCTGCGCGGCCGCTATGGTTGGAAATAAATCGTTCAGGAGCTATTGATGAGCACGATCATCCGAATGTTGTTATATGGGGTTGGGGCTGCTGGTTTGTTTGGAGGCGCGTATATCGTCTACCTGGCATTCATGAAACCGGAAACCTTCCCAAAACCAAAGCTGGCTAAGTGGCAGGGTGCCGCGGCATTCGTGATTGGTACGGTGCTTTTGACGGTTCTCTTTGTGTTTGTTAAGTAATGAAGTGCGGATAGCGAAAACGGAGATCGGCAGGCGGTAAATGCCTGCCGATCTCCGTTTTCGCCAAAACTCCCTTTTCCTGAAGAGATGGAAAGAAACCCGGGGATTTTCTAATATCTATGCTTTGGTTACTGCCGTAAATACCATTGGTCTGCGGCCGGTTTGGTTACGTAACAATGACCGGACGGCGTCTGTGATCAGTTTTTCATCATCCAGGCCCGTATTCACCAGGTCGGTAACCTTCTTGCGAACAGCCGCAATGATAGCCTCGGCGTCTTCAGGTGAAATAAAGCCGCGCGTGATGACCTCCGGCTCTTTGAGCAGCCGCCCCGAGTATTTGTCCAGTGGAATAGTGATGAGAACCACCCCGGAGCGGGACAATTGTTCGCGCTCACGCATGATATCCTGGTCGATGTCACCTACGCTGTCTCCTTCCACAAAGACATAATTGCCGGGGTTGCGTTCGGCCAGTTTGAGGTTCCCGTCGACCAGTTCGACAACCTGTCCATTTTCGAAGACGAAAATGTTTTCTTGTGGAATACCGACCTGTTTTCCCAGGGCGGCATGGCGTTTGAGTTGGTGTAATTCGCCATGGATGGGGATGAAGTATTTCGGACGCACCAGGTTGAGCAGGAGTTTCATCTCCTCCGAGCTGGCATGGCCGGAAACATGCACAGCCGAGAGCGCTTCATATATGACTTCCGCGCCTCGCCGCAACAGCCGGTTGATGGTCTTGTTAATGGCTTCTTCATTCCCGGGAATAGGGTGCGAGGATATGACGACGGTATCACCCGGTTCCAGGTCGAATTGGCGATTGGTGCCGGCAGCCAGCCGCCCGATGATGGAAGTCGGTTCGCCCTGGGAACCGGTGCACATCAGCACCACATCCTTTTTCGGCAGGTGCAATGCTTCTTCCAGACTGACCAGGGTTTTCTCGGGTATGTTCAGATAGCCCATGTTTTGGGCGATTTTTACGTTATCGACCATGCTCATGCCCACAAAGGCCAGCTTGCGGTTATGGCCTACTGCGGCATCCGCTACCTGCTGCATGCGGGCGATGAGCGAAGCAAAAGTTGCGATGATGATCCGCCCGGGGGCGTTGCGGAAAACTTCATCCATTGCCGGGCCAATCACTCGTTCGGAGGGAGTCCACCCGGAGCGTTCGGCGTTGGTCGAATCGGCCAACAGGACATCCACGCCGCGGGAGGAGAATTCGGCCAGTTTGGCAAAATCGGTCGGCCAGTTGTCCACCGGGGTTTGATCGAACTTGTAATCTCCGGTGTGAATCACCAACCCGGCCGGAGTGGTAATTCCCAGTCCAATCGCATCCGGGATGGAATGGCAGACATGAAAGGTCTCGATCTTGAATGGGCCAACTTGGAACGTCTCGCCAGCCTGTATGGTATGCAGGTCGGCTTTCCCGGCCATGCCATTCCTTGACAGCTTGACTTCGATCAGGCCGCGGGTTAGCGGCGTGGCATAAACAGGTGCAGGGACAGCTCCCAAGAGGTGCTGGATGCAGCCGATATGGTCTTCATGTCCATGAGTAATGACAATGCCCTGGACCTGACCGGGGTGGTCAAGCAGATATTTGAAATCCGGGATGATATAGTCCACCCCTAACATATCGTTATCCGGGAACATCAGGCCGGCATCGACGATCAGGATTTGATGGTTGTATTCGTAAACCATCATGTTCTTGCCCACCTCGCCTAAGCCGCCGATGGGTATGATGCGTAATTTGTTTTGATCTTTATTCATTTTATTTCCTTATTTTTTGAATATACTGTCCCACCCGGTTATTTGATTGTTTAGAATCATCCCAATTCGCTGGGAAAGGAATCGCGCGAAAACGAAAGCATCTTGTAACTTTCCCGGGAGATATTCCAGGATCGTTACTGCAAAACACGCGATGCCTCTCCTAAATGCCGGGATTTGAAGGAAAACAACAAAAAATACCGCGCCTAGTTAGAGGGGATGGGGAGAATAGGTTAATTGTTGCCTTGCAAACTGCCAAAAACGGCAGGTTAAGTCAATATTTGTTGTCAGTATAGCAGGGCGGGGGTAGATTGTCAAATCCAGATTCCCAAATAAAATAGGTATATAATCTCAGAATTATCTACAACAAAGGAGCCGTGATGAGTCAGTCGTTCCTTCGCAAGATATCCTTTCAATTCCAGCCAAAACGCCTTATCCCCAACGTGATCTCCGGAATTATCTCCGGAATCCTGACAGTGATCATCGAGATTTCCCTGGCTGCGCTCATTTTCTCAGGAGATCTATCACGTTTTGTCTCCAGAGGGATTGGAATTACATTATTCAGTTCATTTGTGATTGGAATCGTGGTCGCGCTAACTAGTTCCATCCGCGGGGCGATTGGGGTTGGGCAGGATACCCCGGCTGCCATCCTGGCTCCGTTGGTCTCGGGAGTGACGGCCAGCTTGATGCCTTCCGCCTCACCTGAAGCAACATACGCAACTGTGGTAGCAGTGATTGCAATCACATCCCTTGTCACCGGCATCGGCTTCCTGTTGATGGGTATTTTCCGGTTAGGCGGCCTGATCCGCTTCATACCTTACCCGGTGATCGGTGGTTTCTTGGCGGGAACCGGCTGGTTATTGATTAAAGGTTCGATTGGTGTCATGGCCGATGCCAGCCTGACAATTTCCGGGCTGCCGCAATTATTGCTGGCCAGTAGCGTGAGCCGCTGGTTGCCCGGTTTGCTTTTTGCCATCCTGTTATTCTTTATTATGAGGCGTTTCAACCACTTCTTGATCATCCCTGGCCTGGTTTTAGCAGCCGTTCTGGTTTTCTACCTGGTATTACGGGTGAGCAGCCTATCCGTCGAATATGCCTCCGCACGCGGCTGGCTGCTGGGGCCATTCCCACAGGGCACTTTATGGCATCCGCTTTCCCTCTCCGAACTTACGCTGATCCATTGGCCGGCGTTCCTCACGGGAGCAGCCAGTATTGGCACCATCCTGATCGTCAGCGCGGTCTCGCTGTTGCTCAATGCCAGTGGGATCGAGTTAACCATCGGGCAGGAGGTCGATTTGGATCGTGAGCTGCGCTCGGCCGGCCTAGCGAACCTGCTCTCCGGTCTGGGCGGCGGGACGCCGGGTTTCCAGGCGCTCAGCCTGACAGCGCTGGGATACCGGCTCAAGGGAGAGGGACGGTTGGTTGGTGTTTTTTCCGCCTGCGTTTGCGGTGTGGCGTTGTTTCTGGGCGCGCCGCTGCTTTCATTATTGCCAAAACCGGTCATTGGCGGGCTGCTGCTTTACTTGGGCCTTTCATTCCTGGTTGAATGGGTCTATGATGCCTGGTTCAAGATGTCAAAGCGGGATTGGATCTTGATCGTATTGATCCTGATCGCCATGAATGCTGTCGGAGTATTACAGGGAGTAGGCCTGGGCCTGCTGGTCGCCATTGCATTGTTCGTGTATGACTACAGCCGCACAAGCATCGTCAGGCATACGCTCTCAGGCGCCAGCTTCCGCAGCAACGTGGACCGGCCTCCTTTGTACAGTCAATATCTACGCGAGCATGCCGACCTTGTCTACATCCTGGAACTGCAGGGTTTCATCTTTTTCGGCACGGTCAATAAATTATTCAACCAGGTACGTGCCAGGGTGAACGAGCCTGACCGGCCTGCCCCGAGCTTCATCGTGCTTGATTTCGGGCATGTGAGTGGGTTGGATTCTTCGGCTGTGTTGAGTTTTGTCAAGATGAAGCAACTGGCCCAGGCACACCATTTCACGCTGGCACTGACGCACGTTTCGGAGGAGATTCAGAGACGACTTGAGAAAGAGGTGCTTACCCGGCTAGATTCGGACTTATGGCGCACATTCTCCGATATGAACCATGGAGTCGCCTGGTGTGAGGAACAGATCATCAATGCCGGTATCGCGCCGGGTGTGGAATTCCCGACCTTGTTCCAGCAATTAGGGGAATTCTTGCAGGACCCTGCTCGGGCAGGTAAATTGAAAGGCTATTGCGAGCGGATACAAATTGAAGACGGACAGTTCCTCATCCACCAAGATCAAGCTCCCAGTGGGTTGTACTTCATCGAAGATGGCAGCGTGGAGGTGAAACTGGAGCTCAACACGGGCCAGCAGGTGCGGTTGCGAAAATCGACCGGTACGATTGTCGGAGAAATGAGCTTATATACCGGCCGGCCGGCTTCGGCTTCGGTGGTTGTCAGTCAGCCTGGCGTCGCTTATTGTCTTTCGAATGAAAAGCTGCGGGAGATGGAGGAGAAAGATCCCGGCCTGGCTTCGGCATTACATAAGTTCATTGCGCGTTTGATCAGCGAGCGGCTGATCGATACCAATCACGTGGTAGAGTCGTTGCTCGAGTAAACCGGCGGTTGTTCGGGCAAGTCCAGGTGGTTGCCTGACAGAACTTTTTGATATAAGGTTTCGTATTCCTGGACAATATTTTCAAGGCTGTGCGCCTGGACCTTCTCCAGGCTGGCTTTTCCCATGGCAGGCCATAGTTCAGGATGCTCGGCAAACCATTCCATCTTTTCGGCTGCGTCGGCTGCATCACCGGGTCTAAATAAAAGTCCGTTATTTCCATCATGGACCAATTCAGGCAAAGCGACAGCGTTGGCTGCCAGCACCGGGCGGGCGCATCCCATGGCTTGCAGCGTGGCGATGCTGAGCAGCTCGGCTTCGCTGGGCATGGCAAAGATATCGATGCTGTTGAGGACTGACGGCAGATCCTCCTGGGGAATGAAGCCGGTGAAATGCGCCTTTTCTGCCAGCCCGAGTTCGGCCGCCAAGCCAATCAGTTTCTTCTGGTATGCGCCTTTCCCGCCGATCACGAGTTGGAAGTCCTGCCGGTTGAGCAGGGAGGCGGCTCGCAGGAGCACATCCAGGCGCTTTTCCCGGTCAACCCGACCGACGAAAAAGAAGATGATCTTGTGGGGGTCTATTCCATAACGGGCGCGCCAGTAGAGGCGGTCGATCGCCGGGTCAGGTTGAAAAAAGTGCGTATTCCCGCCGCATGAGATCGGAAAAACAGGAGGCCGGACATGCGCCGAGCGCACGATCCTGGCGGCGGTCCCGGATGGACAGGCGATGGCATCCAGCCGGTCATAGGTCTCGCGCATCCAATGCCAGAGCACCCAATTGAAGAAAGGTTTTATCCTGGAGAGCACCGGCACATACGGCGCCAGGTTTTCGGGCATGAAGTGGTTGGTGCCCACACATTTCACACCCAGGCGATGGGCGATAATGGCAGCATTGCGGGATACGAAATAATGATCCTGGATGTGGACAATATCCGGTTGAAAAGTCTCGAAGACACGCTGGATTGCCCTTGCAGAAAGGAGCGGCAGGCGCGAATCGGGGTGGAAGAAGCTCAAATCCATCGAGTTCAGGGCATGGATACGAACGCCATTTCGTTCCGATTCATAGCCCTTGCCGCGCTCAGATGCGACCAGGGCAAGCACGGTATGTCCGTTCCTTGCCAGACCCTCAGCCAGGTTAATGGTAAAAATAGCCTGTCCGTGAAAGGCGATGTATTGAGGCGTCTCTACTATTAATATCCGCATTGATAGTGCAGCAATCCTTGTTTATTTGTCTGATACTTCTCCGGTTTCCTTATCATTGTTGAGGTCGAGCCCCTTACGCAAGATCCGCCGCCCCGTCGCGATAATGAAAATGATGAATACCAGCGCTAGAACAAGTACGAAATATTCCACCCATTGTTGTACGCGTTTGATGGCTTCAGTCGCAAAGTACCCCAATAGACATAAACTGCCTGTCCAGATCATTTCCCCGGAGAAAAGCGCCGGAAACCAGCGCCGCCAAGGGACTTTCATCAAACCGGCCGCGATCAAGGATGGGATCATGAAACTGACCGTGAGTTTGGCCATGAATAGGATTTTTGCAGCATGTGTGTGCATGCCCCGCTCCAACCGCTCGAGCACTTCGGGTTGCAGCCCCAGCCTCCGGCCAAAGCGAACCACCCATTCCAGTTTTCCCGCATAGCCCAATAAATACCACAACGAGTCTGCCGTAAGGTTGCCGACGGCCGCGCATGTAAACACCAGCCAGAGCCGCATTAAGCCGGCTGAGGCAGCGGCGGCTCCAAGCAAGGTCGCCACGGGGCCTTCGATGGCAACCAGAAAAGCCAGCACCAGGTACGTCCAATAGCCTAGTTCAGGCAGGTGCCCGCTTTTCATGGCAACGATGAAACTCTGCAATAATTGTAGAAAAGAAGTCATCAATAGGCTCTCGGAGGTTATTTTACTATCAATTCTTTCGCCTGCTCTACGTAGGCCAGGGATTGGTGCCGGAAATAAGTATTATAAAGCATGGAATAATGACCACCTTGCGCCAGTAGGCCGGCGTGATTGCCTGACTCGATGATCTTTCCCTTTTCGATGACAATAATGCGATCGGCAGCTCTGACTGTTGAGAGGCGGTGGGCAATCAGGATACTGGTTGATTTTACCAGAATCATGTTCAAAGCCTGCTGGATTTGCCATTCCGTGAAAGGATCTATACTGGCGGTAGCCTCATCCAAGATGAAGATGGCAGGTTTTTGCATCAAAACCCGCAGCAGGGCCACCAACTGGCGCTGACCCATCGAAAGCATCGCGCCACGTTCCCCCACAACTGTATCCAAACCATCCGGGAGAGTCTCCAACCACTCGCCATCTCCAATATGCCGGGCCATGGAAAGGATCTCGCTCTCACTGACATCCGGGCAGGCGTAGCGGATATTCTCCGCCACTGTGCCCGAGAACAGGAAGGGCACCTGTGAAACGATGCCCAATTGCCGGCGGTATTGCTGCAGGTTGAGGCTGCGTATATCCAATCCGTCGATCCAAATGGTACCGGACTGAAATTCATAGAAGCGGGCGATCAGCTTCGCAAGCGAAGATTTACCGGCACCAGTGTGCCCGACGATGGCCAGGTTTTCTCCGGGTTTGATGGTCAGGTTGAATTCGGTCAATATTGGTTCGTTTTCGGCGTAGCGGAAGGAGACATTTTCGAACCTTACCTCGCCTTTGAGCGCCGGGACATTCAGGTTGCCGGTTTGGACTACGTTCGGTTCGGCATCCATCAGGGCAAAGATGCGTTCAGCCGCGCTCATTCCCGACTGGATATTCGACCAGAAGGCTGAAAGGTTTATGACAGGGTCGAAGAAACGTCCCAGGCTCAGGATGAACAGGTACCAGGCCCCGATCGTTACCGCTCCCTGGGCCGCACTTAGGCCGCCGGCATAGACAAGCACGGCCGTGCCAATCCCTCCAAGGGCGTTTACGGATGGCCAGACCAACGAGAGAACGAAACCTCGCCATAGGTTGACTCGATAGGAGGTCCGGTTGGCGGTATCAAATGTCGCGAAGATGCTGTTTTCCTGGCGGAAATTCTTCGCGATGGCGATTCCGCTGACTGTCTCCTTGATCGCGGAGTTGACATCTGCCATGGCTTGCATACCGCTCTTGGTCACCTTGCGGGCTAAACCACGGAATAGGAGCGCTATTCCAAACAGGAATGGCAGGAATGCAAACAGTAATAGAGCCAGGTGCCATTCAGTCTGCACGATCACGACGCCCAGCAGGATGGCCTGGAAGATCTGGGCGGATACATCGGTGACGATGGTAACCAGATTCCCCAGATCGTTCGTATCTGAATTTATCCGGGAAGCAATTCTACCGGAAGTAAACTGGTCGTAGAAGGAAAGATCGTGTTCAATGGCAGCGCGAAAAGAGAGCGTGCGAAGTTTCAGGATGACATCGCCAACGACACGAACAGTCATGCGGCGGCGGATCCAGTTGATCCCCCAACTGGTAACCCCGATGAGCAATACGATCAATCCGATCAGAAGGCAGGTGAAAAGGGTGAGATGTCCTTTTAAGGCATCCAGACCCTTGCTTACCACCACCGGCTCGGCTGCAGAGATTACGGCCATCAGAATGGTCAGGATGATGACAGTGGCAACCTGTTTATGCTGGGCGGTAAAATAGCCGAAAATACGCCGCGTCAGCTCGCGGTCGGGATATTGGCGATCGTATCGTTCTTCGTTGAGGCCTTCGTAGAAACCCATGGATAGCTCTCTGTTTGAATGAATCCGTGTCCGACCAGCATTCGTTCAAAAACGCAGCAGTCTGTTTACTGCCGGTTACTCTCTAAATATACGTGCATACGCCTCGGACGTTTTCATCAACTCATCGTGGTTACCGATGGCGGAAATGCGTCCTTTGCGAAGTACGATGATCAGGTCTGCCCAGCGAATCTGTGACAAGCGGTGCGTGATGATAAAGGTGGTACGGCCCCTGGCAGCCGCGGCGATGGCGCGTTGAATTTTGTCTTCGGTGGCAGAGTCGATTGCGCTGGTTGAATCGTCCAGGATCAAGATGCGCGGGTCGGTGAGAAAGGCGCGGGCAATTGCCAGGCGTTGGCGCTGCCCGCCTGAGAGCGTGACACCGCGTTCGCCGATGACTGTCTCGTAGCCGTTTTCGAACTCGTGGATAAAATCATCAACCTGGGCCGATCTTGCCGCTGCTTCAACTTCCTGGCGGGTTGCCTCAGGCTTTCCAAACGCGATATTCTCCTCAATCGAACGGGAGAAAAGGAAGATATCCTGCTCAATGATGGAGATCTGCGATCGCAAGGAAGCCAGGTTCCATTCACGAACATCCTGGCCATCCACCAGCACCTTCCCGGCACTTGCGTCATAGGTGCGGTTGATCAGTTTCATCAGCGTGGTCTTGCCAGTGCCGGTCTGGCCGACGATGGCAACCGTCTGGCCGGGTTTCACCTTGAAGGAGACATCCTGGAGCACGGGCTCGCCGGAAGGGTAAGCAAAGGTCACATGCCGGAATTCGATCTCCCCGTGCATGGTTTGCGAACGCCCTAGACTATTCTGGTCCAGGTCATTCTCTCGGTTGATCAGTTCCAGGATACGCCGGGCACCGGCCAGGCCGGAAGAGATCTGCGAATACGCCCAGATGGAGGTCCAAGTGGGAAAATCCAGCAAGAGCAGCAGGCCGAAATAGGCGACGACATCCCCGGTGTTCAGAATGCCGGCACGGAACAACAGAATGGCATGTACCAGGCCGATTGCAAGTGCTATGTAGAACAACAATAGCGGCACGAAGCGGGCTTCGACATCGCCCTGCCTGACGGTATTATTGCGTACGTGCCTTGCGTTGGATTCAAAGCGGGTTACTTCTGCATCTTCCTGGGCAGCGCCTTTCACCGTCTCGATGCCGTCCAGCGCCTCTGACAGGCGGGTGTTCATCACTCCAAAGGAGTTGCGAACATCCTCCGTAATAGGGTCCAGCGTACGAAGGTAGCGTCTCAAGGCGATGAAATAAGCGATGGTAAACAGTACAGGCGCGAGCAGCAGCGACCAATGATAATAAGGAGCCACAAACAACGGCATTACCAGGAAGATCAGCGAGCCGACAACCAGGTTAACGCCCGGGCTGAACATGTAATTGACTTCACGCACATCATTGGTGGCACGTGCCATCGTATCACCAATTGGCTGGAGGCTATGGAAGGTCATGCTCTTCGCCAGCATGGCAACGTATAATTCATCACGTACATCGCGTTCGATGCGCTGGGCCATGAATTCAGCCCCAAAGTTGCGGCCCAACTGCAGGACCCCGCGCAGGATCTGTGAACCCCCCATGAGCAGCGCCAGGGGCAGCAGAACCCTGGTTTCAGGCGGGACTTTCAGCATGTCATTGAAAGCGTCGCCGGTCAAAACCGGGACATAGGCAGCCAGAGCCGCGTTCCCGACTGCACCCAGGAACATGACTACAACCATGTACGAATACCGGCCTACATACGACAAGATCCAGCGAATGTGATTGCGCCGGTCGGTGGTATGTTTGCGGGTGAGAGTGAATTCAGCTATTGCCATGGGATCAGATCGGTTCTTGAGATTACAAGACTGCCTGGAAAAGCATGGAGAATGATTTTACCATGTCGGGAGCGTGT
>Ga0335069_10010789_pt1 | contig 12925 bp, 13 predicted proteins | sample Lox_Sample_11_FD_206714 | JGI IMG/M metagenome (GOLD analysis project Ga0335069, IMG submission 206714) | Soil microbial communities from Loxahatchee National Wildlife Refuge, Florida, United States - Lox_Sample_1.1 | ecosystem: Environmental > Terrestrial > Soil > Wetlands | place: USA... | reverse complement strand
CACCGGGAGCCACAACGCTGCCGAATACAACGGCTTCAAGCTCGGGGTGGGTCCCAGCACGATTTTCGGCGCCGAAATTCAGCATCTGCGGGAAATTCTCGAGAAGCGCGATTTCGTCGCCGGTCCCGCCATGGGGAAGATGACCGAGCGGCCCGTGATTCCCGATTACAACGATTTCATCTTGAAGACCTTCAAGCTGACTCCGGGGATGAAGGTGGTCGTCGATGGCGGCAACGGATGCGGTGCATTCGTGGCGGTGCCGCTGATGAAGAAACTCGGGCTCGATTTGGTCGAGCTCTACGTCGAGCCGGACGGCCGCTTTCCGAACCATCATCCCGACCCCACCGTCGAGGACAACATGCGCGACTTGGTCGCCGCTGTTAACAAGAACAAAGCGGCGGTTGGAATTGCCTATGATGGCGATGCCGATCGGATCGGAGCCGTCGACGAGACCGGCAAAATCGTTTGGGGCGACGAGCTGATGGTCGTATTCTCGCGCGCAATTCTGAAGGAAAAGCCGGGCGCGGCGATTATCGGCGAGGTCAAATGCTCCAAGCGCATGTACGACGACATCGCCCGCCATGGCGGGCGTCCGATCATGTGGAAGACCGGCCACTCGCTGATCAAGAGCAAGCTCAAGGAGGAACATGCGGCGCTGGCGGGCGAGATGAGCGGGCACATGTTCTTCGCGGACCGGTATTTTGGCTTCGACGACGCGGTTTATGCTTCATTTCGGCTCCTTGAAATTATCAGCCGCGAAGGGCGCGGCATTCGCGCGATACTCGCCGACCTGCCAGCCGGCTTTGTCACTCCTGAAATTCGCGTCGATTGTCCCGACGACCGCAAATTCGATGTCGTGAAGCAGGCTGCGGATTTTTTCCGCAAGCACTATGAAGTCATCGACATCGACGGCGTTCGGGTTAATTTCCCGGACGGATGGGGCCTCGTCAGGGCGTCGAATACGCAGCCGGCGTTGGTGATGCGGTTTGAGGCGCCGAATGAAAAGCGCCTGGCAGAGATTCGTTCGCTCTTCGAAAATAAACTCCGCGACTTCGGCGCGATTTAGAGTGGCTTCGCGAAGAAGTTCCGGGGGCTCACGTGCCTTCGCTCTCATCATCGCGGGCGGAAGCGGTACGCGCTTTTGGCCGGCCAGCCGCCGGAAACATCCAAAGCCGCTGTTTTCAATCGACGGCAAAAGCACGCTTATTGAGGACACGGTCCGCCGCCTCCAGCCGCTGATTCCGGCCGCGCGGACTTTCGTGCTCGTGGCGGCGGATCATCAAGCGCCGTTCAAGCGGGCGCTGGCGGGCGTGATTCCGGCGCGCAACGTTCTGGTCGAGCCGGCGGCGCGGGGCACCTCGGTCGCAATTGCGTACGGAGTGGAGGTCATCCGTCGGCGCATGGGCGATGGTGTCGTTGCCGCGATGTGGGCGGATCATTACATTAAGCCGGAAACCGGTTTCCGCCGTACCATGGCGGCGGCAATTGGACTTGCGCGCACTCATCATTCGATAGTTGTTGTCGGCGTGACGCCCACGCGTCCCGAAACCGGATACGGCTACCAGCAGATCGGCGCGAAAGTCGGCCCCGGCTTTCGCGTCGCCAAGTTCATCGAGAAGCCCGGCGCGGCGAAAGCGGCGCGGATGGTGAAATCCGGAAAGTATCTGTGGAATGCCGGGATGTTCGTGATGTCCACCCGCACACTCGATGCTGAACTTGCCGCGCACGCACCCGCGCTGGGGCGCGCCGCCTCCCGGCTGGCGGCATTGCCACCGAAACGGTTCGCGCGCGAATACGGCAAGCTCAATTTCGAATCGTTCGATCGCGTAATCGTCGAGCGCAGCGCCAATGTCCTTGGCGTGCGCGCGCAATTCGCATGGCACGATGTCGGCTCATGGCTGGGGCTTTGGGAGGCCATCGGCGGCACGAACTCGAACGTCCTGCGCGGTAATGTCGTTGCGCTTGAGTCCGACCGCGTGCTGGCGCATTCGGATCAGCGCCTGATGGCGCTCCTTGGGGTGCGCGATTTGGTGGTCGTGGACACCGGCGATGCGATTCTGATCGCGCATCGCGACCGCTCGCACGACGTCCGCGGCATTATAGATGAACTCCGCCGCCGCGGAATGCACAGCTACCTATAAAAGCACCTTCACCCGCGCGTCACGCCGCTTGCCGAACCAGGCAAGCGGTGCGCAGCACACCCTCTCCCCCAAAAGAGCGGGCGAGGGGAATCAATCCAATGCCTGCGGATCGCACAGGAGCGCCAGCTTGCGCAGGTCGCTCTCGAGTCCGTCATCCTCAGCCGCGATCACAAGTAGCTGATCGGCGATCGCCTGATCGATTGGCTCCCACTGGCTGGCCATCCGGCGAAGCGAAGCAATGATCGCGGCGTATAATTCCAAGTCGCCGCTTAGGCGGGCCCAATTGCTGGCGCCGTCGTGGAGCGGCGGTTCGGGCAGCTTCGACCATACGTCGCGCGCCGCCAAGATAGCGTTCAACGCCTTGGTATGGACCGCTTCCTTATCGGCGATCGCAAGGGCTTTTGTTTTGATGTTCGAAAGGTTGCATAACGCGCTGTGGCGCCGCAGCCGTTCGACCAAACCCTGGCTTTGACCGGCCAGTTCCGCAATTTCCTGAGTCAGGCGCGCCTCGGACGAACCGGGCGAGCGCAGTTTCGAAAAAAATCCCATGGCAGCCGCCATTTCTCCTCCTCTCCTCGATGGCGACACTAGCTATTGGCATCGCAGGCTCGGATGTCAAGCGGGGGAGGGGGCGCGGGGGTGGGCAGAGCCGTGCGGCACTGCTTGCGTATGTATGTGACAGGCATATACAGTGAAATTTAATGGAGTGGCCGGAGCGGCTGGCGGAGTGCGAGGGATTCCAATGGGACGCCGGTAATGCGGCGAAAATTTGGGATAAACATCGTGTTGCGCCGGCCGAATGCGAAGAGGTGTTCTTCAATTCTCCGCTGGTGGTAGCAGGCGATGAGAAACACTCGGCTGATGAAGAACGCTTCTATGCGTTGGGGCAAACGGATGCGGGAAGAATGCTGTTCGTGGTCTTTACGATTCGCGACCGGCTGCTGCGCGTTATCTCGGCCCGCGATATGAGCCGCGGGGAGAGAAGGATTTACCGATCGTCATGAAAAAAAGCTTGCCAAAATTCAGAAGCGAGGACGAGGAGCGAAGGTTTTGGGCGGCGCACGACTCCGCGGCGTTCATCGATTGGCGCAATAAGGGCGCGCGGGTCGTGATGTCCCGGCTCAAGCCCTCGTCCCAGACCATCTCGCTGCGGATGCCACGGCCGATGCTCGACCATCTCAAGCGGCTCGCCAACAAGCGCGACGTTCCCTACCAGTCGCTGCTCAAGATGTTCGTCGCCGACCGCCTCAAGGAAGAGTTGAAGGCCTGAATCATTCTGAAGTGGGAGAAGATTGATCCATGACTTTGTACGATTTCATCAGAGCGGCAAGGGAAGTAAACGTTCGGGACGAGCTAGATACGCGGGCCTCTTTAGAACAGAATCACCTTCTCAACCAGGTTGATTCGAGGCGATTAGGTACCGTGCTAAACCTGATGCGGAAGCTCGCTGACAAGCTGGATAAATTGCCGCCGCAACTTAGGACACTACCCACAAGGGAAAGTTAATATGAAGCACACCACTGAAGGCAAACGCGCAAATGGCAAGAAATGCGGCGCGGTCATGGTGAACAAACGAGTCGGCGTGACTTATCGGTTCAGAAAGATTTGGATCGGGCTTATAATTGATTTCGGTACGGGGGAAATCGTTCCAACGCGACTCAAATCCGCAAAGGATGCGAAGGAATTTTTGACGCTGCGGTACGTAGGGAGGCGTGTCAAAATCGGCGGTGAGAAGGAAGAATTTGATTCCGATTAGCACCATCCGCTGCGCGTAACGCCTTTCCCTGATGACGGCTGCTTTCGTATCATCGGCATCGAGGTGCCGCCATGGAACTCAAGTCCGTCGAAATCATCAGTCCCGCCGATTCCAATGTGATCGTCGGGCAGGCCCATTTCATCAAGACCGTCGAGGACATTTACGAGGCCGTCGTGCAGGCCGTTCCCGGCGTAAAATTCGGCGTTGCATTCTGCGAGGCGTCCGGGCCATGCCTGGTGAGGCATACCGGCACCGACGCGAAGTTGGAACAGGCGGCGGTTGAGGCGGCATCCGCGATCGGCGCAGGCCACACCTTCGTCGTAATGCTTGGAAATGCCTTTCCGGTCAACGTGCTCAACCAAATCAAGTCGGTCACGGAAGTTTGTACGATATTCTGCGCAACGGCGAATCCGCTCAAGGTGATTGTTGCGGAGGAGGGCGACGGCCGCGGCATTGTCGGTGTAATCGACGGCGCCAAGCCCAACGGCGTCGAGGGCGATTACGAGCGCGGGCAGCGCCATGCGATGCTCCGCAAGTTCGGCTACAAGCAGTAACCGCCAGAACGGACAAGGATTAACCGCCAAGACACCAAGGCACAAACGGAATTGAGTTTCCGGTTTTCCCTGGGTGAAAACCGGCTCTGGCTTGGTGACTTGGACTCTTGGTCGCGAATACTATGGAATTGCGATGGCGAGGAAGGGTGGCGGGGGACGGGGGTGGGCGCCCGCGCGGCGGCGCGAGTGGCGCATTCGCGGATGGCGGGTGCGCAATCTCGCCGCGGGTGGATTCCTGCTGTTTTTCTTCGCGGCCGGCTTTTATCTTGCGCAGCTTTACACTGAAATTTCCGCACTGATTGAAGATCGGCGCGCCGCGCTGACCTCCGCGATCTATTCGGCGCCGCATCCGATTCGCGCCGGAGACGATATCGCCAAGAGCGCGCTTATCGATCGGCTGCAGCATCTAAGTTACAGCCCGGTTGCCGCAGCAACCCGGCCCGGCGAATACACGCAGGCGCCAAATGCGATCGCGATCTATATCCGCGCGTTCCGCTACGGCGCCACGGCGTTGCCTGCGCAGATGGTGCGGGTCGCGCTCGACGGCGACCGGGTGACGGCGGTGGCCGATTCGCTGGGCGCTCCGCTGGAGGAGGCGGAAATCGAGCCGGAAGTCGTTGGACGCCTGTTATCCGGTGCTCCCGCGGAGCGGGTGCAGGTGTCGCTCGGCGATCTCAGGCCGTATGTGACCAAGGGTTTGATGGCGACGGAGGACCGCTACTTTTACTACCATCCCGGATTCGACCCGATTCGCATCGCGGAGGCGGCCATTGCCGATTTCCGGTCGCATCGGCTGGCGCAAGGTGCGAGCACACTCACACAGCAGCTCGCGCGCACCTTCATGGATCGCCGCGAACGCAGCTTCAGCCGCAAATTCCGGGAATTGGCGGTGGCGATCGTGCTGGAAATCCGGCTCAAAAAAGATGAAATTCTTGCGCGATATATCAACGACGTGCCGATGGGTGAGTATCAAGGAACGCCGATCGAGGGGATGCCGCAGGCGGCCCGCTACTTCTTCAACAAGGACCTTGGCGAAGTAACTCCCGCCGAGGCGGCAACGCTGATCGGGATGATTCAGGCGCCGACGCTGTACGATCCGCGGCGCCATCCCGACGACTCGCGCAAGCGGCGCGATGTCGTCCTTGGCGTGATGAAGAATGCGGGAGTGATCGACGATGGCGCCTATCGGGCGGCAGTCGCCACGCCAATCCAGATTGCAAATCCACCCGGCCTGCGCCGCGCGCCATATTTCGCCGACTATGTGACCGCGTTCGTCCGGTCGATACCCGGATTCAACGGCCATCTGGAGGGGCTCAACGTCTACACGACGCTCGATACGGAGCTGCAGGCGGACGCGTCCGACGCGCTCCTCGACAATTTGGAACGGCTCGAAAAAACGCACAGGAAGCTGAACCGCGATGAATCGGAAGCACCGCTTCAATCCGCAGCCATCGCGCTGGATGCCGAAACCGGCGGGATCCGTGCGATGGTGGGCGGGCGCGATTATTCGGAAAGCCAGTTCAATCGGGCGGTGACAGCCGAGCGTCAGCCGGGGTCCGCATTCAAGCCGATCGTGTACCTGGCCGCGCTCGATCCGTCGCGCGCGACTTTCTCACCGCCGCTGACTCTTGCCTCGGTACTTCCAGATGAACAGATGAGCTTCGGTGGATGGATCCCCGCGAATTACGAACGCACTTATCAGCCCACCGTGACGGTTGCCAAGGCGCTGTTCGAGTCGCTCAACGTGCCGACCGCCTACGTGGGCAATCGGCTGGGCCCCTCGGCAATTGTGAGGACTGCGCGCGAGCTTGGTATCGAGAGCGACCTTCCGGCGGTGCTGCCGATTTCAATCGGTGCCGATGAGACGACACTGCTTGAACTTACCGGTGCGTATCAGGTGTTCGCCAATGCGGGAGTGCGCGCGGCTCCCTATGCGATCGACTCGGTGGTCGATGCCAAAGGCCATCTGATTTATCATCACGAGGTGCAGCCCAAGCAGGTGATTCGTCCCGCGATCGCATACCTGATCACGGGCGCGCTGAAAGCGGTGCTCAAGTACGGCACCGCCTCCAGCGCCACGCATATGGGTCTCGATTTTCCGGCGGCCGGCAAGACCGGCACGACGCAGGATTACCGCGATGCTTATTTCATCGGCTACACGCCCAAAATCGTCTGCGGCGTATGGGTGGGGTTCGACACGCCGGAGAGCATCGGACTGACCGGTGCGCAGGCTGCGTTGCCGGCCTGGGTCGAGTTCATGCGCGCGGCGGCGCAGGCGGATCCCGAAGACTTCGACCAGCCACCCGGCGTGACGATCGAGGCAATCGATCCGGAATCGGGTGGAATCGCCACCTCAGCTTGCCCAAAAGCGGTGCAACTTCCGTTTCTGAGCGGGACTGAACCAAGGCATTTGTGTCCGCTGCACGGCGGCATCTTCGCGAGCGGACGCGCGCCAAGCTCGCCGCCGATAACATCGCCGTATCCGATGCCGGGCGCACCACCGGTGCCGGCACCGTCACCGGCGTCATCGGATGTCTTTGGAGCGGTCGGGAAATTCTTCTCAGGCTTGTTTCATTGATGGCTGAGAAGCCGCGGCTAGATCCATCGCGAGATAATAGGCCGACGCAAACGCAAGCACCGCGCTGAGCGCATACACTTCCTGCCAGAACATCGCGATTGCAGGCGAGCCGCCCGGGTTGAACAGATGCGCTGCGCGCGGCGCCAGTTCCGCGACGGCATAGCTGGCGATTCCCAGCCACACCGCGCGGCGCGGCGCGCTGAAACGATCGATCGAGAACGCAAGCTGCGCGTATGGGACGATAAGAAAGACCAGATAGACCAGCCATGAAGTCGGCGTAAGCAGAACAATCGCCGCGATCCACAAGCCGAAGGCAGGATCGGTCGTCGCGCTTGGGCTTGACTCTCGCCTAGTTGCCAGCGCCGCAAGCACGATCATAACCACCCCGGCGATCGATGCGATCGTGAACGCCTCGACGCTGCTGATTTGGGCCATGTTTCCGGTCAACAGATGATGCAGCCGCCATACGTGCGAGCCAATCGACATCGAGAATCGCTCATCATTGAAGAACGACCGTCCCGCATAGGAGGCGACGAAATCAATCGAACGCTCCGGCCCGACCATCACGAGCGAGACGATACCGCCGGTCGCAAGGCCGGCGATTGTATAGCCGATTGCACGCCATCGGCGGCGCAACGCCAGATACGGGAGCACCGCAAGCGGAAATACTTTGATTAATCCCGCAAGCGCGATCGCCAGCCCGGCGGCGGCGTCACGGCCGGACTCAAGGCATCGCATGGCGACGACAATCAGGAACAGCAGTGGAATTTGCGCCTGCCCCCAGAAAAAATTCTGGCCCAGCGGAGGGTACAGAATCGCCAACGACGCCAAGGATATTTTCGCTGCCGTCGATAGCCGAGGCGCCCGCCCGAACAATAGAAAAAGTGTCGCGCCGAACAGCCCGGCATTGATGAAGGTCCATGTCCAATACGCGCCTGCCGTGCCGAGCAGCGTCAGCGGTTCGAACAAAAGAAGAAAGATGGGGGTGTAGGAGTCCAGTGGCAGACCGGACTTGGTGCCCTCGACGACCGTGACCTGCAGCCCGGCGGATTGCAGGTGCAGCGCTGAGACCATCGCATCGACGTCCGAATGGGAATGGAAGGGATTCAGCCCCGCCCGCAATGCCGATGACCAAATGTAGAAGGTGCTGAAATCGTAATGGCCGACCCGCGCCCGCAAGCCAAGCAGCATGAAGAGCGCATAGGCGAGCGCTAGTGCCGCGAGGGCGCCTGCGATTAATCTATCGTTCAGGAACGACAGCCCGGATCGCTGTTCATTGTCGATTGGCACGTTCTTCGGGGCTAATTACAAAGGAAAATTAGGGGGTTTTCTACCACCGGGTGCGGTAGTAGAATAAATGTTTCCGGAAGTAAAAACTTTTCGTGCAAGTTGTATCGAATTGCCCGTTCAAACGTCTAGAAGAGTGATGCGTTAGAATTATGGGGCGACTTCAGCGTGGAGGACGCGAAGATTTCTCGAAAATCGCATAAGTTTGGGTCGTTTTCGGCCCGAAGCCGGGTAACTGTGCTCATTTTTGCGGCACTGACCGTCTGTGTCGGATGTGCGAACCCGGTTACTGACGGGGCTGCGCATTCCAGCCTTCCAGCCAAGAATGCCTCAACCGCGAACGTCAAGCCTGCCATTCCGGCCTCCGGCGATATCCTCGTCGCGGGCGGGGCGACGGGCACCGACGCATCGTTTCAAAGCCTCGCCTCGGCGGAATTTTTCGACCCCAGCCAGGGTAAATTTATTGTGACCGGCTGGATGGGGTCGAGCCGCGCGATCGAGGCAATCGCGCCGATTTCATCCAGCAAGCTAATCGTCGCCGGTGGCGCGACCGGTAGCGCTGGAATCAGCCAATTTACGCTTGGCGTTCAGGGGACGGTGCTGGGCAACTCCGAAATATTCGATGAGTCCACCGGCGCGTTTTCACCCGGCGCCGCGATGACCTCGATGCGGGCGGGATACACCGCTACGACTCTCAAGAACGGCAAGGTGCTGATCGCCGGCGGCATCGACGCGGCCGTCAACATCCTCGATACTGCGGAAATCTACGACCCGGCCAACGGCAAGTTCAGTCCGGTTGCCAACACGATGACCGATCATCGCGTGCTGCACACGGCGACTCTCTTACTGAACGGCAAGGTTTTAATCGCCGGTGGCGTGACCAATCTGTCCGGAGTGGCGTCGAACTCCGCCGATCTGTACGACCCCACAACCAACTCATTTACGCAGGCGATTCATGCGATGGACCATGAGCGTGCCGGCCATACCGCGACTCTTCTGACCGGCGGACCCTTGGCCGGCAATGTGCTGATTGCCGGCGGCGGGGGAGGGTCCGGATTTTTCCTCAAGGACAGCACGGCGGAAATCTTCGACACCAATTCGCAGCAATTTGTGCTGCTCGACAGCTTTCTAAACGAGGCGCGTTCGCTGCATACGGCGACGCTGCTGGATAACGGCACGGTGCTGATTGCCGGCGGATTCAATGGCTCCGTGGCAGTGACCGGCGGAATGCTGTCCGGTGCGGTTGGATCGATCAGCAATTCGGCGGAGATTTTCGATCCGTCGACGCTTACCTTCAGTTGCGTCGGCGGATTCAACAGCGCGACGATGCGATGCGCGCCCGGGCTGAGTGACGCGCGTGCGGCCCATACCGCTACGCTGATGACCAGTGGCCCGCTCCAGCATCAAGTGTTGATTGCCGGTGGCATTGGCGGGAGCGATCCCGACGCGCCGGGCCATCCGCTGGCCAGCGCCGACCTGTTCAATCCCGCCGGCGGCGGCAGCTTCACCAAGACCGGCAGCATGAGCGCACCGCGCGCTCTGCATTCCGCCGCGTTGCTTCCGTAAGCCTTCCGCGTCATTCTTGGTTGCCAGCGATGCCGACCAGTAATCCGCCGCCAGCGGTGATATTTGATCGTGTCCCGAGCGGGCCGTTTTCGCGGTTCCAGCGATGGTACCGCGATGCCGAACGCGCGGGTATTTCACGGGCGGAAGCGATGGCGCTGGCGACATCGGACGCGAATGGCCTGCCATCGGTGCGATTCGTCCTGCTCAAGCGATGCGACCGTCGCGGTTTCGTCTTCTTTACCAATGCGCGCAGCCGGAAGGGACGCCAGTTGCGCGAGAATCCACGTGCGGCGGCGGTATTCTTCTGGGAGTCGCTCGGCCGACAGGTGCTGGTCAGGGGTACCGTCACTCAGGTCTCCGATCGCGAAACCGACGAATACTGGTCGTCGCGGCCGCGCGGCAGCCGAATAGCAGCGCTGGCCTCCGCTCAGAGCTCGCCGATTCGAAGCCGGAGCGAACTGGATGCGCGGGTGAAGCGCTTGGAAGCAATGCTGCGCGGGAAGGACGTGCCGCGTCCGCCGCAATGGTCGGGATTCGTGATCCGGCCGAAAGAGGTCGAATTTTGGACCGAACGGCCCAATCGGCTGCACGAGCGGGAACTATTCGTGCGCCGCGGCAACCGGTGGAAGCTCACGCTGCTGCAGCCGTGAGCTGGTAAAGGTTGGCCCGGACTATTTGTTGGTCAGGCTGTGCCAGGACGAGTCGGGATCGAATTCCTTGATAGTCTCGGCAACTGTCGCCGTATCAGTTCCCAAATCCTTCTCGTAAACGAGGCCGTCCACGCCCGCGATGAAGGTCATCACGCCCGACTTTCCGTACTTGGCGGGGTAGGCGAGGACTGCAAATCCACCCGTCATTTTCCCGTCTTCGATATAACTTTTGGCGCCGCCTGGGGCATTTGCGCCTTGCGCCTTCAGCAACCGGTAGAGGTAGCCGTAATACTCCTGCGGATGATGTCTGCCGGCGGCGCGATAGCCCTCCTTCGAGGCGATCGCGATCAGCGGTCCAATCGGACTAATTTCCGCGCCGTCCGCCGATTTCCAATAGAGGCCGTCCTTCTTCCCGGGGGTGCTGATTAGTTTCTCCGCGTACTGATGCGTGGCGCCGTCATGGGCCTGGTTGTAGTAAGCGATTTGCGCACGAGCGATGTTGCGGCATACCTCGATCGCATCGAACTCGTTGCGGCCGATCTGCCGGTAGTGCAACTCCTTGGCGCCGTAGGCGCTGTCGAAATACCAGCCTGCGTCGCTCTTGGCCAAAGGAATCGGCATCGGCCAATTCTCCGCACCGACAATCAGGTAATATTTCCCGTCGGGCCCGTTGGCGAAGCGATGCATCTGCTGGTAGCGCTCAAGGAATGCCGCGATATCGTTTTTGTCCGCGATTTTGTCGCCGGATGAAAGATCGCTCACGTCAATTCCAAAGAGGCCGCTTAATTTTCCATAGTCGCGATCCTCGAGCACGGTGACCAGCGCGGTTGCGGCATCTTCGGGAGTCTGGAAGGTCTTTTCGGTTTTGGACTGTGCCCACGAATAGTTGCCGGATATCAGCATTGCAGCGATAAGCGCGAGCGCGAATGCGAATTGGCGCGCAGAGGAGGGGAGGTTGATTTCAATTGATTGCTTCATATGAGCCACCTTCAATCCAGCCGGGATTCCGCGAGTACTAGTGACGGCCACCGAAGCCGCCTCCGCCAAAGCCGCCGCTGTGGCCGCCGAAGCCACCGAAACTGGAACGTCCGCGCGCACTATTCTCGAATGAGCTGGCGCCCCCGCCGTAGCCGCCGAACATCCCTCGGCCACCGCTGCCACCACCGCCGCCACCCCATGCGCCCTTGCCGCCGGTGCCGCCACCATTGCCGCTGCCGAAACCATGACCGCTGTTGCCCCATCCGTCGTGGGTGCCGCCCATTCCATTATTGCCGCCGGCCTCCGGGTTCTGTTTTCCAGCATTCGGATTGTTTTGCCGGAACTGGTTCATCGCCTGCTGCGACTGTTGCTGCCAGTTGGGATGCTGCTGATTGAATTTGTTCCAATCCTGGTTCCAATTCTGGTTCTTCATGTTGTTGGACCAGTTATTGTAATTGGAGTCCGGATGATTGTTGTTCCAATTCTGATTATTCCAATTGTGGTTGTAATAATTGTTGTTGTACGAGTTGTAGCTGTAGTGATTGTAGGTGACGCTGCTGCCTGACCAGTTGCATCCCCATGCTCCCCATGCCGCGGCTCCAACAATAATCCCGGCGCTGAAACCGATCATCCCGGCCATCATCATGTCGGTGCTGGTGTAGCCGGGATAAACGACCACCGGGGCGCCATACACGATGGTCGGATTGTACGCGGGCACGTACACCACCTGCGGATTGGCGGGCTGGATCACGATGGTCTGGCCGGTTTCAGTGACCACCTGCTGCGTGGTGGTCTGCAGGTTGCCGGCAGTCTTGGCCTGTTTCCGCAGCGTCTGGATTTCATTCATCACCGCCTGCGGCTCGTTGAAATACGCATCGCCCAGCGCGGACGTCCACGAAAGATTCTTGTTCATGTTCGACAGCACGGAGGGAAACTGTGCCAGTGCCTTGACGCTTGGATCCCACGGCTGGTTTTCGACGGCTTGGACCATCTGCTGGCCCGAAAGGCCGGGATGATCCTTTACGAAGCGGGCGGCTTCCACGATGTCGGTTGGATGAGTCGAGGCGGCCAGAATTTGCGCTACGAGGTTGTCCGGGTAGAGCGCAATCGGAGAAACTAATTCCTCCAGTTGTTTCTGCGTGGGTCCGTCGCCGGCCATGCCGGTTCCGCCGAGCGAGGTGGAAGTCGTAGTCGTGGTGGTCGTAATCGTCGTGGGCGGTGGAGGAGGAGGCTGATTCGCGCATTGCGCCAGCACCAGCGACGCAGCGATGAATATCACCGGTACTCTCGAGAAGAATTTCCTGATTGCAACCATTTTGCTCATCCTTGCGGCTACTTGAGCCCTAATCACGAATTCGTACCAGATCGAGTATCCCGCTTTTAACAAGGCCTAGCCGGACGCGCAAGGATTGCGC
>Ga0335069_10010788_pt1 | contig 12926 bp, 14 predicted proteins | sample Lox_Sample_11_FD_206714 | JGI IMG/M metagenome (GOLD analysis project Ga0335069, IMG submission 206714) | Soil microbial communities from Loxahatchee National Wildlife Refuge, Florida, United States - Lox_Sample_1.1 | ecosystem: Environmental > Terrestrial > Soil > Wetlands | place: USA... | reverse complement strand
CGAGGACAAACCGGAGTCGCTGTTTGTGCGCCCAGATCATGAATGGGCCGCCCAGTTGATCGCCGGACATATTCCCGATGTTCTACGCGATGCTTCTCGGCGGCTGCGCATCGCCGGGTTGCGGTACGTCGTGACCGTCCCCGACGCGCCCTACGACGGCACCCGACTGGCGGCCGCACTGCTGTTGAACACCGCGGCAGCCGACCACCACGCTGCCCTAAGCCGCGTCGCCGTCGTCGGATCGCACCGAATCACACCGAAACAGGAGGCAAGTGCATGATCACGCGCTATATCTACGATGTTGAACTGGCGCCGCTGTTCGGAAGCACGTTTCAGCCCACCGGGTTTCCCGATATCGGTGCCGCCACCTTCACCAGATACGAAGACGGCCGAGAAGTCGACGCACTGCTGGTCGAATCCGTGCAGTCGATGGCCAACCGGCTCGAAGCGACGGCCTGGGACGGCGCCGAGAACCGGCCCGTCGACGCGGTATCGGGTCTGCCGTATGTGCGGGTGGTTCGCGCCAAGACCGGCGAATTCCTGACGTCGAGCAGGCTGGAGGCGCATCGGCTGGCGTCGCCGTTCGTCCACACGGCCACCCTCAACAAAAAGCCGATGGTCGACGTGATCGGCGAGCGACTCCGTCTTACCGATGACACCCCGCTCGACTACCCGGCCATGGCGGCAGCGGTCGCACAACTGGATCCGTTCTGCCTGCTGCATGGGGTGTTCTTCACCCAGAAGCAGTGGCTCGGCCAACCGAGGTTCACCCGAGTGGTGTCCGGCGTGATCGAGGCCCACGACGTCCAGCGCAGGGTCAGCGGTGGCCGCAAATCAGACCATGTGCGCCACCACCTCGGCGAGAGCGAAGGGGGCACCGCCGAAGGGTACGGGTCGGTGCCGTTCTCCCGTATCGAATGGACAGCCAAGCGCATCATTGCGTCGTTCGCTGTCGACGTCGAACTGCTGCGCTCCTACGGACTCCCCAAGCCCGCGACCGAGGCGCTGGAAACGTTGGCGCTGTGGGAGATTCGCAATCTCCTTGACGGCGGCTTGCGGCTGCGCACCGCGTGCGACCTTGAGCAGGTGTCACCGGTCACCGCGCGGTTCGGACCAGATTTGCCGCCAGCCAACAAGCTCACCACCACGCTGCGCGGCCTCATCGCCAAATCAAAGGGCGCGTTCGGAGACGGCAAGGCAATCACCGTCGAATGGTCCGGGAAGAAGGGCTGACCGTGCCCACCACCCTTGTACTGACCTTCCCGCTCGGGCGGTATCACGCCACGCCCTGGGACCGGCACGTCAACGAGGGCGCAGTCGAGTTGCCGCCCTCACCGTGGCGGCTGCTGCGGACGCTGTACGCGGTTTGGAAAACCCGTTGCCCTGAACTGCCAGAGGAAAACGTACATGCGCTGCTGGCCGACCTGGCCGGACCGCCGACGTTCTACGTTCCCTCCCATGGTATTTCGCACAGCAGGCACTACTACCCGGACGCCAAAGACGGCAGGGACCGCACCCTCGACGCCTTTGCCGTATTCGGTCGCGAAGATCAGCTCGCCATCCAGTGGCCGAACGAACTGGAGCCCAACAAGCGGGACGCGTTGCGACGGATCGCCGAATCGATTCCGTACTTCGGCCGAGCCGACAGCATTTGCACCGGCGCCGTCGAAACAGATTCGACACCTGCCGGACACGCAATCTGGAAACCTCTTGACGTGGCAGAGCATGTGGACGATTACGCAGAAGCGACATCCGTTCTGGCGGCGGAACTACCGCTGGCCGTAGATACCCTTCTCGCCTCTCCTGCCGACGTGCGCCGTGGTGGATTGCGGTTCCCGCTCGGATCGCGCCTCGTGGCCTACGGTCTCGACCGCCCCGCCGACCTCCCCGTTACCGTTCCGCATCGGCAGCCAACGAAGACGGTCACCGGGGTGCGATTCGACCTGCTCCATGCCGCGTTGCCGCCAGACACTGACGCCGCCATCTACACGGACCTGTTGCGTCAGGCAGCTATCAAGCAACTTGGGGGCAACGCCGAGGGCACCATGCTGGGCGGAAGGACCTCCGACGACGCGCCGATGCAAGGCGGGATGCACGCCCACTACCTGCCCATCATCCGTGACCGACGTCTGACCGGACTGCTGGTCTGGGTGCCCGGCGGGCTTGCCGACAAAGAACTGAGCGCATTGTGCGATGTTCGCGCCCTCTACGACTACAAACACCGCATGCAGGTACGGGTCTCCGGCATCGGCGCGGTCGAGCAAGTCGCCCCGGAACTCGTCGGACCGGCCCAAACATGGCAGGCTGTGACGCCATTCACGCCCTCGCGATACCCGAAGAAGAACCGAGATGAATGGCGGAGCTTCGTTGTCAACGAAATTCAGCGCGAACTTGGATTACGTGGCCACGCATACGCATCCGATGTCGAGTTCATCGACGGGCCGTGGACAGCGTTTGTCAGGCACCGGCCCAGCGCGCGCCAGCGTGGAGACACGCGCCAAGGCCAAGCCCACCTGCCCGCCGAGTTCATTCGGCTGCGATTCACGCAGCCCGTTCACGGCCCGCTTCCGTTGGGTTGGCTCAGTCACTTCGGGCTGGGGTTGTTCGTGCCGGAGCGCTGACTGATGGACGAGGATCTGCTGCCCGCCCGGATGGTGAACGAATTTGTCTACTGCCCAAGGCTCTTTTACCTCGAGTGGGTGCAGGGACGATTCGCCGATAACGACGACACCCGGCTCGGAGAACAGGTTCACCAGCGCGTCGACACCGAGACCGGCGCCGCTCCACTGCCCGACGCTGGCGAGTTACGTGCGGCACGCTCAGTGACGCTTAGTTCCCAACGGCTCGGTGTCATCGCCAAGATCGACGTGATTACCGGCGTCGACGATGGTGTGGTCCCAGTCGATTACAAAAAGGGTGAGCCACAGCCCGACGGCGCACCGTGGCCGAGCGACGAGGTTCAGGCCTGTATCCACGGAATCATCCTTCGCGACAACGGATATCGCTGCGATCGAGCCGAACTCTACTACGCGACACCACGGAGACGGGTCAGCGTCGAACTGACATCCGAGCGGCTTGCGCGGGTCACCGACATCGTCGCGGCCGCACGCCAGATCGCACAGCAGGCCACTGCACCGCTCCCGCTCGTGAACAGCCCCAAATGTGTGCGCTGTTCACTGGTCGGCCTGTGCTTGCCAGACGAGACCAACGCGCTGCTTGCGCGCCAGGAACAGCCGCCGCGTCGCCTTGTGCCGCGCGATCCCGATCAGCGGCCTGTCTACGTGACGGAGCCAGGCGCCTTCGTCGGCGTTCGCAGCGCGAGGCTTGAAGTCACACGCGACAACGAACAGATCGCCTCCTTCCGGCTGATTGACGTTGCACAGTTAGTGGTATTCGGACGTGTACAGGTCAGCACCCAGGCACTCCACGAATGCTTCGCGCGCGACATCCCCGTGCTGTGGATGAGCACCGGCGGCTGGCTGCAGGGATTCGCGGTAGGGCAGCCGCCGCGATACGCCGAGGTCAGGCGGCGGCAGACCGCCGCGCACGCCCAGGGCGGAAATGGCTTGGCGCAGCAGATGGTCGCCGGTAAGATCATGAACTCTCGTACGTTGCTGAGGCGCAACGCCCGCTGCGACGTCGCTGCAACACTGGCAACGCTGAAGCGGCTGTCTGCTGATGCGGTAGCTGTCAAGGTGTTTGAGACAGCGTCTCATTATGTGGACGCTATTTTCGGTTGTGGGGCCGGTGGGTTGATCCATGCCGCGGTCGGCAGTTTCGGGGGCTGCGGTGGGGTGCCGAACCGGTTCGGGTTGGCGGCGTAGGCGTCGGCCATGACCCGGGCTCGTTCGGCCTGGATGTCGGCGGCGGTGCCGAAGTACACCGACGCCGGTGTGTGCAGGCCGAGCGCGGAATGGCGGTGCTCGTGCCGCAGGTAGTCGAAGAAGCCCTTGCACCAGGTGCGGGCGTGCTCGATCGAGTCGAAACGTTCGGGAAAATCGTTGCGGTACTTCAGCGTTTTGAACTGGGACTCGCTGAACGGGTTGTCGTTGGACACCCGCGGGCGCGAGTGGCTGCGGGCGACGCCGAGGTCGATCAGCAGCTGGGCGACGTTCTTTGACGTCATCGCCGAGCCCCGGTCGGCGTGGATCGCGCCGGGCCGCCCGTGCAGCGCGGTCAGCTCGGCCATCCATGCCTGCGCGATGTTGGCGTCCTCGTGGTGTTCGACGCGCCAGCCGACGGGGTAGCGGCTGAAGATGTCCAGCATCACGTAGAGCTGGTAGAACTCGCCGCGCACCGGCCCCGGCAGCTTGGTGATGTCCCAGCACCACACGTCGTTGGGTTGGTGGGCGACCAGCTCGGGTTTGACCCGCGGCGGGTGCGTGGCCACCCGCCGCCGCTCCCGGGTCATGTTGTGCGCGCGCAGGATCCGGTACATCGTGGACTGCGAGCCCAGGTAGACGCCCTCGTCGAGCAGCTCGGCCCACACCTGCGCAACCGCTTTGTCGGCGAAGCGCGGCTCGCACAACACCGTGAGGATCTCGGTGCGCTCGGCCGCGTCGAGCGCGTTCGGCGGCGGTCCCGCCGGCCCGGGTTTGCGGCGTGGGCCGGCCGGGCGGTTGCGTTGCCGGTACAGGCTCGCGCGCGGCTTGCCCAGCAGCGCGCACGCCCGCGCGGTCGAGGTCAGCCGCTCCACCTCGGGCAGCAACCGCGCGATCACCTCTTCGACCCGGGCCGCGTGCCCGCGCTCTCGGAGAGCGTCTCCAAGAGCGCGTGTGCTTTTCCCACCAGATCCAGTGCGGCCCTGGTGCGTTCGAGCTCGGCCTCGGCCCGTTCGGCCCGCTTGCGTAGCCGTTCGATCTCGGCCTTGTCGCGGTCCTTGCCGCCACGACCACGACCGCCCGACCGGGCGAGCCCGTCCAACGCGCCCGCGTCGCGCGCTCAGCGCCACTCCACGATGTGCGACGAGTACAGGCCCTCACGCCGCAGCAGCGCACCCCGCGCGCCCGGCTCGGTCAACGCGTCGTACTCGGCCACGATCGCCGCCTTGTACTCCGGGGTGAAGCTGCGCCGCCGAGGACGATCCGCCCGTGGACCCTCGGTCGAGTCGATACCCACCCCTCCATCATCGGCGCTGTCCGTCCGGGTCTCAGCCAAAGTCGCAGTCACAGTCGTTGCAATCCCTACTCGCCCTCAATACTTGGTCAGATGCTCTCGAACTCTGCTGTCTCAACTAACCCTGCCAGAGAGGGATGCGCGCGAATGTGGTGATTTCGCGGCCCTGCTCGGCATCGAGGGAACGGCCGCCCGACTGTACTTCGCCCAGTTCCCCAAGATGCTTTCGAAGGCATGTTCAGGATTCGGAGCTGAGTTCTCGCTGCTCGGGAGGAACCGTAGGCCACCGCCCGACCCCATAAACGCGCTGCTCTCGTTCTGTTATTCGATGCTGACAAAGGATCTGGTCGCTGTCACACTCGGCGTAGGTCTCGATCCGTATCTCGGCGTATTCCACCGGTCGAGGCATAGCCGTCCGGCACTCGCGCTAGACCTCGCCGAGGAATTTCGGCCTTTGATCGCCGACTCGGTAGTAATCGGCGTGCTGAACAACGGAGAGATCGGGCCGCGTGACTTTGTCAGGCGCGGCGGTGCCGTCGCATTAACAGGCGAGGGAAGGAAGTCCGTCTTACGTGCGTATGAACGCCGCCTCGACACCGCAATCAGGCATCCGGTTTTCGGCTACCGGATCACCTATCGCCGTGTACTCGACGTCCAGGCGCGACTCTTGGCGGCCGTGCTCGTCGGCGAACTTCCCGAGTATATGCCGATGGTGACGAGATGACGCGGCGGCGATACTTGATGGCGTACGACATCGCCGATCCCAAGCGGCTGCGACGCGTGTGCAGTCTGATGGAGGATCACGGTGAACGGCTGCAGTACTCGGTCTTCCTATGCGATCTCAGCACCGCCGAGTTGGCCGAACTCGAGGCCGCAGTCACTGCGGTCATGCACCTGTTGCAAGACAGCGTTGTTCGTATTGACCTCGGCCCCACATTCTCACCCGCCGCAATCCGCATGATCGGTCGTGGGCACAGCTTGCCCAAGGGTGGACCACAGATCGTGTGAAGCCCGCGAGAGGCTAAGTCATAGGTCAGTTCCGGGGCAGCGCTCGTGCCGAGATAGCAGACGTCGCAGCGGACGCTGAGCCCCTCACCAATGGTCCTGGAGGGCAGTCGAATCGTCACCCCTCGCGAAGACGTGTATCCTCGCAGGCCATGGGCTTCAATTTTGTCGAGCCCTGATTCCGGTCTTCATGGCCGGACACCATTGAGGCGACTTGGTCGGCTACCTTGCGCAATCCTGTGGCCGCTGATTCCGGTCTTCATGGCCGGACACCATTGAGGCGGGCTACGCGATCAGTGTGTATAGGCGTGTCATTGCCCTGATTCCGGTCTTCATGGCCGGACACCATTGAGGCTGGTTTATCCGCGCGGATATAGCCCTTACAATGGAACTGATTCCGGTCTTCATGGCCGGACACCATTGAGGCGTGAACCGGATCTCCTGATCCCCGGCGCCCAGATAACTGATTCCGGTCTTCATGGCCGGACACCATTGAGGCGGGTTCGGGCCGTACGCCTACAACGATATTTGGGCGACCTGATTCCGGTCTTCATGGCCGGACACCATTGAGGCCCCGAGCGCATCGACGACCTCGACGCGGTGCGGCGCCTGATTCCGGTCTTCATGGCCGGACACCATTGAGGCAAGCATGTTGCTGCGACGATTTCGCCGAATCCGCCGAGCTGATTCCGGTCTTCATGGCCGGACACCATTGAGGCTACGTCGACACCCACGACTACGAACTGTCCGCGAAAGCTGATTCCGGTCTTCATGGCCGGACACCATTGAGGCCAGGATTCTGCTGCCGCGTCGGCGACGTTCACTGACTGATTCCGGTCTTCATGGCCGGACACCATTGAGGCAATTTACAGGGCTTCGACGGCGCCACGAGTTACTACCTGATTCCGGTCTTCATGGCCGGACACCATTGAGGCTTCTTGACAACCAGCTCATCGGTGCCGAGCGGACTACCTGATTCCGGTCTTCATGGCCGGACACCATTGAGGCAAGCAAACTCGGTCTCTATGTTGTAGGGAGCCGAGCTGATTCCGGTCTTCATGGCCGGACACCATTGAGGCGCGTTTACGCTGGTCACGCTTGCGGTCACGCTCAAACTGATTCCGGTCTTCATGGCCGGACACCATTGAGGCCCGCATCGCACCAACTCACTGTCAGCCGCGGTCAGCTGATTCCGGTCTTCATGGCCGGACACCATGAGGCAAGACCGCCAACATCATCCAACCCGCCAGGTAGCGGCTGATTCCGGTCTTCATGGCCGGACACCATTGAGGCGGATCGGCATTGGCAATCTCGTGCGACAGATCCAAGCCTGATTCCGGGGACCTCTTCCCAATCAGGCAGCGCCGTCCTCGGTGAGGTAACGATATAAAGATGCCCGGCTGACCCCGAGGTATCTGGCGATGACCTTGCCGGTGTGGCCGTCGGCCATCATCCGCTTGGCGGTGGCGGACGCAGTGGTTGGGCGCCACATGCCGAACCGCGGCCCGACGAACGTGTCCCCGGGCAGGTCCTGCGACACGGAAAACAGGCTCTGATGACGAGCAGCTCTGGTCTCCGCTGAGAGCTGCCTTTGTTGAGTCAGTGAGGATGCGGAACCGGAGTACTCGAGGCCACCCTCAAATCAATCGTGAAGTAACTGATGTGCGGTTGCTCGCTCACCACAATCTCGCGCAACTTGGCGAACGCTTTGTCTAGCGCCTCCATCGGGTCCACGTCGCGGGGCACGACCGAGATGCCGACGTCGAACCAGTGGCCCCCGTAGCGGGTTAGCCCGTGCGCGAAGCCCGGCAAGTCGGTGTGCTCTTTGGGATCCCACGAGACCACTTCTAACGCATGCTCACTCAAGACACTGTTTCCCTTCGATCGCATTCGGTCGGTGGAACTACTCGCTAGGCGGTTACTTCGTTGCCAAGCCGCCGCCACTATAAGTACTCCGCGAAATCGCCGCGTCGCGGCATCGGTGAGATGGCGCGTCACCGCGGCGCAATCGAGCGCATGCGAAGGTTCTGGGCAAGAACTCAAGTCCGATCGGGGAGCCTTCCGCGATCGGTCAGCATCTGATACTGGCCCGCTCGCGACTCATCGAGGAGCTGCGCGCCCAGCACGACTGAGTCGCCCGGTGCGCACACGCACCGGCCGGAACGACCCATCTGTTGGCTCACGCACGACCCGCCTGCATGCGGGCGTCCGCCCCCGGCGGCTTGATGAACACGCTGACGTTGGAAATCAAGCCGTCGTCGCCCTGCTCGAAGAGAATGCATTCGGAGGTTTTGACGGGGACGCCGTCGATCTCGAAGGTCTCGCTCAGCTCGACGTATGACACCCGGTCGGATGCATGCGAGACCCGCCGCACGTCCACCTCATGACCCTTAAGGTGGATGAGAACATCGCGTAAGAAGGCGAGGTAGGCCTCCTTGCCCTCGACGACGTCGTAGAACGGGCCCTCCCGGGTCAAGCCCTGGTCCGCAATGGTGGCGGCCAGGCCATCCCAATCGTGCGGGGCCAGGCACGTCAGGTAGCGCTCGACGACGCCGGTGCCAACTTCAATCGCGTCGCCCATGTCGTCTCCTCTATCACCCTTTCTCCAGGATATGCAGGGTGTTGCGGCCCAGCCGGTCGAGCTTCCATACCACGACGGTGTCGCCTTTCCGGACGTATAGCCAGGAACAAATACATCGCTAGGTCGTTGTACTGGCAGGTCGAAGTTTTAAGTGTTCGTGTTCCATGCACGCTCGCGCAGAACCTTGGTGCGGGCGTCTCTTTTCTCCTTGCAGGGCAAGCCGAGAAGTAGTCGTCTCGATCAACCGGCCCCCGGACCGCATAGTGCGGCCCGGAATCCTGACAAGGAGAAACAAATGACACAGGGAACTGTGAAGTGGTTCAACGCCGAGAAGGGCTTCGGCTTCATCGCACGCACGGACGGCCCAGACGTCTTCGTGCACTACTCCGAGATCGACGGCCACGGCTTCCGTAGCCTTGAGGAGAACCAGCAGGTGGAGTTCGAGGTCACTCAGGGCGCCAAGGGCCCGCAAGCCAGCCGCGTTCGGGCACTCTGACCGTCGGCACGCCATGAAAAGCCGTACCCGCGAAGCGGGTACGGCTCTCTGCTTATTCGCATTTTCAAGCCGTTTCTGGGGGTTGGCTGCGGTTGGCACCGGCGGCGGTGGATAGAACTCCGCGGCGGCACTGGGGTTCTTCTTTGCACTGCGCCCGCGGCCATCACTCAGCGATCGAGACGACGCCGCCGGGGCTATCCCACAGGAGACCATTCGCGGCAGCCCCTAAAGCACGTCTATTCAGTCCTCGTCGCCTTCCGCCAAATACCGGTACAGAGTCGTGCGCCCGATTCCCAATGTCTCGCAGATGGTCGCGGCGGTCTCGCCGTTTTCTTTCATCCGCCAGGCAAGCGCAGCCTGGTCGCCGCTGAGCTTGGCGGGCCGACCGAACTTGCGCCCCGACTTGCGGGCATGCTCCAGCTTGAGAGCGGTTCTCTCCCGTACCAACTCACGCTCATACTCGGCGATGGACATCAAGATTCCGGCCACCATCCGCCCTGTGCTGGTCGAGGTGTCCACACCATCGTGCAGCGAGCGCACGGTGACGCCTCGCTGCGTCAGCTCGTGCAGCGTGTTGATGATGCTTCTCATGTTGCGGCCCAGGCGATCCAGTCGCCACACGATCAAGGTGTCGCCCTCCCGCAGAAACCGCATGCAGTCGGCGAAGCCGGGTCGGTCATCCCGCGTCCCGGACATGACGTCGTGGAAGACCTTGCCTGCACCGGCAGCCGTCAGTGCTTCGGTCTGCTGCTCCAGGGTTTGGCCGATGGTGGACACGCGCGCGTAGCCGATCACAGTCGAGGCGGTGGTTGATGCGGTCTTGCTGGTCACACCGTCAGTGTACTGAAAGTCCCGAGGATTGCATTTCGGAACAGACGATTATCGGTACATACTTTCGGGACAGCGGGTCATGGGGAAACGGAACCGCCGAAGGGCGACCGGGCCCTGTACCGCAATCGACCGGTTTCGGCACAGGTCCACAAGCTGGTCAGGACGGGTCGAGGAGGTGGGCGAAAACGCCGAGTACATGTGACGCGGTCTTGCCGTCGGGCACCTCGGCGAACGTCTCGGCCACCTTGCGCAGCTCCTTCGCTACTTCACGTCGAGTGGGCGGGTCCAGGGCGGCCAACTCCTCGAGCAGCATGGCTCCGGTCTTCGCGGTGTCGGCCATAGCTCCTCGTTGCTGTCGGGACAACTCCCCATGCCAGCATGACCGATGTACCACCCGACACAGGTGCGGCCATGCCGGGCATATCGTGTGGAAAAGTGACCGCGAGGAGGTCGCTGTGACGATCCAACCAAAGCCGGTCAGACCTGGTCCCGGGCAGGAGTCGGTGTGGGACTATCCTCGCCCGCCACGGCTTGAGAGGTTCGTTGGCTCGATCACCGTGGAGCTGGGCGGCAAGACCATCGCCTCCACCAGCCGCGCATGGCGCGTGCTGGAGACCAGCCACCCCCCGACGTATTACCTGCCCCGCGATGCCTTTTTCGCCGAGGGGGTGCTGCGCGAGACCTCGGGGTCGTCGTGGTGTGAGTGGAAGGGTCAGGCGAGCTACTACGACCTGGTGACCGAGAATCGGGTTGCGCCGAAAGCGGCATGGAGCTACCTCAGCCCCAGCCCGGGTTTCGAGCCGATCGCTGGCGCGGTCGCAGTAATGGCCGCGCTCGTTGACCGCTGCACCGTCAACGGCGAGGAGGTCGTTCCACAGCCCGGCGGCTTCTACGGCGGCTGGATCACCAGCTGGGTCGTCGGCCCGTTCAAGGGCATTCCGGGATCGATGGGGTGGTAGCCGGTGCGGATTGACGGGTCAGCAGCCTATCGACTGCCGGTCCGGCTAGGCACGACAACCGTGGCCGTCGCGACCCTGCTGGCGCGAGATCTATTCCCGCGACAGTCTTTTGAGACATCGCGAGTGAGAGGGACTTTCGAGAACCCGTGAACTGACAAGATGGGATGTCTTACCACGTGCCGGTCGGTGTCTCGTATGTGCTATTTCGAGACCGCGTTCAGTTCTGTTCGGGCCTGGTCGATTTGGTCGTAGGCGTAGGTCACCATGGCGGCGGTGCTCATCGCCTCGCCCTTGTGGGCGAGCGATTCGTAGCTCTGGTCGTCGAGGACATCGCGGAGGTGGGCGACCGTGGTGCTGAACTCAGGAACCGTTGCGGTCAACGGACTGAACGCGAAACCGGCGATGGTGGCCGCCGGTTCGAAGCGTTCGAGCCGGTCGAACACGACGGCGAGGAGTGAGAGGGCGCCGCGCACCCCGGTGGTGTTGCCCGCGTCGTGGTAGGTGCGGACCGCCAGCGTGATGTAGTCGAGCGCAGCAAGCGGGTCGCCGTGCTCCGCCTCGAGGCTGGACAGTAAGGCCGCCAGCAGTATCTCGGCGTAGCGGTTGCCGCTGTCTCGGGCGATCAACAGGCCCCGACGCAGGGCCTCCAGCGCGCGGACGGGATCAGCAAAACGGTAGGCGGTGCCGTAGCTGTAAAGCGCGAGCGAGAGCGCACAGGGGTTGCGGGTGGCCTCGGCGGCGTCGATCAGGCCGTTCGCGGCGGCCTGCGCCTCGTCACCGCAACCGGCGAACGTCAGTGCCCCGACCAGGGCTACCCTGGTGAATGTATGGGTGTCGCGACCGCGTGCGAGCTGGGCGCGGCACCACTCGACATAACGTTCGGGCTGGCCGATGACCGCGTACGCAGCGCCGAGCACGCCCTCGTCGCCGAACGGCACCTCGTAGCGGCCACTGGCGATCACCACCTGGGCGGCGTCGGCATAGCCGACAGCCTCCTCGATCCGTCCCACGGCCCAGCACATCGACGCCATCACATAGAGGAATGCGAGCCGGGGATGGTCGACGGCGCGGGCGGGCTCGATCAGCTCTTCAGCCCAGGCTATCGGCTCGCGATTTTCGACCAGTACGCCAAGGAACGCCGCATACGTGGCGATGATGGCGGCGGTGTCCAGATCGCCCTGGTCGGCCGCCCACCGAAACGCGGTGCGCAGATTGGCCAGCTCGACGGCGAACCACTCGTACGAATCCCGTTGTCGGGGGCTGTCCCACAAGGACATGATGTCGGTTTCGCGCCCGGCGAAGTGACGGGCGTGGGCGTTTCGCACGTCATTCGCCGCCCCGCTCGCGACGAGTTGCTCCTCAGCGAACTGGCGGACCGTCTCCAGCATCGAAAACCGGGTCCGCCCCGAAGACCGGTCGGCGACAAGCAACGACTTGCGCACCAGCGCATCGAGCACATCCAGTGTGGCCAAGTCGTCGCCGCAGCCACCGACTGCGCACGCAGCGGCGAGGTCGAACCCTCCGGCGAACACCGAAGACCTTGCCAGCAGCATCTTTTCGGTGTCGTCGAGCAGGTCGTAGGACCACGCCACCGCATGATGCAGTGTTTGGTGGCGCTCTAGCCCCCGCCGCGACCCGACCAGCAGCCGGAACCGGTCATCGACGCGATCCCGTAACTCGGTGACCGTCATGGACTGCATGCGAGAGGCGGCCAGCGGCTCTCAAAACTCTGTATCGGAATCACCCTGAATGCCGAGGGCTCCTTGCGGAGTGTCTAACCGCCTATCCTTAGAGAACCCTGGAAACGTTGGGGCCTGGGATCGGCGGAGGGTCGGGTGACGGCCATAGCAGCGTGCCGGACGTGTGGCACTGAGCCTCTAGAGAACGCCCGGTTTTGTCACGGCTGTGGCTCACCAGTTCAAGACGGCGACGCCCGCGC
>Ga0335069_10010787_pt1 | contig 12927 bp, 18 predicted proteins | sample Lox_Sample_11_FD_206714 | JGI IMG/M metagenome (GOLD analysis project Ga0335069, IMG submission 206714) | Soil microbial communities from Loxahatchee National Wildlife Refuge, Florida, United States - Lox_Sample_1.1 | ecosystem: Environmental > Terrestrial > Soil > Wetlands | place: USA... | reverse complement strand
ATCACCCAGCGCACGTCGCCCAGGGCGGTGTGCCGGTCGAAGCGCTCCGGGTCGACACCCACCGCCCGCGACAGGTCGTCCGAACTCCACGGCGGCATGAGCCGCTTCCCGGCCGTTCCCGCGAGCCAGCCGACGATAATGTTTTCGATGTCGCCAAGGTGGTAGTGCCAGCCCGCGGGGACGCCGCAGCGGCTCAGCAGCATCTCCAGGCGTTCGGTGTCGAAGTTCGGCACCGCCCCGATGACATGGGCGCCCGCGGTTGCTTGGTTGATCATCGCCGCGCCGCGGCCTCGTCCTCGCGCAGCGCGGCCCCAGCGTCGTAGCGGCGGCGGTAGTCGTCGACGAACGGCGGCGGCAGTTCCGGCAGCCATGGCCGACCCGGCCACGCCTCGCCCGGTGGGGTGTGGCCGATAAAGCAGTGGAACTGCGTTTCGCTATCACCGCTGCGGCGGATAGCCGCGAACTCCCAGATCGGGGCGTCCTTGGCCAGGCCAAGAGTTTCTGTGTCCACAAAGACTAGGTCGCTCATGTTGCCTCGTGTCCGATGATGGTGAGCCGCGATATGGCGAACGTGGCGTCGACCGGGTCGGTGTCGACGGGCGGTCCCAGCAGCGGCACCTCGGTGGTCGGGGTGGCGGGTACGGCGGCGTTGGAGTCCAGTAGGCCCGGCAGACCGGTTGGTGTCGTGGGTGTGGCGTCGGGCTGCGCCGGGGGTCGCGACGTCTGCCGGATCAACATAGTGATCCTTGATGTCATCACGGAGGGCACCGCCTTGGTGACCGCCCCGTGCACGTCCCCGGTCTGCTGCACGATCAGGGTGTTCTTGTCGTCATGGAAGTCGTACTGCACGAGCGTCACAACCCTGTGCTGGCCCCACTGCTGCGTTCCGCTGGCGTCGGCGCCGACCCAGCCGGGTGTGAGCGCGACAGCGGTGACCACGAACGTCTTGGGTAGGTCGATGGTGACGAACTGCCCGTCGACGCCGCCGCGGACGCACACGAATGCGTTGCGGGGGTCTTGGCCGTCTATGTTCTGCGCCGGGGTCGACCCGGCGGGGCACGACGTGGACGCGTCGGCGGTGTAGGGCAGCGGCCTGTCGGCGTTGGGGGCGGCCGGGGTGGGCGCGGCGGCCGGTTTGACAGCCGCGGCGGGCTCGGCGTCACTGAGCGCGGACGGCTGGCGATGCGAGCATCCGCCCGCGTAGAACAGGGCCGACAGGGCGGCGACGAGGGCGGATGCGGCGGCAAGCAGGCCCGCATACTTTGTTTTCGCTGACCGCCGTCTGGTGGGTTCGACGTCTTGCTCTTCATCGGGTTCAACGTCTGGTTCGGCGGCGGCTGGGGTGTCATCAAGCTCTATTGGCTCGCCTGGGTGGTCGGTGTCGGACTGCTGCTCAGCCAGCCACGCGGCGTCGTTCACCAGCCACCCCGGAAGATGACCCGACTACCGTCACGCAAGCGGTGCGCGCGGCGGTAGTCGTGGATGAACCCGAACGTCACGTTGGTCAGCGACCCGCCGCGGGCCTCGTGGCGGGCGTGGATCTGCTTGTGGTGGTATCGACACAACGGCACCAGGTCCTCGTCGAGCTCGTAGCCCAGCCGCTCGTAGGTGTGGTGGTGCAGGTCGATGATGACGCCGTTGCTTGTGTCGCATGCGCGGCAACGCTTTGGGTGGCGGCTGTAGTAGTCCACCTTCCGCGCCCGCCACTGCGGCGAATTTATGTACTGCTCGTAGTCGACCTTGCGGGGCGGCTTGGGCTTGCGTCGGGTGGTCCACAACGCCCACACGATGACGGGGCTGGCCAGGATCAGCACCGTCGCGAAGGTTTGGGCGCTCATACCCACTATCGTGACAAGAATCGCAAAAAAAGGCAAAGGATACACACGGCTATGACTGAGATTGAGGCCGACCTGTTCGATGAGCAGCGCCGCGCGTGGATCAGGGCCCACCCTGCGGGCAACATCCAGCGCCGCCGCGAACAGGTTCTGGGTCAGCGGATTGCGCGCAGGCAGCGTGTCCTGTCGGGGGTTGGGGCCGACCCTGCCGACGACAGCGTGTTGCCGCCGTTGTGGTCGCGCAAACCCGCGGTCGGCGAGGCTGTCGCGGTGGGGGTGGCGGGGGTGTTGGCGCCGCTGGGCTGGGCGGCGGGTTGGCTGCTGTATCGGCGTGTCGCTGCGATGGTGGCGGACGGGGAGATCCCGGCGGTGCCGGTGGCGGCCAGTCTATGGGCGGCTGTGGTCACGGGTGTTCTGTCATTGGCGCTGTACTCGCCGGGCGGATCGATCGCGTCGACGCTGGGCGGGGCGTGGGTGGTGGCGCAGGTGCCGGCCGCTTTCGCGGCGGCGGCGGTGATCGCGGTCGCGGATGGTTGGCTGGCCGTGTCGGCGGGGTGGTGGCCGCCCGATAGTGCGGCACAGCCGCGCGACCTAGCGCAGGAGCTGGGATTCGGGCCGCCTGCACAGGACGGGTCTGGGTCGTTGGCACCGGTGGTGTGGGGCGCGGCGGTGTGCCTGCTCGGGGTGGCGTGGACGGTGGCAGGTGTCGTCGCCAGCCTTGCATCGCTTTGATGTCAAGCCCTGCACCGCCCCTGTAGGCGGTGTGTCTCGATTGTCCACAGGTGGCCGTCGTCAGCGTGGACGGCGGTGTAGAGGTAGGGCCACCGGTGCCACACAACCGTGCCGAGGATCTCGCGGCCGGACTCGGTGAATGACACCCGCTCGCCGAGCATCCTGCCCCCTTGCTGTCACTCGTCGGTATCGTCGAGGTTGTCGCTGCCTGCGCATGCGTCGACCTCGGGGTGGGCTGTCAGCGGTGCGCTCATGGTCTCGGGTCCTTCCATCGTTTGCCTAGCTTGGCCAGGACACGCCGATGCCCCACCAGGCGGGTTTCGTCGGCGATCTGCTTCATCTGCCGGTCGATCTCGTCACCCAGCACCGACCAGTCCGGGATGCGGACTATCTCGCCGACGTCTCCGGCCCGCAGCAGCCGCGCGTGTTCGCGGTCCTCGGGCAGCAGCTCGGACCATCGGATGGCCGGGCCCAGCTCCCCGCCCGCCTGGGCGGTTTTGCCGCCCTCCCCGACCGTTTGGGTGCGCCGTGTGATGAAACCCGCCCACTCCTGCCCGGCCTCCAGGATTTCGCGTTCCAGCGCCCCGTACATGACGAGCTTCGCCGGGAAGATGGCGCGCAGCTCGTCGCAGTAGGAGGCCCCGTAGACGGTGGCCAGGGATTTGGTGTCCTGCACGGCGGCCATCATGTTGATGCCCAGGCCGCGGGCCTCCCCGACTATGCGCCGCAGCGACGGGATGGGGGCGGTGTTGGGTAGTTCGTCGATGATCAGCAGCATCCGGTGGACCTGTTGGCGGGCGGCGGTTTTGTCGCGCCAGCGGCGCACCAGCGAGTCGATCAAGGTGACCGCGGCCCCGGCGGTGGTGCCCTCGGCGGGGGACAGGACGAACAGGGTGGCGCTCGGGTCGTCGAGGAAACCGGGCGTGAAGGGCGGCGCTTGCAGGGTGGGGTCGAAGCGGGCGGCCAGCGCCATCCGCAGCCACGGTGTGACGGCCTTGCGCATCGTGATCGCCACCGAGTCGCGCTGCCCGGGCCCCATTCGGCTGATCGCCTCCAGGCCTATCGCCAGCTCGTCGTAGCGGGCGCAATGCCGGGCGGCCTCCTGCCAGCCCGACTCCTTGGCGGGGGTGTTCGGGTTCTTGGTGCGCGGTGCCCGGATGCCCATGCTGTTCACGGCCCGCAGCACCCACGGCATGCCGCCGCCGTGCCCGAGCGGGGACGCGGCGTACAGGAACGCGGCCAGCGGCCCGGAGGCGTTGGCCTCCCACGTGGCGGAGTCGCCGCGGGATTCACCACCGGACAAGCCCGCGGTGGACATGGCCATGACAGCGTCGGCTACCGTTAACGCGTCCATGGGGGTTTCGATGGTGGCGGTCGGGTCGTAGCCGTACACCCGAACATCCTCGGGGTAGACGGGCGCGCGGACGGGCCGCAGGTCCACGATGGCTTTGGGGCCGGGCCGGCGCTCGGCTATCAGCTCGACCTCGTTGTCCTTGGAGGACACGAATGTGACCGGCCCCTCGGCCCAGAGGACTGCGGCTGGGACGAGGACGCGCCGGGACTTGCCTATGTTGGTGGGCCCGGTGACCAGCAGGTGCGGGCCGGTGCGGGCCTGCACCTGGTGTGTGTGGCCGGGGCGGCGTCCGAACCCGGCGTACGGAGTGGTCGTCAGTCCTCCACGAGGGCTTCGACGTGCTCGTTGTCGTACGGCTGCCCGCAGGTGCACATCAGCGGGCAATATATGCGGCACGCGTCGCAGGATCGGCTGGGGCGGCCGCAGATGCAGCGGGCGGTGGTGGTGACGGGGCGGTGGCCTTTGACGATTGTCCAGCTCATCATCGAGCCTTTCTCGGTAGCGGTGGACCCCGCCTGAGCGGGGAGGCTACCCGATAATTATACGCATTTCGTCACCACTTGGGCGGGTTTTCGCGTGTTGTGGCGCCTATTCAACTCTGCGGCGGTGAAAGCTCAGCCGGGCCCGCGCCCTCGGTTGACGCTCCACCGCTTCGACGGTCAGCACGGCGTGCATGGCGTTCAGGCCGACACAGCCCTCGTAGACGAAGCGGTAGGTGATGGCCCAGCCTGACACCGTGGTCACGTAGAGGGTGCGCCCCGAGAACCAGTCGCGGCCGGACGGGGTGGCGTGGGGATCGGGGAGGCTGTTGATCTTCTCCAGGACCGGCTTAGGGAAGCGGTGGAGGCGTTGTTTAACCCTCTCGCTGAGGTAGACATCGGTTTCCAACAAAACGCTGCCGATCAGATCAGCGCGCCGGCATGGACCGAGGTGAGGATACCGGCCGCTATGTTGCCGATACCGCCAACCGCAACAGGCCGAAGCAGGCTTTCGGCCCTGGAGAGCATGCGATCGAGGGCGTATTGGACACCTGCGGTGAATACGTCGGGGTCGCGCTCGAAGCAGCGGACGGAATCACCCAGCGTCGAGTGCTCCGGCCGCCGGATGGCGTCGTAGTCGGGCGTGTTACTCATGGCTCCCCTGCGGGTTGCGCGTGCGAAACGTATTCGGCTTCGTTGCGGGGCCGCATCAACGTCACGTCGAACCGGCGCCCGCCAACGGAGACGGTCAGGCCTCCGCCGGATTGGCGGATCGTGACGTCGCAGCCCGGGGGTGGGGTGTCGGTCAGGTACACGACGCTGTGGCCGCGCTCCCCGACGGTGGCCAGCAGTGCCTTGACCGCGGCGGGCCCGTCCGCGACGTGCAGCACGGCCCGGCTCGGGGTGTCGGTGGGCGTGGTCGACAGTGTCATCCGCTCGTCGCAGATCGGCTCCCATACGGCGGGCCGGTCGGTGTGGATGACGGCGCTCGCCCCGGCTGCGCAGGCCCGCAACAGCAGGGCTACGGCCACGTCGAAGTCGGCGGCGATGCAGACCGCGCTGTGGTGCAGTGGGTCCACGAGGGGCATGAGCAGCGGCGTGCCGCGCGGGCTCATGCCCAGCAGCACCCCGGACGGGCCCACGGGTATTGCTAGCGGCTGGCTAGACAGTTCGCGGGGCGAGAGGCGCATGGAGTCGTCGCCCAGCGGCAGCGGCGCCCGCAGCGCCTCGACCTGTTGGCCGGGTATCGGGTGCAGCGTGGCCATCGGCGGGTGGGTGAGCGGCGCTTCGGTGTGGAAACGCACCAGGGCGCCGACGACCACCGTCGTCTCGGCGCCATACCACATTCTCACCGTGACCACGGTGGCCTTGGTGCGCACGGTCCACAGGTCGCTGAGCAGTCGGCTGGTCAGGTCGCGGCCCGCGATGCGGTAGGAGGTCACGTAGTCGCCGCCCGCCCGCAGGTGGGTGAAGTGCGGCGAGAAGTCCCCCATGTCGTGGCCCGCCAGTTCGGCGGCGGCTGCGGCGAACTGCCCGGGGCCGGCGGTGACGGCGCGGCATCCTTCGCGCACGACCGCCTGCCGGATGCGTTCGGTGGCGGCTGCGGCAGCCTGGGCGGGGGAGGCGCGGTAGGACAGGGCGGCGATGCAGGCCTGCGGGCACAGCCGCAGCACCAGCCATGTCCGGCGGGCCCCGACCGCGGACCTGTCGCCGATGATTTCGTCGTAGCGGGGGGTGTAGCGCCCGTCGGGGCCTGTGCGGCTGCCGCACGACACGACGTCGATGCTGTGCAGCTGCAGCCCGCCGAACTGGCGCAGCAGCGCGGCCGCCGCCTCCAGGGGCACGGTGTCGTCGGTTTGAACACCTTCGGGCACCAGCTCGGTTGTGGGCCACGGCCGCCCGTACAGGGCAATCATGGTGGTGATGTAGCGGCCGGTGAAACCCATGCCCACCGTGCCGATGCCGCCGAGCTCCACCGCCGCCGGGACGGGGGGCTGGCCTGTCGCTGTCGGGCGGATGAGGCGCAGCCAGCCGATGAGGGTGTGGCCGCGGTAACGCAAGCCAGCGATAAGGGTGACCGTGGACAGCGCCGCGAGTATCAGCCACCATGGGGTTCGGGCCAGCGCCACCAGCAGGGTCGCGGCGACGACCTCGGCGATGACGACGTGCTCGGCGGGAAATTTCAGCTGCCAGCGCGACAGGTCAGCGCCGATGTCGTTCACGCGGGTTTCTCACTTCCAGCTTTTCAGGGCCAGCGGGTTGGTGGGGCAGCCTTTCATGAGCCACCACTCGGTAGGGGCGTAGGAGGGGTCATAGGCGACGTGGCGGCGCAGGACGAGTCCGCAGCAGCGGCAGCAGTGGATGTCGTAGAAGTTGCAGCCGACACGCCAATGCACCGCCCCGCCCCAGGCATGTAGGCCGCGGCTGTACGTGTGACGGCCCTCGCCGGGGTAGGACACTTCCTCGTCGTAGCAGGCTCCTCCTGAAATGCGGCACAGCCACCGCTGAAACCTGCCCGCCGCGGGCCGCTCCTGAGCCCGCTCCCGCGCAAAGGCGGTCGCTGTCGCGATCTCTTCGTGGCCCTGATATATGGTCATCGCTTCTCCTTCGCGATCGCGATCACCCCGACCAGCGCGGCCAGTAGTCCTAGGGCCGTCATGGAGCCGCCGAGCGTGATGAGCAGCGGCCGGCGGTCCGGCTGCGGGCGCGGCGGCGGGGGTGTTAACGGCCGGGTCAGGTTCTCCCGCACCGGGGCCGCGTCCAACGGAACGTCGTAGTTGAGGGCGGCGGGCCCGTCGACGGTGCCGTAGCCGATCTTGTTGTCCACCACGGGGGCCGGGGAGTGGGCGGTGGCCTCGATGCGTTGAACCACGCCCCGGGCGGGCAGGGTCGGGTATTTGGCGCGTATCAGCGCCGCGACACCCGACACGTATGCCGCCGAGAAGCTGGTGCCGTTGACGGCCTTGAGCTGGTTGGCCTGGGTGTCGAGGGCGGCGTTGACGACGCCGCCGTGCACGTCGAAGCCCTCCACCGCCACACCGGGCGCCCCGACGCCGACCCACGGGCCGAACAGGGTGATCTCGCGTCCGTTGACGTCCACCGCGGGGGCACCCTTCGCGTCCGTGGCCCCCACCGACAGGACGTAGTCGGAGAACCACGACGGGGCGGAGATGGTGACCACGCCGCCCCAGTTGCGGGGGTCCGTTGGGTTGCCTGCATCCACGTCCGGGTTTTGTGCGCAGTCCGCGTTGCCCACGGTTCGGTCCCCGAGGTTGCCTGCCGCGGCGACGAGCACCACGTCCTTGTCGACGAATGCGTAGCGCACAGCCGCGCCCAGCGTGGTCTGGTCGACCGGTTTGAGCGCGGGGATGCACGCCACAACCGACATGTTGATCACCCGGGCACCGGCGTTGGCCATGTGCACGATCGCCCTGGCCAGGGACGCGACGGTGCCCGCGCGGCGGTCGGCCTCGAAGTCGCCGGGGTTGGGGCGCTCGGGCGCGAACGCGTCGCTGGACTGGCGCACCGACACCAGGTCCGCGTCGGGTGCCACGCCGGAGAACCCGTCGCCGTCGGACGGCTGCCCGCCGATGATCGACGCGACGATCGTGCCGTGGTCGTCGCAGTCGGACAGGCCGTTGGCGGCGGGGTCGACGTAGTCCCCGGCGCCCCGCAGGTGCGGCAGCCGCGGGGATGGGTTCACGCCGGTGTCGATGATGCCGACTGTCACACCGGCGCCGCGCCCGGCGCTCCGCCACATGGCGGGCAGGTCCATGAACGCCTGTGACGGGGTTGGTGCGCCCAGGTCGGAGCCGGGCAGGACGCCGGTCACCGTGCAGGTGTGCTCCATGCGCAGCGGCTCGTCGGGACCCGGGGGGGTATCGGGCGGTACGGCGGCCGGGTCGACCGCCGGTGGTGTGATCGCCGACGCGGTAGCCGCCGGTGCTGCCGCTACGAGCGCGACAACAGTCGCAACAGCTGCCCAGCGGTTCATTAGTCCAAGTCCTCCTGCTCGGCGAGGCCGCGCACGGCCGGCAGCACGAGATGGGTCCGGTGTTTCACGGTGCCGCCTCCGAAAGCGAACGCGGCCACCTCGTGGATGTCCATGCCGATCCAGGTCAGCTCGTCGTCGATGCGCAGCCAAATGTCGAGGGAGTCGCCGTTTCGATGTAACACGACTTCGCCGATATGGGTGTCACCATCATCGATGCTGGGCTGCCATGGTGTCAGCGCGCTGATCGTCGCGTGCAGCTCCTGTGCCGCCTGCTGTGCATGCTGGTTGCGGTGCCGGGCCAGCCAGTCCATCAGTGGTTCCTCGCGAGGTAGTAGATGTTGAGCAGCCAGAAACATACCGGGATGACCGCCACGATCAGGGCGTACTCGCACCACTCGACCAGTTTGCGTAACAACGCCGAGAACACTTTGGCCGGGACGGCCACGGCGAGCGCCCAACCCGCGGCGGCCAGCGACAGCACCAGAGCGGCGGCGGCCAGGCACGCGGCGGGGGTGTGGAACCACACGGCGTGTTTTACCGCCGCCAGTGTGACCATGCCCAGCGCGGTCGCGACGACGATGCAGGCCTGCGCGCGGTCGGCGAACGCCCGCCCGCCCAGCACCAGCGCACCCGCCAGGACCGCCACGTACACGTCGGACAGCCACCAGCGGCCCTGCCCGGGCATTGTGACCGCGCCCCACGCCCCCGCCAGGAAGAACATCGCGCACGCCGCCACTAGGGCGGTCAGGTAGGTGTTGGCGGCGCGGGCCTTGGCGCCCAGTTCGGCCATCGACGGGGTGCCGTCGTGCTCGGCGGCGGCCAGCGCCTCGGCGGCGATGTCGTCGGCGTCGGACCAGACGAACTTGCCCGTGACGGTCGGGAACGGCGGCACCGGGATGCGCGCCATCCGCCCGGCCAGCCGTTCGGCGCGTTTGAGGACCAGCAGCGTGACCGCCAGCGCCGCCACCCATACGTGTGTCGTCGACACGCCGAGGGCGTGCGCCGCCGCGGTGGTTGCCGCTCCGCAGGCCGTTATCGCCGCCCACGACAGCGGGCCGCGGGGGGCTGGGGTGAGTTTGAGCAGCCCACCGCACAGCGCGGCGGCCGTGACCGCGGCGAACGCGACGCTGTAGGCGCCGGGAGGGCCGGGCGGGGCCATGAACGCGGCGACCGGTGCAGCCCCGGCTGCGCACAGCCAGCAGGCGTCGGCGGCCACCGGGTTGCGTTGCCGCCACCAGGTGAGCGACCCGGCCACCAGCAGCACGGCCGCCAAACCGGCCGTGCCGGCCGCAGGCCACACGTCCCAGCCGGAGTTCAGGCCGATGCGCCACCCGTAGACGGCAAGGCCCACCGCCATCATGACGGCGGCGGCCATGGCGGCCGCAGCGAACCGCAGCGCCGTGTCGTCGGTGACCCGTGGGCGGGCGGCGAGCAGCTTGGCGATGGCCGAGGAGGCGTTCTCCACCACCGGGGTCAGCGCGACCGGGGCGTCACCCACCTGCAGGACCAAAAGGTCGCCGTCGCGGACGTCCTGTTGCGTGAGGGTCTGCTCGCGGTCCAGCGGGGCGGGGTCGTTAACGCGGGACAGGTGGACGGCGCCGGGACGCACCTGGCCGTCCTCGCCGGGCTCGCGGACCTGCCCGTTGGCCAAAACGCGCAGCATCGACTCGATAACCTGTGCAACGGGGCGGGCGGCTGGCAGCGCCATGTCGTGCTGCGCGCCGTCGTAGATGACGGCCACACGGACCTGGTCGGCCAGCCGGACCTGCACAGCCGGTCGGGTGCCTTCAAGCATGGTCACAGGCTGCCGGTCCAGTCGTGGCAGTTGCCGCAAAAGCCTTCGGCGATGTCGGTCGGGTGGTAGGAAACCATGCCGCAGACAGGGCAGACGAAGCAGTCCTCGGTCATCGCTGGGCGTCCTTGTCGGAGGCCCCCGGGAACCCGTCGGCGACCGACGCTGCGACCTCCACGAACGCCCGCCACGTCGCCGGCCGCAGACGGTCGCGGCGGATCGCGCACGCCTCGTGCAGGTGCGGGTCGTAGGGGACGGCGTGCACCGCCCGCACCGCCCGCGCGAAGTCCTCGTGCAGGGCCCGCACAGCCCTGCCCGCCGTCACGTTGGTGGGGTTGGAGATCACCACCACCGCCGAACGCACCAGGTGCGGGTAGCCGTGGTTGATCAGCCAGTTGCACGTCTCCTCGGCGCCCGCCGCCCCGTCCACGGCGGTTGTCGACACCACGACCACCGCGTCCACCAGCTCCAACATCACCTTCGTCACTTCGTCGTTGAGCATGTTGCCGCAGTCCATCAAGCCAACCGGGAACTGGCGGCTCAGCCTCGACCACGCCTCGGCCAGCTCGGGGCCGGTCAGGACACGGTCGTCGGAGTCCGACGCCAAGACCTCCAGGCCGGTGTCGGAGTCGCGGCCCAGGTGAAACCTGAAATCGGAGTAGTGGTCGAGGTTCTGGTCGGTGAGCAGGTGCCACCACGACCCGGTGGCCTGCTCGTCGACGCGGTCGGCGAGGTTACCGCAGGCCGGGTTGGCGTCGATCGCCACGATCTTGTCGGTGCGGTAGTGCGCCAGGGCCTGCCCGACGCCGATGGTGGTGGTCGTTTTGCTGGCGCCGCCCTTGCATTGCATGACCGCGATCAGGTAGGTGCCCCGCAGGTTCGTACGGCAGCGGCGCTCCAGGTCCGCCCAGGCCCGCTCGGTCGGGGACGGGCCCAGGTTGATGCGGGTGAGGCGGTGCAGGGGTTTGCGCCAGCCGGTCTGCGGCGGCGGCCGGAACGGTTTGACCAGCTCGGTTTGGCGGATGCGGGCGCGCATCGGCCCCACCGTGGCGACGGAGTGCCGCGGGCCCTCCGCCTTGGGGTCGTCGGCCATGCCGGTGTCGTCGGTCATTCGGGGTGCTCCTGTCAGGCGATGGGGATGTTGCGTTTTATGTCGGGGACCCCCAGCGGCGACTCGGCGATATCGTCGAGCGCGGCGGCGAACACGTCGACCGCCCTGACGGCCAGGTCCGCGAAGTTCGGTTCGGGCAGCCCGCAGAACGGGCAGGTGTCAAGCGCGGTGGCGAAGCGGTCCTCCAGGGCGTTTTGGGTTTTGGCTTCTAGGTCTAATCGGAACCGCTGCGCTCTACTGGCCATCGATGGCTCCCCTTTCCCGCTGCGAAACACCCTATAACACCATCATCAGTCCTGGCGCATTTCGTGAACAACTCGCGTCAGGTGTCGCGGCGGTGGCGCAGCCAGTCCACGCCGATCGACTCCACCACGGCCTCCACCGCCCGCCCGGCCGCCGATGTGGTGCCGGGCACGATACGGGCCCGCAGGGTGCGGTCGCCGCCGCGGGTCGGGCCGCACACCAGCCGCCCGAGACCGGTGTCGATCACCGACGCCGACATCAGGGCGATGCGCTCGCCGCGGCGGCCGTGCGCAACCACCACGAACCCGGCTGTCATCGTCGCCTCGTCGGCGGCCGCCGCGAGGAGGCGTTTCTGGGGGGCCGACAAACCCAGCCCGGACAGGGGCCGCGGCTCCCCGGTGACCCGTTTGGCGTTCGCGTCGGCCAGCGCGGTGAACGGCAGGCACATCGGGTCGAACACTGCCGGGACGCCCGGGCCGCACAGCGGCAGCACCCGCTCCACGATGTCACGTACACCGGTCACGCCGTCGATTTGTTCGAGGGTCACGTCGTCGCCGTGCCGGGCCGCCCCGACGTGCAGGCGGTCGCGGCGTGCAATGACCAGGGCCAGGTCGCCGCCGTCGCGGCGGATCGTGGCGCACAGCGCGACGTCGGGGGCGCCGAGGGCCTGCACCCACGACGCGACGGTCGGGTGCACCGACCGGTTGTCGACGAGCACACCGGCCCGGGTGAGAGTGTCAATCCATTCACCCGGCCCGGGTGGGCCCCCGGCGGCCACCCACGGGCGCAGGCCCAGCACACCCGGCAGGGTTTCGATGCCGCACAGGGCCTGCAGCAGCCACACGCCGGTGGTGGTGGTGTCCAGGACCCGCGGCGGGGGTGGCAGCGTCGGGGCGCTGCGGTACGCGAACGATGGCATGTCAGTTGCCTAGCTTCGAGGGGTTGTAGCCGAAGCAATCGCACACATCGCAACTAAGCGTGCCGGGGGGGATTCGCCGCCAAAGTGGAGTCGCAGACCGCTGTCCGGGCAGAGCCCTCGATGGTTATCTGTAACGGTTCCTGGGGTGTGTAAGACTGTGCACGACGTGCCACGGGCTCCCCCGAATCTCCCTGGGGAACAGTGTTATCTGTAACGGTGTGCACGTCGTCTGGCTTCCTCGAACTCGTCAAGCACTTGGCGGACGCGCGGGTCGCTGACTAGCTCGCGCACACGGGGTGTGATCGCGAGCTCTTCGGCATCGCGATCCAGGCCGACCAATTCGGCAATGTCCGCGAGGTGGTTTCCCAGGATGATCGCGACCGTCATCATGTGGTCAAGCCGGTCAGCCAACTCGGTCACGCCCAGCGCTGCCAGCATCGCTAGCCGTTCTTCTCTCGGCAGAACCGT
>Ga0335069_10010786_pt1 | contig 12928 bp, 12 predicted proteins | sample Lox_Sample_11_FD_206714 | JGI IMG/M metagenome (GOLD analysis project Ga0335069, IMG submission 206714) | Soil microbial communities from Loxahatchee National Wildlife Refuge, Florida, United States - Lox_Sample_1.1 | ecosystem: Environmental > Terrestrial > Soil > Wetlands | place: USA... | reverse complement strand
TTCTTCTTTTTCTGACAAGATTCATTAGACCCAAGTTCCCAACATCCGTGTTCATCCGTGTTTATCTGCGGTTCCACTTCGTCGTCGTGTCGTCGTCGTTTTCTTCGTGGTCCTTCGTGTCTTCGTGTTTTGGTTGCGGCTTTGCCGCGCCAAGTTCATCATGTCCGCAACAAAGTAGCTGCGACCCGCCGCAACAACCGTCGCCACGCAATAGCACCCTCCACTCTCCTCCATCCTCAAGCCCCTCCCCAGAAGTACTCCAAAACCATTCTAGGGGTGTCGGCCCGGAACTCTTTTCCCGCAAAAATCGCACGCAATCCCAATCGATTGAATGTGCTTTCAACCCGCAAGAATGACTTGTTTCCTGACAAACCCCCGTCCGGCCGGGCGGGGAAAATAGTCACGCCGCTTCCGTCCAACTCTTGACTGTAAGGTATAAGTTTGGGTACAATGCCCGAAAGGCCAATCAAGGGAGGGGAATCGCATGCTCGCCATCCACGCACCCAAATCACCCCCACAAACATCCACAAAAGCAAATCTCACCCTCCCCATAACCCCCATCCGCGCACATAGGGGGGTGGCGATCATTCTGAGGATCTTCGGTTGGCGCTATCAAAAACGCGGCTTTCCCGCCCCGACTTCTGAGGATCTTCGACAAACACCTCCAAATCCACCCTTCCCCCGAAGCCTTATTGAGGATCTTCAGCCCACACCCTCAAAAACCCACTTCCTCCCCATTTGCGAACAATCCCGCCACCCTACCCATCCCCTCCCCTTCCCCCTATCATCTCCCCCCATGGGCCTCATCATCGACCTCTTCTACGCCATCGCCTTCCTCCTCGCCGCCCCCTTCCTCCTGATCAAAAGCCTCCGCACCGGGAAGTACCGCTCCGGCTGGCCCGCCCGCTTCGGCCGGGGCGAGGACGTCTTCCCCAACCGCCCCCCCACCGCCCGCGTGCTCCTCCTCCACTGCGTCAGCGTCGGCGAACTCCTCTCCGTCCAAACCCTCATCCAGAAACTCCTCGCCGCCGATCCACGCTTGCTGATCGCCATCTCCACCACCACCGACACCGGCACCGCCCGCGCCGAAACGCTCTACCCCGCCGACCCGAACGATCCCAGGCACAACCCCCGCATCGCCGCCGTCCGCTTCCCCCTCGATTTCACCTTCGCCCTCGAATCCTTCTTCGACCGCGTCCGCCCCGACGCCATCGCCCTCGTCGAACTCGAAACCTGGCCCATGTTCCTCACCATCGCCCATTCCCGCCGAATCCCCACCGTCATCATCAACGGCCGCCTCTCCGAACGCTCCTTCCCCCGCTACATGTGGATTCAGCCCCTCATGGCCGCCATGCTCGACAAACTCGACTGGATCGCCGTGCAAACCCCCACCATCGCCAACCGCTTCATATCCCTGGGTGCCTCCCCCGATCAGGTCGCCGTCATCCCCACCCTCAAATACGACAACGCTTCCTTCGACGACACCCTCCCCGGCCAGCACGCCCTCGCCGCCGCCATGGGCCTCCACCCCGACCACCAGCTCTTCGTCGCCGGCTCCACCGGCCCCGGCGAAGAAGCCCCCCTCCTCGACGCCTACCTCGCCCTCCGCGAAAAACATCCCGCCCTCCGCCTCGCCATCGCTCCCCGAAAGCCCGAAACCGTCCCCCAGGTCCTCGACGCCATCAATTCCCGCCACCTCACCCCACTCCTCCGCACCGACCACCCCGACCTCACCGACCCCGCCCCAATCGAAAATCGAAAATCAAATATCGAAAATCACGAGATTTTTGTCCTCAACACCCTCGGCGAACTCAAAAAACTCTACGCCCTCGCCTCCTTCGTCTTCGTCGGCCGCTCCCTCGTCCCCCTCGGCGGCAGCGACATGATCGAAGCCGCCGCCCTCGCCAAGCCCACCTGCTTCGGCCCGTTCACCGCCAACTTCGCCGAAGTCGTGGAACTCCTCCTCAACGAAAAGACCGCGATCGAAGTAATGGATGGGGAAGAACTGAAGTCCGTAGTCGATGGCTGGCTGAAATCCCCTGACTCGGCGAGGCAAATGGGGCAAAAAGCCCGCCACATCATCCGCGCCCAGTGCGGCTCCACCGACCTGTACGTCCGCAGGCTATTGGACCTGCTCTCTCCCTCGGGAGCAGGCCCAATCGCCGCGAAATCCCCCGCGGGGGAGTAGGGGGAGCAGGGGGGAGGTCAGTGAAGGATCCACCCGATGGTGATCAACGCCAGGCCGACATATCCAATGATCGTTGCGATTGCTGCTTTTCCCATAACCAGTCTTCCCTGACAAAACGGCTGACACATCCATCGGTCAAACTTTCCAATTTGATAAGTGCGAGTGGTCAATTTGTGGAACGCTTTGAAACGCCCGCGACGAACTGCGCCAATCTCACCCCACAAAAAATCTAAACAATTCCCATGCCGCTGCCGAAACTCGCCGGCTCTTTACAATTCAGGAGAAACGGAATGCATGCGGCGCGGCCCCGTTATCGGTTGTATTTCACGCTGGTTCTGTTTCAAATAGCCCGTCTTATGGAAAACGTGACGCAACCAAAAGGTGCAGCGATCGATCGCAAGGCACTCCTCTCGGGAGTGCGGTCGGTCGTGATCAAGATCGGAACCAACGCGCTATCGGACGCAGCGGGACGGCTCGATACCTCCCTCATCGCCAGCTTCGCCCACCAGGTCGCCGCCCTCGTCGAACGAAAAATCCGCGTCACCATGGTCTCCTCAGGTGCCATCAGCGCCGGCATCGCTGAGCTCGGCCTTGCCGCACGCCCCAAAGACCTCCCCATGCTCCAGGCCACCGCCTCCGTCGGCCAGTCCATCCTCATGAAACTCTTCGCCGACGCCTTCCGCCCCCACAACCTCCACGTCGGCCAGATCCTCATCACCCGCGGCGACTTCGACGACCGCGCCCGCTACCTCAACCTCCGCAACTGCATCCACGCCCTTCACAAATCCAACTGCATCCCCATCATCAACGAAAACGACTCCGTCGCCGTCGCCGAAATCCGCTACGGCGACAACGACCTCATCGCCGCCGATGTCACCAACCTCCTCCGCGCCGACCTCCTCGTCCTCCTCACCGTCGTCGATGGGTTATTGGACTCCGCCGGCAACACCATCCCCCTCGTCCAGGATGTCGACGACGCCGCCAACAATGTCGATGAGCATAAGAAATCCTCCCGCGGCACCGGCGGCATGGGCTCCAAACTCTTCGCCGCTGGTACCGTCAAACAGGCCGGCGAACCCGTCCTCATCGCCAACGGCAAACGCCCCAACGTCATCGTCGACCTCATGAACGGCGTCGACACCGGCACCCTCATCCTCCCCGCCCGCAAAAAACTCTCCTCCCGCTCCCGCTGGATCGGCCTTACCGCCCGCCCCAGGGGAACCATCATCGTCGACGACGGCGCCGCCAAGGCTCTCCGCGCCAACAAATCCCTCCTCGCCTCCGGCATCACCGCCACCGAAGGCGAATTCGACGCCGGCGACCCCGTCCTCATCGTCGCCAAAGACAACACCGTCATCGCCCACGGCCTCTCCAACTACGCCCGCGCCGAAGTCGAACTCATCCGCGGCCACAAATCCTCCGAATTCAGCCGCCTTCTCAAAACCGAAACCTACTACGACGAGGTCATCCACCGCGACGACCTCGTCATCGATTCAAAATAACCGCTGAAACTGCGGAGAATCACCGATCTGCACCCATGAATGCCCTGGCGGCCCTGACACGCCGCCGGCTCATGAGGCTGCTACAATCACCTCGAATGGTCTCCTCGCGAGGTTCACGATGCGGCAAGTCACCCCCTCCTTCCTGCTGACAGCTCTCCTCCTTTCGCTGCCCCTAGGCGCACGTGCCGCCGACACCCCTGCCACCCAGCCGGCGGCATACACCCACGAGGCCGCCCTCTCCCTCTATCGCCAGGGCAAATACGCCGCCGACGAAGCCCTCTGCAAGGCCGCCATCGCCGATCTCGAAAAATCCGACGGCCCAAACTCCCCTAAACTCTGGCCCCCCCTCAACGACCTCGCCGAAGCCTACCTCCGCGTCGGCCGCTTCTCCGACGCACGCCCCCTCATCACCCGCGCCGAGTCCGTCCTCGACAAATCCACCCGCGACGGCGCCCTCGCCTACGCCCACCTCTGCATCAACAAGGGCTGGCTCGAATACTCCCTCGGCGATATCTCCAAGGCCGAAGCCATCTTCAAGGAAGGCCGCGACCTCATTAGAAAATACGAAACAAAATCCACCGTCGACCTCGCTGAGCTCATCAACAACATCGGCCTCGCCTATGCCGACAACGAAGACGAAGACCCCGCCAAGATCAAGCAGGCCAAGCTCCTCCTCTTCAAATCCTGGGAAATGCGCCGCCTCCTCACCGGCGAAAATTCCCCCGAAACCGCTGAGTCCCTCAACAACATCGGCATGCACCTCCTCTTCCATCCCGACGGCGAAAGCGACATCGCCACCGCACTCACCACCCTCCAGAAATCCGTCGCACTCGCCGAGAAAGTCTACGGCAAAGACAACCCCGAAACCGCCATGGCCTCCACCAACCTCGCCGCAGCGCACCACCTCCTCCAGCAGGACGATCTCGCCCTCCCCGAAATCCAGAATGCCCTCGCCATCACCGAAAAATTCATGGGCAAAGGCAGCCCCGACCGCGCCTACGAACTCCAGGTCCTCGGCCAGATCTACCAAACTCAGCAAAAATACAAGGACGCCGAAGCCGCCTACCAGGAAGCACTCACCATCACAAAAAACTGCTACGGCCCCACCAACATCGCCGTCGCCGCCTCACTCGACTACCTCTCCAGCCTCTACGAAGCCATGGGCGACGAAAAAAAACAAGCCGAAACCAAAAAACAAATCACCAAACTCCGCGGCCGCGACATCTGACATCAATTCAGAATTCAGAGTTCAGAATTCAGAACTGGGGAGAGACCGCCCGCCATTCTGAACTCTGAATTCTGAATTCTGAATTCGCTTCCCCCGCCCCGTGCTACCCGCCAATACATCCGCTATAATTCGGCCGCTCATGACCACCGCCTACACAGTCCTCGCCCGCCGCTACCGCTCCCAGACCTTCGATGAACTCGTCGGCCAGGAAGCCGTCGCCCAAACCCTCAAAAACGCCATCAAGGCCGACCGCGTCGCCCACGCCTTCCTCTTCACCGGCACCCGCGGCGTCGGCAAGACCTCCTCCGCTCGCATCCTCGCCAAAGCCATCAACTGCCCCAATCGCGGCGCCGACGGCAACCCCTGCGGCACCTGCGACACCTGCAAGGCCATCGCCCGCGGCGAAGACATGGACGTCATCGAAATCGATGGCGCCTCCAACAACTCCGTCGACCAGATCCGCGAGCTCCGCCAATCCGCCGGCATCCGCCCCGCCAAATCCCCCTACAAAATCTACATCATCGACGAAGTCCACATGCTCTCCACCGGCGCCTTCAACGCCCTCCTCAAAACCCTCGAAGAGCCGCCCTCGCACGTCAAATTCATCTTCGCCACCACCGACGTCCACAAGGTCCCCGCGACCATCATCTCGCGCTGCCAGCGCTTCGACTTCAAAAACATCCCCACGCAACGCATCGCCGAGCACCTCACCCAAATCGTAAAAGACGAGCAAGTCCAGGCCGACGCCGACGCTATTTTCCGCATCGCCCGCCTCGGCAACGGCTCCATGCGCGATGCCCTCTCCATCCTCGACCGCGTCCTGTCGCTGGGCGAAAGACAGATCACCGACAAAATCCTCGAAGACCTCCTCGGCAAGCCCCCCACCGCCGCCATCGCCGCCCTCGTCGAAGCCATCGCCAACAACGACGCCGCCACCGCCATCACCCGCTCCGACAAACTCCTCAAGGACGGCATGGGAGTCGAACAGGTCCTCTCCGAAACCATCGAGTTCCTCCGCAACCTCATGGTCGTCATCACCTGCGGCGACAAGACCGACCTCCTCGACGTCCCCGCCGAATCCCGCGCCGCCTTCACCACCCTCGCCGCCAAATTCGACGCCCCCACCACCGTCCACCTCATCGCCCTCTGCGAACAAACCCTCCGCGCGTTGAAATCCTCCACCATGCACCGCCCCCTCTTCGACGCCCTCATCGTCCGACTCGCCCTCAGCGACCAATTCAGCACCATCAAACAACTGCTCTCCAATTCCAACTCGCCTTCCGCGAGTCAAAAAAAAAAGTGACACCGATTCCCCATTAACTCAAGACTCAAGACTCAAGACTCAGAACTCCGACATCGACCCCGAAGCCGCCGCCGCGGTTATGGAAACAAATAGCCCCGGGCTTGCCCGGGATGATGCCGCCCCAACGGAACCCGCCAGCGCATTGCTTGAAGAAGACGTCGACGAAGAAAACATCTACGAAGTCATGAAGGCGCACATGCGCCGCCAGAAAGAAGAACTCGAAGCCAAAAACGCCCAGCTCCGCCAGCAGCAACGCGCTGCAGGAAGACCCGGCCCCGGCAATCGCCCCCCTGCCGCCGCCACGCCCGAGCAACCGGTAATTCAAAAAGTCGCCGACCTCGCCGACCTCCCCGCGATCTGGTCCGCCACCCGCCAATACCTCCACTCCGCCGCCCGCTACCTCGAATCCGTCCTCGGCCACTGCTGCAAAATCCACTCCCTCGACCCCGCCACCAACGACGCCGTCCTCCTCGTCCCCGCCGTCCAGCGCGGCTTCACCAACGAAAAAGCCCGCGCCAAAATCGAAGAAGCCCTCCGCGCCGTCACCGACCGCCCCCTCAAACTCACCCTCCAGATCTCCGACGAAGAACCCACCCCCACTCAGTCCTCAACCCTCAGTCCTCAGTCCTCCTCCGCCCCCGCCGCAACCGCCCAACGCATCCCCCCCGAAGTCATCGAAGCCGTGAAAGAGCAACCCCTCGTCAAACAACTCATGAAAAACCTCGACGCCACCGTCGTCCACATCGAAATGCTCAACACCGACGAATAAGGAGCCGCCTCATGGCCGAAGGTACCTCGATCATCAACTTGGGCGAGCTTTCCAAACCGGCAACGGTTTTAATTGAAAAAATTTCCGACGCCGTTGGCGGGATCTTCCGGCCTTACCAAATCCGCCGCATTGCGGAGGCGGAGGCCGACGCAGAGATGATCGCAGCAAAAAATGAAATAAAACTAACAGCACTGCATCACCGCGCACTCGATCGCTTTCTTAACGAAGAAGCAAAGAAACAGCAGAATATTGAAGAAATAACCGCGAGAGCGATTCCTCAAATCGAGGAAAAGGCTTTACCGCAGAAAATGGACGACGACTGGATCACCAATTTCTTCGACAAATGCAGAATAGTGTCCGATACGGAGATGCAGACGCTATGGTCCAAGGTTTTAGCAGGTGAAGCAAACGACCCAGGTCATTTTTCCAAACGTACAGTCTCTCTTTTGGGCTCCCTCGACAAGAAGGACGCCAAACTGTTTCAATCCCTCTGCAATTTCGTATGGGAAATCGGTGACCCCGTGCCGTTGGTGTTTAAGCACGACGACAGGATTTACAACGACGTGGAAATCAATTTCGGCACCCTTACTCACTTAGACAGTGTGGGACTAATCAATTTCGACGCCTTAGCAGGGTTCGCACGTACGGGTCTACCCAAGCGTGTCGCAATACCCTACTACAGCACATTCTTTGGACTCGAATTTGAAAGCGAAAGCAATAACCAAATTGACCTCGGCCACGTCTTACTGAGTCAGTCGGGAATGGAGCTCGCATCGATTTGCGGCTCGCAGCCAAATGCTGCTTTCCTCGAATATGTTTTAAACATACTGTCTGAAAGGGGCCTAAAACCAAGCTCCCCCTATCCACGGCGGGCCAAAGGGATGTGACGCGTTTGCTCGGCGCCGCCACGTCGTCCATCGGGAGATGTGACTATGTCAAACGCTACCGAACCTGTGCCACGCTTTTAGCATTTTATATCATCGAGCGAAGCCATCCCCGGACGCAATCGGTCGCGCGGTGCACGCCACGCGGCTCACTCCAGCGCATGCAACCCATGCATCACCGCCCCACCCGCCCGCAGCGCCGCCGCCACCAGCGCCGTCTCCGCAATCTCCGCCTCCGCCTACTCCCCAAGCCCCTTGAGCACCTGCTCCTTCAACTTCTCCCCAATGAAGAACTTCAAACCACCTTCAAGCTCATCGAGCAGCGGCCGAACTCCCGCCACCAATCCCGCCCTCTTCGCACGACCAAGAACGCCGATGACCCCGGTTACCTCAATCCCCATCGCACGCGCAACCGCCCGCCCCTCAAGTTCATCCACCAGCAGATAGTCCGCTTTCAACTCCATCGCCAGCGCCACTGCTTCCGCTTCCCCAACATCCAATTGCTTTCGTAGTTCCAAAACCCGCGCCGCGTCCTGTGGAGCACGAACCTTCAAATAGCCATACTCTGCCGCCATCGTCGCGCGAAACCCCGCGAGCGCCCTCTCCAACTCACCCACCACCCCCGGCGGCAACCAAACAGTTCCGTAAAGTTGCGCCAACAACGAGACAAGATGAAGATGATGTAATGCGCGAATCGGAGAAGTGTCGCTGACAACGATGCTCAGTTTCGTGCCTCCATGCCCTGCTCCCCAGCGCCCCCACCAACGTGCCGCATGTCTTCACGAAACATCTCTTCCGTGTAGCGCATCACCGGAAGATTGCGCACCTTTAACGCCGCGTCGAACTCCTCCCGCGACATCCCCGCAAGCTCACACGCTTCAAACTTAGTCAATCGCTGCGAATCGAAAAGCCGGCACGCAAGCTCAACCCGCATCTCCTGCTCGCTTACCCGTTTCAACACATCGTCCGGAACGTTCAAAGTCAAAGTCATCTGCACCGCTCCTCTCCAATGATTGTACTCAAACGGCCTCCCCATGTGAAAAACTCCCCAAACACACGCGGAGAAAACTCCTCCGGCATCGGCCGCGCAATCGCACCGCCGCCGCCCCGGCCCACGCCGGCGGAGGAATGAACCCACTTCAGCGGGAGCAACCCCTCACCCCAGCCCATGCAACCCATCCATCACCGCCCCACCTCTCCAACATCCGCGCCGCCCCCCGTTTGCCATCGTTGCAAGTCTGCGCCGGACTCTCCTCACAACGTCGGCCCCGTGAAATGCTGCACCACCATCGACCCCGCCCCAACCACAAGCCTTGCTGTATCAGCCCGTCGATCGTCACCTTCCTCTCCAGATTGATGTTCCCCTTCACCAGCCTCTGTTCGGGTTATTTAGTTGCGGGTGAAGACTTTGAAGTGACGTTCAGAGACGGCGGCACTGCCGGCGACGAGGTCGATCTGGTAGAGGCCGGAGATGCCGCTGACCTGTGTGACGTTGAACGTGGTGACATTGTGCACGAGAACGTTGTTGCCGTAGCGTTGATCGTTTTCCATGAGAACCTGCTGGCCGGCGTTGGCGGGGTCGGCCTGCAGGCAGTAGGCGACAGTGGCGCCGGACGAGTACCCGTGGGGGGCGTCGGCCTGGGTGAGGGTGTTGAGCGTGTGGACGCCGACCGTGACTGAACCGGTCTGGGCTTCGTGAACATTGTTGATGATGCGGCGCATGGCGAGTTCGACCTCGGATTGAGCGGTCGTCGTCGAGCGAAGGTAGCGGTCGGTGTTCATGGAGCCGAGGGTGAGGGTGCAGACGGCGGTGCTGATGATAGCGATGATGACGAGGCCGGTGATGAGTTCGAGGAGGGTGAATGCGCGGGAACGTTGTTTCACGGCCGTCTCCGTCAGAGGGGTTTGCTCATATAGCAGGTGAGCGACTGTCCGTTGATCGTGATCTGGACCTGCACGAAATCGGGCTGGGGAGTGGTGTTGACGGCAAGGTTGCTCGGGTCCCATTTCTGAATACTGGTGGTGCGGTTGTAGGTGAGGCTTTGGCCGCCGATGCCGAGCGTGACGGTATCCGTCGCGGAATATGGGAGGCTCGAGGGCCAGGGTGAAGAGCCGAAGGCGAGGGAACGCCAGTATTCCATTTCGCTGTTGAGCTCGGAGGAGATGGCGAGAGTGCGGTCGGTGTTTTCCGGGACGCGCGTGGCGGATTGGAGTCCGACGGCCGCGGCGACGGCGACGATGGACATGATCACCAGGAGCATCATCGCCTCCAGGAGGGTAAAGCCCCGTGGCTCGGTGCGACGGAAGCCTGATCGGCTGGATTTCAACAAGATCGTCACAGGTTGCTCCGTACGACGCCGCTCACGGCGCCACTCCTTCGTAGTCGGTGTAATAAACGGGCTGAGGAACGGGCGCAGCGCTGTTGCGGGGGTCGAACCAGGGAATGCCGCCGACGGTGAAGGAACTGCCGTTCACGGAGTTGTCGGTCACGTTGCCCGTGACGCAGACATCGCCGCTGATGGTGGAGTCGTAGTGCGTCCAGTTACCCTTGACGTAAAGCGAACCGGTCAGAGTCAGCTTGGCGGCGGCGTTGGTTTGGGTGACGTTGTTTTCGCAGATGATGTTGACGGGATAGATGGCCCCGTAGGTGGTGGCCTTGGTGAGGGTGAGGGTCCCGTTGATGAGGAGGGTTCCGCCGGATTGGCTGGTGTCGATGACGGGGTCGGTGACGTTTCCGTTGACGTAGATGAGGGGAACCTGACCGGTGTACAGGGGCGTAAATGTATAGGTCTTGCCGGTGCCGGCGGTGCCGTCGGCGAGCGATTTGAGCCCCTGGATCCAGGTGTAGTTGAGCGTTGGGGGTGAGGCGGTGAGCTGAGTCGCGGAGCCGGTTTTGCCGTTGAGGGTCACGGTGATGTAGTGAGAGGGATCGGAATAGGTGGTTCCGTAGGTGAGGTGGCCATTGACGGAGGAAGTGGCGACGCCGGTGACGCTTCCGGTGGCCTGGACATCGCCCGAGACGCTGGTGTGCTTCATGGGGAGATTGCCGCCGACGGTGAGCGCGGGGGCGAGCGGCGCGGCGGGGGTGGGAGCGGAGCAGGTGAAGTCGACAGCGCCGGAAGCGGCGCCGGTGGTGACGCCCTGCCGCGTGGCGATGGCGTGGATATGGACGGACGTGTCGGCGAGGGCTCGGATTTCGGCGGCGCTCAGTGCGCGGTTGTAGACGCGGACGTCGTCGATGGAGCCGTCGAAATAACGCGTGCTGCCCAGACTCCCGACCCAGGGCTCGCGGCCCATGATGAAATCGCCGGTGGTGGGGGCAAGGGCGTTGGCGGGCATGTTGCAGCAGGCGGGGTCTGGGGGAACGCGGTCGGGGAGCCCGTTGACGTAGGTGGAGATGGTGTGAGCCTGGGCGTTGTAGACGCCGGCGACGTGGTACCAGGTGTTCATGGTGAGGATCGTGCCGGGGGGGTTGGGCGCTACGCCGGCGTTGCGATTGATCCAATAGGTGTTGGTGGCGTCGCGGACTTCGAATTCGACCCGAAGGCCGAAGATGGACATTTTGTAACCGCCGGAGACTCCATCCTGGTTGCCTCCGACTTTCTGGTCGTTGCCGGCGGTATTGAGTTTGATCCAGGCGGCCACGGTGACGCTGCCGGTGATGTTGGTGGAGGCGCTGGCGCCGGCGTCGACGTAGCCGGTGGAGCCGTCGAAGGTGAGTGCGGAGGCGTATTTGCCGGAGGTGAGCCAGGAGACGCCGCCGACGAGGTGACCGAGGTTGCCGTGGCCGGAGGTGTCGGCCGTGGTCAATCCAGACCCTTCATCGAAGGGCCAATACAAGGTGGCGGCCGCGCCGGCATCGTTGCAGGTGAGAGCGTACGAGTAGGTGCCGGAACCGATGGTGATCGTTGGTAATTGGGTGGGGGCGTTGGCCTGGCGCCAGGTGTTGGTGTTTTTGAAGTGCCAGACGGCGAGCTGGCCGGCGGATTCGGCGGCCATGTTGGCCTGGTCGAGGTGGACGGAGGCGGAGGCATTCTGCGCTTGAGTTCCGGCGGCCCAGGCTATGGACAAGACAAGTCCGGTGATGATGACCGAAACCAATATGGCCAGGACCAGCGCGCTGCCACGGCGACGCCGGCGCAATGGATTAATAGCGCATTCTCGCATGGCTATATGATCGGCATGAGCGGCCCCGTGCATGAGTCAGGAAGCCGGGAGGGAACGCTTTTTATGGCACCTTGCGCCAGGGGCACGGTGGGAGACTCAATAATCGGGCGATTATCACGCCATTTGAGCGTCGCTTCAAAGAGGCCGATAGATGAAGAGAGGCATACCGCTTTTCTGTTTGAGCCGAGACATATGCGCCGAGGATTGACGCTGGTTGAGCTTCTCATGGTGCTACTGATCCTTGCCATTGCGGCGACGATCGGCATGGACGCACTGGCGAATACGGAGGCCGGCCTACGGGCGGATCGGGCCGCTCGCGAAGCCGTGACGGCGATCAAATATGCGCGGACACTTTCGGTGACAACCGGCGGCACCTATGGAGTTGAATTCAACACGGCGACCGCACAATTCCAGGTCTTTCAGACCACCGGGAGCAACGTCGTGCCGCAGCCGATGAATGCGGGGGGGACGTACGTGGTGAAGCTCTCGCAGGCCGAATTGGCGGGCACGACGATTACCGTCTCCCTCACCGGCCTCTCCACCAATCCATACGACCTGACTTACGCCCCACTGGGAACCGCCAGCAGCAGCGGCACTGTGGTGTTCTCCTGCGCGGGGGTCACGAAGACCGTAACCATTCCGGCGGTGGGCGATCCGACCATTCAATAGGGAAGCAAAATCGGAACGCAGCTAACACCCAACGCTACCTCAACAACAACGTCAACGCCGTCGCCCTGACCAAACTCGCCACCAACGTCTCCAACTTCACCTGCACCGTCATCCAATCCACCAAGCCCACCATGTACCAGTTCACCCTCACCGTCTCCCCCGCCGACTCCGCCCCCATCACCCGCCAGTGCAGCATCACCTCCCGCAACTTCTACCCC
>Ga0335069_10010785_pt1 | contig 12929 bp, 11 predicted proteins | sample Lox_Sample_11_FD_206714 | JGI IMG/M metagenome (GOLD analysis project Ga0335069, IMG submission 206714) | Soil microbial communities from Loxahatchee National Wildlife Refuge, Florida, United States - Lox_Sample_1.1 | ecosystem: Environmental > Terrestrial > Soil > Wetlands | place: USA... | reverse complement strand
GCGGCATCTTCTGGATCGTGGGCACCGCCGTGGTGTTCTCGTGGTTCGTGTCGGGGGTCATCACGCCGTATCTCGCGGTCAAGATGCTGCCGGACTTCAAGAAGCATGGCCACGGCGGCGGCGACCCTTACCAGACCCCGTTTTACCAAAAGTTTCGCCGCTTGATCGACGGCGCCATCGCGCAGCGCTGGTGGGTCATCGGCGCCACCGTCGCCGCATTTGCCCTCGCCGTCGCGGGAAGCCGGCTCGTGCCGCAGCAGTTCTTCCCGAACAGTGATCGGCCCGAATTGGTCGTCGAGCTGCGATTGAAGGAAGGCGCGTCGTTCGCCGCAACGACCGAGCAGGTCAAGAAAATGGAGGCGATCCTCGCCAAGGACGAGGACGTCAAGTTCTACACCGCCTACACGGGTGCCGGCCAGCCGCGCTTCTACCTCGCGCTCGATCCGGAGCTGCCGAACCCGGGTTACGCGGTCTTCGTCGTGATGACCAAGGGGCTGGATGCGCGCGAGCGCGTGCGCTCGCGGCTCATGGCGAGCGTCAACGAGCAATTGCCCGGGGTGTGGGTCCGCGTCACTCGCCTCGAGCTCGGCCCGCCGGTCGGCTTCCCGGTCCAGTTCCGCGTCGTCGGTCCGGACACGCAGAGAGTTCGCGAGATCGCGCGCGACGTCGAGGCCGTGGTGGCGTCGAACCCGAAGGTTCGCGATGTCCAGCTCGACTGGAACGATCCGGTGCGCACGCTGCGAGTCGACCTCGACCAGGACAAGGCGCGCGCGCTCGGCCTGGCGCCGGCCGATGTCGCGCTCATAACCCAGATCTTCATGAATGGCGCGACGCTGTCGCAACTGCGTGAGCACGAAGACCTGGTCGACATCGTGGCCCGGGCCGTGCCTTCGGAGCGCCTCAATCTCGACACGCTGAAGGATATCAATCTCTACACGCGCCACGGGACGGTCGTACCGCTATCGCAGGTGGCGCGCGTGCGCGACGTCCTCGAAGAGCCGGTGCTGTGGCGGCGCAACCGCGACATGGCGATCACTGTGCGCGCCGACGTGAAAGACGGCGAGCAGGGCGTGTCGGTCACGCAGGAGATCCGGCCGCATTTGAAGGACATCGAGGCGAAGCTGCCGTTCGGCTACCGCATCGACGTCGGCGGCGCCGTCGAGGAAAGCGACAAGGCGAACAAGGCGCTGGCGGCGGTGTTTCCGGTGATGCTGGTCACGATCCTGACCATCCTGATGCTGCAGCTGCAGAGCTTTTCCAAGATGTTCATGGTGCTTCTCACCGCACCGCTCGGACTGATCGGGGTCGTCGCCGCGCTGCTCATCTTCCAGGCGCCGCTCGGCTTCGTGGCAATTCTCGGCGTCACCGCGCTGTCCGGCATGATCATGCGCAACTCGGTGATCCTCGTCGATCAGGTGCGGGAAGAGATGGAGCGGGGTCTCGACCCCTGGAATGCCGTGCTGGAAGCCGCGGTCCATCGGACGCGGCCGGTGATGCTGACCGCCGCGGCCACGGTCCTTGCAATGGTCCCGCTGGCGCGAAGCGTGTTCTGGGGCCCGATGGCGATCGCGATCATGGGTGGCCTCACCGTCGCGACATTGCTGACGATCTTCTTCGTACCCGCGCTTTACGCGGCATGGTTCAAGGTCAAACGCGCCGCCTCGGGAGATGCGGCTGCTCCAGCGGTGCCCCCAGCTGCTCCGGCACCCGCGACCCCCTGATGAAGCACGAATGAAATGAAGCGAAGTGATTTTTTGGAACGACGATGCGCCGGTCGCGCGACGCGTTGACATCGCCGCTCGTCGCAAAGGAGATAATTCATGGCCAGCACGATGAAAGCAGCTGTCGTCCGCGAGCTCGGCAAGCCGCTCGCGATCGAAGAGGTACCTGTCCCGCAACCGAACGAGAACCAGATCCTCGTGCGCATCGCCGCCACCGGGATCTGTCACACCGACCTCCACGCCGTGAAGGGCGATTGGCCGGTCAAGCCGAAACCACCCTTCATCCCCGGCCACGAAGGCGTGGGCATCGCGGTCGCGATCGGCCATGCCGTCCGCAGCGTGAAGGAAGGCGATCGCGTCGGAATTCCGTGGCTGCATACGGCCTGCGGCTACTGCTCACACTGCCGGACCGGATGGGAGACGTTGTGCCCCTCCCAGTTGAACAGCGGCTACTCGGTAAACGGCAGCTTCGCCGAATACGCGCTTGCCGACCCAACCTACGTGGGTCGTCTGCCGGACAGTCTCGACTGGGGTCCGGCGGCGCCGATCCTGTGCGCCGGCGTGACCGTCTACAAAGGGCTCAAGGAGACGGAGGTCAGGCCGGGCGAATGGGTGGCCATCTCCGGGATCGGCGGGCTCGGCCACATGGCGGTTCAATACGCCAAGGCGATGGGCATGCACGTCGCCGCCGTCGATGTGCATCCCGAAAAGCTCGAGCTCGCCAAATCGCTCGGTGCCGAGATCGCGCTCGATGCGCGTTCGGTCGATGTCGCCGGCGAGCTGCAGAGACTGATTCGTGGTGCCCACGGCGCGCTCGTCACCGCGGTTTCGCCGAAGGCGTTCGAACAGGCCTTCGATACGCTGCGGCCGCACGGCACGATGTCGCTGGTCGGTCTGCCGCCCGGCAGGATGTCGCTGCCGATCTTCGACATGGTTCTGAAGCGCATCACCGTGCGCGGCTCCATCGTCGGAACGCGACAGGATCTCGAGGAAGCGCTGGCCTTCGCCGGCAGCGGGGCCGTCTCCGCCCACTTCTCCTGGGACAAACTGGAGAACATCAACGGCGTCTTCGCGCGCATGGAAGACGGCAAGATCGACGGCCGCGTCGTAGTCGACCTCCAATGACCGGTGGGAGATGACTGGCCCGACCGTCCCGACATCGTGAATCGCCAATGAAGGGCAGGCTGGCGATGGCGCAGGGGCGAGCGGTGCTTTCGTTTGCCGGAGCGCTGCGAACGGGGATCCTGGCTGCCGTCCTCGCGATCGCGCTAGCGGGCTGCGCGACGCATCCGCTGATGCCGACCCCGGTGCTGTACACGGGGACCAATCCCAGACCGCTCTTCGTCGGTTTGCCGGTCGATGAACGACGGCCCCAGCTCGATGTGCTCTATATCACCGACCGTGCGGCGGAAGGAGCTGGGGATGCTTTGCACTATACGGCCGAACGATCGCGTTCAATGGCGTTCGGATCCGCTCGGGTCGAATTCGGCGCGGACGTCGGCTGGGACCTGCTCGCGCGAGAAAGCAGTACAGCGGAGCGCACGACTCCGCTGGAGCTCACGCTCAAGCCGACGACGGAGATCGGTCGCTTTCCAGCCATACCCTACGAAGTTGCCGTCGGTCCCGATGGCGTAACACGTCTGCCTGCCACGGTCGCGGCGTATGAAAAGGCGAAGCAGCAGTTGCAGGCCGAGATTGCCAGGCGGCTCGCCGTGGCGCGCCGCAAAGAGGTCGTCCTTTTCGTGCACGGCTACCACGCCAGCTTCGAGAGCGCGGCGCTCACGATGGGTGAGCTGTGCCATTTCCTGGGGCGGGACTTCGTGTGCGGCATCTTCTCCTGGCCTGCGGGGGGACAGCGCGGTGCTGATTTCGGCTACGACGTTGACCGGGAGTCGTCCGAATACGCCGCCGAGGACTTGGTGAAGACCATCCGCATCATCGCCGGGACCCCAGGCTTGCAGCGGATTCATCTGCTTGCCCACAGCCGTGGCAGCGACACGCTCGCCACCGCGCTGGCGGAGCTCAGCGCCGAAGCCTACATGCTGCGGAGCTCGCCGACCGGCGAGTTCCACATCGGTAACGTGATCCTGATCGCACCGGACATCGACGGCGACGTCGCGCTGACGAAGATCTTCAAGGTGTTCTCCGACCCCGACTTGCCGTTCGGCGGGCGTCCGGATCCGGGAGCCGTCATTCCTCCCTCACCCGGGTTCAACGTGACGCTCTACGTCTCACCCGACGACAAGGCGCTGGAAGCCGCCAGCAACCTCTTCGGGAGCATCGCGCGGCTCGGGCGAATCGACCCGACCATGTTGACCCCGGCTCAGATCGAAGAGATTGCCAAGTTGCGCGTGGTCGATATCATCCAGGTGAGCGGGACGAGTGATTTCTTCGGTCACAGCTATTTCACTTCCAGTCCGCGGGCAAGCGCCGACATCATCGCCCTGCTGCGGTATGGCCTGCGACCCAACGAGCCCGGGCGGCCGCTCGAGCACATCGCCGGCGCGTTCTGGCGGGTGCCGGCACAGCGATGAGCGCATGCTTCGCGGCGGCGTATCTGCGAGAGCCTCGATCAATGGCGTGGGGGAACGCGGCGGCCATCGCGCGCGGATGCGCGCTACTCTGTCTGTGCGCACATTCGAGCGCCGTGCCGGCCGCGGACTGGACCGCGAGCGGGCCGCGGACTGGACCGTGAGCGGGATTGCCGGTGCTGGCAATCACGTCAACCTGATGGGCATCGAGGCGCTGACGGCAAGCGATTTCGGTGGAGCGTTGGCCGACCCGTTGTCCTGGACTCTGCGTTGGGCCGCGGACGTCGCGTACTGGTGGGCGCGAAACCACGAGAACCCCGCTTCCTCGCTATGGGAAGCGGGGCTGACCCCGGTGTTCGAGTTGCGCCGTCCACTGGCATCTCGTGCGTCCCACTACTTCGAGGCCGGAATCGCTGTTCATCTGCTGTCCCACACCCACATCGACGAGTTGCGTAGCCAATACGAAGCGCTGCCCGAAACAGCCGATTACCGCGCCGACGTCGAAGACTTCGAGGCCATCGATGCGCGGCTGCGCAAGGCGTTTCGCTGGCTGGAACAAGCGATCACGTACCTCAACCGCCTGAAGCCTCCGATCGATCCTCGGTTCGATCTGGGCTATGGTTTCGCCTTCGATTCGCCTCGGTTCGCCCACGGTTCGGTAGGACAGCAAGAGCGTCGCATCGTCGGCTTTCCGGTGCTCGAGGCGATCGACGTCTACTACGAAATTTCAGCGTCCAAGCCGCTATCGATCGAGGTCGTCCCCGGATGGGTGTCCTTCGCCGAGAAGACGCTCGATGCCTTTGGGCTGCAGTACAGCTGCCGCCGCGTCGACGAACCCGACGGGACCCTGAGCAAGTGCATATTCGCGGTCCCGCCCGTCATACCGGCGCGGGTCGCCTTCCGCGCCGATTACCGGCGCGGGCTCGTCACCGTGGCGCTGGTCAACGTCGATCGCCTCGAACGCGTCACGCTGGAATTTCCCAGTCCCGACATCGACGAGCCCATGCTCCAAGACCTCGTGCGGTTGATCCTCGGCCGCGATTCGGCCTTCCTCAAACGCGCGCCGCTCGCGGGGCTGCACAGTCGAGCCTCGGGTTAGCAGGCTCCCCATCGAATTCGGACGCAAGCACGACGTTTCCCTGACGACTCGCCACTCCGGACGCGTTACGCTGCCCGGGAGAATTAAAGGCGACAACGAGTGAAGCGATCGTTGTTTCTGTTGATCAGGATTGCGCTGACTGTCGCAGCGAGCCCGGTGCCGCTTTTGTACGCGGAACCGGCGGCTGGCGCGACGATCGCGCCGCAGACACGCTCCGACCGGTCGCGACACCTCCGCGTCTGATCGACAGCCTATCGTCAATTGCACAAAGGACACCAAACATGCTGACCCTAGCTCTGCAACGGTTGAGTCTTTGGATATTCGTATACCTGCTCGTGCCCGCGACTGCCGGCGTGGCAATGGCGGAACCACCGGTGCCCGCCTACGAGGGGAGGATTGAGGCGATCGAGATTTATCGCTCGTCCGACAACACGCCGCTCAACACGGGAACAGTGATCGGTGGCATTGCCGGCGGTGTGATCGGCCACCAGATCGGCAGCGGCCGCGGCAATACGGCGGCGACCATCGCCGGCGCCCTCGGAGGCGCCGTCGTGGGAAACGAAATCGAGAAGAAGCAAACCCAGACGACGCGATACCGAATCACCGTGCGGCTCGATTCGGGCGCCTCGCTTGTCGTCGAGGAAACGCGCGACCTCAACCTGCGCGTGGGCGACCGCGTGCGCGTGGACGACGGCCGCGTCTATCGAGTCTAGTGTTCGCCGCGGAGCAGATCACATCGTCGAATGGTCGAAGCCCGTGCCGACTGCGCTTTCGTTCGACGACATCTCTGACGCTCGGGACCGTGACGAACGATTCGCCATGCCAAGGAGATCGATATGTCGGATTCGACCTGGCTGCTTCTCCAACTTTGCGTCGCCGCGTGGAGCGGGCTTCTCATGTGGGGAGTCGTTCGGTTGGCCGTGAAAATGTGGAACCGGCTTGCTTACGTTCGACGAGTTGATGTCGATCGACGAACCGCGATTCGCATGCACGGAACCCCCGCCGATGGGAAAGCAAGACCCGCTGTACCGCGATGGCTTGGCGCGAGGGCGAGAGACTGAAAGCCGGATCGAAATCGGACGGAATGACGACGTTTCCCTGACGACTCGGTGCCGCGACCGCGTTACGCTGGCTGGGACAACTGAGGCGAGAACGGATGAAGCGGTATTTGTTTCTGTCGATCGGCATTGCGCTCGCTGTCGCCGCGTGCGGCGGATCGCTCCTATGCGCGTCACCGGCAGCCGGCGCGGGGACTACGACGCCGCGGGCCCGCGCGCAGGAGCCGGTCGTCATCGTCAGCTATCGCGACGCCGTCGCCCGCGCAGCCCCTTCCGTGGTGACCGTGTACTCGTCACACAGCGGGACCGGACTGCTCGCACTCGGTCCCAAGGCACCGGGCAAGAGCCTGGCCTCGGGCGTCATCATCGATCGCGACGGCTACATCGTAACCAACTACCACGTCGTCGAGGACGCCTCCGAACTCACGATCGCGCTGGCGGACGGCAGCTTGCACCAGGCCCGCATCGTCGGCGCCGACCGGGTACTGGACATTGCGCTGCTCACGACGGAGGCGGAAGGATTGTCGCCGATCGCGGTGGCCGACATCAACGACGTGGCCGTTGGCGACGTCGTGCTGGCGGTTGGCAACCCCCTCGGTGTCGGCCAGACGGTAACGCAGGGCATCATCGGCGCGATCGTGCGGCGGGGCGTGAAACCGGTCGACAACTACATTCAGACCGACGCGGCGATCAACCCGGGCAACTCCGGCGGTGCGCTGATCGACACGGCGGGACGCCTGGTGGGGATCAACGTCCTGATCCTGTCGCACAGCGGCGGATCCGAGGGCATCGGCTTCGCCATACCGGTCGACCTCGTGCAAACGGTCGCCGCGAGCATCAGGTCGACGGGACACGTCGCTCGATCGTGGCTCGGGTTGTCGATGAGAACGTCGTCACAAGGCGACGGTGCGCAGGTCGTGGCAGTGGACCGTGACGGGCCCGCTGATCGCGCCGGGATCGCGGGCGGCGACTTGATCGTGCGCGTCGCTGACAAGCGCGTACGGCATCCGCAAGACGTGATGAACATCACCATCGGCACCGAGCCGGGAACGCATGTCCCAATCGCCATCGTGCGTAACGGCAAGCAGGCGAGCCTGGACGTTCAGCTCGGGCCGGTTCCCGCGCCGGAGGCGGGCCCGTGAGCGTTTCCGGACCGAGGCGTGCCGCGCAGAGCGGTTTTCCTGTCGGATTGGAGAGAGGACATTCGAGATGACATCGCAACGGATCGGCGTCATCGGCGCCGGCACCATGGGCAGCGGCATCGCGCAGACCGGCGCCGTCGCAGGTCTCGCGGTCACGATGATCGACGTGGACGACGCCGCGCTCAGCCGCGGGCGCAACACCGTGTCGTCGAGCCTCGACAGGCTCGTCAAGAAGTCGGCAATTTCCGCCTCGGACAGGGACGCTGCACTCGCCCGGATCACGGGGACGACCGACTACGGCGCCTTGAGGACCTGCGATTTCATCATCGAGGCGGCGACCGAAAACGAAGCACTGAAAGTGAGGATCCTCGAGCAAGTTGACGAACTGGCGAAGCCCGATGCGATTCTCGCGAGCAACACCTCCTCGATCTCGATCACGAAGCTCGCCGCATCGACCGGGCGTCCGGAGCGATTCATCGGCGTGCACTTCTTCAATCCCGTGCCCGTGATGGCCCTGGTCGAACTGATCCGCGGCCTGCAGACCGACGAGGCGACGGTTCTGGCCGCAAGCGAGCTGGTCAAGCGTCTGGGTAAGGCGCCGATCGTGGTGAAGAATTCCCCGGGCTTCGTCGTCAATCGTCTGCTGTGCCCGATGGTGAACGAGGCGGTGTTTGCGTACTCGGAAGGCCTCGCGAGCGCGCAGGAGATCGACGACGCGATGAAACTGGGCTGCAATCATCCCATCGGCCCGCTGGCACTCGCCGATCTGATCGGCCTCGACGTGGTCCTGGCGGTGATGGAGGTCTTCCACCGTGATCTCGGCGATCCCAAGTACCGCCCTGCCCCACTGCTGAAGGAGATGGTCGCCGCGGGCTATCTCGGTCGGAAGACGGGACGCGGGTTCCACGCGTATGGCTGATATCGATACCGATGCGCTGGAGCGCGAGACGGGGTTCGGCTGGGGCTGGTTCACGGTCCTCGGGACGATGCTCGTCGTGCTGAGTGCGCTCGCGTTTCTCAATCTGCCGCCTGAGGGCGCCGCCGCCTCGGTGTATGCCGTCGGCGTGTTCATGCTGATCGGGGCGTTCGCAGAGTTCGGGACCACGCTTCTGGTCCCCCGCTGGAGAGGGATCGGCCTCCTGGTCGTGAGCGCGATCTCGTATGGCGGGGCGGGTGTTCTGGCCATCGTCAATCCACTGCTCGCTGCGATGCCGTTGGCTGTACTGCTGGTCATCGCGCTGATCTTCTCCGGAATCGTCCGCATCCGGCTGACTTCGGTCATGCCGTCGTTGCCCGGATGGGGTTGGATTGCCGCATCGGGCTTTGTCAGCGTCGTCTCCGGCCTCGCATTCGTCCACCTGCTGTTCGCCCAGAAGGTCCGGCTCCTCGGGGTGGCGCTGGCCGCCGATCTCACCTTCCAGGGTGCAGCGGTGCTCGCATTTGGACTCGCTCTCAAGGCAAACGCGAGAGCAGTCTCCGCATCGCCGACGGAACCATGAACGCAAGCGTTCAGCCCCCGTCTGACAGCGCAGCCAGCGTCAGCGCGGAAGCCTACGCCGCCGGCTTGCGCGGCCGTGCGGCGCTCCGCGACGGGACGGCGGTTTGCGTGCGTGCGATCCGACCCGACGACAAGGAGCGCATGCGAGTCGCGTTCGGGGAACTCTCCCCTCAGACGGTCTACAAGCGCTTCTTCCACCATATGAGGGATCTCACGCCGGGCGCCCTTCGGGAGGCGACGGAGCTCGATTTCCGCGATCGTTCGCACCGCTCCCGGCGCGGACAATGCGGAGGTGGCTTTCGTCGTTGTCGACGACTATCAGCATCGAGGCGCGGCAACGCTGCTCCTGCAGCATCTCGTTCGCCTCGCCCGGAGCCTCGGCATTCGAGAGTTGCTCGCGCTCGTGCTCGAGGACAATCGAGAGATGCTCGAAGTGCTCGAGAACTCCGCACTGCCGTTGCAACAGGGTCTCGAGGACGGCGTTCGCCGTGTCGTATTGAGCCTCGAGGCGGCGTCGTGATTTCTCAGGAAACAGCCATGGCCGAAAAGACACTATCACCCGAACGAACCCACGAAAAGTATCAGCGCCTGCTTGATTCCTGCAGGTTGCTCCCGCCAACGCCTACCGCCGTGGCGCATCCCTGCGACCAAAGCTCGCTCGAAGGAGCGGTCGACGCGGCGCGGCTGGGCCTCGTGGCGCCCATCTTGGTTGGCCCCCGCTCGCGCATCGAAGCGATAGCCGCGGAGTTCGCAATCGACATAGCGAATCTGCCGATCTTCGATGCCCCGTTCAGTCACGCCTCGGCAGAGAAGGCGGTGGAGCTCGTGCACCAAGGCAAGGCCGAGGCGCTGATGAAAGGGAGCCTCCACACCGACGAGCTGATGGGTGCGGTGGTCAAGCGCGATACGGGCTTGCGCACCGCACGACGCGTCAGCCACTGCTTCGTGATGGACGTGCCGACCTACCCGGAACCTTTGATCATTACCGATGCTGCAGTGAACATCGCGCCGACTCTGGAGGAAAAGGTCGACATCGTCCAGAACGCGATCGATCTCGCGCATGCGCTCGGCGCCGGAGAGGTTCGCGTCGCGATACTCTCTGCGATGGAAACGGTCAATCCCAAGGTGCCATCGACGATCGAAGCAGCGGCGCTGTGCAAGATGGCCGACCGCGGGCAGATCACCGGGGCCATTCTCGACGGCCCGCTCGCGCTCGACAACGCGATCAATCTGGAGTCGGTGAAGATCAAGAAGATCGACTCGCCCGTGGCGGGTCGGGCCAACGTGCTGGTAGTGCCCGACCTCGAGGCCGGCAACATGCTCGCCAAGAGCCTGTCGTTTCTCGCCAACGCCGACGCGGCGGGCATCGTGCTCGGCACGCGCGTTCCGATCATTCTCACCAGCCGCGCCGACTCGGTCATGACTCGCCTTGCTTCGTGCGCGGTCGCGACACTGGTGGCAAGAGCCCGCCGCGAGGCGAGCGGCAAAGTGGTGGCCTGAAATGGCCGATGCCATCGCCGTCGTCAACGCGGGTTCCTCGAGCATCAAATTCTCGCTGTTCGCCGCAGTCGACGGCGAGCTCGAGCTCAAGGCCCGCGGCCAGATCGAGGGCATCTACACCGCCCCGAGTTTTGCCGCGCGAGACGGAGCCGGCGCGAGCCTCGCCGCAAAATCGTGGGGCGAAGGTGTCAAGCTCGGGCATGAAGGCGCGCTCGACCATCTCGTGGAATTCGTGCGCGAGGAATTTGGGGAGCTTCGGCTCGCCGCCGTCGGGCATCGCGTCGTGCACGGGGGTAGCGATTATTCGCGGCCGGTGCGCGTCGATGCGAGGACTCTGTCCGCGCTCGAAAAGTACGTCCCCCTGGCGCCCTTGCACCAGCCGCACAATCTCTCGCCCATCAGGCTTCTGCTGGAGCGCCTGCCGGAGCTCGTCCAGGTGGCGTGCTTCGACACGGCTTTCCATCGCGCACAGCCGCCGGTGGCGCAGTTGTTCGCGCTGCCCAAGTGGCTTACCGAGCGCGGCGTTCGCCGCTACGGCTTCCACGGGCTGTCCTACGAGTACATCGCCCAGGCGCTTCCGAAGTACGACCCGAAGGCCGCGCGCGGCAAAGCGATCGTGCTGCACCTCGGCAACGGCGCGAGCATGTGCGCGCTCGCCGGCGGCCGGAGCGTCGCCAGCAGCATGGGCTTCACCGCGGTCGACGGCCTGCCGATGGGCACGCGCTGCGGCAACCTCGACCCCGGCGTCATGTTGTATCTGCTGGACGAGCTCAAGATGGACGCGCGCGCCATCGAGAAGCTCATCTACCAGCAGTCCGGCCTGCTCGGCGTCTCCGGGATCTCGAGCGACATGCGCACGCTCGAAGCGAGCCGCGAGCCGGATGCGAAGCTCGCAATCGACCTCTTCGCCTATCGCATCGGCCGCGAGCTCGGGTCGCTCGCAGCGGCGCTCGGCGGAGTCGACGCGATCGTGTTCACGGCGGGCATCGGCGAGAACAGCCGCGCGTTGCGCGAGCGTGTGTGCAGGGACGCCGCCTGGCTCGGCGTCGAGCTGGACACGGCGGCGAACCATGGCGGCGACCCCAGGATCAGCGCGGCGGCGAGTCGCGTCGCCGCCTGGGTCATTCCGACCAACGAAGAGCTCATGATCGCGCGCCACACGCAGGCGCTGCTCTCCCGCACTCTGCTCTGAGAGGAAGTAATGTCCGGCGAACTCCCGGCTGCCCCACTCAAAGGCTCGAAGACGCTCGTGGTCGGAGTCGCCAACCAGCACTCCATCGCCTACGGCTGCGCCAAGGCGTTCCGCGAGCTCGGCGCCGACCTCGCGCTCACCTACGTCAACGAGAAGACCAGGAGCTACGTCGAGCCGCTCGCCATGGAGCTGGGCGCGCCGATCTTCATGCCGCTCGACGTCGCCGCACCGGGCATGCTGGAAGACGTCTTCGCGCGGATCACCCGAGAATGGGGCAGGCTGGACATCGTCGTGCACTCGATCGCCTTTGCGCCGAAGGCCGACCTGCAGGGAGGGCTGCTCGACTGCTCCGCGGAAGGCTTCAAGATCGCGATGGACGTGTCCTGCCATTCGTTCGTACGCATGGCTCGACTGGCGGTGCCGCTGATGAGGAACGGCGGCACGATGTTCGCGATGAGCTACTACGGCGCCAACAAGGTCGTTCCCAACTACAACGTGATGGGACCGGTGAAGGCGGCGCTCGAAGCCTCGTGCCGCTACCTCGCCTACGAGCTGGGCGGCAAGGGCATCCGGGTGCACGCGATCTCGCCCGGGCCGCTCAAGACGCGCGCCGCCTCGAGCCTCAAGGGTTTCGATCTCCTGCTCAACGAAGCGGCGCAGCGGGCCCCGATCGGAGAGCTCGCCGACATCATGGACGTCGGTTTCGCGTGCGCCTACCTTGCCACGCCGTACGCTCGGCGGATATCCGGCGAGACGATGTATGTCGACGGCGGCGTCAACATCATGGCGTAAGCGTCCCCTTCGCGCGCGAGCAGAATTCGCTCCAGGGACGATGTTTCCGGTGATGTTCTCTGCAGATCATCGGCGTCATGAGTGATGCGCGACGCTCGCCGCGGACAGTTCGCCTCTCGGCCATCCTGCCCGTGACCTCGTTCATCGGATCAGTCCCAGCCACGGAAACACGATCAGCAGCAGCCCAGCGAAGAAGACGATGCCGAAGATGAGGCCGAACTTCCAGAATTCCGACCTGCCGATGTAGCCGCTGTTGAAGTAGATCGGCGCGGGCCCGGTTGCGTACGGCGATATGACGCCCATGATACCGAGCGAGTAAAGGCACAGAAGGGTCAGCGTCGGCACCGGCATGCCGGCGATCGCCGAGCCGACCGCCAGCACGACGGGAAGCACGGC
>Ga0335069_10010783_pt1 | contig 12930 bp, 13 predicted proteins | sample Lox_Sample_11_FD_206714 | JGI IMG/M metagenome (GOLD analysis project Ga0335069, IMG submission 206714) | Soil microbial communities from Loxahatchee National Wildlife Refuge, Florida, United States - Lox_Sample_1.1 | ecosystem: Environmental > Terrestrial > Soil > Wetlands | place: USA... | reverse complement strand
CCGGCGTCACGGCAGGACAGGCTCAGGTCGAGGGGAATGCCGTTCCGCTCGCACCACTTCGCGGTATCCTCGGTCTGACGCCGTAGCGAATCGCCCTTCCGCTGCTCCGGCGTTGAGAATCGGATGTAAGAGATGGCAAGGGGTGGCCTGATGTCTACCGGCTGGATCAGCGGTCGCTTCGCGGTTCTCATCGGGGATTCTCCAGTACGGGGGGGGCGATACTTCCATTCTATCCGCTTCCGTGTAGATTGGAAAGATCCCCGTACCGAAAAATCCATTCTATACGGTAGCGATCCTGGCAGGCCAAGACGTAAGGCTATTTGGGGAAAGGAGTTGCGGAAACAGGACAACTCCCCTTCCTCTCAGGAAATCCGGGGCGATCCCGGCCGGACGCCCTTCCCCCTCCCGTCGAACCGCCCGGAAGACGTCCAGGGCGCGCCAGGACGGCCGATCTGCCGTCCGGTCGGCCCGACCCCGGCCAGCCCGGCTCCGCAGTCCTTCCTGAGAGGAGGGGGGGGGCAGGCGGTCATGCAATCGGGTTCGCCAGTCGGATCAACTCCGATTCGTCCTCCACCTCGTAGCGTTCACCTGACTGCCGGTCGTAGCCGAACAAAAGACCGTTCGGCATCTGATAGACCGGCAGCTTTGTGATGCGTCCATGACCCTCCGCGCCCAGGGGCAGGAAGGTCATCGGCACTCGAATTGCTTCGTCCATTGCTATTCCATCCTCCATGACAATCGTTTCCGCATCTTCATTGTAGTGACGGGGTGGACCGGTTCGCTACCCCTTCCTCTTCCTGGCCGCCGCCTTCCTCCGGCGGTTCCCCCGCTTGATCGTCTCCACCTGACGCCGCTTCTTCGCCTTGCCCAGTTCATCCCAGGCGCGCTTCGTAACCTCGTCCGGGTCAGCGTGCATCGCGGGATCGGCCGAGCGGTTAAGCAGGTCGTCCAGAAGGGTAAGCACGGTTGATGCCGTGGGCAGGTTGGCCTCGTTGCAGGTGACCCCGGCCCGCTTCATCTCCACCATGACAACGTATAGGTCGAGCAGGGCCGATTGCAGCTTCAGACGCAGGCGGTAGCGTTCCTTGGGGGTCATCCCGCCATGCTAGCCCGGTATATGGCACATGGTCAAGGAGAACGGCGGGAAACGAAGGATCCCGGCGGGACAGGCGGGGGTAAGTTCAGTGACGAGCGGGTGTTGCCGCCTATCTGATCGCGGCCGCCTCTGCCTGACGAACCGCAGCCGTCCGAACACCCAGAACCCGAACCGCCTCGCGAGCCGTCGCCTCCAGTTCTTGAGCCCGGGCCTCCGCCTTCTTGGCGTCCGCGTCGGATTTGACGGACTGACTGCTCGATTGCAGCACGTCCTTGTATGCGTCTATTCTTTCGCGGGCCGATCTCGCGCGAGCCTGCGCTGCCCGTGCAGCGGCGTAAATCTTGCGATCGCTATCCGCCTTCTCCTTCGCCTTCTTGGCCTTGTTGCGGGCGTCCACGACGTCTTGTTCCGCCTTCAAGACCGTCGCCTTCGCTTCCTCCAGTTCTGCCTTCCTGACCTCCAGCAGTTTGACCGCGGCATGCTTCCTCTTCACCTTGTCCAGCCGGACCGCCTCCGCTTCCCGGGTCCTGCGTTCCGCCTCGGCGTCCGCCAACCGCTTCCGCGCCGCCTTCGCTTCATCTTCCTTCCTGGCAACCTCTTCACGCCGCTGCCGTTCACCGTCGTCGATCTTCGGCGCCGGACCAGAGACGAGCGGCGGCGGTGGCGAGTCAGGAGCGCCTCTCATCAGCAAGAACGTAACGCCGACCCCGACGGCCAGGAACAAGAGACAAGCCACTCCGGCGAGCGGAAGGACGATCCAGAGGACGTTGACGGAGGTTTTCTCCGGCGTCTCGCTGGGTTCATGCTCCAGCGACTCGTCTTCCTGGTCTTCTCGTGGTTGCCGCTTCGGCAAACGGCGGGTGGCAGCAGAGGAAACAGCGGTGGCGGGTTCCCGGGAAAAGTCACCAGCGGGGGCTGTCCGGTCGTCTTCGGAGTCGGGGACGCGGATCGCTCCGTTGCACTTCGGACACCTGGCCGTCTTTCCGGCGAGACGGTCCGGAGCTTTGACCTTGCTCCCGCACTTCGGGCATTCAGTTGTGATGGGCATGGCAGGAATCCTTTGTGGTTGCTCCTGAAACACTCTTCAGCATCCGGCACCGTGAAGGATCTGTCAAGGGAAAAGGCAGGAAGTGAACGGTGGGAGCAGCCGGTCGCCAGCAACAGACACCGGGGCTTCACCTTCCCCGGCTCAAGGCGCCACCCCGTTGACGAACGCGAGCCGGCAACAGGTCAGGTCTGGGGTTGCAGGTTGCTGGCTGGACTGGCGTTGTGCCCCCCGGCAGCCGCAGCAGGCGCTTTGTGCGGGCCTAATAACGCACTTGGAGTTGCGTGATTGCCAGATCAACTTTCTGAATGGCAATCTCGATCTGCTGCTTTTCGCGGTCCAAGGGCGCGAGAGCATTGGCGAGGGCCGCGCGTTTCGCGTCACGATCAGCGGTTTCTGCCAATCGAAAGAACTTGCCGAGTCCCCCTCCCCCTTGAACCTTCGACCCGCGGCGCCTCACATAATCGGTGTACTGTGATCGAACCGCCTTTTGCTGTGTCGCAACCGCACGCTTCCGAATGCCCAGCGTCTTCTTGATGAGACGGAGTTCCTTGATGGCCAGCTTCGCTTCAGCCGCGTTTTTGACATTCACCTGCACATTTCCTGACGTATCGACGTTGACGTGCAGTTTTGAGTCTGGTTCCGCCTTGCGCTGTCCACTGGACTTCAACCAATCGAGCAAGCCCATGATAGGCTCCTTCTTACAATGGTCTGCACAGAAATCCGCCCGCAACACCTCCGAGCAAGTCGCCTGCCTTCCGATGCAACACCGGGAAGGCTGTTTCAGCCCCGCTGTCGGAGTAACTACGCCCCGGCGGACGGTGGCCTGGAACAACCCCGCCAGCCGCCGGTGAATGTCGGCGTACTGGAACAACCCCGCCAGCCCTTACGGCTGGACGCCAGCGCGCACCTTCTCCCAGACGGGAACCCTCTCTTTTTCAGAATAGCCATTTTGCTGTCTGTTGCAAGCCAAAACTGTGCTATCGAGCCCGCCCCCACCCCCGGCGAGAAAGATGGTGGGGGTGTTCATGGCGGCCGGGAAAAAGAAGCAGATCCAGCACGACCCGATCGTCGGACGCTTCGGGAAGCGCCTCCGCGAGGTGCGGGTCGATCGCGGCATGACCCAGGTCCAGCTCGCCGAGAAGGCCGCGGTGACGCTCAGCTACATCACCCGCCTGGAGAACGGCATGTCGGCCCCCGGCATCGACCTGGTCGCGAAGCTGGCCGCCGCCCTCGGCATGACGGCCGCCGACCTGCTGCCGACGGACCCGCCGCCCGACGACCTGGCGGTGATCCGGGAGCAGCTCCGCAAGCTGTTCGAGGGGGTGGTCCAGAGCGACGACCGGCAAATGCTTGCCCACCTGGCGCAGTTCCTCGCCCGCCTGTCCGAGACGAGCCGATGAATCCTTCGGACGGGCCGCATCAATTCCTCAACAGGCCCAACAGAGCCAGGATTGCCCCGATCAGTCCCACCAACGCTGCCAGCACCTCGATCCATTGCTTGACGGCGACGGGCGGAGGCGGGGGCGGGGCAAGCACCGTCGGACGCTCGGGCGGGGGAGGGGGCTGGGGCGGAGGCGGGGGCGGAGGCGGGAGAAGCACCGTCCTCAACCGGACCGCGGCGAGGGGTCGGCACGCCACCGCCCGCTCGTCGCCTCCGTTCAGCTCGGCCCCACCCGGCAGCACCCACCGCATCGGCCTCACCCTCCGCTCACCGCCAGTTCGGTCGCCACGACATGCCGGATCGGGAACGCCACCTCCGGGACCCCGTGGTTCCCGTGGTCGGCCGTCGGGCCGATCCGCACGACCAGCACCCTCTCGCCGTCGAAATCGAACTCGTCGGCCCGGCCGAACACCCACGGCTCCGCGATGCCGGACACGTACACCCGCAGCTCGTCGTAGGCATAATCCCGGTCCCGCAGGATCCGGATTTGCTCGCGAACCTTGGCGACGAACGCGGCCTCGTCGGTCGGCATGGACTCGGCACCTCACAGGTCCGACGACACGAGCCGGCTTGTCGGCCGGCGTCTTCACCCGACCATTCGACTTGCACGCCCGTTTCCTGTCAAGCAGAAACCGGCAACGTCGGTCGAATCTCGAATCGTTTGCCGGCCGGTCCGATGCATCACGAGGAAGGCTGTTTCAGCCCCGCTGCGAAGGAGAAGGAGCGGTTCCGCCGGGGCGAGTTACTTACTCCCTGAACGTGTCCTCGCCGACAGGGATTCTGTCCTCAAGGAGGCGAGGACGCGCCTTTCCAGGCTGGTCGTGGTATCCTTCCGCGGCGTGTCGCCGCAGCAATCGCTACCTCCTGCCCGGCGGAACCGTGAATGAAGTCTATGCGGCAAGACCGCGGGTCGCAAGGGAGCGCGCACCTCTGCCGCAGCATCAGCATCTAGTAACTTTCGTCCGCATTGATGCACACGCCCGAGCACGGTAGATGATGTGAAGGTGAACGCTCGTCTGGCGATGGCTAACCATGTGGTCCACTGGCAATCAACTGCTCCGCGTAACGGACCTGCGTCTCGAACTCAGCAAGTTGCAATCCTAACTTGAGACGTGTAGGAAGTTCCAGTTTGCCGTGCTCGACAAGTTGGGAAGCGTGGCGTATTAGGTTGTCCGCGGACAGTTTCAGTCTCTGAATTGCAAACCGTAGGGATTGAAAATCACTTGTCGCACGATTACTACGGATTTGCGGCGGAAGTGATCCCGCGCTTGACGTCGATCCTGCCATATAATACGCATCCTGTGCCTTGCGAATGTCCAAGATGGCTTGCTTGTATTTTTCCGTATACTCTTTCAACAGAGGATGTAACACTCTGGCACTACTTTCCGCGTTCCTACTATCAGTATTGCGGGGGCCGCGCAAGTCGTACATCCCATCGAGAAACATCAGAAAATTATGCTGTCTGACCAGCGAGACCGCTACATCTGACAGTTCAGGAGAAATGTTTACCACATGAGCCAGAATGGATTGTTGCCGAATCGCAACAGGATGCTCTGGTCCAGGATCTGCCTCTGTAATGAGACGAAACAGAAGACGAGGAGACGCAATGGCCTTATCGCTCATCGGGTCGCCTTCATGCTGATCCGGCATTGCCCGCCTCCCATTCGCGGAGCGCCTCAAGCGTCTCGAACAACTTCCGCAGCGACTGGATCTGATGGTGCTGGTCGTACCCGGCTGCGTTCGGCTTTAGCACCTCGCCTGCACCACTGGAAAAGTTGCTGATGACGAGCGAAGAAAGGACAGTTTCATGTCGAAAGAGGTGGGCCTCTTTCCGGGAATAGACTTTCCGAATCTCTGCATCAAATCCCCCGGAAGTGTAGTGTTTCCACGCCTGACGCGTATCCGGCCACCAAAGGTCTTGCTTCGTAACGAGAGTGAGCACCCAAAGTTTGCCTGGGCTCGCCATCATGTGCGGCACAAGTTCTTGGAACACCTTCAGTTCTTCATCTCGCTGGGCAATCCAATACTCCTCAAGAAATCTCTCCTTGTCATCATGGTAAAGTTTATGGTCCTTGTAGCTCACACTGAAACTGAGGTGACCGAAAGCGAAAACCAAGATCACCCCACGATATTTCCCAGCCGCGAGATCGGCATGGAGGTCGCCCCATGTGGCCGCACGCCGTTCGGGTTGGCCAGGAGGAACGATGACCTCCGCAGGCACTTGGCCAGGAAGGCGACACCTCTCGATTTCAACGCTCTCCTTGTAGCCCTCCGGCAAATCATAGAGGGGGTTGTAGTCGTCCTTGGAGAGTAGCATCGCCAGTGTGCTCTTGCCGCCTCCACCAGGACCAAGGACAAGAATCCCAGGACTGTCGGTGGTTCCTCTACCAGTGCGGAACCAACTGCGGATCGCGGCGACTGTGGTCACGATGCGTTCCTTATTCGTCCAAAGGAACGATCTGGCCTTCCCGAGGACCCCTGCGGAAACCGGCTGTCCGCCTTCCGCCCTTGCTGCGCGGAGAAACCGTTCGTAAGGAGATCCAGTCATGGTACGTCAACCTCCGCGAACCATCCGTCCGCCTGCTCTTGGGTATATTCAAAATACACCAAATCGTGATAGTAAATGTCCCGCTCGCCCCGCGTCATCAGACATCCGTCGTAGAAACCTTCGGCTTGTTCCAGCGAGTGCAAGCCAAGGCACCCATTCGCCCCCTTCGCTCGACTCATCCTGATCGCTTCGGCGACCAAGACGGTGCCAATACCGACAAATCTAGGATTAGACGCCCTACCTTTCAGATTCCAAGGGGCGATTTCAACAAAATCGACGTAAAGAATGGACCGGCCGGCCGGCTCAAGTCTAGCGGGGCGCAGTTCGTTGCAAACTGCCATCAGTCCTTGGATCGCATTGTCACACTCGACCGCGACGAAGGTGTGATAACCTGCCCTGTTACCCTGACTTTTTGCAACCCAGTTCCAGTGACTGTGTTCTCCGCTGGCAGCTGCTATCGCTCGAACAGGTCCCCAAACGCGCTCGACCCCTTCGAGGTCGGCAATAGGGAAATTGCGGATCACTTCCGCGGGGACCGGATCATCGGGACCAGGGTCTTCGCGGGCCTTCCAGCGGAAAAGGACCGTGTTCCTACGTTCAGGCGAGGGGACTGCCATCAATCGCCGCCTCCGTCCTTGACTCACCGCTCAACAGACATCCGCTTAAATTTCTATATCACCACCCCCTCCCTGCCTTGTCAAGCAATTCCTCATTTTTCCGTGCCCCCAGGCACCGCCTCCTGACCGGAATGAGCCAGTTCAGTCGATGCCAGGCGGGAGTTGCTGCCTGTACGTCAAACCCTCCCTCCACCTTCAATTCGCCCGCCTCGGTCGGGCAATAGGGCCAGCACTCTGCTTCAATGCACGATGAACGGACATCAGCGCCCGTCGGTCGTCACTCATCGCCGTCTCCGTCCGGTTGCTCGACCGCCGGGGCCGCGACGGCTTGCCGATGCTCCAGCTCGGCGCGCCGAATCCGCTCCTCGATCTCGTCGGGAATCTCGCCCTGGGCCGTCACCCCAGCCAGGGCATCCCAGAATTCCTGAGAGGAAGGCGGGGCGTTGACGTTGACCTGCGAGCCCGGCCGCAGCAGCCCCATCAGCTTCAGCCTCGTCTCGACGCACCAGGCGACCCTTTCGAGGAACCGCGGGTCGCCGGCCTGTCCCTTCGCCGTCCGCTGCTCGACCTTCCGCACCGGCGCCATGCGGCTCCTCCCGGCGGTCCCATTCTTCCCCGCCGCCTTCCGCCGGACCTCCCTTTCCTGAACGGTCCGCTGGTGGGTGGACACGGCGTCCCGGCAGGACCGCTCCCACCCCTCCCAGGCGACGGCCTCCAGCCTGTCCAGCCTGGCCAGCTCCTCGGCCTTCATGGCGTCGAAGTCGCGGAGGGCGGAGGCGAGCCAGTCCTCGCGGACGGCCGCCAGGTCGTTGCTGACCGTTCCCTGGCTGACCTTCACCGCCCGGGCGATGGCCCACTGGGTCTTGCCCTGCAGGTAGAGGTTCGCGACCTGCCGCCTTCGCTCCATCATGGCGTACTCGTCGTTCTTGCGGTTGCATTTCCGGCCCATCGGTATTAACCCCCAAGGCTTATTAAACCCCTCGTCCCCTTCTTCCGTCCGCGGCCGCTCCGTCCGCCTCGGCCCCGGCGATCCCTTTCGCCTCCGTCCAGCTCCTCCCACATGGCGTCGGCGGCTTCCCCCTCCGTCTTCCATCCGCGACGGCTGAACCGGGGACCGTCCCCGTCCGCGATGCACCAGGCGAACAGGCCGTCCTGCCGGCGGAACAGGGTCAGCCTCCGTCCGTCCCGGAGTTGAGTCCAAAGGTTGCCCGTGGGTGTACGCTTCCATGCGTTCGGCTCGTCGATCACCAGGTACTTCCAGGCGTCGCTTGCGGCTCGCGGCATGGCTGCCTCAGTTCCCCTCTTCTCCGGTCGATCAACCTCGCGGGGGGGCACCAGGGAATGGGGTAAGTAACAACATCCCATCCCATCCCGATTGACCCCCCCACCACCTGTTGTGGTCCCGCCGTCTCCCCAAACTGTAAACCCATCGCTAATATGATTATCTTAGGGATGGGTTTACAGTTCGCTTCGCCGTCGCCTTCGTGTCCCCATCCCCCACCCCTCAAACTGTAAACCCATCCCTAATACGTCATCTTAGGAACGGGTTTACGGTTCACCGGGTCGCGACCCACCCGCTGCACGTCCCGATCCGGCGGACCCTTCCGGCGGCCTCCAGTTCCGTCAGCACTTCGTGAACCCGTTGCCGGCTGAAGCCCACGACCTCCGCGATCTCGGACGACTTGCGGAGGAACCACCTGCCATCGTCGCGTCGCAGCGTGCCCAAGACCCTCGCCTGTACGTCGGTCAGGGGGGAGAAGGGCCGGTCAGCGATCGGATACCCGTTGCGTCCGTCGTCGTCGTCAAGCGGGGCCAAGTTCTCCGTGCTGACCAGATAAACCGGGATGCCCTCCCGCAGTATCCCCCGGCCCCTGCCGACGGCCTGGACCAGTTCGCCGCAGACGAGGGAGCAATAGGCCGCGTGCCAGTCGTGGTCGGCGTAATGCCAGGTTTTCACCGACACCCGCTTCCCGGATTCGGTGACCCCGGACCAATAATCACGCCCCCAACCAGCCTCTTCCCGGTTCAGCAGGGCGGCCCGCCGATTGCCGAGCCGAAGCAGGTGGAGCCTCACCGCCTCGGACCCGACCCGAGGGGTCCCGAGGACGATGAGGGCGTCGCAACCTCCCTCCCCGATCCACGCGTTGGAACCGCGGCTCATCCCGCTGCCGAAGTAGGCCACCCTCGCCAGCCGACTCTGGTACGGCTGCTCCAGGACGGGCTCGGCCAGTTCCTTGTGTGTCAGCAAGCCGACCCGTCGGTGCGGCAGGTCGTTGAGCAGACCACGCAGCAGCGGCAGCACGGTCTCCGGCTTCCTCCTCTTCGTCACGTCCCGGGCCGGGATGATCTGGAGGGTGGGGTAGCAGGCCAGGAGCCGGCCCCGAGGGGTCATGTCGCGGACAGGGCCGCCCGTCGCGGTCTCCAGCTCAGAACGGGCGGCAGTCGCGTCACTCAACCAGACCGCAGCATCATCTGGCAGGTCTGTGGGGGCCACACCCACCAGCCTGCGGACGAGCTTGACCTCGCCGCCCGCTGTGGGTCGCTCGTCCACGGCCACGGCGAGAAAGGAGAGCTTACCGAGGGTCGCCGCCAGTGCAATACGCATCGCCTCGGGAGGAGGCGCCGTCCCCAGTCCCAGGCAAGCCTCGTTCAGATCCCGGTGCAGACCGCTGGGCTCGTGGCGGGCAGGAGTCGTCAGCGGCACCTCGGCCGGACCGTCGCCGCTGTTCAACCACGCGTCCAGTTCCTTCGCCACCTTTGCGAGGTGCCGGTAGAAGCCGCGGTCCTTTGCGTCACGGGCCACGTGTTCGGCCTGGCGAGCGACAAATTCGACCGCCAGCAGACTGCGGTCGGTGACGAATGACGGCCGCAGGGCGTCCAGGGGGGCCTCGTGAAGCGACAAGATGGTGCGATGCCGCCCCAGTTCGGCCAGTGACATTGCCCCTCTGGCGTGGGTCGCGACGGCGTGGTGGGTAGCGGCCGCAGCCTCATACTGTTGATGGTAGAGACACCCGTTGCGGTGCGGGCAGTCGGGACAAAGGGCCGCACGGAAGGAGAGTCCCCGCCCCATCACCGCCTCGGCCTCGTCGTGGCGAATGCAGGTTTCTTGGCTGAGCCGAGGGTAGGCGGCGGCCGCCAGTCCGGCCTCCTGGTGAGCGGATACCGTTTCGTCGCAGTGTGCGTGGGTGGGGACAAGCGTAAGTGATCGGGGCGGTGATCGGTGCCGTCCCAGGTGGGCGGCTGGGCCGGTCAGATGTGTGGTCAATGGTCTGTCCTCCTGTGCCAGTCGCAGAGTTGCTGAGTCCGCGTAGGATTTGCCGGCTCCGGTCGGGCTGGTGTCGATGTAGACGCCAGGCTGACTCAGCGAATCGAGTCGAGCCCGCATCATCTCTTCCCGCCACTCTTCAAGGGACCGCTCGGGCAGTTCGACCATCTGTTGCTCCACCCACTCGCGGAACGCCGCCTCGCCATACCGCTTGATGTAGTCGTCAATCGCCTGCTTCATCGGCTTGCCGTTGAGGTCGCGAGGTCCCGGCGGCAAGTGGAGGATACGAACGTCGGCACCGCGTTCGGTCAGCACGCGGGCGAGTTCTGCGGCCGCGTAGTTCACGTCCGGTTTCCTGATGGTGTCGTAGTCGAAGACGATCAGAACGATACGTCCCTGCCAGTTGATGCCGGCCAAGTCGGGGATCAGTTCTCGCGGATCGCTCTGCTTGACAATCCAGTTCCAGACGCCCATCAACCCAATGCAGGGGATGCCAACCTGCGACGCGGCGAGAGCCTTGAGGATGCCTTCCGTAATCATCAGGGGTTCCCGCGGGGCGTTCACTGCCGCCAGGACGCCAGGCAGAGGGGGGAAGTAGGCTCGGTTGCCCAGCCCCGTGGGCGTCAGGTATTTGGCCTGCCTGCCATCGGGGAAGAGGTGCGGGGGCATCATCCGGGCGACGTTGTAACCATTCCGCTTGCCGTGGCGGTCGAAGCCCGGCAGGATCAAGCCGGGAGCGAGGGCTGAGCTGCCTCGCAGCATCACTCGGAGCCGGCCAGTGTCGCGTTCGGTGTAAATGCCTGCTCTCTCCATCGTGGACCGGCTCAGTCCCGATCTTATCAGCTTGCAGAGGTGGTGCGGGGCCAGAACGAGGGGGCTGTTGTTCAGTCTCCGTTGGTCGGTGTGTTGAACGGCATCCTTGAGCCCCCTATCCCGGATCGAGCTGCCAAGGGTCCGAGGTTTCGTGCTGGTTTCGCATTCATGGTCGATTGACATTGCCGTCTTCCTTTCAGAACAGGCGGCCGCGGCCGGCGAGCGGGCGAAGACGTTTTCCCGTTCATCCGGCCGGGCCTGCGGCGTGGATCAGACGCCCACCTGAGACGTGTATTATAACCGATTCTTCTTCCTCATTGGGGGCGAAGAACGGGGCCGTTGGCTGGCATCGTCGGGCGGTTGATATGCCCCGGAATCCGGGGTGTGCTGAAAAGAGGAACCCCACCCAGGATGTCAGGGTGGGGTTCATGGGCGATGGGATCGGTTCAGCTCGGGATCGGTTGCCCTTCCGTCCGCAGCATCTGCTCGACGATGTCCATCGGGTAGGCGGTCAATCCGGCCTCGACGCCAGCCAGTTCGTCGGGGTCGCGAAGGTCTTCCATCAGGAAGGGAAGCCCTTGCTCGGCCGCGTCGGGCTGGAGGAGGGAGCGAACGACCCAGGCTCCGGGCCGATGGGCGTTCTGGTTGCCATACGATCCGCGGTGGACGATGAAGTAGCTACGCTGCTTGCCGTCGGTGAAGGCAACCATCACTTGAGCGAGCCTCACCCGTCCACGCGGAACGACGATCAACCAGATTCCCTGAACGATCCGCCGGAGTGCGGCCCGGAGGCGGAGCCGAACGTCCTCGGGATCGGTGGCGTTGTCAAGCATCTCGATCAGGGTTTTCGCATCCCGCCACGTCTCGGTCAGCGGCTTGACGGCCTTCTCTTCGGCCTCGCCCAGCTTCTCCAACAACTCAGCCTCGCGAACCTCCAACCCGCGGAGAGCGGCAGCGATGACCGCCACGTCACCCTTGAGCAGTTCGGCAGCCATGACCGCCTTCCTCTCACGAACCCAATCCAGTTCCCCCCGCAGCACGGTCGCGTCAGCCGGACCGTCGCCCTGCCCCAACACGTCGGCGGGGTCGATCTCTCGGAGTTGGGAGAGAATCGCCTTCTCGAAGGTGGCGTAGGGGAAGGTGTAGCACTTGGACCGCCCTTCGATGGACGACTGGTTGAGCAGCACCTTCGACACGCAACCGTTATCGCTCCGGGTCGCGGCATAGTAGGTGCATCCGTCGCGGGCGTTCTTCAACAGACCGCCGAACAGGTTGGCGACGTTGTTGCCGATCCTCCCTTGCTTGGTCTTCCTGCCGCCGGTAGCCGCACGGGCCGCGTAGAACTCCTTTTCACCGACAACGAACGGGTAGTACCCGGGAATCGGGTCGCCGTAAGGCTTGCCGTCGGTGTCGCGTGGCTGGAACTCGCCCAGAGCCCGCCGGTCCTTCAGGATCGACCGGACGTAGCTCGTCCTCCACTGGCCACAACCGTAGGGCTTGCCGTCCGCCCGCCGGGTATGCCCGTCCGAATCCGGCACGCGGTCGCCAAAGGCCGGCACTTCCTCCGCCGTCAGCTTCTTGACGATGCTCGTCATCCCGTAGCCAGCGACCGACATCTCGAAAATCCGCTTCACGACCGCGGCATGTTCGGCGATGAGTTGCAACTGGCCGTCCTTCTCTTCGATCCAACCGGGGAGCCGGTTCGTGATCGCCTTCGTCACCTTGCCGTCCTTCCTTCGCGGCGGCTGGGCTTTGCCCTCCCGTGCCAGGTTGAACGCCTTATCCCAGTTCGCCAGCGACCGCACGGACTTGATGCGGCTTTCTCCGTGCCCGCGGGCCAGCTCGATGATGGCCCGGATGATGTCCGTCATGTCCGAACGCTCATGCCGGAAAATCGTCTCGGGGTGAAGCTGGACGATGTTCACCCCGGCGTCGAGAATGTCGATCCAGAGTTTCAGGGCCGTCCGCTCGTCCTCGCGTGACAGGCGGTCGAGGTTCTCGATGATGAGGAAGGAACCTTTCGGCACCTTGCCTTGCCGAACCAATTCGAGGAATCCACCCAAGGCAGCCTTGTCGGATCGGTGCTTGCCGTGATACGCGGA
>Ga0335069_10010782_pt1 | contig 12930 bp, 11 predicted proteins | sample Lox_Sample_11_FD_206714 | JGI IMG/M metagenome (GOLD analysis project Ga0335069, IMG submission 206714) | Soil microbial communities from Loxahatchee National Wildlife Refuge, Florida, United States - Lox_Sample_1.1 | ecosystem: Environmental > Terrestrial > Soil > Wetlands | place: USA... | reverse complement strand
TGATCGAGGTGCGCCACTCGACCTCGAAGAGATAGAGGATGGCGCTGATGAACGTGCCGGCGTGACCGATCCCGATCCACCAGACGAAGTTGATGATCCCGAAGGCCCAGGCGACCGGGATGTTGTTGCCCCAGAGCCCGATGCCGGTCAGCACCGTGTACGTGAGCGCGAGGAAGAGGATGAGCGTCCCCAGCGCCGCGAACCCGAGCGCGTACCTGAACCAGGGCCACTTGCTCCACAGCGGTCCGAGCAGCCGATCGGTGAGCGCGAGATCACTCTCGTCGGTGAGGAGAACCTCCTCGCCGCCCGTGGGCTCCTCGCGCAGCAGCGGCAGCGGGGCCGCCGGCATCTCGGCGTGCGCCGTCACGTGTCGAGCTCCGGGTTGGGGTTGACGATGCGCGCGAGGTAGCGCGTGCGCGGCATGGTCCCGAGGTCCTGCAGCACCTGGTAGACGCGCCCATTCGCCATCTGGGCCGACACGCGCGTGCCGCTGTCGGCGACGTCGCCGAAGACGATGGCTCCCGTGGGGCACGTCTGCTGGCACGCGGTCTGGATCTCGCCGTCGCGCATGGGGCGCTGCTCGCGGCGCGCGCGGATCTCGGTCTCGCGGATGCGCTGCACGCAATAGGTGCACTTCTCCATCACGCCGCGGTCGCGCACCGTGACGTCCGGGTTCATCGCGAGGCGCAGCGACTCCGGCTTGTCGCGGCTATACTGGAAGAAGTTGAAGCGTCGGACCTTGTAGGGGCAGTTGTTGCTGCAGAAGCGCGTGCCGACGCAGCGGTTGTAGACCATCTCGTTCAGGCCGTCGGCGCTGTGCACCGTCGCGTTCACCGGGCACACGTACTCGCAGGGCGCCTTCTCGCAATGCTGGCAGAGCATCGGCTGCACCACCGTCGCGCCCCCGCGAACGTCACCGACGGCGTAGCGATCGATGCGCAGCCAGTGCATGACCCGCCCGAGGGCCACGCCCGTCTTGCCGACCACCGGGACGTTGTTCTCGACGATGCACGCGACGACGCACGCGCTGCAGCCCGTGCACGCGTTCAGATCGATGGCCATGCCCCACTGGCGGCCGCTGCCGGGCTGCAGGTCGTAGAGCGTCGGCGGCGTCTCGTTCAGCTCGCGCGCGAAGCCCGGGTCCTTGCGGTACTCGTCGAGCCGCTTGTGCAGCACGATGGGGCGGCCCTCCATCGACTCGTGCTCCTGCACGCGCGCGAGCTCCCATGTGCCGGAGACGGCGCCCGGCCGCATGTCGTCCGCCCACGGCGCCTTCGCGCGACGTAGCGCGTAGGCGTTGGCACCGACGCCGGTCGAGACCCGATCGGGGATTTCGTGCCCGTAGCCGAGGGCGAGGGCGACGACGCCGTCGGCCATCCCGTCGAGCACGAAGAGCGGCGCGCGGAGCGAGCGGTCGCCCACCTCGAGGTGCACGACGTCACCCGTGCTCGCCGGGATGCTCTTGGCCGTCGCCGCGCTCACCAGCGCGGCGTTGTCCCAGGAGATGCGCGTCACCGGATCGGGCAGCTCCTGCAGCCACTCGTTCTCCGAGAAGGTGCCGTCGTGGACCTTGGCGTCGGCGAAGTAGACGATCTCGAACGGCGCCGGCGGGACGGTCGGTGCGCCGAGCGCTCTCGTCACCGGCGCCCAGCTCACGCGGGCGTCGACCGCGGGCGTGGCCTCTCCCGGCACGACGCCGTGCACGAGGGCGCTTCGCCAGAACGCGGCGAAGTCCTTGCTCACCGGCGCGACCTGCCAGTGCTCCTCGACCAGCTCGCGAGACGTGGCGTCGCGCCTGCCGAGCATCGCGGCCAGCACCTGCGCCGGCGTCCTTCCGTCGGCCACGAGGGGCCGCGCTATCGGCTGCGCGATCGACGCCGTCCCGTCGAACGCGAGGGCGTCTCCCCAGCTCTCGAGGTAGTGCGCCTCCGGCACGAAGTACGAGCACGCACGTGCCGTCTCGTTCTCGTGCGAGCCGACGTACACGCTCGCGGGAAGCGCGCGGATGCGCTTCTCGAGGTCCACGTCGGCGGGCGCCGTGTACACCGGGTTGCCGCCGGCGATGACCAGGAGGCCGATGTCCCCAGCGTCCATCGCCGCCGCCATCGCCTCGATCCCGTGGGAGCCCTCGCCCGCCTCGAAGATGGGCGACGGCGCGTACGTCACGGTGCGTCCGACGTTCCCGAGGACCTCGTTGAGCGCATGCGCCATCGCGTGCACCGCCGGCGGCTGAGCGTCGCCGGCCACCACGAGGCTCGTCCCGACGTGAGCCCAGAGGTCGCGCGCCACCGCGTGGACCCATTGCGGCCACGCGCTCTCCTTCCGCGGCGCTCCGTGCGGGCTGATCTGGGACAGCACGTCCGCCGCCACGCTCGCCACCTGGCGCGACTGCACGGCGAGTCGCTCGTCGGCGTTGCTCCCGGTGACCGACACGCGCGGCTCGACCGCGTAGAGCCGGCTCATCGTGCCGTTCGGTGCCTCGATGCGACGCCGCGAGGCCCACGCTCTCGCCCACGCCTGGGGTGACCCCGCAGCCGCGAGGAAGTCGGCGTCCAGCGAGAGGACCACGTCGGCTCGCGAGAAGTCCCAGCGCGGCTCGAGCACCTTGCCGAAGGCGAGCCTCGCCCCCTCCCACACGTTGCGGCGCTCGAGCGGCGAGTGGAAGCCCACGAACACGTCGCCGCGCGCACGCACCCGCCGGACGAGGTCCACGAGGTGCGGTGAGCTCGTCGGCTCGAGCAGCACGAACGTCTTCTTGCCGCCCCCTGCCGGCCGCGCGAGCAGGTCCGCGATCGCGAACCACGTCGCCGGGTCCTCCCCGTGGCGGACGCCCTGCGCTCGCTTCGGATCGTAGAGCCCCCACAGGCTCGCTTGCTCGATCGTGCCGAGCGCGCCCTGGCTCGCGGGGTGCTCCGGGTTGCCCTCGAGCTTCGTCGGCCGCCCTTCGTGGCTCGTCGCCAGGATGCCCACGCCGTACCCGCCCACGGTCATCGTGGTCGCGTACACGGTGGCGACCGACGGCGTGACCTCCGGCGGCTGATTGACGTAAGGGACGATGTACTCCTGCGGACCGCGGCTGCACGCCTCGGCGCTCGCCACGGCGGCACTCGCTCCGAAGAGGCGCAGGATCACGCGGCGGGAGACGTCGGCCATGTTCCCCTCTCCTCAGCGATGGCAACCCGTGCAGCTCACGGGAGGATCCACGTGGAGCTCGCGCGCGATCCCCTCGCCCAACTCGCGCCGCGTGGTCCCGGGCGGCGGCTCCCACTCCATGTTCGTGATCTCGCTCGGCGGCCGGAGGTGCGGCGCCGGGTCGCGGTGGCAGGCGAGACACCACGACATCGTGAGCGGCTCGACGGCGTGCACCTGGCCCATCAGGTCGACGCGCCCGTGGCACTCGACGCAGCCGACCCCGTGCGAGACGTGCGCCGAGTGATCGAAGTACGCGAACTGCGCAACCTGGTGCACCCGCTGCCAGCGCACGGGCTCGTCGTCGAACCAGCTCGCGAGCACAGGCTCGAGCCGCTGCGATCGCTGCCACACCTGGCTGTGGCAGTTCATGCAGACCGAGGTGGGCGGCGCGCCGGCGAACGCGGATCGCTCAGCTCCGTAGTGGCAGTAGATGCAGTCGATCCCGTCGTCGCGTACGTGATGCCGGTGGTCGAACGCAATCGGCTGGTCGACGGGATCGTTCTCCTTCGTGACGTACGGCGTCCGCACCCAGAGCATGGCGGCGACGGGCATCGCGAGGACACCCGTGGCCGCCAGCACCAGACACACACGGAAGACGGTGTCCGACCAGGGAGGGAAGAGCGGTTCCATACCGTGGCAGAGGGCGCTGCGCGCACTGCAATCGGCGATCCGGCCCAGCTTCGCGGCAAGCCGCTACGAGCGCGCAGGAAGAGTCCGTGACGAAACGGCTCGCGTGTGGCGCGCTGGCTCGGCGACTTGGCGTGCGCCGTTGACGAGCGAGACGTGCGTGAAGGCCTGCGGGAAGTTGCCCACCAGGCGCCCGGCTCGAGGGTCGTACTCCTCCGAGACGAGCCCGACGTCGTTGCACAGCCCGAGGAGCCGCTCGAACAGACGGCGCGCCTCCTCGTACCTGCCCATCTTTGCCAGATCGTCCGCGAGCCAGTAGCTGCAAGGCAGGAACACGCCCTCGCCCTCGGGCAGGCCGTCGACGGCGCGATCGGTCCGGTAGCGGAGCACGAGGCCCTCGTCGGTCACCAGATCGCGCTGGATCGCGTAGATCGTCGATTGCACGCGTGGGTCCGTCACCGGCAGGAAGCCGACCAGCGGCATCATGAGCAGCGAAGCGTCCAGGTCCTTCGAGCCGTAGTACTGCACGAAGGCGCCGACGCTCGCGTCGTAGCCGCGGCGGCACACGTCGTCGTGGATGTGATCGCGCAGCGCTCTCCAGCGTTCGATCGGTCCGTCACCGCCGATGCTCTCCATGCGCTTCACCGCGCGGTCGAAGGCGACCCAGGTCATCATCTTGGAGTGCGTGAAATGGCGCTGCGGCCCGCGCATCTCCCAGATGCCGTCGTCGGCATCGGGCCAGCAGGTCTCGAGGTGCTCGAGGAGCGCTACGCCCATGGCCCACGCCTTCGGGTCGGGCGCAAAGCCGCGGACGCGCGCGACGTGCATCGCCTCCATGACCTCGCCGTACACGTCGAGCTGACGCTGCTCGTGCGCGGCGTTGCCGATCCGGACCGGGCGAGAGCCCTCGTAGCCCGGCAGCCAGTCGATCTCCCGCTCCTCCACGCGCCGGTATCCGTCGACGCCGTAGAGGATCTGCATCTTGGCGGGATCCCCGGCGACGGCGCGGAGCAGCCAGTCGCGCCAGGCCAGGGCTTCGTCGGTGTACCCGTTCTCGATGAGCGCGAGCAGCGTGAAGCTCGCGTCGCGCACCCACGTGAAGCGGTAGTCCCAGTTGCGCACCCCCCCGAGGCACTCCGGCAGCGACGTCGTCGGAGCAGCGACGATGCCACCGGTCGGCGAGTGAGTCAGCGCCTTGAGGGTCATCAGCGAGCGCAGCACCTGATTGCGCCAGGGGCCCTCGTAGGTGCATCGGTCCGACCACTCGCGCCAGTCGCGCTGCGCGAGGTGAAGCAGCGCCCGCTCGTCGATCCGCTCGGGAGCCTTCACGTGGGACGGGTGCCACGTTGCCGAGAGCGCCACCTCCTGCCCGTCGTGCAGCTCGAACTCGCCGACGGTCGTGAAGTTCTCCCCGCGCAGCGGGATCTCGCTCTGGATGCGCAAGGAGTCGGGCCCTGCGATCGCGATCGTGTCTTCCCCCTGTCGCCGCACCCACGGGAGGATCGACCCGTAGTCGAAGCGGATGACGAGCTGGGTCTCCATCCGCACGTGCCCACGCGTGCAGCGCACGATGCGACAGAGGTGCGGCACGCGCTCGCGAAGCGGCATGAAGTCCGTGACGACGACCGTGCCACCGTCGCACGCGAAGGTCGTGTCGAGCACGAGCGTGCCCTCGCGGTACGCACGGGTGACGCGGTGCACGCGGCCTTTCGGCGCAACCACCCAGCGCCCGTGCCCAGGACCGCCCAGCAGCGCGGCAAAGCACGCCCCCGAGTCGAAGCGCGGAAGGCAGAGCCAATCGATGGAACCGTTCCGCGACACCAGCGCGGCAGTCTGGCAATCGCCGATGAGGGCGTAGTCCTCGATGCGCGACGGCACGCCCCGTGAGGCGTTGCATCGCTCGTGCCCGTCCAAAATAGGCCGAAGGGTGGCGCCCACTTCCGCGGGCCCACCCTCCGACTGCTGTGCACCGTTGCTATGGGTGTTGTGATGAAAGCTGCTCGAACGCGGGTCGTGTTGCTTCTCTTCGTCCGCCGTCTGTCTGGTGTTGTGCGGCGGGACGCTCGAGGTTTCCGGATACCAAGAGGGGAAGAAACGAGTCGGCGCGCGTTGGGAGGCAGCCGGTTGGAACGAATCTCGCTGCGGGCTGCGAAGGAAGGGACGCGTAGGACGCCGCCGGGGCGGCCCGGCACTCGTGGTGCCGGCCTCCAGCGTTAGAGCGAGAGGGCCAGGTCAATCCTTCGCAACAAGGCCCGGAGCGAGTCGGTCCGGGAGCTACGTTCGACAATGAAGCTCGAACGGCGGCTCGTCAAGGGTCGACCGTGTCGAACAAAAACGTTTCACTCGTGAAGCTTTTGTTGCGCGGCGCGCGGCCGCGCTCTCGCTAGCGCGGTTCCTGCCTTCCTCCGGCACGTGGCCACCGCCGTCTCGCCCACTCAAGTCGCGGTCGAGCCTCGCCCACCGAAGCACAAGCACAGATTCTGGCTGTGGCTCATCGGGTTCGTCGTCGTCGTTGCACTCTTGTTCGTCGGCTACGTCGCGACCGTACTCTCGGTGGCGTACTCGAGCGGGCAACGCACGGGCTACGTGCAGAAGCTGTCGCACAAGGGATGGCTCTGCAAGACGTACGAAGGCGAGCTGGCGATGACCCCCATCCCGGGCACGGCGCCGCAGATCTTCCGCTTCTCGGTGCGGGACCCGAAAGTGGCCCAAGCGATCGACGAGGCGAGCGGCAGCAAGGTCGTGCTCGACTACGAGCAACACGTCGGCGTGCCGACGGACTGCTTCGGCGAGACCGAGTACTACGTCACGGCCGTGCGCAAAGCCGGTCCGTGACGGGGTCAGGGTCGAGACGAAAGGCCTGCCGCGATCATTCGTCCGCGGCCTTCACTCCACCCGGGGGAGGCGGATTCGCCTCGCGCTCGAGGTAACGGAAGATCGTGCGCGGATCGACGCCGAGGTCACGCGCCGTCTGCGTGCGGTTGCCGTTGTTGCGCTCGAGCACCTCGAGCACGTACTTGCGCTGGAACTCTTCCTTCGCCTTCTCGAGAGGCAGGATGGGGCTCTCCGCCTCTTTGCCGAGGTCGAGGTCCTCGGGAGCGAGCAGCGACTTGTCGCACAGCACGAGCGCCTTCTTGATGCGGTTCTCGAGCTGCCGGATGTTGCCCGGCCACTGGGCCTTCTTGATGGCCGCGAGCGCTTGCGGGGTAAACCCCTGCACGTGCGAGCCGAGCTCCTCGGCGTGCTTCGAGAGCAGCGCCTTCGCGATGATGAGCACGTCGTCGCCGCGCTCGCGCAGCGGAGGGAGGTAGATGTTGACGACGTTGAGGCGGTAGTAGAGGTCCTCGCGGAAGCGCCCTGCGCGGATCTCCTCCTCGAGCACGCGGTTGGTTGCCGCGACGACGCGGATGTCCACCTTCTCCGGCTTGCTGTCGCCCACGCGGAAGACGACGCGCTCCTGCAGCGCCCGCAGCAGCTTCACCTGCAGGTTGAGCGGCAGTTCCCCGATCTCGTCGAGGAAGAGCGTGCCCCCGCTCGCGACCTGGAACTTGCCGGGGCGCGAGGCGACGGCGCCGGTGAAGGCGCCCTTCACGTGGCCGAAGAGCTCGCTCTCGATGAGGTTCTCGGGGATGGCGCCGCAGTTGATGACGACGAACGGGCCTGTCGCGCGGTTCGACCGCGTGTGGATCTCTCGCGCGATGAGCTCCTTCCCCGTGCCCGTCTCGCCGGTGATGAGCACCGAGATGTCCGTCGTCGCCACCTTCTGCAGCTTGCGGAACACCTCGAGCATCGAGGGACAGGAACCGATGATCTCCCCGAAGCGGCGATCCTTGAGCTCGGCGACGAGCTTCTCCTTGTCGGCGCGGAGCGCGTTGAGGAGCAGCGCATTCTGGAGGATCAGGCTCGCCTGCGAGGCGAAGATCGAGAGCACGTCGAGCTGCCCGCGGTCGAAGAGCCCCTTGACGCGATCGTTGCCGACGTAGAGCACCCCTTGCACGTGCCCCTGGCTGATGAGCGGCGCGCACATGACGCTCGAGAGGCGCAGCGCGAGGACGCTCTCGCTCGTCTTGAACTGCGAGTCGCTGAGCGCGTCGCTCACGATGACGGGCCGCCCCGTGTCGATCACCTTCTTGACGATGCTGTCGCTGATGGCGGCCCCAGGACCATCGCCGAGCGCCTCGCGCTTCACGTTGCGCGCCGCGCGGATTCGCACGCCGCCGGCCGTCATGGCCTCGGCGCTCTCGGGCGCAGGCTCGGTCGACGGCACGGGCTCGCCATCCTCTGGGGCGCGCGGCGTGGGGGGGTCGCGCGTGAACGCGTCGTCGTTCAGGAGGATGAGCCCCTTCTCGGCGCCGGTGACCTCGATGACCGCGTCGAGCATCGACTCGAGGAGATGGTCGATGTCCTTCATCGTCATCAGCTTCTCGCTGAACTCGTAGAGCTTGCGGAGGCCGGCGAGCTGCTGGTTCGTGAGCTGGAGCTGCGTCTCGCTGATCGCGCGCGGCGGCGGGCTACCGGGCGCAGCCTCGGCGCTGGGCGCGGGCCGCGCCACCTTCTGCGGCTCGTCGAAGATGCCGAACGACAGCTCCACGTCCCCGAGCGTCAGCCTGTCGCCGTGGACCAGCCGCGCCCGGCGCTTCTTCTTGCCGTTGACGAGGATCTCCCCCTGCTTGTCGACCTCTTCGAGGTTGAAGTCGCGCCCGTCGAAGAGCACCTGCGCATGTGTCTCGGCCAGGGCGTGGCTGGGGACGGCTACGTCGTTGCCGAGCGCGCGCCCGATCGTCGTCACCGGTTTGTACAGGACGAACGTGCGCGGCTGGCCCTGGGGGGGAAACCACTTGAGGATCGGCAAGCGGACCTGGTGGCCTCAACCTACCGCAAAACGGCTCGGATTTGACGGGATAGCGCAAGCTCTGGCATAAGGGGCGGCGCTGCAAAGGACCCTCGGAGGAAAGACATCATGAAGAACATCGTCATCGTCGCGATCCTGGCGCTCATGGCTGCCGGTGGCGCCATCGTCGCTTGTGGCGGCGACCAGAACATGCCGGCCGCGCCCTCGGGCATGCCGTCGGCGGCCCCCGAGGCGCCTGCGGCGCCGTCGGCCCCCGCGGCCCCCGCGCCCAGCAAGTGACATTGTGATTCGCATGACGGGCGGGGTCTCGACAAGAGGCCCCGCTTCGTCGTTTTGTGGGATCGTGGGCAAGCCGGGCGGAGCAGGAGGAGGAATCGCGATGGTCCGTGTTCTCGGGGTGCTGCTGGTGATCGGGATGGCCGGGTGGGCCATGGGCGCGTGCGGAGGGGAACCGAAGCCCCCCATGCAGCCGGACAACGACACGACGAGTCTCGGGGACGGCGGCCCGGAGATGACGCCCCCTGCGACGCCGCCTCCCGCATCAAGCAAGTAACCGGCTGCGGCGGCCGCCGCGACGCGATGGCCCGCCCGCTTGTAAGGCGGGCGGAAGGCGGTAGGGATCTCGCGTGGACGAGGCCTCCCACGCACGAAGCTGCCGTGACCTCTGCGAGCGTGCCCGGGTGGCCGCGCTCGGGACGATGGCGCGCGACCTGCACGAGCATCCATTCGTGACGCTCGTGGCCGTCGCGTTCGACCGCAACGGGCGTGCGCTGCTCCTGCTTTCCCGCCTGGCGGAGCACACGGCGAACCTCGAGGCGTGCACCCGGGCGTCGCTGCTCGTCAGTGAAGCGGCGGGCGGCGGGGTCGACCCGCTCGCGATGGGACGGGTGACGCTGGTGGGATCGTGCGGTCGGGTGCCGGACGGGGACCCGGAGGCGTGTCGGAAAACCTTCCTCGACGTGCATCCGGAGGCCAGCACCTACGTGGGCTTCGCCGACTTCGGCTTCTTCCGGCTGGAGCCGGAGCACGTGCGCTACGTGGGCGGCTTCGGGCGCATGTCGTGGGTGGACGCGAAGAGCTACGCGGACGCGTGGCGGTAGACGCGAAGCAGCCACACGAATCCACCCACCCCCAGTACCGCGTGCGCAACCTGCAGGACCACGAGGTGCGACGGGACGACGCATTGAAGCACCAGGGCGTCCACGGCGAGCAGCAGCGGGTAGGAGAGCAGCACCATCTTGAGCGAGCTCTTGTCGAAGCGTCGCATGGCTCCCATCGTCCTTCCCTCCGTTCCGAGACGTAGGGTCGGGCTCGGCGCCCGACAACGGCGCCCGTAGTCCCCGCACGCGGACGGGCTTATGGTGGCTCCCTCCAAATCCTCGCCAAAGGGGGCAAAGCCATGCAGCATCACGAGCAACCGGCAAAGACGGGCGCGACGCGACACACCAACGGCGACGCGGTCAAGACGATACCCACGCTCGTAGCGAACCTGCGCGCCAGCTTCGAGAGCGGCCGGACTCGCTCGATCGCCTGGCGCCTGCGCCAGCTCGACGCCATCGAGCGCATGACGACGAAGCACGAGAGCGAGATCCTCGCGGCGCTCCGCGAGGACATCGGCAAGCCCGAGCAGGAAGGCTTCATGGCCGACGTGCACTACACGCTCTCGGAGCTCGCGCTCGTGCGCAAGAACCTGCGCCGGTGGATGAAGCCCGAGCGCGTCCCCACGCCGATGTTCGCGCTCCCCGGCAAGAGCCGGATCGTGCGTGAGCCCCTCGGGGTCGTGCTTATCATCGGGCCGTGGAACTACCCGTTCCAGCTCGTCGTCTATCCGCTGGTCGGAGCCATCGCTGCGGGCAACTGCGCCGTCGTGAAGCCCTCCGAGGTGGCGCCGGCGACGTCGGCGCTCGTCGCGCGCCTGGTGCGCGAGTACCTCGACGGCGACTGCATCCGCGTCGTCGAGGGTGGCGTTCCCGAGACGAGCGCGCTGCTCGCCGAGCGGTTCGACCACATCTTCTACACGGGCAACGGCGCGGTCGGCCGGATCGTCATGGTGGCCGCCGCGAAGCACCTGACGCCGGTGACCCTCGAGCTCGGCGGCAAGAGCCCGTGCATCGTCGACCGCAGCGCCGATCTGGACGTCGCGGTGAAGCGCATCGCGTGGGGCAAGTTCTACAACGCGGGCCAGACGTGCGTGGCGCCCGACTACATCCTGGCGCACGAGTCGGTGCACGACGAGGTGGTCAATCGCCTCAGGAGCACCATCCGCGACTTCTACGGTGAGGACCCGAAGGAGAGCCCGGACTTCGCGCGCATCGTCAACGAGCGCCATCACCGGCGTCTCATGAAGCTGATCGGGAGCGGCAAGGCCGCAGTGGGCGGCCAGGCCGACGAGTCGACGCGCTACATCGCGCCGACGGTGCTCGTCGACGTTCCGCACGATTCACCCGTCATGGGCGAGGAGATCTTCGGGCCGATCCTGCCCGTGCTGCGCGTCAAGGGCGTGGGCGAGGCGATCTCGTTCGTCAACGCCCGGCCCAAGCCGCTGGCGCTCTACGTCTTCGCGGGGGACCGGGACGTGCAGCAGCAGGTGATCGATCGCACGAGCTCCGGCGGAGCGACGATCAACCACGCATGGCTGCACCTGGCGGTGCCCGGCCTTCCCTTCGGGGGCGTGGGGGAGAGCGGAATGGGCGCCTATCACGGGCGCACGACGTTCGAGACGTTCACGCACCGCAAGAGCGTCCTCACGAAGCCCACGTCGGTCGACCCGGCCCTGATGTACCCGCCGTACACCGAGACCAAGTCGAAGTGGATTCGCAGGCTGCTCTAGAGCCCTGACTAGAACGTTCCGTAAGCGCCGAGCTGCGCGCCGCCCTGGGTCGGAGCCACCGAGAGGTGGAACGGCGGAGTCCACGAGGCGCTGCTCGGCGGATCGGTCGTGTTCGCGGTGAGCGCCGCGGCGATGCCGAGGCCCACGAGGCCACCCAGCGAGTTGGCGATGAGCCCGTGCTGGGCCTGACCCCCACCGATGTAGAAGAGGTAGATGGGCGTCGTCGCGAGCGTGCCCAGCATGTCGCCGAGCCACATGGCCTTGAGCGACGTCCACGACGGCGTGTACCCGATCGACAGAAGGCCCGTCGCGGCGATCCCCGCGTTGTAGCCGATGAAGCCACCGACGGACGCGCCGTCCCAGCTGCTGTTCACGTTGCTCACGACGCCCGCGCCCATCATGACGCCCGCGAGCGTCCCCCATCCCGCGCCGCTCGCGATGAACACGAGATTGTGGGGGTCGGGATGCGCGAACTCGCCGAACAGATAGCCGCCGATCCCGCCGCCCGTCGCCCCTGCGAACGTCAGCGTCGACCAGACCGGGAAGCCCCACTGGTTCGGCCCTCCGTTGGTGCCGCCGGTCGCCTGCCACTGCAGACCCGATACGGCCATGCCCTCGAGGCCTCCGAGGAGCATGCCCGTCGCGATCGACGAAGGCACGCCGCGATCGAACTCGTCGCTCGCGTCCCAGATATAGACGCCCACGGGAGCCGCGATGGCCAGGGCGAGGGGAGCGATCGTCCAGATGCCCGGATCGCTCACGCCCGCGAGCGAGTCGATCCAGATGCCGGTGCCCGCGCCGTACGCGATGCTGATGCCGTAGAGGTAGGCCATCTCGCCGGGGCTCCGGTACTGGTTCTGCGGCGGCGTCGGCGCAGGCGCTGGCTGCTGCGGATACGGTTGCGGGTAAGGCTGCGGATACGGCGCCGGATAGGGCTGCTGCGGCTGTCCGTAGGGCGCCGGATACGGCTGCGGGTAGGGCTGCGGATACGGCTGCGGCGCCGGTTGGGGATACTGCTGCGGGTACGGCTGCGGCGCAGGTTGCGGATAGGGCTGTGGATACGGTTGTGGCTGCGGAGGTGGCGGGTACTGCGCGAACGACGCGCCGCCCATCGCGATCGCGAGAAGGAACGTCGAAGCTCCGATGACTCCCCGCAGCGCCGTCGAACGCATGCTCTCGTCCTCCTCGCTCACTTCAAAGTGGCGCGCGCGACCGCGCGCGGATCGAACTCGTAGCCCAGCTCGCGTGCCATGAGGTCACGCACGGCCTGCTGCACCGGCTTGTCCTCGTAGAGCACCGAGTACACCTCGCACGTGATGGGCATCTCGACGCCCAGCTTCCTCGAGAGATCGTACGCGCTCTTGGCCGTCCTCACGCCCTCGGCCACGTGGCCGAGCCCGGCGAGCACCTCCACGAGCTTCTTCCCGCG
>Ga0335069_10010780_pt1 | contig 12931 bp, 24 predicted proteins | sample Lox_Sample_11_FD_206714 | JGI IMG/M metagenome (GOLD analysis project Ga0335069, IMG submission 206714) | Soil microbial communities from Loxahatchee National Wildlife Refuge, Florida, United States - Lox_Sample_1.1 | ecosystem: Environmental > Terrestrial > Soil > Wetlands | place: USA... | reverse complement strand
GTAGGGGCTTCCCAAGCCTGAGAGATTTAACCCCCCTACCCCCCGTGAGCGCGGCGCGCCCGCTCCTGCATCGTCTTGCGGCCGTGATGCGAGGCGCACATGCAAGCGCCGTTGTCAGGGTCATAGAGCGCGCCGCCGTCCTGCCGCTCGACGATATGGTCGGCATACATGCGGTGCTCGGGGGCTTTGTTGGGACAGCGCCTGCCATCCTCGACCCATTGGCACTGCCAGCCGGCGCGGCGGCAGACGATCAGCCGCCATTCTCCATGCTGCGGTGTCAGCAGTTCCTTATCGGTCTGCTTTGGCTGGGTCTTGACGAAGCCGCCCGCCGAGCGGCCGATCAGCGGCTTGATGCGCTTCATACAAAGCGAAAGCCCGGCATTGAGCCGGGCTTTTCTCGAAACGCTTCGCGACAGACGGTCAAGAGCCGCCTTGTGGAACGATCCTTGTCGGATCGACGTCAGGGCTTTCGCTGGGATGCCCGAGCATTGGCGCTACGGGGGCCATACTTACAGCCGCTTGATCTGGTACGGAAGGACCGTCACCGACAGCTTCCGTCCCATCCGATCGAACTCAGTGGTGATTCTGCCATCCTTGTAAAGCTTGACGACCTTGCCGACGCCCCAGGAATTGAGCACATCGTCGACCAGCTTCACCTTCTCGCCGGTCGTGAAGTCATGCAAGGGCTTGGCCGGCTTCGCATTTGGCGGCCGGTTGAGCCCGGCCTCAATCTTGTGGATGACAACGATGTCGACGTCATTGAGAATGGCGATATCGGAATGGCCGTTTCGCACCACGTTGACCGCCCCTGGCGCCAAGTCCAATGCATTCCAGAAGTGATCGGTGAACTTTGCCGGGCTGAAGATGATGCCGCTGATCACCGGCGTTAGCACTTTGGACCGCATTCTGCCGCCGTTGCGGCGATCCTCGACCATGACTTCGCGGACGAAGTTCGGCCAATAGGCGCCAACACCGTGCCGCCGCAGAGCATCGCGAGCCGTGTGCTCCATGCCAGGGCGCGCGACGACCATGCACCACTCAGTGATCGGCCTAAGCAGTTCCGGGCCCGAGGCCGCAGGCGCGAGCGCCTCGCGGACCAGCGCCAAGTTTCCCGTCGTCTCTGTGGCCATCAGCATGTTCCTCACCTCGCCTTTGCAAATTCTTGGGGTTGTTCCTCGCTGCTGCCGCTGTCAGGCGCGAGCGGGCTCCATGTGCCTGCGACCGTCGGCGGCCACGGATGCGGGGCGCGCGATCCCGCCGCGAGCCGCGTCCAAACGTCCGACGTCACGTATTTTTCGAGAAACTTATTCCAGGCGACCGATTGATTGAATTCGAGCGCCGGCCACTGATCGGAAGGCGGCAAATCGGCAAGCGCGAGCAATTGATCCGTCACCTCGCGCCGATAGTGCAGGCCGCCATCGGTCGATCGCATGATCGACGATGCGCCGATCGGACGGCCAGCGATGGCGTAAAGCGCCTCAACGGCACGCGCTTTGTCGCTGCCACGATCGAGCTTTTGCACGGCACCGGTCGCTGTGTGACCGCTCGCGATCTCGGCGAATTTGTCCCACGCATCGCGTTCCCGCAGGAACGTATGCGCGTTGATCACGTTTGGCGGCTTTTTCTGCCCCGCGCGCCAAGCGACGTAGCCGCGCGCCGCCTTGATCGCGAGCTTTCGGTCATCGGGCTTGAGCGCTCGCCACTCGTCCCGCGCGATCGACTGGCGCAGGATCGGCTCTTGCCATGCTTTTTCGAATTCCTTCCAGCCATCGTCGACTGCCCCCCCTTTGGGGGGTTGGGGGGATTCTTCCTTAAGGTTCCTAACAGGTTCCATCATAGGCTGCCGCTGTACGTCGGCAGCGTCGACCGCTGGTGGCGGCAGCGTCGGCTCACAAACGCTACCGTCAGTGGCGGCAGCGTCAGGCGGCACATCATGCGGCGGGATCGCCGTTTCTTCGGCTTGCGCGCTGCCGTCAATGGCGGCAGCGTCTTCCATGACGTCGCAACCGGACGGAAGATGCTCCAAGACCTCAGAAACGCTGGCTTTGAACAGCGGCGACGGCTTCAAAATCAGGAAATCATGCGTGCGGCGCCCGAAGCGTTTCAGCTTGATCCGGCGCACCAGACCGGCGGCGATCAGGTCGGAAAGGTACTTCTGGACCGAGTCCGGCGACTGCTCGCTTTCCTCGGCGATCAGATCCTGCTTCGGATAGGCGAACCACAGCGGCCCGGCATAATTGGCGATCGACCACAAGACGCACTTCGACCGCGGCGAGCCCGTCTTCTGCTCGATTGCCCATGTCATGGCTTGGAAGCTCATCGAGCAACAGCCTGTGGATAACGGGTGAAACGGGGATTGCGCCGCGAAGAATCATCTCGCGCTGGAGACGCGAAGACGCGCGCCAGATAAGCTGCCAATGTGCGGAAGGCTGTCGCCGCGCTCATTTGACGCCGTCAATTTTGCCGAGCAGATAGCCGCCGTCGTGGCCTTTTTGGCTCTTAACGCAGAGTCCGACGCGCGCGATCTTGCTGCCGACGATAGCGATAGCGACGCCCATGCTCGATCGGCTGACGGTGGCGAGATGCGCCAAGTTCTTGCCGCCGACCCGATCTGTCGATCGCCACAGCACGTCGAAGATGCGCGCCTGCCCCAGCTTGAGATGAAGCTTTCCGACCGGCGTGACGAGCATCCCTGTGCCGAAATCCCAGGACGCGAACCCATCGAACCGGTGTGGCGCGCCCGGCGGCAGCGCATGCGGCGCATCGTCGCCAACCCTGCCGAGCAGATAGCCCTTGCGGCCTTTCTTGCTGTAAATGATCAGGCCGAGCGGCTTGATCTTGTCGTTGATGAAGAAGACCGCCGATTTGGTGTTCGAATGCCCGGTTATCGCTTGAGTCGCGAGATCGAAGCTGCCGATTTCCTCGAGCGCAGTCCAAAGCACGTTGAAGACACGCGCCTGGCCCTGGCGAAGCCTGATACTGCCCTTCGGGGTCTTGACGATGCCGGTCTCAAAATCCCAGGACGCGAAACGGTCGAAGCGATGCGCAGCCGACGAAAGGACCGGCGCCAATGGCGGCGCGGCGACGATCGGCGGCGCTTCCGGCTTTGGCTGCTCGACCGCTGCGCCCGACGTCTTGCACATTTCGATGCCGTGCTTTCGCGCAATGCTCGCCGTGCGATCGACTGGCCATCCGAGCAACTGCGCAACCGCGTTGAGGCCTTGCGGCGCGCGTTGCCGCATCAGCGCCAGCGTCGCGGGCGTATAGGGCGCGCTCATTGGGCTACCGCCTGCGCGAGCGGCACGCAATCCGGCGTGCGCTCGTACGTGTATTGAATCTGCGATCCCCGGTCGCGCCATTCGCGCCAGGGATAGCCTTGCGGCGGGTGCACGGTGATCTTGACGAGCTCGCAATTGGCACAAGTGCGCTCGGTCTGATCGTTGCGCGCGAGATCTGGATTGCGGGCGACGAACTTCGACTCGCCCCAGCGATGTCTGGCGACGATCGTCATGGCCGCGCAGCCTCCGGGAAGCCATTGTGCTCGCGTCCGTCGAGAAGCCGACCAGCAGCTTTCTTGCCGACGCGCCCGGTAAATCGGCCGGAGAAGCTCGGCCGCCATTCGCCCCATTGCTTGAAGAAAAACGGGATGTCATAGGCTTCACAATACCGCCGAAGGCCGCGCGCCCATTCGACATCCATTTCGCGCGCGTTGCGACCAGACTCCCCGCCAACGATCACCCAATCGACGGTTCTGACGCCGCCATCAGGGTTCGGAATGTTCACGCCATGGATCGGACCGAGAAGCGGCTCTGCGCTCACGAACCTAATTGCGGCGGGAGTTTGCAGCAGAAACGGAATTCGCTCGTTCGCCTCTTCCTGCCGTTCGCAGCTCACGCCGAGCCAGACATTCGGCAGCGGCCACGGCGCGCATTTTCCGGAAGGTCCGTGAAGCCCTGTCCAAAGTGCGGCGATTCCAAAACGGCTAAGACCGAGAGCTTGGTCGGCCATCACGCCGTCGATGTATTTGTGAAGCCGATCGGCGCGCTTCGTCAGCACCTGAAATGTATGTTGCGGGCATAGCGCCATTACGGCGAAGACTCTGTCGATCCACTCATCCTTGACGAAATCGGCAAACAGGTCAGTCATCGAGCAGACGAAGATCATGCGCGGCTTTTTCCAGCGCATCGGGACGGTGATCGCGCCATCGTCGAGGAAAATCTCGATGTCCTTGCGGTGGCCTGGCTTGAAGGGCAGACCGGTGCCAAGACGGCGGTTGAAGCCGTCTGCGTAGCAAAACTCACAGCCGGTCGTGGCGTGCTCGCAATGCCAGCCGATCTTGCCGGTCTTGAGGTTGCGCGCGCGGATCGGATTCCACGTCGCGTCGGTCCATTCGATCGCAGACTTATCCGACATCACGCGCCCTCTTTCTTCAACGGCACCACGTTGCTCGATCCGTCCGCCTTCACGATCCGATAGCCGCAGACCTCGATCGCGTGCAGGATAAAGGCGACCATGCCGCGGCCTGGATGTACCCCGCAGATGTGCAGCGCGAAGGTAATCGCCTGACTCGGCGTCACATCGGGCGTGCGCGTCAGAGCGCGGAGGGTTTGCGGATGGGCGGTCACGTTGCTGTTTGATCCCCAGTTAACAGATCAAGTTGCGCAGATGACCGCGCGGCGGCGCTGCAGGCCTGCGGGTTGATCCACAACACTTCGGTGCGCGGGCGCGCTCCATCGGCATGGGTATCTATTTCGAGGCGGCGCCAACCGGGGAGCGTGCGGTCGTATTGGTCCGCGGGATAACCCGAGAGAACAACCATGCCGACGCATTCGGCGAGGCGTTTCAGCAGCGCATCATGCGCCGCGGCATCCAGTTCATGCCTATAGCGCCCAGGCCTTGCTCGGCTGCTGCCGAGCTCTCTGGTTTCAGGAAGATAGGGAGGATCGACGTAAAATAGCACGTCGCCGGCATCTCTCTCCGTCAGCAGCTTTAGGGCATCCTGCCGTTCGATCACGACGCCGCGCACTCGTTCGATGATGAGTTGCAGGGCTTCGGGATATGTCGTCCATTCCGCCGCCGGCTGCTTCCTGGGGTGCCGTGACCTGGCGCGAAATCCGGTCGAATTGCTGCCCCTGGCGCTAGCCGTGCATGCGTTCGATCCGAACCCCATGAACGATCGGACGATGAATCGTCTGGCGCGTTCTACGGCACTGTGCGCCAGGTTGTAGGACAGTTCGAACTCAGCGCGAGCAAATGGCGTTAACGTGACTTTTTGGATGAGCTGTTGCGCCAGGTCGTCATCCTGCAAAACCTGGAAAAGATTGAAAAGATCATCATCAAGATCGTTATAAATCTCGATCTCACTTCGAGGTTTGCGCAAAAGGACGCTAGCAGCGCCACCGAACGGTTCGATGTAGGTCGTATGTGGCGGGAAATGACTGATGATCCACGGCGCAAGCTTCCACTTGCCGCCATGCCAACGGAGCGCCGGCCGGGTAGGTGCGTCTATGGTCGCCAAAGCGGTCACGAAATGCCTATTCTGTGGTTAGTCAGTTGAACTTTCGCTCGGCTTCCATTCGGCGCAGCGCCTCAAGCATCGTTTCGCCCTTGCGCCATTCGTAGCTGCAACCAAAACAACCGCCCTTCCAAGAGCCGCTGCGCTCGCCGACTTCACCATCAAAGTTGATGCTGATCGTGCGACGGATCATGCGCGGCCACGGCAGCCAGCGGAACCAACGCCAGCGCCATTCCATTTCCTCGCCATAGATCGTGGCGTTTCGCTTCTGCACTTCGCCGCTACGGAGCACGTAGGTGTAGGGCCAATACTCTTCGTGGCGGCCGTCGCTTTGCTTCGGCTCATGCCAAGGTGCAATCCAGGGACGACGCTTCTCGTCCTTGTCGAACACGTCGTGGCGAACGTGCGACCATTCCCACGGAAAGTGAACGATTTTGTAGTGACGCCCCCAATTCAGGTGCGCGTCTCTTGCATGAAGGGAGAACCCCCAACTCTCCATTCCCTCATGCGGCTCGCTGTGCCAGCGATCGAGGAACGGCAGCCGGAAGAAAATATTGGGCCACCCGAGATGGATTTGAAGCGAGTAGTGTTCCTCGAAAGAGCAAAGAGCGACAGCACAGCCAAAGCGGCCGGAAATCTCAGCCCATGTAAATCTGGCGTTCCAGCCGCAGCCATCTCGGTCGAACCAGCGGAACCCTACGGCTTTGGCAATGGCGTTGCCCATTTCAGTCTCCGTGAAACTTGTTAATTTCCAAGAAGCCTTTTGCTACGGCGAGACGCCATCGTGCGAAGGTGCCGGCGCGAGCAGATGCTCAATCATCTGCCGCGCTTCGTCGGCAGTGAGCAGATTGGTTCCTGACCTCGAGTGCTGATAGTTAGGATCGCTTACGCATGTATCGCTGCAGACGCTCTTCGGCAGCACCCAGGCAAGAAACCGATCGACGAGCGCCGCGATGTTTTCGGGGCGACGAAGGTGCTCATCGAACAGCGCATGCACGCGCTTCGCCACGTCGCCGAAGTCGACCACATTGGCCGGCGGGACGAGCGACTCCAAAAGATCGGCAGTGCGGTCTTCGAGCGACTTTTCCATCAGCGCAGTCCTCGTGCTTTGCCGCGTTTGACGGCGGCTATTGCCGTGCCAGCGAGCGCGTGCGCCGTTTTGGCTTTGGTGCGGGCGCCGAGGAATGACTTGGTCTTGTCGCTGATCGCGCGTGCCACGAAGCGGCGCAACGTGCCGACAGGCTTTTTCCGTTTCATTGCTTCCCTCCGAAGTAAGCCGGACGCTTCGGCGGATTTACCGCGCTGATGCCGAAGGTCATGGCGGTTTGAGCACTGACGAAGACGCCGGGCTTGATCTCGACCATCAGCACGTCATCGCGCCAATAGGAGAAACCGCCGGGGATGAAGGTTGAGGGACGCTGTTTTTCTTTGGTCGCGGTCATGACTTCGTCCGTTTGCTGCGGTCGAATTTTTCGCCCTCGGCAACGATCAGCGCCGCGGCCTTCACGAGATCGCGCCGAAAGCCGGTAGGCTTCCACCAATCGCGCGACCACGGCCACCACGAAGGCTGGAACGGCGCGTGCATCGCGGCGGATGCCGGATCGTTCGCCCATATCTCGGCCTGGAATGCGTAGCCGGCGCCGGCTTGCGCGAGCTCGCCGACCTTGTGATCGTCGTCGTGATCAGTCGACCAGCCCTCGACTTCGATCTGCCGAAACCGTTCGGCGACGACGGCCTGCATGAATGGCGACAGCGGCCGGCGGATGTGGAGCGCTTCGAACACGCGCCGCAGCACAAATTGCCGCGCGATGGAGATCACGGTCATGATCAGCGCAAAACTGAGGTTTTGGCCGATGGATATTTGCAGGCCGAGCAGCGGCAGGAAAAGCGCCTGCGCGCCGACCGATATGCCGAATCCGACCATGATGTTGATGATCGATTCAACGAAGGACATGATGCGGGGCTGTTTCACGCGGCGACCTCCGTTGACGCCGCGATCTGTGCCGCAACGACGTCATAAGGCACCGAAAACATCGACTGCCGGCCGCGATATGGAATTGGCTGCGGAAAACGTCGATAGACGCCGCGGCGCCAGGCGTAACGGCCATCAGAAAAATCGCCGCACTTGATGTTGATCTCGTCGTCTTCCGTAAGCTTGCTCCGATCCCGATAGAGCGTTTCGGTCGGCAATATCTTGACGAGGTTGACCATGCCGACGATTGCGCCGGTCGGCAGGTCCCTTCCCCAATGACCGCCGAACTCGCTATCGAGAATGTCGCCAAGCCGGCCGTCGATATCTTTGATGAACTTCTTGGCGGCGTGCACGAGCAGTGGGCCGCGATGCGACGTCGCCCAGTGGCGCGTTTCATCGAGCTTGTTCGGCGATAGCCAGAGCGAAGCCCACGGCTGCCATATCGAGATTGCCTTGAGCAAATTCGTCACTTGCGCTTGCCCCGTTTACTCTTCCGACGCCGCTGCGGCAGCACATAGATGCGACAGACTTCGCTCGGCGCATATTTGCGCGTTGTCACTGACCCGATTTCGGTCGGCCTGATTCCACGCGCTCGCGGGCGCGGCTTCGGTGGCGCCTCCCATTCGTTCGCCGGCAAGAGATCGTCACGGGAATGGCTCATGGCGCGGTTGCCTCCTGTTGTCGGCGCAGGAATTGCGGGATGTCGTTGCAGTCGTCGGAAAGGGGAGAGCCCGCACGCAAGCCTGTCTCACGATCAGGCTCCCGCTCATCCGAATAATGAGGCGGACTGTCCTGCGCGGGCTCTGACGCTGCGGTGGTATTCGCAGCGTGTTCGGTCAGATCAGCCTCGTATCCCCACGCCGACCAGCCGGGACGCGGCGGCCCGCGGTGGTTGAGTTCGATCTTCGGAAGCGTCGGGAAATATTGCTCGATCATTTCGAGGAAGGTTTCGGGCTTCGCCGAATGCTTGGTGACGCGCCCCTCGATCAGCGAAGGCCGCTGGGTGCCTGGCGCCGGCGCCGGGACGTTACCCTTGACGCCGATCAGGAGGTGCTCATGCGCATTCCTATTCCAATAGCCGGTGCCGACGCGGTCCTTCGACCACACGTAGTTTGAGCGGTACTCGAAGCCCCACGCATCCATGACGGCTAGAGCGTGCGGAAGCATGGGCGCCGTGGCCCAAAGAAACAGCACACAGTCTTCTGCCGCGATGCTCGGGACATTGCGCGCCTTGATCACCTCGAGGCATGACGTCGGATAATGATTATCGGCGGACCGGTCCATTCCGCTTTTGCGTGACCACGGCTCGAAGCGCCATTCCGGATCAGCGACGATGACGCCGAAGCGCTGTGCTGGCAGGGCGCGCTGCTCTTTTGCAAGTTCCGCCTCGCGATTGGCGCGGGTCTCCTGTTTGACCACGCTGCGCGCGGCATTGGCGTGCCCGGCTTGGGCTTCGGCCGCGATCCGGCGCTGAAGGTCTGGTGCCAGGCGGCTGGCGCGCTCGGCCACTGAAACGGCAAGGTGGCCCTGGTCGACGGCACGGACCAATTCTGGCGCGCCGTGATCTTGAACGCGGCGCGCATGGCGCAGCGCGCGTTCCGAAATGCTCAATGTCTTTGCTGCCTCAGGCTGCGGAACCTTCGGCAAATTTGCCGAAGGTGCGAGGTCCGTCCGCTCGCCTTGGCGCATGGTGGACAGCCGCGCCGCGACCATGGCTCGCTGGCTTTCATCCAGATGCCGCCGCATCAGATTGCGGCTAATGACGAACTTGAGCGCGTCGCCGTCGACTTCCGGGACGAAGCGCGTGAAGTACCGGCCGCGGTCTTTATCGTCTTCGTCGACCAGGACGCCCGCGGCCAGGGCGGCGCGGTAGCGATTGCGGCCATCGAGAATGGCCCCATCCCATATGACGATCTTCTCCCGCAGATCGTTCGCCTTGATATCGGCGACGAGGTCGGCGAATTCACCCCCCTCGATCAAGGGGAAAAGATCGGCATAGGGATGGAAACGCAGCATTTCAGGCCGTCTTTCCGAACACGGCCGGGCAAGACGTACGATCTGCGGCGGCGAGCACGATCTGCTTGAAAACCGATTGCCGCACGTGCTCGACGCGGTGAAGCTGGATGCCGAGCATCAGTTGGCCTTCGTCGAGCTTCCAGCGCAAGAAGGCATGCACTTCGGTCTCAGGCTCGCCGAAGTAAACCGGCAGGCCGAGCACGAACTTGGTCGGTAATTCAAGATCGCCCTTCTTGGTGGTCGCGCTGGTTTCGTCGCTGAATTCGAAATTCTCGTTGTCGCTGGCCGTCCGCACGGCCTTGATGAAATTCACCTTGCGGCGAACCTGCAGGTCACGACAGGCGTCGAGGAGTTCGCCAGCCGACGGCACGCGGATATCAGCGGCATTTTCTTCGATGAAGCGCGCAAATTCGAGTTGCGCCATCAGCTTGCCGGAAATGCGCGTCCATTGCGTCCATTCCTCAGAATGGGGAAGCGTCAGATTAGCCTTATGCGCGACGTGATCGGCGGCAGCCGCCGCATGATAATCGATCAGCGCGCAGATCGAATTGCAGGCAATATCTGCGAAAAGGACCGTGCTCTCGGTCTTGAACCGGTTCACATAATCGACGAGGGAATCCTGCGTCTGCAACGTGACGGCCTGCCTGATATAACGGGGCTTCGTAATCTGCAGCGAATGCTCGTCGCTGACCTCGCGCACATTGGTGCCGTCGGGCAGAACGATAAAGACGCGACCATCGGTGGTCTTGATCTCTTGCGCGGTCACGGCGGCACGCGCGAGCTTGCTGATGCTTTCGGCTTCGGTACTCATCGACGTTTCCTTCCGGGAGTTCGATGCGAAAATCAGGCCTCAGCGCGCGCCGCGGAAGCGGTTGGCGTGGCCTCTTTGAGTTCCATTTCCTCTTGCCGCGGATCGAAGCGATGCAGGTCACCGTCGACATCAGAAAAGAAAACGGCCGGCGCGATCTCGGAGATCGGCTTCTTGGCCTTGACCTCGCAGACCAGGGTTTTTTCCGGACCGCCGTGTTTCGCCGGCTTGATCTTGAGAGTGATCGTGACGGATCCCTCTTTGCCGGTTTCGTCGACGGCGCGCACGACGTCTGCGAGCGCTGTCGTCGCTTCCTCGACCGGGCGCCCCTTGCGGATGTCGCGTAGAATGTCAGTGATCAAACGCATTTCGTTCCCTCCTGGATCTGGCTCAGATGAGCCCCTTCTCGAGCGCAAGCTTTTCCGGACAGGTCACGCGCACCACCGTGCATCCGCGCGCGCCGGTGCCGGTCTTTTCGTATTCGATCAGCGAGCGCGGCAGCCAGCGCCAGTCGCGAAACGGCGTGTCAGGCTTCAGCGACACTGCGATGGCGAGCTTTTGCGCATTGTCGTTGTGCAGGATCAGGTTCTCGACATCGACCAGGTCCGATGATCCTGTGACCCGCGGCGCTGGGCGGTGCTCATCGTCGCCGAAGCGCCCGCGATCAGGCTCTTGGAAGAGATCGAAAGTATCGCGGATCACGATGACAGCCTCTTCGACATCTTCCGCACGAGCACGAAAAGCTCATAACAGGCGGTGTGCCAGGATGATCTGATCGTCAGATCGGTCGCGGGATCCCTGCGGGCGCGGGCATAGCCGCGCGTGGCATTGGCGAGCAGCGACGAGGCCTTGATCAGTTCCTCGTGCTTTTGATCTTTGGCGAACAGTTCGGCGACGTAGAGATCGGCCAGGATGTCTTCGGCCGCCTGCAGCGCGACATCGGGCGAAGCACGCTCGAGCATCAGGGCTTCGAAATTGGCGCAGGCCTGCATCGCGAGATTGCGGCCGTCGACTGGAGCTTCGGACGGAAGCGGCGCCTTGAACGGAAGGACGGTGTTCATTCCCATCGCCCCCATCCGGTTTGATCGCGAAGGCGCGGATAGGTGTAGCCGCCGACGACGATGCGCTGCCGGGGCCGGTTGAAATGATGGCGAAATGCGTATCGGCTGATCGCGAGCACATTTGCGACAGCGACCATTGCGATGAAGATGTGAATGGCGGTGGCGATCATCGGCGTGGTTCACCGAGGCGTGCACGATCACGCTTGTTCGGCCGAACGGGAGGCGGCGGGAAATATTTGGTCTTCGGACCGCGCCAGACGCCGGGCTTACCTTCGGCCGGATGCAGAACCGCATTGCGGCGCGCAGCGCGATAGGTCGAGCCATCGCGCGGGACTTTCTTGTGCTTCACCGGCTCGGGCTTGTGACGAATGCCTGCCTTGACGCGCGCAACAGCGTCTTCGTCGATCTTATTGCGCAAGGTTCGCATTGCACCCATAGCGACACCACTCCCGTCGTTCGGATTGAAAGCCGAAACGCAAAGACGCAACAGACGCTGACGCTTACAGGGGGCTGACTACGCGGGACGCTTACTGCTTTATTTCGGACGCTTTGAATGCGAGCGTCCGCATGTCCGCGAGATGATCGCGAACGGCCTTCAATTCGTTGCGTTGGTCCTCGATCGCTGCCGGACGGATGCCTTCAGCCCATGCGAGATCGACGATGGCTTGAAGAAAGCCGCGAATATCATTTTCAGCGGCGAAGGTTCCGGCAGAGAGCGCCATCTCGTCTCGCGGGATGCCTTCATTGCGGCGGTAACGCTTTAGAACGAGCGGCTGCACGACATCGATGCCGTCGACCTCCATGCGCGCGATCCGAAGGTTCTCGACGCCGGACCACGGCATCTTTTCGAGGAATGCGCGCCAGGTCATGCCGCCCTCAATTCAAAGCTGAAGTTCGAGCTGCTCGAAGATGCGGCCGCGGGCGATGTATTCGGCCTTGAGCGCGAGCACGACGGCGACGACGTCGCTACCCTTCGGCTCGGCGCCGGCGCGGCCCTTGGCCTTCGCCATCCAGCGGTAAGCCGTGCGCACGCCGCAGCCGGTGATACGGGCGATGTGCTTGGCCGTGTTCCGCGGCCAATAGAGCTCGGCCTCCCGAAAAATTCGCTGCCACGAAATGGCGAAATCGCTGCCACTTTTGTCAGTAGCGACAATCGACGTGCGCGCGACGGTCTGAAACGATTCGGACATGACGCAACCCCATGAACGCAACCCGACATGAAACAAATCGCAGCTTTGCTCGCCGTTACATTCGCCGGCACGCTCGCCGCCGTCCTCATCCCGGTGCTGATCCCGCTCACGTTGGGCAACGCCTGGGCGCATCCGTGAAAACGGTTCAAATGTGTGGAAATATTGCGGGCGAGAGGAATACCGGGATCGACCGAGCGTTGCTGGATATGTCGAAGGACATAGGCCACAAGGCGGTCAATGGTTGCGTTCGAGTTCGACTTTTGCATTGCCGAATTCGGCGCCGACGGCTTGTTGTCGATCGCGCTCGTGCACGCCGGCACAGGCGAAGCGATGATCTTGAAGTGCAGCGCGGCTGCGGCCCTGATCCTG
>Ga0335069_10010776_pt1 | contig 12936 bp, 10 predicted proteins | sample Lox_Sample_11_FD_206714 | JGI IMG/M metagenome (GOLD analysis project Ga0335069, IMG submission 206714) | Soil microbial communities from Loxahatchee National Wildlife Refuge, Florida, United States - Lox_Sample_1.1 | ecosystem: Environmental > Terrestrial > Soil > Wetlands | place: USA... | reverse complement strand
ATACCAAGCATGCTCATCGGTAGCTGCACCGTGCGGATTTCAACGCCTGTCTCCGCTTCAATCGTCTCGAAGAAAGCGCGCAAGAACTCCATATCGTACAACGCCACAATTCCCTTGCCCTGATCGATCTTTTTGACGAAGTCATACAGTAACTTGTAGGTTTCGGCCAGTTGGTGTTCAAAAGGGACTTCGAAAGAAAAGGTATTGTCCTGTTTGACGATCTGATTGATCGTGTCAGCCATGGAAGCAGCCACACCGTTGCCGAACAAGGCAATCAGGATCACCGGCTTCGCCGTCGTCTCAGCGGTTGGATCTTCAAAACACAGGAAAAGAGTGATGATAAACGCTTCGTCTATCGGAACCGTTATCGAGAAAGCTTTTTCGATTTCTTTCGTAAACTGCAACGCCAAAGCGTACTTGGTCTGATGCTTTTCGACGATCTCGGACATCTGTCGGTTGGTCAGGATTTGATGCGAGGATTTCCCTTTGGCAATACTATCCACATGCAGGCATAGCCCGTAGAATACAGAAGGTGGAAAAATTACTCGCAGTTTTTCGCTGACATCATTCACAAATGTTTCCACCAGGTCGATCGTGCGGGCATCTACCAGGCTGACGAGCTGCTCTTTGTTGACCACATGCTGAGAAACTTCTTTCCAATACTGACGGAAAAACGCTTCATATTCTGCCGTGAGGAGAATGCCAACTTCTTCATTGGTCATCCCCCGCTCGAGCAGCGCGTCCGCTTTGCGATCAACTTCAACATACATATTCGATGATTTCAGCTTGGCGCGATCGATGGCGCTCATCTCCATGGCAAATTCGGAAAAAGCGTAACTGTAATCTGCAGGGATAATCCGCTCGATCTCTTCACGATGATCCTGATAATTCAGGAACCCCTTGCGCACGTAAGGCTCGAAATCGCTCATGAATATTTCCAGGCATTCATTGGTCGAGCCGTGCTCCCTGAAATATGCCAGAGCGCAGGCACGTTTGATATCCCCCTTGAGTTGCTTGATATTGAGAACACAATCGTAGAGCAGCAGGCAGCGCAACAATTCAGCGCTGATGGTCATGGTGCGCTTGGCACGCGCCGCTTCCAAAGTGAACAAGCTCTGGATCAATGCCAGGCGTTCTTCCATCGGCCGTTCTGCCAGCAATGGCAGCTCGATCACAATGGGCAAGTTCTTGGCGTAATCATCACAGGCAGCCTTATTGGAGCTATCACAGGCTACGATCACGATGGGAGAGATTTTAGTCAACGGCTCGCCATCACGATGCTGGTATTCTTCCACAATGGAACAGAATTTGTTGCGCATGCAAGTGCTCAACAATTGGGCATTATCGATGTGCAACACGCCCTGCCGGGCCTCAGCGAAGCAGCCCCCATCCCCCATTTCACCGAAAAGCTCGGCCATCAGCTTATCTTCATTGTCCTGGTGATCTTTGCAGTCAAACACAATAAAGGGTGCATTTTGAGGGATGACCCCAGCAGCCATGGCGTAACGATGCATGATCATCGCTAGGAAGGTTTTGCCGGTCCCAGACGCGCCGGTGATCAGAGTGTTCAGGCTTTTTTCGGGATAGATGATGGCCGCTTTGGCAATTTGGATCGGGCGACGCATGCTGCCGTTCGCACCCACCAGGTTTTCGAAGCATTGGTCTTCGTCGATCTCTTCCTGGGACTTGAGCTTGTAGAGCACTGGACGGCTGCTCGATTTGCTCACCCGGCCTTCTTCCACCAAATCGTTCAATTGGCTGCTGACGTTGGTGCGAATGATCCCCAGTGCTTCCGCCAGGTATTGTGTGGTAACACCGCCGCTTTCTTGGGTTGCGGCGTGCAGCTTCAAAAAATCGTATATTTTCTCTTTATTGGTCTTCATCCTAGGAGTCCTTTAAAGGAAATATACACTAAATACACTAGAATTACTATAGCGGGTTATTTTGCCAAGTTCAAACCGCTTTCATTCTGTTTTTATTATTAAAAACATATACACTTAGAACACTACAGGGTGAATTTATTGTTTTTCGGGGGCTGACTAAGCAAGTCGAGGGGTAACAACACAAAAAAACTGCTATTGTGTATAGCGGTTCACATTAACTTCCTGTTTGTGTATACCCCCTTGCCAAATTTTTACCAAATTTAACTGCGCGTTAATATTCCCTTAATAACCCCTGTTCACGAAGTCATGTACAGCCCGTCGGTCGCTTCCAGCCAGTCGGCCACGCGTTCCACTGCCACGGGCACGTCATCGTCCGAGACGTCCAGGCGCAGCACCGGCAGCCGGGAGCGGTCGATCAGCGCGCTCATGCGCTGCTGTTTGTCGATGAAGACATTCAGATCGTCATACTGCGCCGGGTTGCCTGAGACCTTCAGCGCTCGGTGCACACTAAAAATAAAAAACTGATTACAAAATATGTCAATTGAATATGCTTTATGTCGTGCTGTAAGGTGCACCAACGGCTTACCACTTTGCAACATAATTCTATCGTCACCCAATTAACATTGTACTATGCAGATTTTACTCAACAACTTTTTCTATAATAGATTAGTTCACTATCTTGCTTGATTGTAGAGAGTAACCATATGTTAACCTGCACTCCCTTTCTCTTGTTCGACGGCAATTGCGCCGAAGCCATGACCTTTTACCAAAGCTGTCTGGGTGGAGAGCTGACTCTCACAAAACTGGGCGATACTCCCATGAAAGATCAATTTCCCAAAGAAAAGCATAACAGGATCATCAATGCTCATCTCAAAGCCGGCGCGATGGAGATATCCGCCACGGACTGGATGGCATCTCCCGACTTTGAACCCAAACAAGGCAATACCTACGCCCTGTTTCTCATGGGCGGTACTTATGACGAGTTGAAAACAGTGTTCGACAAACTCGCCGTGGGAGCACACAAAGATAGGTTCCAGGACTTACATGACATGCCCTTTGGAACGTATGGGCAGTTTTACGATAGATTTGGCGTCCAATGGATTTTCAGGGGAGATAAGTGATAACCAAGTAGGAGCACACCATTACAAGGCAGGTTATCTCTGTGCTCCTGCTTGGTTGCTTTTTCGTATGTTTCGAGTATTTCGTGGCGTGCTCTTATTCCACCGTCACCGACTTGGCTAAATTCCTCGGCTGATCCACGTCCAGGCCGCGCAGCGAGGCAATGTGGTAGGCCAGCAACTGCAGCGGGATGACCGTGATCACCGGCGACAGCATCCAGGGCGCCTCCGGCACCCACAGCACGTGGTCGCCCAGCTCGTCGGCAAGCGCGTCGCCTTCCGTGGCCACTGCCACCACCACACCCCCGCGCGCCTTGGCCTGTTCCACCTGGCTGACCATCTTCTCGTACCAGGGGTCTTTGGTCATGATCGCCAGCACGGGCATGTCCTTGTCGATCAGGGCAATGGGGCCGTGCTTCATCTCCCCTGCTGGGTAGGCTTCGGCATGGATATACGAAATCTCTTTTAATTTCAGCGCACCTTCGTAGGCGATGGGCATGTTGATACCGCGCCCTAAATACAGCATGTCGCGCACGTTCTTGAGCTCGGCTGCCAGCGCCGCCACCTCGCTCCCACGGTCCAGGCAGCGCCCGGCCAGGTCGGGCACCAGCCGCAGGTCGGAGACCAGGGCTTTGCGCTGGGCCGTCGTTAGCAGCCCCCGATAATCTGCCAATAAAACCGCCAGCATGTACAGATCGACCAGCGGCGCTGTAAAGGCCTTGGTGGAGGCCACACCGATCTCCGGGCCAGTCTGCATGGAAATGTAGCCATCGGCCACGCGCATGGCCTGCGACCCAATGGCATTGACGATCGCCCACAGCACGGCGCCCTTCTTGCGCCCCTCCTCCATCGCCGCCAGCGTGTCGGCGGTCTCGCCCGATTGGCTGATGGCCAACACTACCGTGCCTTCATTGATGATGGGGTCGCGGTAGCGGAACTCGGAGGCAATGTCCACTTCCACCGGGATACGGGCGATGCGCTCGATGAGGATCTTGCCCACCATGCCGGCGTGTGCCGCCGTGCCGCAGGCCGTGATGACGATCTTTTGGATATTCCTGGCCGAATCGGGCGTTAGGTTCAATTCCGGCAGGCGGATGGTGGACTGGTCGAAATCCACGCGTCCTGCCAGCGTGTCGGTCAGCGAACGCACCTGCTCGTGGATCTCTTTTTGCATGAAATGGCGATATTCGCCTTTTTCGGCGGCAATCGGATCCCAGGCCACCGTATGGACCTGCGGCGTGACAAACTTGCCCTCTAATGTTTCCACGCGAGTGCCCTCGCGGCTGACCACCGCCAACTGGCGCGACTCCAGGAAGATGACCTGGCGGGTGTGGTCGAGGATGGCGGGGACGTCCGAGGCGATGAACATCTCGCCTTCACCCAGGCCGATCACCACGCCGCCGGCGTTGCCGATGCGGGCCGCCACGATCTTGTCGGGCTCGTCGGCCGACATGACCACGATGCCATGTGCGCCTTTGATGAGCAGCAAGCACTTGCGCACCGCTTCTTCAAAATCGCAGCCCGCCGCCAGGTGCTTTTCCACCAGGTGGACGATGGTTTCAGTATCGGTCTCTGAATTGAAGACCACACCCTCATCGGTCAATTCCTGGCGCAGTTCCAGGTAATTCTCGACGATACCGTTATGCACCACCACCACACGCCCGGTGCTGCCAATGTGGGGATGGGCATTGCGGGCGCTGGGCTGCCCATGCGTGGCCCAACGTGTGTGCCCAATGCCTACCTGACCCTGCAGCGGTCGTTCCTTCACCATCTCCTCGAGCTTGTTCAATTTGCCCACGTCACGGCGCAATTCGATGTGTCCATCTTCGAGCACGGCAATGCCGGCCGAGTCATAGCCCCGGTATTCCAGGCGTTTCAGACCATTTAGTATGATGGGAGTTGCATCCCGGAACCCGATATAACCCACAATACCGCACATGTTCTTCCTCCAGGTGTAGATAATCATTTCCGCCAGGGTTCAGACGACAGTAAGTCCCTGGTGCAAAACATTGGACGCAGCATCAACATGCCGCGCCGATCTTATTCGATTGTTACGATTGGGGGAAAGAGACTGGAAAAAACCAGGAGGGCTTCCGCTGACCTTTCGATTTTCCCGGGCGCCAGGTTGGCAGCCTGTCGTGTTCCGGTTAACGCCGCCTTGCGGTGGCGAACCCTCATCCTCGTCACTTTCAGAGTATTACTTATTCTCTCTGAAAGCCATGCGCTTTTCTTTCCCGATGGTTGTTTTGTGCGTTTCACCTCCTTCTCACACCGGCAATTATACCTGAAAAAGGCCATCGTATCACGAACAACACGAAATACACGAAAAATGTTTTAAAACACTTAGAAGCAACCTGTTTTCTTAATTTTCATGTCTTTTGTGGTGCTTGCCCCCTGCCCACGGCTGAGTGGGCACCTTGCTGGGGTTCGTGGTTGGATTTCCTACCCGAATAGTAATGCTATAATTCAAGCGCTTAGGTCAGACATGGATCCGGCTATTCGAAGAAGAAACAAATTAATGGTGCAGTTGGATGCAGTAGGAGTTGGTTTAACCAACGCCGCTGCCCCATTTCTGGCCGTATTCCTCGCCCGCCTGGGAGCATCCAACGTGCAGGTGGGATTGTTGACCACCATGCCGGCCATTTGCGGCCTTCTGCTGACCATTCCACTGGGGCACTGGCTGGAACGCCAAAACAACATCATCCCCTGGTACAGCGCCACACGCTTCCTCTCCATCTTCGCGTATACCCTGACCGGCCTGATCCCGTTCATCCTGCCGCGCAGCGCCTGGGTGATCGCCATCCTTATCATTTGGGGCGTCATCACCTTGCCGACAGCTGTTCTGTCCGTCACTTTCTCGATGGTGATGAGCGATGTGGCCGGGCCTGAAGGGCGCTATGAATTGTTGTCACGCCGCTGGTCGCTGATGGGACTGGTGGCAGCCGTGATGCTGGTGCTCACCGGCCAATTCCTGGAACGCGTAACCTTTCCCATCAACTATCAAATCGTCTTCATCGTCCTTTCGCTGGGCGGCATCCTCAGCACTTACAGCACTGCAAACACCGTTTTACCGCGCGCGGTGCCACCACCGCCTGCTTCTTCATCGACTTCTCTCCAGACGCGTGTCCGCGAGTACACCCACATGATCGCCCGCGAGAAACCGTTTCTCTCCTACACCCTGAAACGGTTCATCTTCGCCACCGGCATCGCCCTGGTGGCGCCATTGTTCCCCTTGTTCTTCGTGCGCGCCGCCAATTTGGATGACGGCTGGATCGCCAACATCAACACGGCCAATACCGTGCTGCTCATCATCGGCTATCTCTTCTGGAGCCGGCAATCCAAATCGCGCGATACCAAATTCATCCTGTTGTGCGCCATCCTGGGGCAAGCGCTTTATCCGATCCTGCTATCGAGAACATCTCTGCCCTTCATCATCATCTTCCTGGCCGGCCTGGCCGGATTCGCCCAAGGCGGTTCCGACCTGGTGCTCTTCGACGAGCTGATCAAGACCGTCCCGCCACAACTGTATGCTACATTCATTTCATTTAATCAAGGCACCCTTTACATTGCGACCATCATCGGCCCCATGGTGAGCACCACATTATCCAACCTGATCGGCTTGAATTATGCGTTGATCCTGGGCGGCGGCATCGAGCTGATCGGTTTTGCGCTTTTTCTCGCCGAGAAATCCAATCGCAAAGTATCGAACAAACGCCACATCTTGACTTTTACCGCCCTCGTTCGTAGAATGAAGGCGTTCCAAAAAATCCAACAAATTCATAACAGGAGGATTACCTCATGAATTTCCCAGCTGAACTGAAATATGCCAAAACAGACGAATGGGTGAAAGTCGAAGGAAAAGTAGCGACGGTCGGGATTTCGGATTATGCCCAGGCGCAGTTATCCGATATCGTCTACGTCGATATCGCCCTGGCAGTAGGCCAAAAAGCCTCCAAGGGCAGCACGTTTGCTTCAGTTGAATCGGTTAAGGCGGCTGCAGATATCAACCTGCCGGTTTCCGGCAAGGTTGTGGCAGTAAACGCCGATTTGGGCAAGACCCCTGAAGTGATCAATTCCGACCCTTACGGCAAGGCCTGGATGCTCAAAATCGAGATGGATTCGCCGGCCGACGTCAATGACCTGATGGACGCCCCGGCTTACGAAAAGTTTTGTGATGGACGAGGTCACTAATGTTCATACCCCATACGGATCCTGAGCGCGAGGAAATGCTCAAGACCATTGGCGTAAAGACTCTCGAAGACCTGTTCAAAGATATTCCAGAAAAATACCGCTTTCCCAAGCTCCATTTGCCGCAAGGCTTATCAGAGATGGAAGCATTGTCGCAGGTCCAGGATTACGCCATGGCCAATGAGGCCACGCGCGACTTACCTTGTTTCCTCGGTGCGGGCGTCTATAACCATTACATCCCAGCCGCAGTCGATAACATCCTGCGCCGCGGTGAATTCTCAACCGCCTACACGCCCTACCAGCCGGAAATCTCGCAAGGCACGTTGCAGGCCATGTTCGAATACCAAAGCCTGATCGCCGCCCTGACCGGCATGGAAACCGCCAATGCTTCCCATTACGACGGCGCCACCGCCACGGCCGAAGCCGGCGTGATGGCTTATCATCATTTCCGTGGCTTGCGCAAGAAGATCATCCTTTCACCCTCCGTCAACCCGCAATACCGCGCCACGGTCTGCACCTACCTGTGCGGTTACCACGATATCTCCATTGTTGGCGATGAAACCGACAAAGACCCCTTCAGCAAGCCCGATGATCTGATCGGCTTGATCGACGACCAGACTGCCCTGGTAGTGGTGCAATATCCTGACTTCCTGGGGCGCATTTTCGACCTTTCGGCGCTGGCAAAAGCCACACATGAGGCCGGGGCATTGCTGGCCGTGGCCGTCAACCCCATCAGCCTGGGGATGCTCAAAACCCCCGGCGAGTTCGGTGCCGATATCGTCGTCGGCGAAGGCCAGCCGCTCGGCATTCCGTTGTCCTTCGGCGGGCCTTACCTGGGACTTTTCGCTACACGCAAAGAGCTGATCCGCAAAGTCTCCGGGCGCCTGGTCGGCGAAACCGTCGACCAGCAGGGCCGGCACGGCTACGTGTTGACGCTGACCGCCCGCGAGCAGCACATCCGCCGCGAGCGCGCTACCTCCAACATCTGCACCAACGAAGGCTTGATGGCCCTGGCTGCTTCCGTTTATCTGAGTCTGCTCGGGCCGCAGGGCTTGAAGCGGGTCGCCGAGCTGTGCTACCACAAGGCCCACCACGCCGCCGAAATGATCGACGAGATCAAAGGCTATGCCGTGGTGTCCGGTGCTCCCTTCTTCAATGAATTCGTCGTGCGCTGCCCCAAACCGGTGGCGGAGATCAATGAGGCTTTGCTGGATGAAGGCATCCTGGGTGGCTATGACCTGGGCTGCGATTACCCCGCATTGCAGAACCACATGCTGATCGCTTGTACCGAAATGAATACTCACGAAGAGATCGATTACCTTTGCGAGAAGCTCGAGGAGGTGTCTCATGAGTGAACCCACCCTCTTCGAACTATCGTCGCCCGGTCGCCAGGGCGTCCGCTATCCCGAGCCTGACGTTCCGCTGGCAGAATTGCCCAAAGACCTGCTGCGCTCCAAGCTGCCTTTGCCGGAGCTTTCCGAAGCCGACGTCACCCGCCATTACATGCACCTCTCACGGCTGAACTACTCGGTGGATGGCGGCTTCTATCCCTTGGGTTCCTGTACCATGAAGTACAACCCTAAAGTTAATGAGGAAGCCGCACGCCTGACAGGCTTTGCTTACACCCATCCTTTACAGCCCCTGGAGACCGTTCAGGGCAACCTTGCCTTGATGTACAAGCTGCAGGAATGGCTGAAACAGATCGGTGGCTTTGCCGGCGTCAGCCTGCAACCGGCTGCCGGCGCTCATGGGGAATTCACCGGTGTCACCATCATCCGGGCGTATCACCAATCCCGCAATGACGCCAAGCGCACCAGGATGCTCATCCCCGATTCGGCGCACGGCACCAACCCGGCCAGCTCGGCCATGCGCGGTTTCGATGTGGTGCCGATCCCGACCGATGCCATCGGCAACGTCGATCTGGCTGCTCTGCGCGCCGCCTGCGATGATACCGTTGCCGGTCTGATGCTCACCAACCCCAACACGTTGGGCCTGTTCGAGCAGAATGTGCTGGAAGTGATCGAAACCGTCCACAAAGTCGGCGGTCTGGTCTACGGCGATGGCGCCAATATGAATGCCTTGTTGGGCATCGTGCGCCCAGGCGACCTGGGCATCGATGTGATGCACTTTAATTTACACAAGACCTTCTCCACCCCGCACGGCGGCGGTGGTCCGGGTTCCGGTCCGGTGGGCGTGGCCGCTCATCTGGTCGATTTCCTGCCCGATCCCGTGGTGGACATTGTCGATCCCGGCGACGAGGAAACCCCGCCGCTCTACGGCTTCAAGAAACCGGCCAAGACCATCGGCCGGGTGAAATCCTTCAATGGCAACTTCGGCATGTTCGTGCGGGCTTTCACCTACATCAGCATGCAAGGCGCCGAAGGATTGTGCGACGTGGCCATGCATTCCGTGCTGAATGCCAACTACCTGCGGGTGCGTCTGCATGATACCTATAAGGTACCCTACGACCGCATCTGCATGCACGAGTTCGTGGCAGAGGGCAAATGGGACGACGTGCCGGATGTGATCGCTCTGGACATTGCCAAACGCCTGATGGACTACGACTTCCATCCACCCACGAACTACTTCCCACTGATCGTCCACGAGGCGCTGATGATCGAGCCGACTGAGACCGAGAGCAAGCAGACGCTGGATGCTTTTGCCGATGCCCTGCTCAAGATCGCCGAAGAGGCGCATCAAATGCCCCAATTGCTCAAGGAAGCCCCCCACGGCATACCCGTCAGTCGCCTGGACGAGGTCAAAGCGGCCAAAGACCTGGTGTTGTGCTGCTGGCTGCCCGAAGATTAGCAATAGGTTCTTCGAGATACGAAACGGCGCCGCAATGTGCGGCGCCGTTTATTTTTCTAAATTTGTAACCTCTCATTTTGCCGGTAGCGCCTTGCGGATGCGGCTCAATGCTCCGGCAGCATCTTTTGCTATCAATAAGTCGTTCAATAGCTGTGGATCCTGAATAAGGCTGACGAGCTGCTGGATCATTTCCACCTGCTTCTCGCGTTCCTTGATTGCCAATAAAAACACGATACGCACCTGCAGCACCGTCGAGCTGTTCATGCCCATCTGGCTGAAGGCCACTGGCGCCCTTAACACGCCAATGCCCACCGCCGATTGATTGACGTGGTCAGGATCGGCGTGCGGGATGGCAATGGCAAAAGGCTGTGTGGGCAGCCCGGTGGGCATCGCCTGTTCACGTTTCCACACATCATCGGCGAATTCGGCCGAGACATGCCTCGTCGCGACCATCGGCTCAGTCAGCCGTCGAATGGCCGTTTGAGCCGTCCCTGCATCCACATCCAACAAAATATGTTCCGCATTCAATAAATCCAGTAACGTATATTGCATCACTTCAACCTATCTGCCAATAGCTCGAAGAGCGGCAATATTTTCCTTTACCCGCCCTTCCTTAAAAGCTGCACGGCCCACCACAATCGTATCGACTCCGGCCTGTAGTACTTCCTTCAGGTTACCGGGGTTGATGCCGCCATCAACCACCCATTCGATGCCTCTCAGGCCGGATTGACTTTTTCCCTGGCGTACCTTTTCGAGTGCTGATGGCAAAAATGTTGCTTCAGGAATTTCCGGCTCTGACGTCAGGATGACGACGAACGACAAATAAGGGAGCAAAAATGTCAAACCTGACAACGGCGTAGCCGGGTTGAGCGCAATCCCGGCCTTGGCGCCCGCAGAGACGACCGATCGTAACACCCGCCTGGGATAAAGACAGGCCTCATAATGAATCGAGATACGGTCGGCGCCTGCTTCGACTAGCGCCGGAATCATCCATTCCGGATTAAGCGTCATCAAATGCACGTCGAACGGCAGCTTCGTCAACGGCCGGAGATCAGCAATAAACTTGATCCCCAAATTCATCACCGGCACGAAACTGCCGTCCTCGATATCGAAATGGATGTAATCTGCGCCGGCTGATTCCAACCCAGCGATGGCATCTCCCAGTCTTTCCAGCGGCGCAGAAACAAGCGAAGGCGCAATCTTAAACGACATGCTTATGCCTTGCGCAATTCCTTGACCTTGTCCATGATAGCTTTGACACGCTGGTACTCCACCGGATTCCAGGTGTTACCATCTTTTTTGAATGCTGTGCCGATCACAGCGCCATCCGCCACGGAAAGTTGCCTGGTAACGTTATCTACCCGCACACCTGTGTTGGCAAAAACGGGGGTATCCGGGACAGCCTCTTTGACGACCTGCAAGGTTTGGGCAGAGGCCTCTGCCCCGGCAGTCAACCCGGAGACGCACAATGCATCAGGATGAGTATTGAACACCGTGGAACTGGCAATGTCTGCCACGTTACGTGAAGCCAGGTAAGCTGCCGATTCCGGTACAATGTTGAACAACAGCCGCACATGGCCGGCGTCGATGGCACGCCGATGGCGGACTACCTCGCCACAATTCGTGTTCCACAATCCAAAATCGCTGGCATAAACGCCGGTGAAAATTTCACGAACAAACGTAGCGCCGGTCGCCATCGCCAGGTCGATGGAAGCCTGTGGGTCCCAAAGAACGTTGACGCCAAATGGGATCTTGACCTCCGGCTTGAGCTCGGCGATGATGCGCGCCATGCTCGCCACGGTGACCGTCTCTACCTTGGTCAGGTACGGCAAGCTGAATTCGTTCGAGAACAGGATAGCATCCACGCCACCCTCTTGCAGCGCACGTAGGTCCTCACGTGCTTTTTCCACCACCCACGGCAATCCTTTTTCTGCATCATAGCTGGGATCGCCCGGCAAGGCATGCAAATGGCACATACTGATAACAGGTTTGGATACTCCAAATAATTCTTTTAACCAATCACTCATTATTCACCTCAAATTATTAAATGCGCAATACTTTTTTCAACCCCTGGAAAGATCTTCCTGAGGAGTAAATGCGCGTGCAACGGCCGCCACCAATTGGATGGTCTGTGCGACATCGGTCTCGTGGCACATTTGCGTCGCCGCGTGGCTATAGCGTTGTGGCACCGACAAACCTGCGATCGTATAGCCCTGTTCGCCCAAATACAACTGGAACGCCGGGTCAGTGATGATGCCCACCAGCACTTCACGCTGCAAAGACAGCCCTTCCTGTTTGGCTGTCCTTTCGATGAAACGGCGCAGCTTGGGAGAAGAGAACAAACCGCCCAGCGTCCCGCGGCCATGGAAATCCATCATCTTGATGGCCGGCCCTTTACGCATGATAACCGGCTGCAAGTTCTGATCGATGGGCGTATCTTGGGCAATCGTGATATCCAGAGAAATGATGGCCCGAGGATTTTCAGATGTGACCACCGGGAGCGAGCCACGGATACTGAACTCCTCCAACACAGTGAAGGCGAACACCACGGTGCAATCAGGCCGATTCTTCGAGAAGTCTTTCAGGATTTCCAACAGGACGAATACGCTCACCCGATTGTCCAAGGCTTTGGAGCAGATCATGCCGTCACCAAAGCGATGGAAATTGGGATGGTATGTCACCGGGTCACCGACCTGGATGCCGGCTTTCTCGACTTCTTCCCGGCTGCTCATTCCGACATCGATGAACATTTCATGCACGGACGGGACCTTGTATTTCTCATCCGGTTGGGTAATATGATGGGATTTCGTCCCAATATAGCCGGGGATCAGCTTTCCTTCATCGGTCATAACGTCGACGTATTGAGTCAGCAAACTTTTTTCCGGTATGCCACCCACACGTTCAATCAATAAATACCCATCATTGGTGATATTGCGTAT
>Ga0335069_10010775_pt1 | contig 12936 bp, 9 predicted proteins | sample Lox_Sample_11_FD_206714 | JGI IMG/M metagenome (GOLD analysis project Ga0335069, IMG submission 206714) | Soil microbial communities from Loxahatchee National Wildlife Refuge, Florida, United States - Lox_Sample_1.1 | ecosystem: Environmental > Terrestrial > Soil > Wetlands | place: USA: Florida... | reverse complement strand
TCGTCGCTGCATCCTTCCAGGGCTGGGGGCACGCAGCGAGGTAGGCGGTCACCTCGTCATCGGTTAACACACGGTCCCTCTGGCGCTCACCTTTCGCTAGAGTCACCTTAGCTGGTCTTTCCAATTTGCTCCACTGGTATGCCAAATTAAGTGCGCGCCGAAGTGTTCGCAGTCCGCAATTTATGCGCGATGGCGACAGCTTGGAGTGATGCGCCGCAAACCGCTGCGCGTGCTGATCGGTGATCTCGTCGATTCGGAGTCCCGCGAGCTCGCTTGTTTGCAGCATCTTCGACCCGTCCTTGTAATATTCGACAGTGCCAGGTTTTGCGGCGTGTTTCGCCTCTACGTAGGGCACAAACTCCTTCTTCAGGAACTGAGAGAGGGTCACAACGGGCTTCTTCTCCCTAATGCCGACCTCGCCCTTTGCAAGTGCAGTCCGATGCGCAGCTTCCATCTGCCGGGCGACGTTATCGTTGCCCTGGCGCGTGGTCTCCCTTACGAGCTTCCCGTCCCACATGAACTTATACCAATAGACGCCGCATGGGCCTTTCTTCTTGCCGCATTTGCTGCACTTGCAACCTTGTCCCTTTTTGTCACAGCCACCACGTTTGAAAATGGACATAATCTCAGCCTCAATGATTGCGTTCTGTCGAGCGCAGTTTCTTCTGTTCACTTCTGGTTCTGCGAACCGATACCACATGAGCGCAGTACTGTGAGCAATACTCCTTCCCCCGCCGATCAGCCGCAAACGGCGTGCCGCAGTCAGGACGCTTGCATATTCGGAACGGGACTCGCCGGAGGAAATCAACTGTGATTGAATCGACAATTGCTCTGAGGCAGTCCGATGCGTTATGCACAAAATGGGGGAAGCTGGATCGGGGCCGTAGGCGGAAGCCATGCGTCTCTACCCACTGTCCGGGATCTCCCTTTAGCGCGTTTTTAACGAATGCCTGCTTTTGCCAAATTTCCCCTTCAAAAATGAAGCCAGGCACCCAAATGTACCGGGAGTTCATCGCCGGGGACGTCTTCTCCGACCACTTGCCGTAAAGATGGAGAAATTCGAGGAGTGCGTCCGAGGAATGCTTTAGATGGAGAAAGTCATCACGCAATTGCCAAGCGTCAATCGGTCGCGGCTTCGGACGCTTATGAGGATTGCACCCGGATGGCCACACACATAAAAGCCCGTCCAAGTCCTCAGTCCTCGCCGCGGCACTCAATCGGTCGCCGGCCTTCATCAGCGGTTGCTGTACTGAGAAAGGCAAATCGGAAACGTGAATAGCGCAGTTATTCGAATCGCACCATAATCCCGCCGCTTGCTCGGGTGCAGAGATAGTCCAACTTAAGCGCGACTTTTGTAGCAGCCACTTGCGAAGTCGCACCGAGCCCGCCAAGTACTTGATTGGCTCTATCTCAAAGTTAATTCCGACCGGCAATTCTAGAGTTTGTGCCATGAAATGTGTACTTGTTCGTACCACATTGTAGTGCCATAATTTTACTTGTCAATACTGGCACGTACTTATTTCTGACCGGAGGACTAATTTGGAAAACCTATTATCAGTACCGGAGGCCGCCCGGCGGTTGGGTGGAATCAGCAAATGGACAGTTCACGCCTGGCTCTCGCAGGGTCGTTTACAGCGCACGAAGGTCGGCCGCCGCACGATGATCCGGGAATCAGAGCTGGAGAGGGTTATTCAGGACGGAGGCAAGTCGCGATCCGCAGTTTCCCGGCCGGCCGCTGAAACGCCCTAACACCAACTTAGACGCGGTCTCCATAAAAGGCTCCAACTCGCAGCAAAGGGGTCAACCAGGCGGCGTGGCACACCCGCGCCGCCCTTGATGAGCTTGAACACCGATTCGAAATGAAATGAAAATGCTCCGCGGTAACCAAGCGGTATCAACCGTGGAGATCTGAGGGAACCCCAAAATGACGACAGCATCGCTGATCCGGACATCCACGTCAGCTCGTGCAAGGGCACCGCGAACCCCGGCAGCGCCGGTGTGGAACGGCCCAGAGTATGCGTTCTATCCACCCGGCATCTACGATGTGCGCTGCAACAAGATTCAGGGCCCGGAGTGGGTGAAATCGTATCAGAGATGGGCGCTTAGACTGGAGTGCAACTTTTTGACCGAAGAAGGGGCGGTAAGCGGTTTCCTCAACTTAGGAAATAACCGCAATCGGCCCCAATCTGGCCGGCACTCGAACTACTTCAAAGTTTGGTGTAAAGCCAACGTCGGTTTGCCGAAACGCGGTCAGATCATGGAACCGAGCATCTTTGTCGGAAAGTTTTTCCGCGTTCGCATCGACACCGCCATAAAGAACAGCAAAGGAGAATTCTTGTCCGAAGGCGAGCGGTACTCGAAGATCGTTGAGTTCCTTGATTGCATCGGTCCCTGACGCGTGACTGCTGCCCCCCTGCACCCCCCAATCGGGAATCAAAAAATCTAATAATCAGGAATCAAGAATCAGAAATCATGCAATCAGCCAATCTAGCAATCAACTAATCAAGGTGGCCATAGCAGAAGAGCAACTGTTTCAGCTTCCGCCAGGCCAAGGCGGTGGTACTGCAAGCGAATGCAAAGCCAAGCAAACCAAAAGGGCGGGGTGGACGAATCCATCCCGCTCAAGGCCAAAGCCGTACCCCCTTATACCCCGATCAGAGAGAAAGAATTGGACACCCCTGCCGTCTACGAAAACCAGTAGGGCATCAGCATGAGTCAAGAATCAAACAAATCAAAGAATCAAAATAATCAAAGAAATCAAACGCTCGGAACCAAGATGTTATGCAATGTCAGGCTTCAGAAAAATAAGATCTCCGTTAGCTACGCTTGCTTAAGGGCACGCGAATCGGGGTGGTCAAGTGGCGTACGTTCAGCGCCAAAGGCTTAGGGGCTTCATTTGTTCTGTGTCGGATTGTGCGGATCCCGTGTGACCTCGTGCGAGGGCACGGGGACAGGGCGGGACATCGCGTGACAAAGCGACTGTCACGTTACCGGCGTGACAATGCGCCACATCAACTGCGTGGCCTTGCTAGGCCCTGGGGTCTGGCCTATAGCGGTTCGCTCGCTCGCTGTTACCAGCGAAGAAAACGGGGGAGGGATCGTGTCCGTTGCCGTTTCTTGCAGATGCGCCACCCTGGGGATTGCGACAAAAAGGGAAAGGTAGGGAAAGAAAAGGAAGGGTTAAAAAAGGAATGATGCCCAGACAGCTGAAGCGGGAGGGCACCACGATAGGAATGTTTCAGCACCGACAGCAGACTGATCACCGGCGAAACCATTTGCCCGAAAAGTTGGCGTGTCAGCTACGCAACCGAGCGGTCGTTACGTCTCGGATTCACCCCTCTTAAAGCCACCTGCTTTGCCGGCATCCAGAAGCTGATGAGCATCAATGCGGCCGAATATTTCGATCAGTTTTGCGACCACGCCAGTCCACCCAGTCTGATGGCTGGCCCCGAGGCCCGCGCCATTATCGCCGTGGAAGTACTCATAGAACAGGATGTTGTCCTTCCACAGCGGATCGGTCTGGAACTTCTCCGTACCTCCGTACACCGGTCGCCGGCCGAACTTGTCCCGCAGGAAGATCCGTTGCAGACGATTGGCTACTTCTTGGGCCACCTCGAACAGGTTCATCAACTTGCCCGAGCCAGTCGGACACTCGATTTTGAACTTGTCGCCGTAATAGAGGTAGTACTGCAACAACGCACGGATCAGAATTGCGTTCACCGGCATCCAGATTGGCCCGCGCCAATTGGAGTTGCCACCGAACATGCCGGTGTCAGACTCCGCTGGCAGATAACTGACCCGGTATTGCTGTCCCCCGACGTCAACGATGAAGGGACGGTCTTGATGGTAGCGGGAAAGCGCCCGTATGCCGTAAGGGCTGAGGAATTCGTTCTCGTCCAGCATACGCGTGAGAATCCGGCGTAACCTGTCTTCATTCACCAGCGCAACGATACCGCGGTCCGCATACCCGCGATGCCCTTCTCCGGTTACATGAATGCTGTTCAGCAGTTCGGGCATACGTTGCACGCGTTCTTGTAGGATCTTCCCGGCTCGCGGCACGCGCTCGCGCTGCCACGGCTCGATCACCGTGGTGGCGGCCAAGGGCAGCAGACCCACCATGGAGCGAACCTTGAGCCGCCTAGAGCTACCGTCCGGGAGGCGCAGGACGTCGTAGTAGAAACCATCTTCCTCGTCCCACATACCCCCGGGCCCCATCTGATTCATGGCGACCGCAATCCAAATGAAATGCTCGGCAAACTTCAGGGCCATGTCTTCGTAAAACGGGTCGTGGGCCGCCAACTCCACGGCGATCTCGAGCATATTCTGGGCGAACATGGAGACCCACGACGTGCCGTCTGCCTGCTCGAGGTGACCACCGGTGGGAAGCGGAGCACTGCGGTCGAACACGCCGATGTTGTCCAGCCCGAGGAAGCCTCCTTCAAACAGGTTGTTGCCAAAGCGGTCTTTGCGGTTTACCCACCAACTGAAGTTCAGCATCAGCTTGGCAAACGAGCGCTTGAGGAACTCAACATCACCTTGACCTTTAAGCGCCTGCTCAGTGCGGTAAAGAAAAACCGTTGCCCAGGCGTGTACGGGAGGGTTTACGTCGCTGAAGTTCCACTCGTAGGCAGGGATTTGACCCGTTGGATGGATGAATAACTCCCGTAGCATTAGGTCGAGCTGTTGTTTGGCGAACTCCACGTCCACCGTGGAAAGCGCGATGGCGTGGAACGCCAGGTCCCAAGCTGCGTACCACGGATATTCCCATTTGTCCGGCATGGAGATGATGTGCTGGTTCACCATGTGAAACCATTCGCGGTTGCGCATGAAGCGTCCGCCCGCTTTTAGCGGATCGATACCGTGCTCTTCCAGCCATTTGTCCACGTCGAGGAAGAAATACTGTTTCGACCAGAGCATCCCGGCCAGCGCCTGGCGCATGACCAGCGCCTGGTCTGCGCTGACACCTTCCGGAGTTATGTATTTGTAGAAATCATCAGCTTCGCGCCGGCGGGTCTGCATGATTTCAGCAAAGCTCTTGAAGGGATCGTCCATCGCCGCAGGCGGCAGATCGCTTAACCGTAAACGGATGGTGGCCGTCTGTCCTGGCCCCACCTTTAACTGATAATGCGCCGCAGATTTGGTTCCCGTTTTCTCGGGATTGACGGCGTTGCGATCTCCCTGGACCACGTAGTTATTGATCCCATCTTTGACATAACGAGTGGCGTTGGCGGTTCCGAAGAGCCGCTCGTTGTTCGTCTCGTTTTCCGTGAATAGCAGCGGGACATCCCCCTCGCAGTACAGGTAGCGTTCTCCCAGATCGGCGTGTGACGCCGCAACCGTCTGCGCACCTTTGTGCCCAGAGATCTGCTTCAGGGACGGCTTGGGTGTACTTGGCCACCATGTCCAGGTGTTGCGAAACCATAGTGTCGGCAGGACATGTAATGTGGCTGGCTCAGGCCCGCGATTACTGACACTGATCTGGATCAGGATATCTTCCGGCGACTGCTTGGCATATTCAACAAACACATCGAAGTAGCGATCCTCGTTGAAGACGCCGGTATCTAATAGCTCGTATTCCATGTCGCCACGATTGCGGCGTTTGTTCGTCTGGACCAGATCGTTGTAGGGAAATTCCGCCTGCGGATACTTGTAGAGGTACTTCATGTACGAGTGTGTCGGGGTACTGTCGAGGTAGAAGTAGTATTCTTTGACGTCCTCGCCGTGGTTGCCTTCGCTGTTCGTCAGCCCGAACATACGTTCTTTGAGGATGGGGTCTTTGCCGTTCCACAGGGCCACGCTGAAGCACAACAATTGCCGGTCATCGCTGATGCCGGCAAGACCATCCTCGCCCCAGTGGTAGGCGCGGGATCGCGCCTGATCATGAGTAAAGTAGTCCCAGGCATTGCCTTCCTGGCTGTAGTCCTCACGAACCGTCCCCCACTGCCGCTCGCTAAGGTGGGGCCCCCACCTTCTCCAAGGCTTCTTGACGGTGCCTACCGGTTGGAGTATCGCGCTCTCGAGCGCACTTGCCTCTTCTAGTCTGGCTGATTCTGGGTTCTGCGGCATTTTGCTCCTACTTCGCCGATTCGCCCTTTCCGACACGCTGGGCGTCATGATGGCGCTGCAAATTCGTTATGATTGTAGACCACTTCGCGTTGCTGGCAGGTCGAGCTGTTCGTCGGTAGGGATGGGAACAAATGCAGGCCTGTCCGGGACGATGCCCTCTCCGTTAAGCAGTCATTCTTTACTCAGCAGCGGAACATCTCAATAGGAGGTTGACGGAGACGTTGACGCTACTGCCCGAGCTGCGCCAAGGCCATTCGCAGGGGAAAACTGGACGCTTGAATCAATCCACTGTACGGCTGGTACATTTCAAGGATCAAGTAGATCGCACCGCAAACCGCCAGCGCAGAAGCGAAGAGGCTAACCACTACCATCGGATTGGGGTGAACGAATAGTCCAAAGCTCATGAAAAGCAAAGTTAGCCAGAAGACCAGCACGGCCAGCAACGGCATTGGAACAGACGACGCCTTCTGTGCGATCAGCAAAGTTCGGGTCTGGCCTAGCCTAATCGCTGCGCTTAATGCCTCCGACTGTAGGAATCGTTGACTGTCGTTGTGGGGAGAGAGCTCCGGAATCCTGACCAGAAATACTTCACTTGTTGCGGACAGTGTGAACCTTGTCCGATCCGAACTGTTTCGTCCCCACGTGACATCTATCATGTGAGCCACGGAGCTGCGCAGGAGGTCACGTATTTCTTTGCTTTCTGGTCCGTACTGTTTAAGGATCTTATCCAGCAACACGACATCTGCGGCGAGCTGCGTGACTTCGGAGTTCTGATTATCGTAGAAGCCCTTGCCCGAAGCGATTAGCAACCCGAGCGCCAATGCGACGGTCGTCCCCACCAATGCCATCCCCAGCCGGACAGCTTCCTTGGACTCCGAGTCGAGGTACCCGCTCGGCAGAATGGAGTGGATCAATGTGCCGAGCAGCGCTCCGACAAAGACGACCGCAAACACGACCAGGCTGATGGTAATGGGACTCATGGTCGACAAACCATGTCGTTTGTCATCAACAACTGCGACATCGGTCGTGGTATCGCTGATCATGAGCATTCACTGAGTACTGTAGGAGCGGAAAGGTAACGCCGTCTACTGCCCTTTAGGGAAGGTCCGGACGTATCACGTGATCCTGACGTGCCCACAACAAACGGAATCAGGGCGGGAATGTTGCACCGCTGTTCGACGTACTTGCGACGAACATCATCCTTGACCCTAACCCAGCCAGCAGAACCACGGTAAACGCCTATCCTTCTGAAGCGGGAGCAGCAGTGGATTTCCGAGTCTGTGACTGATAGATGAAATTGGCGACGACGAAGAAGTATCCCGTTGACAAACCGCACATGAGAACGCCCATCAAGCCTTCCACAGGTGCGAGCAGTCGCCAAGGCGTTGCCATCACCACATCACCGTAGCCAATCGTCGTGTAAGTAACCCCGGAAAAATAAAATGCCATTTCGGTATTGGGCAGACACCCGCGCCATAGATAGAACAAGGCCCATATCGAAATCTCGGCCAGATGGAGCAGGACCAGCCACCAGACTATTTCCAGCAGTAACCGCGTGATAAGTGGGAGGCTCGTTGGCAAATGGTGCGAGTGGAGTAAGCGTCGCACAAGCACCCCAATACCTGTAGCATGTATGCCAACTGTGAGGGCGGCAAGAATGCATGCGCTAAGGAATGGTGAGAACATTGTGCTATTCGCTTAAACTAGCTTTGCCGGGAAGTCCCCGCACTCGCACATCGCCGGCAGCAGCTCTCTGACGCCCCAGGCGGTTAGGATTGCTACCGGTGCTCCAGGGCACTCTTAGTTGCGGCTAACGACACTTGCATGTCCTTGACCGAGTGACTCACGGCGACGCGCCGCACAATGGAACCCTTAAATCCGGTGAGTCCCGCCTGCTCGGAGCCCATTACCCGAACGAGGTAGAACCCCGGCTGATTGGGGTTGTCATTGCCGCTGATGCAATAAGTGAGGTCCAGCGCCGTCTCAAAATAGTGGCTGGAATAGAGTTGCTTTTCTGCAATCGTATACGCCGGTTCGTTGGGGTTGCTCCCCTGCATGGTCATGACCTGCACGATGCGCAACGTCGGCTTCAGGCCGAATTTCACATTGTCCCAGTAAAACATGCTGGTTATGTTGGCCGACTGATACTGCGGGTAGTTAACGATGTAGTTGTAGAGCGGGGGTACGTTTTGCGGCAACGCCTTCGCGTAGCTGAGGATGTATTTGAACTGATCGGCAATGTTCACCTGCTGCTTCTTGTCGTTGTACACCTCACCGAATAGCTTGTCGCCCTGTTGCTGGTAGAGCTGCATTCTCGTCAAAGCCGTCTTCTGAAGGTACTGATTCACCTGGTCATCTACGTTGGGCGCCGACCAATTGACAGACTTACGGACATCCTCGATCGTGCTGCCGGGCAGTTGAATCGCGCAGTCGCCCGGAGTGCAGCTCTTCAAAGACTGAATGTCTTCGCTGCCGAGGCCAAAGCCTTTGAGATCGGAGAGCTGCGGAGGATTGCTGTACTGGTTGATCGCTAAGTAACCGGGAGTACTCCGCAGGCGATTGAAATCATAGGCATACTGCACGTAGCTTGCAGGAGCGGCGTTGATATAGATCGCCCCGAAGATGAAGACCTCGGCGGGAGTTCGCGACGGGAGAGCCTCGGCGAAAGGCTGACCATTACGGATGCTATTTACTTGATCCTGGCTTAGCCCCAGGTTCTGCTTAAGATGGTTCTGCAGGATTGCAGAAGCTTGCGAAAGAGCGGCGCATGCCGCAATCATGATGAGCGCCACCAGCGCAGCAAGCTGGACGATTCTTCGTTTCATGACGTACCTCTATAAATCGAAATAGGTAAGAGCGGCTTTCTCACTGCTCAGCGGCCACCGGAGGACCGCTGACGTGCTGGCCATGGAGGTCGACGTCCACCTCAACGCGGTCGGCGATCTTAATGAAGGGTATGCCGCTGTTCATTCCATAGTCTTTGCGGTCAAAGGCCATTATCCCCTTGATGTCGTCAACGCCTGTGCCGTAGCCGGAAACCGTCAGCGACAGGGTCTCGGGTTTAGAGACTCCGCGTATCGTGAAGATACCCGGTATGTCAAAGGTGTTAGGACCGGTTTGAACGATTTTCGTCGAATGGAACGTGATGTATGGATCATCCTTGGCGTTAAAGAAGTCCTTGCTTTTTAGCTTGCCGTTCTTCATACCGCTTCCAGTGTCGACGCTGGCGGCCTGAGCCTTGATGTCCAATACGCCCGTCGTGACATCCGTCGACGTAAACGTAAGGGTGGCGTCCCACTGGTCAAATTTACCGGCGATCGCGATTGAGGCCTTCACGTTGAACCCAATCGTGCTTTGTACCTTATCGAATTCGAAAACGGGAACTTGCGCCATACTTAACGGCGCCATGAAGGCGGCGACAACAATTGGCAGGGTTGCGAGATATCTGATCTTCATAAACTTTCCTCTTCCCGATCCGATGGCAGCGAGCCGTAAGCTTGCAGGACCATGCCGACTTCGTGTAGCGAGTAAGAGGTCGATGAACTCGTGGGCCATCGCTCCGCCCGTTTCGTGTTGCGAGAGGCGCGTAGCCATGGTGGTTGCATGATTAGCCCGCAATGCTCTCGCCACAACGTCGCTACTATGTCGCCACTATAGGGAGAGGCTGAAAGTGCCGTCTACTGCCCTTTGGGGCAGGTCCCTGACGAGACTTGGGCATTTACGCCTCTTCGCCGGGAAAACCGTTGAATCCCAGAAATCTAAGCCGGGGTCATCTTGTCGCGAAGTCGTTGTCGCGAGCGCGAATCAAAGAGTATTCTCACTCTTACAAGACCAATGAGCCTGATTACGATTCTGTGGTCCATGAGCGCGGCGGCGTGTCTCACGCTGGCGGCGATTAACTTCATGGTCTGGTTCAAGGATCGCAAGGCGTTGGCGAATCTCCTCTTTTCTTTGTTCGCGACGGGGACGGCGGCCTTTGCGTTTTGTGAATTGCGGATGATGCGAGCGGCAACGCCGGCAGAGTTCGCAACCGTTCTCAGGTGGGCGCATATAGCGGTGTGGCTGCTGGTCGTGTCCCTCGTCGGGTTCGTGCGGTTCTACTTGAAGGCCGGGCGGCCATGGCTTGCCTGGATGGTCTGCGGCCTGCGCACACTGGCACTCGTTATCAACTTTCTGGTAGGCCAGAATCTCAACTACCGCGAGATCATCCGTCTCCAGCCCGTCTCGTTCCTGGGTGAAACCGTCCAGATTGCCCAGGGGGTACCCAATCCATGGATGCTGGTGGGCCAACTCAGTCTCGCAGCCCTCTTCATCTTTATCGCGGACGCCAGTATCACTGCCTGGCGCCGGGGTGACCGCCATCGGGGGCTGGCCGTTGGCGGCGGCGCCGTGTTCTTCGCGCTGGTCGGAACCATTCAATCCGTATCGATATTCTGGGGAATCGTCCGGATACCGATTGTGCCGAGCATATCCATCGTGGCCTTGGTCGCCGTAATGGGCTATGAGTTAAGCAGTGACATGATCCACGCGTCCGAACTCGGCCGTAGGTTGCGAGAGATTGAAGACGGATTGCACGAAAGTGAAGAAAGGATGAGGCTGGCCATTGAGGCTGCCGGTTTCGGTGTCTTGGTTCGCGATTTCAGTCGGAGCGAAATGTGGGCATCCGAAAGATGGCGGGCATTATTCGGCTTTTCAGGGACGGAACGGCTGGAATTCGACCATGTTATCCAGCGAATCCACCCAGATGATCGCGATGCCCTCGGCTTAGTGCTGGAGAAAGCAAGGTCGGGTTACGGCGTGTACGACGCAGAGTTCCGAATCGTGCTCCCGAGCGGAGAGGTCCGCTGGATCGGTGCTCGCGGCCGGGTCGAGTTTGACGGTGCGGGAAAGCCAAGCCTTGCGCGCAGCGTGTCCCATGACATTACCGGACAAAAAGAAACCGAGGGGGAAACCCAGAATTTGCGGCGGGAGATTGCGCACGTCAGCCGTGTCTCGATGATGGGCCAGTTGGCTTCGGCGCTGGCGCATGAGATTAATCAGCCGCTGGGTGCGATCCTGCGCAACGCGGAGGCTGCCGAACTTTTCCTGCAAGACCAATCGCCCGACTTGGAAGAAATCCGCGCGATCCTCGCCGACATCCGCAAGGACGACCAGCGTGCAGGCAATGTCATCGACCGAATGCGGGGACTGCTGAAACGGCAGGACCTGAATAAACGAGCCGTCGATGTAGCGGAGCTGGTCGGTGAAGTCGCCGCCCTTGTACGTTCCGACGCTGCGGTACGGCACATAAAACTGGAATTGGCGGTGGCACATAATCTGCCACCCGTGTTTGGAGACCTGGTACATCTTCAACAGGTGTTGCTGAACCTGATCGTCAATGGAATGGATGCGCTTGAGGAGGCGAACCGGGAGGACCGACGTGTCAGCATAGCCGCGGGGCTCGACGGACCAAAGACCATCGAGATCGCCGTCAGCGATTCCGGCCCGGGCCTTCCCGCCGACAAACTCGCGCACATTTTCGATCCCTTTTTCACTACCAAGGCCAATGGAATGGGCATGGGCTTGCCCATCTCTCGTACGATCATTGAGGCACACAGCGGCCGACTCTGGGCAGAGAACAGAAATGAGGGCGGAGCATCGTTTCGATTCACGCTGCCGATCGCAGAGAAGGACACCTCGCAATGAGCGTAACCGTACCCATCGTTCACGTGGTCGACGATGATGCGTCGTTCCTTACGGCGATCTCGCGGCTTCTGCAGGCAAACGGATTCTCTGTAAAGACCTATTCGTCAGCGCATAACTTTCTTGCGCACCGCGATGCAGATGCGCCGGGCTGTGTGCTGGCAGATTTGCAGATGCCTGAAATGAGCGGACTCGATCTGCAAGCCGCTCTAGCTCAGACTTCCAATCCGCTGCCGATTCTCTTCCTGACCGGGCATGGAGATATTCCCTCCAGCGTGCAAGCTATGCGCGATGGTGCCGAGGATTTTCTGGAAAAGCGTGCTCCCAAGGAGAAGCTATTGGACGCAGTGACGCGCGCCCTTGCACGCGATACTAGGGAGCGCCGGGCGCGCAACCGGCAACGTGAGTTACGCGCACTTTTTGACACCCTCACAGATCGCGAGCGTGAAGTGCTTGCTCATGTTGTCCAGGGACGACTCAACAAGCAGATCGCATCGGACTTGGGCATCCACGAGCGAACTGTGAAGCTGCATCGCACCGCGATCACCATGAAGTTGAATGTGCAGTCAGTGGCGGAACTCACCCACCTTACGCAGGAGGCGGGCCTCTTCGCAGAACTCATCCACACCTTCCCCAAAGGGCAGTAGACAGCGCTCTCTACCTCGGCCTACAGTGGCGACATTGTCGCGAGAATATTCATTGAAGACCAAATCATGTGTCCAGTGATGGCTGCGCTTTTCGCGATACGAACGGCCCACTAGCTCTCCCAGCTCTGACTCGACAGTCGACGTCGGATTGTCCTCTGGGAAGGAAAAGCGTCCGCGCAATTGCGGGCAGAGGTGGTCCCGCTGTCCATGGCGCTGGCCGCGCTAGCGTCGAATATCAACCTCATTCAGTCTTTTGAAAGGAGAAGGGCATGCCAGCAGTTGTAGAAAGAGCGAAAGAAGTGTCGAAACAACTCGATGTGAAACCATCGCCGGTCGTCTACAAGAAGACGACGTTGAAGAGTGACTACATGAAGTTTCCCGCCAACGCCGTCGCCGTCGGCAGGGTCGGCGAAAACAAGGGGAAGCTCATCCTCTCCTGCGGGATGCTGAACCGGATCACCATCATGGACCCCGACAGCGGACGTGTCATCCGGGAATACGGTGAGGAGTATGGAACCGTTGGCGTCACCGACGACGTCTC
>Ga0335069_10010772_pt1 | contig 12937 bp, 18 predicted proteins | sample Lox_Sample_11_FD_206714 | JGI IMG/M metagenome (GOLD analysis project Ga0335069, IMG submission 206714) | Soil microbial communities from Loxahatchee National Wildlife Refuge, Florida, United States - Lox_Sample_1.1 | ecosystem: Environmental > Terrestrial > Soil > Wetlands | place: USA... | reverse complement strand
ATCTCCGGCGTCGACGAGATGGATTCGATCGTCGCCTGCATCAAGCTCGGCGCCGAGGACTATCTCCCGAAGCCATTCGATCCGGTGTTGCTCCACGCCCGTCTCGGAGCCTGCCTCGACCGAAAGCGGATGACCGACGAGCTGCTGGAGTGGAACACGCGCCTCAGCGAGCGGGTCGACGAGAAGGTCCGCGAGGTGGAGCGGCTCAACATGCTGCGGCGCTTCGTCACCCCGCAGCTTGCCGAGGCGATCGCCGCCGGCGGCGACTCGATCCTGGCGAGCCACCGCCGCGAGATCACGGTGCTGTTCTGCGACCTGCGCGGCTTCACCTCGTTCGCCGAGACGGCCGAGCCGGAAGAGGTCATGGCCGTGCTGCGCGAGTTCCATCATGCGGTCGGCCCGGTGATCTTCGAGCATGGCGGCACCATCGCCCAGTTCACCGGCGACGGCATACTGGTGTTCTTCAACGATCCCGTTCCCCTCGACGACCCGGCGTGGGAAGCGGTGCGACTGGCGATCGCCATGCAGGGGCGCACCGCCGCCCTGTCGCAGCAATGGCGCCGGCGCGGCCACGACCTCGCGCTCGGCATCGGCATCGCTCTCGGCTACGCCACCTGCGGCGAGATCGGTTTCGAGGGCCGCACCGAGTACACCGCGATCGGCACCGTCGTGAACCTCGCCGCGCGCGTGTGTGCGATGGCGCCCGGCGGACGGATTCTCGTCACCCACCGAGTCCACGCGGCGGTCGACGACCGCGTCGCGGCGTCGATCCTGGGCGACCACGAGTTCAAGGGCTTCAGCCGGCCCGTGCCGATCTACCAGATCGACGGCGTGCGCTGACTCCGGGGCGATGCGCCCGTGAAAGAGCCTGTCAGCGTCGCTCGGGGCTCGTATCTCCCCGGATTGAATCCTGACGATTCACGAGTGACGAGATACGAGCGCGGCGATGTCACGTTGTCCACGAACTTCGGGCTCAGGGCCGGGCGGGAATGCTCCTCGTCAACCAGTCCCTAGAAATCGCCCGGCGGCAAGAGTCCAAGACGTTCGCGCCGCCACCAGCCTGGCGGCGCTGGTAGCACCATGGCAAGCGGGCCGCCGCCCGCGCCATCCTCGCCCCGCTCTATGCCCGGTTCACCGAAGGCTTCGAGCCGCGCGACCTGATGGATGCAAAGACACTGCTGGAAGACCTGGGATAACCGTCCGGTGGATGACCACGGTCGCATCGCTCATTGATTCGCCGGCATTGTGGCGACGCCGGGGCCGATTCGGTGCCCAAATCGCTCGTCGATCGGCAGCCAGTTGAAGATGCGGCGGCATGATTGTATGACAACATGGCGCTTCTGTGAGACGAAGGAGGTGGCCATGGCCAGTCGAGCGATTACGGTTCGCATTTCGGAGGCGCGATTGCGCAAGCTGATGCGCGTTCGCAAAGTGGCGACGCAGTCGGAGCTGATCAACACGCTGTTGGCTGAGGAAGAGGAACGGCTCCGGTCGCACGCGGTGCTGCGCGGCACGGCGCGGACCGTTCGCGCCGCCGATATCGATGCTCGCCTTCTTTGACACCAACATCCACATCGACATTCTGCGGGGAGCACGCCCACTAGCCCACGTTCTCGAAGCGGCCGGCAACCCGCCGGTGCGGCTGTCGCCGGTAGTAGCGAGCGAGCTGCTCCGGTGCGTGTCGCGCCGGGGGACCCGTAGCGTGGTGCGGCTGGTGCGCGGATTGGTTCCTCTGGAGCCGCCGTCGTGGCGGGCCTGCTGGCTCGAAACAGGCCGCCTGCTGCCACACGTGTTTCCGGATCATGAGGCCATCGGGTTGGCGCGGCTGCAGAATGACCTGCTGCTCGCACTGACGGCGCGCCACACCGGCAGCCTCTTCGTAACCGGCGACCAGCACTTCGCGGCACTGCGGCGGCACGTGTCGTTTGCGGTGAAGGTCTTGCCACCGACATAGGTCGCTGAAGCCACCGTGTATTGGGTGATGTCTTCTTCTGCGACCTCCTCGGCGGCTGCCCACGCGCGGTGCACCGGAGGCTTCGACACGCACGATTTGCGCGACGTGAAGGCGCTGTTTGCGGACCTGGAAGGATTGGGACTCCACGCCGCCCGCGACCACGAGCGATGTCCCGCTGATGCGGAAGGCGAACGCGCTCTCCCCGAAGTTGGTGCCCATGGCCGCCGCGGTCATGCCGTCGACCCTCAGGGCGAGCAGGCACCCCAGCGCGCCGCCGCCGATGGTCAGGAACGTCGATTCGACGACGAACGCCGCCAGGATGCTGACCTTGGAGAATCCGAGCGCATGCAGCGTGCCGATTTCACGGCTGCGTGCAGCGACGAGCGCGTACATCGTGTTCATGGCGCTCGGCCCGCGCGGCAGCGCTCCGGCTTTCGCGCGCCTCCCTGCGCGTGGTAGAGTTCTTTTCATGCGACGCAGCGCCGCGGCAATTGAGCAGTCGAAGTTGATGACGGTCGATCAATGGGCGGCGCTTGACGAAGACATCGAGGGCGAGTTGGTCGATGGGGTGCTCGAGGAGGAGGAGATGCCCAGCATCCTTCATGAGACCATCGTGGTGTGGCTCGGCGCGATTTTGGGTGCTTGGGCGCGCCGCCGACGCGGCTTCACCACCGCCTCGGAAACCAAGCTCGCAGTCGGTCCTCGACGCGGTCGCAAACCGGATCTGTCGATCTTCCTGCCGCCAAATCTTCCCGCGGCATCGGACACGCTCGTGCGTGTCCCCGCACACGTTGTGATCGAAATCGTTTCTCCACGCCCGCGCGATACACGCCGCGATCGAGTTGAGAAGCTCGCCGATTACGCTCGGGCGCAGGTCCACTACTACTGGATCGTCGATCCGCAGATCCGCAGCCTCGAGGTCTACGAGCGAGGCCGGGATGGTCGCTACGCAGTGGTATTGACCGCGAGCGATGGACGGCCGCGCGTTCCCGGCTGCCCAGGGCTCAGGATCGATCTTACCGCGCTCTGGAACGAGGTGGCCACCGTGGAGCGGGCAGCGGGGCGACAACAACGGCGGCGATGATTCTAGGCATCCGTGAGCGCCGACGTGATCGGCATCCGTGCCGCGCGCAACGGGGGCAATACGCCGCCCGCGACACCCATTAGGACCGCGAGCCCCATTCCCACCACGAGCGATGTCCCGCTGATCCGGAAGGCGAACCCGATCTCCGCGAAGCTCGTGCCCATGGCCGCCGAGGTCATGCCGTCGGCCGGCAGGACCGGTGCGGACCATCATCTAGATTGCGGGAGGTCGAGTCATGTCCGGCACCCGCATCCATTCGACGCTTCGCCGCACGCGCTTGGCTGATCGAGGCTCTTGGCGCCAATGGACCTTTGTGCAATCTCAGTCACGCTGTTAGAGCCCGGACGTCACCGCCAGCCATGCGCCGCGACTATTCCACCTTCCTTTGGCTCTTGAAGCTCGGCGCGCTGCCCAACCTCTATTTCGTGCTGTGCACGGCGGCGCTCCGCGCCGATCCTTACATCGTCGTCCCGGCGCAGACGTTTTTCGCGGTGTCGATCTATCGCTGCGTGTTTCCGGTTCATTACGAGCACTTCGTGGTGTTTCACGATTCCGTCTGGTCGTCAGTGTTTGCCACGCGCCTGCTCGCCACGTTCTCGGAAGTGGCCTACATCTTCCTGCTCGCTCACGTCCTGCAGCGGCTCAACGTCCACAACGCCGCGTGGGTGAACGCCGTCGCGTGGCTGATGGTGCTGCAGGTGGTGGTCTGCCAGGTGTGCGTGTGGGTGGCGATCCTCACCGAGCGGTTCCGGTTCTACTTCTACGAAGAGCTCGGTTGGGGGCTGATGTACGCCGCCAATGCGATCGCCAGCGCCTACCTCTACCTGACAGTCGATACGCTCGCGGGCAAGGAGACCCTGCTACAGCTGAACCTGATCTTCGGCGTCGGTTATATGCCCTTCCAGATCGTCAACGTTTGGAAGGTATACGTGCAGGCGAAGCAGCAGGGGGATGCGGGGGAACCCTGGACTGTCGAGCGATGGGCAACCGGTCTCAGGCGAGCCATTCACATGAAGAACCGGCGTACCGATGCCGTGGCCTGGGGTGGGCTCGTGGGCGCGATCTGGATGGCCGGCTATTGGGCAACACTGTTGCCGATGTGGGTCTATTGCATCGTGCGAGTGTTCGCCACGGACTGAGCCGTCCGACGCGATCGATGTCCTTGAAACGTGCAACGGACAAACGCGGTGCCCGCGCGAAGCGGCGACGTCCAGCTTGGGAAGCGGCCCAATAGAACCGCGGCGCGAGCCGCGAGTGCGGCGGCTCGCCATCGCGGCGACGCGAGGCGAGTTCCTTCGTGAGATTGCCCATGCTGTTCCGCGCCGTCACGAGGGCGGAGCGTGCCTGTCCGTCCCGAAAACTCATTTCGGTGCACTCTCCGGCCGCAGCACGGGATCGATCCGGTGCAGGTGGCGCACGGCGAAGCGGGAAGGTGACCGGCGGTGCCGCCACCACCGGTCTCGGTGCACTTCTCGATTGGCTGCAGCGGTCCCAAGCCATGGAGGACCGAGACGCCGCGACGCGGCCTCGGTGATCCTCCGGCTCAGAACTTCACGCCGCCCGGCGCTCGTAGTGCCGATAGAGACCGCCGCCCTCAGTGACCTCGACCACTGCACCCTGCTTGTGGGAGTGGATCGGTCGCGGCTCGGGGCAGTCCATGTCGAGCGCCTGATGACACCGCCAGCGATGGTAGTGCTCGAAGTAGGCGCTGAGGATGCGGCGGAGGTGGCGCTGGTGCAGCACCACGACGTGGTCCAGACACTCTCGGCGGATGCTCCCGATCAGCCGTTCGACGTAGGGGGACTGCCACGGGCTCCGCGGCGCGCTCAGCACTTCCTCGATGCCTAGCGCCGCCACGCGCGTGCGGAAGGCGGTGCCGTATACACCGTCGCGATCACGCAGCAAGTAGCGCGGCGCCGTCTCCCACGGACACGCCTCCACCACCTGCTGTGCCGTCCACGCGGCGGTGGGGTGCGCCGTGATGTTGAAGTGCCGCACGCGGCGTCGGTCGTGCGCGAGAATGACCAGCACGTACAGGATCTCGAAACGGACGGTGGCCACGGTGAAGAAATCGATCGAGACGAGGTCCTTCGCATGGTTGGCCAGGAAGGTCCGCCAGGTTGGCGACGGCGGCTTGGAGGGGCGGATGCGGTATCGTTCCACCGTCGACTTCGCCACCTCGATGCCGAGCTTGCCAAGTTCACCGACGATGCGTGGTGATCCCCACGTTGGGTTACTTGCGGATATCGTGCGGATCAGGGCGCGGAGCTCCTTGGCGACGGGCGGGCGGCCGCGCGTGCCCTGGCGGCTCAAGCGGGTCCAATGGTCTCGGAAACGTTTGTGCTGCCAGCTGATCACGGTGCGTGGTTGCGCGATAACAAGGGCCTCGCGCCACGCGGACCAGGCGCGTGCGAGCCACGCCCACAGGATGCGGTCGGCTGGGTCCGAGCTGTGGGCGGCGTCCGGCTCGTTGGTAGACGCCGAGTTGGTGTCGCAGCGCGAGGACTTCGATCTGCAACCTCATGCGGGAACGGAAGATGAAGGTGAGGCTCTGCACCACAGCCATCACAACGGCTCGCATGGCCGCATGCATTATCGAGGCGGCCAGGGATGTTCAATGAGGGAGTGTGCTTGAGATTCCGCGATGATCGAATTTTCGGGACCCACAGGGCGGCGATGCGCCGCTTGCCCATCGCCCCCAGCCACAGCCGTAACACCTCTTTGACTTCCACCATCGTGACCTCCCGATACGCCATCGCCACCTCCCCGCAACTCGGAGAGCTTGGACCTGGCGGCTATGGACGTCACGTGAGCGGCCCGGGGGGGGAATGCTTCTGAACAATCGCGGCTCAGAGGGGGGAATACTTCTGATCAAATCCCACGCTGGGGGGTCCAATGCTTTTGATCACCGACAGTATTATCGCGCGCATTCGACCCTGGACGTGCTTGCATTGCTAGATGCGGGCTCCGAGTCAGAGGACTCGGAGCCCGGTTCGAATTCATTGCGTAAGTGGGCGGGGGGAATCGAACCCATGAGTCACCAGCGCTCCCTAGCGCATCTCAGCGCAAGATCAGCGACTTACGAAACGGCGTCCGCTGGCGAGCGCTGGCAAGCGCCAGGGATTTAGGCCCCCGGGGCCTATTTTCGCAGCGAGTGAGTCTCAACACGAGAAGGAGGAACAAGAGATGGCAAGACGACAGGAAGGAATTCTCCGTCAGATCCGCGAAGAGGCCAAGCACCAATTGCGCGGTTTCCCGCGCGAGGTGAAGCATCAGCTCCGCGGCTTCGGTAGCGAGGCCAAGCATCAGCTCGGCAGCGGCTGGGGCGCAGAATTCACCCGACAGATTTTCGGCAATCCCAAGAGTCGTCGCCGCAGCAGGTAGGGTTCACTCGCGATTCCAGCGGAACGCGGGGGTTCTCCGTCTCCTTGTCTTGCCCGTCGTCCTCGAAAATGCCCGGATGCGCAGGTATGATCGGGCCGGAACAGATGACTGATAGGCAGGAGGGATGCCCATGACGAAGAGTGCCCTGAAGGTGCGCCACCCGCACATCGTTTCTCGAAAGGGGTATTGCGGGGGGAGCCCGGTGATCGCCGGAACGAAATTCCCGGTGCGCTCCGTCGTGAACTACGTCTTGCGGCAGGGCATGGCTCCTGAAGAGCTGGTTGCCGAATTCCGCCATCTCACGCTGGCACAAATCCATGATGCGCTGTCGTATTATTATGACCATCAGGGCGAGGTTGACCGAGACATAGCGGCCAACACCGAGAGCAGCGTGCGTTCGCAGTTGGGGGCTGAGCGTGGCAATTCGCCTGCTGCTCGATGAGGATGTGCGGCCGTTACTCGCGGAGACTCTTCGCCAACGGGGTTTCGATGCCCGCCACGTCGACGAGCTGAAGCGCAGCGGACTCAGCGATTCGGAACAGCTAGCCTTCGCCGCCAAGCAGCGACGGGCCTTCCTCACACACAACATTCGCGACTTCGTGCTCCTCGATCGCGCGTACCGTACGAAGGGCCTGACCCACTACGGCATCGTGGTGTGCGATCAAGTGCCCTTTCGCGAGTTGCTTCGGCGCACGTTGCGCTGCCTGGATCGAGAGTCCGAGGCGGACATCCGCAACCTGGTCGTCTGGCTTCAGGACTTCAAGTAGCACAGGAACCGGGGCGCGGCAGGTAGGACTCTCCGGGACGCGGTTAGAACGGAAGCTCGCTGGCCTGGCGCTCGACCAGCTCGTCGAACATCCCCCGACAGGCCGCCTCGTCGCGTGGCGATGCGGGGTCCTCGATCACGGCTCGCAGCGCCAGGTCCTTATCGCCGGTGAGCGCCGACCGCACGATCAGGTTCTGGAGCTCTATCTGCGTGGCAATATACCCTGCGATGGGTTCGATAATCGGAGGCATCGTGTCGGGGTGGATGCCGTCGGCGTCGGCGGTAGCCCCCACCTCGACGATGGCGCCCTCGGCGACGTTGGGGATGAATCCACGGTTCGGCACGTTGACAGCCATGATCGGCGCGGGCTGACCGGTCCACATCGCCTCGACGATCGGCACGACCTCTTCGAGACTGTGCCCGAGGCGCCGGGTGGGAAGCGGGATCCTGGTATCCGCGACCCACGTCGTGAGTTGTTCGATGAAGCGATCGATGCGCTCGAACTGCTCGACATGTGCGGGATGGAAGCCGCCGATCTCATGGGCAAAGGGGAGGTACTCGCCGATGTGGCTGTCGACCGAGCAGGGGATGATCCCGTAGGTGCGAACCATGTGGGCAACGAGGGGGGCGTAGAGCTGGTCCCCCAGCATGCCGAGCACCGGGCGACCGGCGACGGCTCGGGTCAGCGCGGTCGTGAAGGGCCCGAAGTCGAAGATCTTCCGCGCGAACATCGCCTTGATCCGGGGAATGAGATCTTCACCCGTGCGTGCGTGGCGGAATTCGGTGAAGAAGGTGAAGTGGTTGATGCCCGACGCCTTGGCTTCGATGTCGGCCGGCCGGATTCGCAGCAAGCGCCCGAGCCGGTGGATGCCGATCGGCATCTCGTGGCACATACCGACATTTTTGACACGTGTGCCTTCGTTGATTGCCAGCGTCACTCTGCTCATCGGATTCGAGAGGTTCAGCAGGAACGTGTTCGGGCAGTGCTTCTCGATGTCGGCGCAGATGCTCAGCGTGTTCTTGATGCTGCGCAGCGAGTGGAACACGGCACCGGGTCCGCCGTTCTCGCCGTTCACTTGCGTCGCGCCGTAGCGCCGTGGGATCTCGTAGTCCTGGCGCCAGTACCCGAAGCGGCCGAACTCGGCGCTGCTCAGGCAGAAGTCGGCGCCCTCGAGCGCCGCCGCGGGGTCGGTGCTGTACTCGAGGATGACCGGGGCCCCTTTGCCGGCGTTGAGCTTGGCCGCAAATCGGTAGGCCCGCTGCAAACGCTGCGCGTTGACGTCGTGGAGCATCAGTCGGCTCCCCGCGAGCGCCGGCGTGTGGATGACATCGTTGACCATCGTGGGGCCGAACGAGAGACCGCCGGCGCCGATCAGCGTGATCTTCGGGCTCCCCATGGTCCGAAGACGACTTTCGTCTACGCGCGTGAAGACGTCAAGGACGCGGTGTAGCGGTTCAGCCGCCGTGTTGAACCGCCCAATGGGGGATGTCGCAACCTCGGAGATGTCGACTTCTGTCAACTACCTCCTCTGAGCGCCAGGAGTGAGGAGATCAATGGCGCGGGTGCTCGCCGGCCTCGCTGAGGTCCCACATCGTGTTCTCCCAGTTGGAGATCAACCCATTGTCGCCGCAGACCAGGCAGGCCCAATGGATGGCGTTCGACTGTGGATCGATGTAGCCCTCGATCTGCCCTGCGCACGGGCGTCGTCCCGGTCTGCGGCGGCAGCGTACACCCAGCGGATCGTCCGGCTCCGCGCCGGTCACTGCGGCGACAATCCTTCCGAGATACGCAACCAACCTGAGCGCCGGGCCCGGGAGCGCCTGCGGCAATCGCCCATTTTCCAGAAAGTGCGTCAGGTCGGTGATCCAGGTATCAGCCATCGACGCTCAACTTCCTATTCCCGCCGCACCCCTCGCGCCAGCGGTCTGGGGTGGCGGCGGTGGTGGACGCTACACGACGGCCAGATCAACACCTTTCTCCGAGTTCCAAATCTTCCAGAGGTCATCGCGCCGGAAAGTGGCGATCTCCTCTTCTGTCGGATCGAGGATGGCAACGACTCCTTCGCGATAAGTGCGTTCGACAATGATCAGTCGGCGCCCACTCCTGAAGGTCAGCAATGCACCCTGCAAGCACGGGTCCTCTCGGCGGGTTTCGAGCGTGACATCAGTATGGTCGGCCATTAGTTCGAGAAGTCTCATATCCGCCGCCTTTCCAGCCTTCCATCCAGGTGTACCACGGCGCCAACCATCCCCAAGGAAATGCGTTCCGACGAATGTCCTTGGAAACGATGCGCGATCTGCACGGAGGGGTACACGTTCGCCGTCGCAGACAACCGTGGAAAAGAATCCGCCGGCCATTCGTTGCCGCTGTGCAACCTGGAGAGTATCAATCGACGATTCTCTCATCTCGATAGGTACACGTTCGATCTCATGGCCGGAAACAAGCGCAGCATCTTTGACGAGCTTGTCGAACGCGCCCGCCTCGGCGATTTCACCACTCCGGCCGTTCTGCATCGCGGCGGGCCGCTGAACATCGATAGCGTGATGGTTCATCTTGCCGGCGGCGGGTTTCATGGAGCACTCGATCCGGTCGAGGGCGTCGTGTGGCGCGTTGAACGCCACGAGCTGGTCAATCCGGGCCGCAGTGGCGAGCGGCATCCGGTTGTTGACTTCTTGGTCAAGTACGTCCGTCCTAACAAAGTCGACGGCTGCTACCTGCCGGAAATCAACGGAGGCCAGGCGCACTGGAACTGGAACCAACCAAAGTACTGAGCACGCCATGACCGCTTCTCGTCTACACCGCTGGAGCCCGGCGTTGCGCCGCGCGCTCATGAAAGTGCGTCCGGAGTATTTCGGGTGGTCGTCCGCCGAACGGGAACGCTACGGAGTTGCCATTCCCGAGGAGGACTACGAGCGCCTCTGCCAGGCACTGCTGCAGGAGCTTTGGAATCGGAAGATCCGTTCTCCGAAAGCGGCAGCCCGAGCCGCGTCCGGCCTGCGGCTGGATGAACAACACCGCTGGAACGAAATCGTTCTTCCTTTGACGGGCATCGGCGACGACTGCTTCTTCCTGAACGAAGGATTCGCGACGGGGAAGTCTATCCTCGATTTCCCAACCCTCCTCGCTTACGACGAGAGCGATTTTCATTTCCAGGAGGAGGCTCGAAGGAAGGACGATTCCACCTACCAAGGTGAAGCCTATCGAGGGTCGCTCTATCTCGCCTGGGCGCGCCTGTTTGTCGGAGCGCAGTTCACATACGCGACCCTATCGATGGCTGCGGGATACATCCTTTGCGCGTTGGAAGAGGCAGCCTCAGAGCTCATCCAGGAGCTGATTCCGCACCGCTATGTGCCGGGGAAGAACCACGGCAAGGTCGAGGGCAAATGCTACCGATGGGATCAGCGCCTCGACGCCGGCGGGCAAGAAGCCCTACTCGACGAGCTCCAGCATCGAACCTGGGTCTATACGCACGAACGCTATGAGAACCTGCTGACCCAATGGGATCGTCACGGCAAGGGTGGCGCCTACCTGATCGACGTCTCTGAACCTCCGGAGAAGAATATCCATTTCGTCTTCAGCGACACGCGTGCGCTGGGTGCAGTTCGCTTTCGCTTCTTCATGAAGGATTGCCGCGCCATTGAACGGCCTCTGGATGAGCCGAATCGAGCGGTGGAGCAAGAGAAGGCGAAGGTTATCGGCTTCGTCCGCAAAGAGCATGACGAGCTACAGCGAACTTTCGATCCGTCGGTTGTCCGTTTGCGGAAGCGACGAAAGATCCTTGTTCACAAGGATGCATTCGACGATCTCGAGTGACGTTGCGCGGAGCGAGATCTGATTTCGTGCTGCCGGTGGCATTTGGCCGAGGGGAGAAAATGGAACCGAGAACACGCGCATTGCGACGGCACTTCCGCCGCGTCAAAGTCCTCCGCCGTCTGCGCGAAGATCGGAACCAACACTACCGCGACCTCGCTTGCCTGTGCTGGGGGACCCGTGTCACGCCAGCGCCAATCCATGAGCGGGCAAGCGCCTATCCGTACGGAACGACCATCGGACGGCGTATCGGGCGAACGTGGTCGATGTTCGCCGATACCCCGAAGGCCTGCAGCAACCCCGCACCTGGGTGCGGCAACCCGCGCCGTTACGCCGGCAGCGGTAAGGCGCGCCTGACTATCCAAGAATTGCGGGGAGCGCCCGTGGCGGAAGAATGAACTGCTTGCCTCTTCGGGCTCATGAACGAAGTTGCAAGCGAAGGGTGCCCTGCAGTACGGATGGGCCATGAATGCCGACCCGTGTCCTTTCTGCTCCCCCGACGACACCCAGGTCTTCCATCGTAGCGAGTTGACGCTCGGCATTTGGGACAACTATCCCGTGTCTCCGGGTCATGCATTGCTCATCCCGCGGCGACACGTTGCGAGCTGGTTTGCGGCGACACCGCAGGAACGGACTGAACTCGCCGAAGCCATCGAGGTCGGGCAACAAGCGATTCGACAGCGCTACTCGCCGGACGGTTTCAACATCGGCATCAACGTCGGTAAGGCAGCTGGGCAGACGATTTCGCACCTGCACGTACATGTCATTCCCCGCTATTGCGGCGATGTAGCCGATCCGAGAGGTGGAGTACGACACGTCATTTCGGGCAAGGCAGCGTACCCCGACATTGGTCTGGGGCGCGACATAGTTGCAGATGCGCCCGCGTCCTACCAGGCTGGGCCTCGTGCGCACGGGTTCGATGCAGGAGCGGACGTAGCTACCGATCGAAGTGTGGTCGCCTTCGGCGAGCGAATGTTGCAGCTACTTGATGAGAGTCGGCGGGTTGCGACCTACAAGTACGCTGTGCTGCTGGCTCTAACTGACCTTTGCCTTGAACGGACGTCTCCATCGGGTCAGCCGCCTATGGCTGTCACCACCCGTGAGCTGGCAGAGAAGGTACTCGAGTTGTACTGGCCTCACACAGCTGCCTTCGACGGCAAGAGCGGTATGACGGTGCTGCGACAGAACACCGGAGGCCAGGCGGAGATTCTGTCCGCGATCGGAAAGTTTCGTGAGCACCATGCCGCCGATCCCTCCGAGCCTCTGAGCCGCGCCCGGCACCGCGCACCTGACCAGTATGAGCGACTGGTCCGCACAGTGGAGTGGAAGCTGATAGAAATGCCGCTGCCGCGGCTGCAGGTGCTGGGGAACAAAGAGAGCCGATTTCTCTATCGGCTCGGGTGGGGCACTACCGTTCGAAGACGCGACACCGAAGCGACCTCGTTCGACAACCGCATTTGTTTCCAACCTGGAGTCAGCGGTCACCTGATCCGGCTCGCAGGCCTCCTCAGGCCGCTCATCCAACGTGGATGGAGCGCCATGGTGGCGCAGCTCAACCCGGTGGCGACTGACGAAGCGCGCTTGCAGGAGTTTTTGTTCGGAGCGGTTCGAATCTGTCTCGACCCCGTCCGCGCGGATCTACGCGAGCTCCAGAACAATCGATGCTTTTACTGCGACGGTCGACTAGAGAGTGGAACCGACGTAGACCACTTCGTGCCTTGGGCTCGCTATCCGGACAACGGCATCGAGAATTTGGTTGTCGCCCACCGCGCCTGCAACGGTGACAAGAGTGATTTCCTGGCGGCGAGCGGCCATGTGCAGCGTTGGAGCGATCGGTTTGCAAGTTCGGAAAGCGGTGTCGCATCGGACCTTGCCATGATTGCGGCCCGCGCCCGGTGGGACCAGCACCCGCAGCGAACGATCAATGTCGCGCGGGCG
>Ga0335069_10010771_pt1 | contig 12938 bp, 11 predicted proteins | sample Lox_Sample_11_FD_206714 | JGI IMG/M metagenome (GOLD analysis project Ga0335069, IMG submission 206714) | Soil microbial communities from Loxahatchee National Wildlife Refuge, Florida, United States - Lox_Sample_1.1 | ecosystem: Environmental > Terrestrial > Soil > Wetlands | place: USA... | reverse complement strand
AGTTCACGACGGCGCGCGCGCGCTGCGGCAGCGCGTTGTCGGCGTGGCCGCCTTCGAGGCGCGTGGCGACGCACGTGGTGCGAAGCTGCGCGTTCAGCTTGGGCGAGCGCGACACTTCCTTCAGCTGCGCCTCGGTGTAGTCGCCCCGGGCGATCGCCTCGAGCGCCGCGGCGAGCGAGCCCTTCTCGGTGGCCGCCACGGAGGCGAAGTAGCGCTTCGTCGTGGCGTCCACGTGGGCGGGAAGCTCGAGGTGCGAAAGGCGCCCGAGCGCGGCGGCGAGATCGTAGATCACGTTGTCGCGGCCCGGCACCGAGCTGTGGCCGCCGGGGCCCGTCGCCTCGAAATCGAAGCTGAGGTAGACCTTCTCGGCCACCTGCACGCCCTGGATGAAGGGCTTGCCGTTGCGCGTGGCCCCGCCCGCGCCTTCGTTGAGCGCCACTTCCGCATCGATCGCGTCGCGGCGGTTCTTGATGAGCCAGGCCACGCCGTTGTGCTTGCCCGACTCCTCGTCCGCGGTGAGCGCCACGACGATGTCGCGGGCGGGCCTGAAGCCCTCGCGCTTCATGCGCACCAGGTTCGCCACGAAGATCGCGGCCATCGCCTTGTCGTCGATGGAGCCGCGCGCGTAGTAGTAGCCGTCGCGCTCGGTCAGCTTGAAGGGATCGAGGCCGCCGCTCCAGTCCTCCTTGTGCGCGGCCACCACATCGAGGTGCGCGACCAGCAGCACGGGCTTGCCGCCGCCCGTGCCGCGAAGCCGCGCGACGAGGTTCTGCTTGTCGGGCGTGGGCCCGGCCAATTCCACGTCTCGCGCATCGAACCCGGCATCGAGCAGGCGCTTCGCCATCGCCTGCGCCGCGGGCGTCACGTTCGCCTCGGGCTGCGCGGTGTCGGTCTCGATGAGATCCCGGTAGATGTCGATGAACTCCTTGTCGGAGACCTGCGCCTGGGCGAGGGCCGCACAAAAACACGAGACCGCCAGCAGGAGCCGCTTCATCGCATCCCCGGCATCATGCCCTTCATGTTGCGCATCATCTTCATGAGGTTGCCCCCGCGCATCATCTTCATCATCTTCTGCATCTGCTCGAACTGAGCGAGCAGGCGGTTCACGTCCTGCACCTGCACGCCCGCGCCCGCGGCGATGCGCCGCTTGCGCGAGGCCTTGAGCAGCTCGGGCTTGCGGCGCTCGAGCGGCGTCATGGAATTGATGATCGCCTCGGTGCGCTTCAACGCCTTCTCCTGGAGCTCCGGCGAAGCCTGCGCCATCTGCGTGACCTGCGCGGGGAGCTTGTCGGCGAGGCTCGCGAGCCCGCCCATCTTCTTCATCTGCGCGATCTGCGCCTTGAAGTCCTCGAGGTCGAAGCCCTTGCCCTTCTTGATCTTCTCGGCGAGCTTGACCGCCTCGGCCTCGTCGACCTTGGCGCGCGCCTCCTCCACGAGCGACAGGATGTCGCCCATGCCGAGGATGCGCGAGGCCATGCGGTCCGGGTGGAAGGCCTCCAGCCCGTCCATCTTCTCCGAGACGCCCACGAACTTGATGGGCTTGCCGGTCACGTGCCGCACCGAAAGCGCCGCGCCCCCGCGCGAGTCGCCGTCCAGCTTCGTGAGGATGATCCCGGTCAACGGCAGCGCCTCGTTGAAGGCGCGCGCCACGTTCACCGCGTCCTGGCCCTGCATGGAATCGACCACGAAGAGCGTCTCGATGGGATGCAGCGCGGCGTGCAGCGCCTTCGCCTCCTGCATCATCGCCTCGTCGATCGCGAGCCGGCCCGCGGTATCGACGATGAGCACGTCGTGGAAATGCTTCTTCGCGTAGTCGAGCGCGGCGCGCGCGATGTCCACCGGCTTCTGCGACGCATCCGACGGGAAGACCTCGATGCCGAGGTTCCGGCCGAGGGTCGCGAGCTGCTCGATGGCCGCGGGGCGATAGACGTCCGCCGAAACGAGCAGCACCTTCTTGCGGGTCGTGTTCCCGATGAGGCGCGCGAGCTTGCCCGCGGAAGTGGTCTTGCCCGAGCCCTGCAGGCCCGCGAGCAGGATCACCGCCGGCGGCTGCGTCGCGAACGAAAGCCCCTCGCTCGCCCCGCCCATGAGCGACACGAGCTCGGCGTGGACGATGCCCACCAGCGCCTGGCCCGGCGTGAGGCTGCCGACCACTTCCTGGCCGAGCGCCTTCTCCTTCACCTTCGCGATGAAGTCCTTCACCACCGGAAGGCCCGCATCCGCGTCGAGCAGGGCGAGGCGCACCTCGCGCAGCATCTCCTGGACGTTGTCCTCGGTGATGCGCGAATGGCCCCGCAGGGTCTTCACGACGGAAGCAAGGCGTTGCGTCAGGGTATCGAGCATGGGAGTAAAATACGGAAATGCCTGATTTGCTTTTGTATTTTAGCACCGTCGCCTGCTGGCTCCTGCTCGCGGGCGCGGCGTGGCGCGCCTCGCGGCCCGCCGCCGCGTCGGCAACGCCCGTGCTTCGCGCCGGACCTCGCCTCGAAGTGGCGCTCGTGCCCGTGGCCCTCGTGCTGCACGGCATGCTCCTCTACCGCCATGTCGTCGATCCCGAAGGCCTCGACCTCGGCGTGGCCAATGCGATCTCCATGCTCGTGTGGCTCACGGTGCTCATCTACTGGCTCGCGGGCCTCGCCTACCAGGGCCTCGCCGGCATCCTCGGGCTCATGGCGCCGGTGGCGCTGCTCGCGGTGCTCCTGCAGATCGTGATCCCGACGCGCCACGTGGTGACCTACGGCGGCGATCCGCTCTTCGCGCTGCACTTCGGGATCGCGATGCTCGCCTACAGCCTGTTCATCGTGGCCACGGTGCACGCGCTCGTGATGCTCGCCGAGGAGAAGTGGCTGCACCGCGGCATGCTGCCGCCGTTCCTCGACCGGCTGCCGCCGCTGCTCGAGATGGAGGCGCTGCTCTTCCGCATCCTCCTCGCCGCCTTCGTGCTGCTCACGCTCACGCTCGTGAGCGGCATGACGTTCTCCGAGCGCCTCTTCCACAAGCCCTTCACGTTCTCCGACAAGACGGTGTTCGCCATCGTGTCGTGGTTCATCTTCGGGGGACTGCTCGTCGGCCACTACGCGCGCGGCTGGCGCGGGCGCAAGGCCGTGCACTGGACGCTCGCGGGATCGACCGCGCTGCTGATCGCGTACGTGGGCAGCAAGGTCGCGCTCGAGCTCGTCCTCAAGCAATAGCCGTGACCGACGGCTTCCCGATGTGGTGGCTGTTCGCGGCGCTCGCCGTGCTGCTCGCGGCCTCGGGCTTCTTCTCGATGTCCGAGACCTGCATGATGGCCCTGAACCGCTATCGCCTGCGCCACCTGGTGCGCGAGGGCCATCGCGGCGCGCGCCTCGCCTCGAAGCTGCTGGAGCGCACCGACGTGCTGCTCGCCTTCATCCTCGCGGGCAACACGCTGCTCAACGCCTCGGTGACCATCCTCGTGGCGGAGATCTGCCGGCGGCTGTTCGGCGAGGGCGAGCTCGTGCTCGGCATCGCGACCCTCTCGGCGTCCTTCACGATCCTCATCCTCGCCGAGATCCTGCCGAAGATCCTCGGCGCCACCTACTCCGAGACGATCGCCCTCGCCTCCTCCTACGTGCTCACCCCGCTGATCCACGCCACCCGCCCGGCGATGTGGATCGTGAACGTGATCGTGAAGGGCCTGCTCAAGGTGCTTCGCATCCGCGAGGTGGGCGAGGCGGCGGGGCAGCCGCTCAGCATGGAGGAGCTGCGCACCCTCGTGCTCGAGGGCGGCAAGTTCATCCCGAAGAAGCACCAGTCGATCTTCCTCAACCTCTTCGAGCTGGAGGACATGACGGTCGACGACACCATGACCCCGCGCGGGCAGATCGAGGCCCTCGACCTGCTGGACGACATCGACGAGATCCGCGGGGCGCTCGCCACGGCGCACCACACGCGCCTGGTGGTGACCGAGGGCGGCCTCGACAACGTGGTCGGGATCCTGCACGTGCGCAAGGTGGTGAACGCGATGCGCGAGGAGCAGGTGGACGTGGAAGGGCTGCGCAGGATCATGCGCGAGCCCTACTACGTGCCCGAAGGCACGGCGCTGCTCACGCAGCTTTCGAACTTCCAGGAGAACCAGCGCCACATGGGCCTCGTCGTGGACGAGTACGGCGAGATCCTGGGCCTCGTCACGATGAAGGACATCCTCGAGGAGATCGTGGGCGAATTCACGAGCCAGGCCTACGGGGGCAGCTCGGCGCTCTTCCACCGGGAGCCCGACGGCAGCGTGATCGCCGACGGCGCCTGCTCGCTTCGCGTGCTCAACCGCAAGGCGGGCTTCGCGTTTCCCCTGGACGGCCCCAAGACCATCAACGGCCTGCTGCTCGAGCAGCTGGAAGACATTCCCGAGGCCGGCACGGCGATCATGGTGGCCGACCATCCCGTCGAGATCCTGCAGGTGCAGAACCGCATGGTGAAGGTCGTGAAGATCCTGCCCACGCCCGTGGCGCCCCGCGCCGAGGAGAAGGAAGCGGCCTGAAGCGCCGGGGCCTAGAGCTCCGGCCGGGATTCGACGCCGGCGCGAGCGAGCGCGGGGCCCGCGGCGGGCCGCGCCGCGACGCGGTAGCGCGCGACGAAGCCGCGATCGATGCGGTCCTTCCAGAGCCACGCCCAGTAGCCCTGCCACGAGTACCCGTTCCACATGCCCACGGCGTAGCGCCCTCCGCAGGAGACGAGCTGCAGGTGGCGCGCGCCCGTCACGTGGCGCTCGAGCGGCGCGTCGTCGAGCGCCGCGCGAAGGTTCGCCGCGAGCCGCGGCGCCGCGCGCACGGCGAAGACGCCGGCCTTGGGCAGCGCCCGGTGCTCCTGCGAGGCGCAATCGCCCGCGCCGAACACCTCGCGGTACGTCACCGACTGCAGGAAGTCGTTGGTGAGGAGGAATCCGCGTTCGTCGGTCGCGAACCCCGACTCGCGGATCCAGCCGTGCGCGCCGGCGCCCGTCGCCCAGAAGGTCGCGTCGGAGGCGAACTCGATGCCGCTTTGCAGCCGCACGAACCGCTCGCCCACTTCCTTCACGGGGCTGGAGACGTGCACGCCGATGTTGCGCTTCGCGAGGCGCTTGCGAAGGCGCGCCCGGGCGCCGGCGAGCAATTCCGGCAGCGGCACCGGCGTGTCGGCGATGATGCGAACGTGCGGCGCGTCGGCCTTCATCTCGCGCCTCAATCCGTAGTCCATGGCGAGCGCGAGCTCCACGCCGGCCGCGCCCGCGCCCACGACCGTGATGGAGCCGACCTTGCCCGCGGCGGCCCGCGCCCGCACGTCCGCCCAGCCGCGCATGAGCGCCTCCATCGGCCTCATCAGCACCGCATGGCGCTCGGCGCCCGCGGCGGCGCCCGTCACCGGCACCGAACCCACGTCGAGCGACAGGACGTCGTAGGGGAGCACGGAGCCGTCGCCGCACGAGACCTCGCGCTCGCCGGGCCGCACGCGGGATGCCGACGTGAGCAGCAGCGTGGCCCCCGCCTCGCGGCAAAGCGCCGCCACGTCGATGGCGCTGTCGGCGAGCGCGTAGTGCCCCGCGATCACGCCGGGCACCATGCCCGTGTAGATGAGGCGCGAATAGGGCGTGACGACCGTGACCTCGACGTCGCGGAGCGGTCGCTCGGCGAGATCGCGCAGCACTTCGACGTGCGCGTGGCCGCCGCCCAGCAGCACGAGGCGCTTCACCTGCGCGGCCCGAGGTGGAAATCGCCGAACCAGGCGGTCACCGCCTCGCCCGTCTGGTCGGTGTCGTTGCCCGCGACCACGCCCGAGATGCCGGGCACCCTTCCGCGCCAGCGCTCGCCGAAAGCGGCGATGAAATCCTCCTCCACGTCCCTTTGCTCCGGCACCCACTGCCCCGCGCGCCCGCTTCCGCTTTCGATCACGACGGTGCGCACGCGCCCGAAGTAAGGGCTCCACATCGATGTGCCCACCGGATGCCTGTTGTCCCACACGTAGCAGATCGCCGCGGCCGGGACGAACCCCTCCACGAAACGCGCGATCGCGAGCTTCGTGCGGTCGTGCGCGGAGAGCTCGCTCTCGGGCAGGTCGAACGCGACGTAGACGCGCGCCGCGAAATCCTCGCCCGCCTTGGTCCCGATGTCGGCCTTCTCGACGACGCGGTCGACCTTCCAGCGCCACTGCAGGATCGGGGTCTTGCGCGCGTCGGCCGCGAGGCGGAAGGCGACCGAGCCGAAGGAGTCGCGGGCGCGCACCTGAAGGACGCGCGAACCTCCGTCCTCGACGATCCGGAACTCGCTCCGGTGGCCGTAGGGCAGCTCCGCCTTCTCCCAACCCGGCGGCAGCTCCTTTCCCGGCCCGGCTGCGGAGAAGGGCGCGATCGGCACCTCGTCGCCGGGCGAAGCGAGCGCCGCGGCCGCGCAGGCGACGAGGGCGGCGGCGAGCGCGCCCCTCATGCCGTCGTTTCCGGCACCAGGCCCTGCGCCCGGGCCCGCGCGTAGTCCTCCGGGCGATCGAGGTCCCAGTGCGTGTCGAGCTCTTCCCATCGCACGCGCTCGACGGCGAGCCGGGCGCGCGTCTGCATCATGACCGCGCCCGATCCCCAGCCGATGCCTTCGAAGATGCGCGGGGCCGGTTTCGCAAGGCCGACCAGGACATAGCCGCCATCCTCGGCGGGAACGAACACCGCATCGTTCGACGCGAGCGCCGCGGCCGCCGCGCGCAGCGTGCGGCTCGCGAGCGCCGGGCAGTCGGACCCGATCAGCACGAGCGCCTCGCCCCGCGCGTGCGATGCCTCGAACGCATGGCTCATGCGCGCCCCGAGGTCCGCCCCCGATTGCGCGTGCAGCGACACGCCGTAGCGGGCCGCGCAACTTTCGAAGAAGGGATGCGCCGCATCGGGCGAGCACCACAGCTCGACGGGACCCAGCCCCGAATCGAGCGCGGTGGCGAGGCTGCCCCGCACGAGCTGCGCATGCAGCGCGGCCGCACCCTCGTTGCCCAGCAGCGGCGCAAGGCGCGTCTTCACGCGTCCGGCGACCGGTGCCTTGGCGAAGACCGCCACCCTCATCAGGCGCGCCCCGCGTCGTAGCGGCGGGCGAGCGCGCCGGGATCGGCGCCCAGGGCGTAGGCGAGCCGCAGCCACCACATGAGCACGATGGTGCGCACCGTTCCGTGCCTTCGCCAGCGGCGCGCCGAGGTGACCACGCGCTCGCGAAGGCATGCCGGCCGCGAGATGCGCTTGAGGGCCCTGGAGAGCGCGACGTCCTCCATGAGCGCGATCGCGGGAAAGCGCCCCGCGCGCTCGAAAGCCTCGCGGCGCGCGAAGATCGCCTGGTCGCCGGTGGCGATGCCGGTGAGCCGCGACCTCGCGTTCATCATCGCCGCGACCAGCGAGAGCAGCGCCCCGCCGCCGGCGATCGTCACGTCGAAGCGTCCCCACTCGCGGCCCGCGGCGAGGGCGGCCGCGATCGCCTCGAGCGCATCGGGCGGCAGCAGGGTGTCGGCGTGGAGGAAGAGGAGCACGTCCGAGCGCGCCTCGGCGGCACCGGCGTTCATCTGCGAGGCGCGGCCGCGCGGCGCCTCGAGCAGGCGGTCGGCGAGGGGCGCGGCGATCGCGCGCGTGGCATCGCGGCTTCCGCCGTCGACCACGATCAGCTCGGCGCCGGCCGCGCGAAACGCCTGCAGCGCCGCGAGCGAGGCGCCGATGCCGGCGGCCTCATCGAGCGCGGGCACGACGATCGAGACGCGGGGCGCGCCGCTCATTTCGCGTCGTTGAGCGACCAGTCGTAGTCGAGGAAGGAGACCTCGGCCTTCTGCTCGCGCACGCGCGCGCGGTCCTCGGGCTTGTCGGCGAGCTGCTCGGCGAACTTCCCGAGCGCCTGCTTCACCGAGGTGAAGCCCTTGTGGCCCTTCTCGAAGTCGCCGCCGTACCACTTGAAGATCATCGACACCTCGAGCTTGCCCGAGGCGGGATCGTAGCGGTTGCGCGTGCGGTCGGAGAGGAAGCGGGTCATGCCGTCCTGGTATTGCGATTCGAGCTTGTCCGCGGTGAAGGCCTCGTTGCGCAGCATCGGGCAGCCGATGGAGGCGCACACCACCGCGAAGTGCACGCGCGGCTCGTCGTACAGGCCCGGCTTGCGCAGGATCTCGTGTTCGATGGTGTCGAGCGCCGAAGGTTCGCCGAAGAGCGCGAAGAACTTGTCCTTCCACGGGTTGCCGAAGAACGTCCCGAAGTCGCGGATCGACTTGATGTCCGGGTAGCGCGTGAGGATCTTCTCGATGGTGAGCGCGTTGTAGTCGTTGATGAGGAAGGCCTGCTGCTGGGCCGGGGTCCAGGCGTCGAACTCGGCGCGGGCGACCTTCGCGTAGTCGGCGAGCACGGCCTTCAGCGCCGCGTGGTCCTTGGCCATGCCGGCGTAGTCCACGCGCGAGGCGTTGCCGCCGGCAAGGTAGCGCACGTGCCGGTGCAGCAGGTCGTCCCAGGCCTTGTGCGCGTGGTCGAAGGCAAGCGCCGGCGCCGCGGCCAGCAGCGCCGCGAGCAGGAGCGCGAATCGTCGCATCATGTTCAGTCTCCGTGTTCCGGCGCGGTGCCGTAGTACGGGCGCCTGTCGGAAAGCGCGCCCAGCGTGCCGATCACTTCCGCGAGCCCGCCCGCGCCGCGCATCCACGCGTTGAACGCGGCGGCGAAGGTCATCTGGCCGTGCGTCACCCGCGAGCGCTTCCACGCGCCCGCCGCGTACTTGTTCGCCTCGGAAAGCGTGGGATAGGTATGGATCGTGCCCAGGATCGCGTTCATGCCGAAGCCGTGGCGCATCGCCGCGACGTACTCGGCGAGGATGTCGGCCGCGTGCTCGCCCATGATCGTCGCGCCGAGGACCTTGTCGGTGCCGGGCTGCGTGAGCACCTTCACCAGGCCCTCGGGCTCCCCGTCGGCGATCGCGCGGTCCAGCTCTTCGAGGCCGTACGTGGAAACGGCGTACGCGATGCCCTTTTCCTTCGCCTCCGTCTCGTTCAGCCCGACGCGCGCGACTTCCGGGTCCGTGAACGTCGCCCACGGGACCACCGAGTAGTCGACGCGGAACTTCCGGAAGCGGCCGAAGAGCGCGTTCACCGCGCAATACCACGCCATGTGGGCCGCGGTGTGCGTGAACTGGTACGGGCCGGCCACGTCGCCGCAGGCGTAGATGTTCGGATAGGCGGTCTGCAGGAACTCGTTCACCTCGATGGTGCGGCTCCGGGTCGTGGGGATGCCCAGCGCCTCGAGGCCGTAGCCTTCGGTGTTCGCGGCGCGGCCCACGGCGCAGAGGATCTCGTCGCACGCGACGCTCGATTGGCGCCCCTCGCTTTCCACGACGAGCACCTTCTGCCCGCCTTCGAGGCGGACCTCCTTCGCCTTGTGGCCCACCAGGACCTCGATGCCTTCGGCGCGGAAGCGATCCGCGAGGCGCCGCGAGAACTCCGGGTCCTCGCGCGGCAGCAGGCGCGGCAGCATCTCGACCTGCGTCACCTTCGCCCCCAGGCGCGCGAAGGCCTGCGCGAGCTCGCAGCCGATGGGCCCGCCTCCGAGCACCACCAGGCGCGCGGGCAGCTCGCGAAGGCCCCATACCGTGTCGGAGGTGAGCGGGACGGCCTCGCGCAGGCCGGGGATCGGGGGCACGAAGGGCCGGCCGCCCGCGGCGATCACGATGTTCTTCGTGGTGAGCGTGCGCTTCTGGCCGCCGGGCAGCGCCACCTCCACCGTCCAGGGCGATGTGATCGTCGCCGCCCCCTGCACGCAATCGACGCCCAGCTTCGTGTAGCGCTCGGCGGAATCGTGGGGCTCGATCTTCGCGACCACGTCCTGGACGCGCTCCATGACTTGCGCGAAATCGAAGTCCGCCGAGGCGGAGCGGATGCCGTAGTCCTTCGAGCGCCGGATCTGGGACAGGAGCTTGGCCGTGCGGATGAGCGCCTTGGAGGGCACGCAGCCGGTGTTGAGGCAATCGCCGCCCATGCGGTGCTTCTCGACGAGCGTGACCTTCGCCTTCACCGCGGCGGCGATGTACGCGGTCACGAGGCCCGCCGAGCCGCCGCCGATCACCACGATGTTGTTGTCGTATCGCGCCGGACGCGTCCAGCGCGCGTAGATGCGCCGCGCGTTGAAGGCCTCGAGGACCTTCTTGGCCACGAGCGGGAACAGCCCCAGCAGCACGAACGCCGCGATGAGCCCGGGGGAGACCTTGAACTGCCCGAGCTGCGTGCCCGCGTAGACATACACGATGGTGCCGGCCAGCATGCCCGCCTGGCTCACGCCGTAGTACGTGCGCAGCGGCATCGGCGTGAGCCCCATCAGCAGGTTGATCGCGAAGAACGGGAAGGCGGGCACCAGGCGCATGGCGAACAGGTAGAACGCGCCGTCGCGCTCGACGCCCGCGTTGATCGCCTTCAGCTTGTCGCCGAACCGGGCCTGCACCCAGTCGCGCAGCAGGTAGCGCGAGGCGAGGAACGCGAGGCTCGCCCCGAGCGTCGACGCGAAGGAGACGATGACCACGCCCCAGACGAGGCCGAAGATGGCGCCGCCCGCGAGCGTGAGGATCGCCGCGCCGGGCAGCGAGAGCCCGGTGACGAGCACGTACACCGCGAAGTAGATCGCCCCCGCCTTCACCGGCTGGGCGTCGAAGTAGGCCTGGATCGCGGCGCGCTGCGACTCGAAGTACTCCATCGAGACGAAGCGCTTGAGGTCGAAGGCGAAGAACGCCGCGACCAGCAGGACGATCAGCGCGGCGACGAGGAGCTTGCCCTTCTTCATGGGATCGGTCCCCGGCCCTAGGCCGCGCGCGGCCAGGCGCTCTCCGGCGAGAAGCGCGGCCCCTCGCAGATGCGCCGCCAGTAGGAATCGTGCGCGGGCGAGCCTTCGGGCCACGCCGCGAGGAAGCGCCGCGCCCAGCGCTCGTGGTCGTAGCCGATCTCGATCGCCTCCACGTAGACGCCGCGCACCTTGTGGCGATGAAGCGCTTCCCCCGCGTAAGGCGCCACGCCGACGCGGGTGAGGATGCCCGTGCGGCGCCCCGCGAAGTTGGGCATGCCGGCCGCGCCGTTGTTCGCGATGGCGACTTCGCCGCCGCCGAAGTCGAACGTGCGAAACGCGGGAAGGCACGTGTGAGAGCTCGCGAAGAGGTCGGCGCGCGAATCGCGGAACGCGCTCTCGACCCAGCGGCGGTGGCCCGGGTCGGCGAGCCGGTCGTGGGCGAAGCCCCATCCCGCGAGCGAGGAGGCGTCGCCGTGCACGATGCCCACGCGCGCATCGCCCACCCGGGCGACGAGGTTCATCGGCAGCTCGGCGAGCTGCCGCCTCAGGCGCGGGAACGCGCGCGCCGTGCCGCGAAGGCGCTCGATGATGCGGTTGGAGCGCGAGACCTCCGCGTCGCTCACGTCCGCCGGGTAGGCGCAGCCGCATCCGGCGCCCGACTCCTCCGACGCGATCTCGGTCTCCACGTTGCCGCGGATCGCGCGATGCCCCAGCACCGCTTCGTTCACGGCGAGGAAGTCCTCGCGGGCGATGTCGAACCAGTGGAAGTCGCCGTTGAAGACGAGCGCGGCGCCGCCGTCGGCCGCAGCCATCTCGCGCACGCGTTCGAGCGCCTCCAGGTTGCCGTAGAGGCCGCCCACGACAAGGATCGCGTCGGCCACGACCTCCGGGTCGCGGTCGAGCGAGGCGGGCGGATAGCGGTAGGAGAGCGGGCAATCGCGGCCGGGGCGCATCTCGCGCGGATCCATCAGGCGAGCGCCCCGCCGCAGGACGAGCCCTGCCCCGCCGTGCATCCGTAGCAGTGGTCGCGCACCTCGATCGGATTGCCCGCGAGGTCGCGCGACATCGCGTCCTTCACGTGAACGCGCGGCTTGCCGGCGAGGCGAAGCGGCAGGCCCAGCATCTGGTTGAAGTCGCAGTCGTGCAGGTAGCCCTGCCAGTCCACGGACACGAGCGTGCGGCACATCACGGCCTCGAGGTTCGCGTCGCTGTGCGATTCGCGCAGCAGCTTCATGTAGTCGCCGAACTGGCCCCGGGTGACGAGCGTGGAGCCGAACCGCTGGATGGGCATGTTGGCCAGGGTGAAGAGCCTGTTGAACACGATGCCGAACTTCTCGCCCAGGATGCGCTTGTAGTCGCCCTCGAGCTTCGATTGCTCCGGCGGCAGCGACGGGCCCTGCGGGTTGTAGACGAAATCGAGCGTGAGGCCGCTCCCCTCGTGCCCGTAGCCCAGGGCATTGAGCCTGCGGATCGCGGCGATGCTCCTCGCGTAGACGCCCTCGCCGCGCTGGCGGTCCACGAGCTCCTCCGTGTAGCAGGGCAGCGAGGCCACGATCTCGACTCGGTTGGCCGCAAGGAACTCGGCGGTGTCCTCCTGCCCCGGCTCGAGGAGCACCGTGAGGTTGCAGCGATCCATCACCTTCACGCCCCTCATGCGCGCGCCCAGCACCAGGTGGCGGAAATTCGGGTTCAGCTCCGGCGCGCCTCCGGTGATGTCGAGGGTCCCGGCCCCGCTCGCCGCAAGGTAGGAAAGGACGTCGTCGGCCGTCTCGCGCGTCATCGATTCGGTGCGCGTGGGGCCCGCATTCACGTGGCAATGCAGGCACGACTGGTTGCACACGTACCCCACGTTCACCTGGACGGTCTCGAGGCGGCGGCGCGCGATGGACGGGAAGTTCGTGTCGACGAGCAGGGGCAGCGTGGCGTGCATGGCGTGCGGCTTCCTTTCGAATCCATCTTACCAATTGCGGCTAGACTTAAGGGCTTCCCATGGCTGGCGAGAAAACCCCTTCCCCCATCGACGGCGCGCGCCTGGATTTCTCCGGCGCGATGAGCTATGGCGACTACCTGCGCCTCGACCTCGTGCTGGGCGCCCAGCAGCCGCGCTCCGGCGACCACAACGAGCTGCTGTTCATCATCCAGCACCAGGCCTCGGAGCTGTGGATGAAGCTCGCGATCCACGAGCTCA
>Ga0335069_10010770_pt1 | contig 12938 bp, 7 predicted proteins | sample Lox_Sample_11_FD_206714 | JGI IMG/M metagenome (GOLD analysis project Ga0335069, IMG submission 206714) | Soil microbial communities from Loxahatchee National Wildlife Refuge, Florida, United States - Lox_Sample_1.1 | ecosystem: Environmental > Terrestrial > Soil > Wetlands | place: USA: Florida... | reverse complement strand
TCTCAGTGTCACGATTTTCGAAAAAAGCCCGATTTCACGGGAGTTTTTCAGTGTTGCCGATGAAATCGAAAACATGGATATTGCTAAGCAGATGAATCTATTCGACTTTTAACCGGACAGTACTGATCTCAACAATTGGAAATGTCGCAGGAAAACGCAGCCGGCGCAGCAGAGGGCCGACATACGGAGAGTGCGGAGGCGCCGCTTCCCGCATCGACGGAAGCCCAAATGCGGCGCGGCTTCTATACCAAGTCCCGGGCCGAAGCGATGGCGCTTATGGAGGAGGATGTCCAGGAGTGCCTGGAATTAAAGGAATCCCCGACCAGGGACATAGAGCCGCGTCCCGGCTATGAAACACAGTTGGTCAGCCAGTTAAACGAAACCCAGTGGGAGATGCGGCGCAGCCAGGGCAGACGGGAAGGCCTGGCCGTGCGGCGCATGCAAGGACGCCTGCTGGGAGAGAACCTCCTGGAGGGGACCCACGCCGTCCGGGCGGTCGACAACCTCGAACCCTTCGAGCGCCTTCAGGCGGCCTTGTCGCGGCGGGGCGTCGTACCCAACGAGGAGGAAATCCAGGCCTTCGCGAGCGCCCGCCAGGACGACTCTTCCCCAATGACCCAGGAATTCCTCAGTTTGCTCGCATCGCTGCTGAAGCCCATGGAGGACCGCGAGTGCAAAGCGGTCCTCCGCCAGGCCCGCAAGCAACTGCGCGAATTGGTGGAACCCTTCAAATCGGTTGCCTGGGTTATGACCCGGAGAGCGAACAGGGTCGACTCGGCGGAAAACCTCGCTGCCCTGGCGGCCCCGGAGGATGAGTTGGCCGAGCTTCTGCGACGCGTGGAAGAATCCCAACTGCGCCGGCTATGGCGGCTCACCAACACGCTGGCAAAAGTCAGGGAAGGGGCGCTCCCCAAAAAAGATATCTGGAACGAAGCCGGAATGTCTATGAAAACAAAGGGGGGCTCAGACAAAGAGCCCGACTGGAAACCGGATATTCCTGCAAAGTTGAGCAAGAATCGAGTGACATTTGTGCCTAGTTGCATAGAAAGTGCGCGCTTTTTCCTGAATTAGACGGTTCAGAAACGAGTTATACAGAAATCGCAGATTCCCCTTGACCGCGCCTCCTGCCTGGCAAAAACTGGAAGTGCAGCGGACTGGTTATGGCGAACGGTTCTTCCTCCGCCGCCGACGTCCTGATCATCGGCGGCGGGATCATCGGTTGCTCGATCGCGTGGCGCCTGGCGCAGGCCGGGAGCCGGGTCACGGTAGTGGACCGGTCCGCGCCCGGCGAGGAGGCGAGTTCCGCCGCGGCGGGCATGCTCGCGCCGCTGGGCGAGATGCTGGAGCCGCAGGCCTTCCTGGATTTGTGCGTGGCCAGCCGCGATCTCTACCCCCAATTTGTAGCGGAAATCGAGGAATCGAGCAGCCAGCCGGTGGGATTTCGCCGCGACGGCACGCTGCTGGTCGCCTTGGCGGAAGAGCCGGAGCGGGAACTGGCGCAGATCTACCGGACCCGGTCGGCGCAGGGTTTTGCACTTCAACCGCTGGGAGCCGCGGAGCTGCACGCCCGCGAGTCGTGGCTGGCCCCCGGGATTCGCAGCGGCCTGTTTGTTCCCGGCGATCACTGGGTGGATAACGAGCGCCTGATGCGCGCGCTGGTCGCGGCCTGCCGGCGCGCGGGTGTGCAGTTCGCCGCAGGGAACGCCGTGCGCGCTTTCCAGGAGAGTGGAGGGCACATCGAAAGCGTAACGACGGCGGATGGCACGCGCCATGCGGCTGGAACCTTCGTTCTTTCCGCCGGATGCTGGTCCGGCGAACTCGCCCGCGAACTGGGCCTCCACTTGCCCATCGCCCCCTGCCACGGGCAGATGATGGAGTTCGAAACCCCGCGCGACTTGCCCTTCGTGGTGCGCGCCGGGATTCACTACCTGGTGCCGCGGGGGGAGAGGCGCCTGCTGGTGGGAACGACGGCGGAATACAACGGCTGGGAAAAGGCGGTGACGGCGCAAGGGCTGCTCTCCATCCTCGAAGGCGGGACGGAGCTTACATCTCTCCTGGGCGGGTCGCGCTTCCTGCGTGCCTGGGCGGGCCTGCGGCCCGACACCGCGGATCACCTGCCCGCTCTGGGTTATGGAGAGCTCGACAATCTGGTATTCGCCACCGGCCACTTCCGCAACGGCATCCTGCTGGCCCCGGTGACGGCGGAAATCGTGGCCGGCCTCATCCTCCAGGGCACCGCCCCTCATTCCATTGTAGCCTATTCACCCGTGCGATTCACGACAGGGGGCGAGGGACCCAACGCCCTCCCCCTCTCCCCTCGCCTCCCAGGGGAAGAGGGGCAGGGGCATTAAGGCGGCCGGCCAGCGAGCTCCTTTTGGAGTGCGAGAGCTGCCGCTCCCGCCTTTGTTGTCGATTCATACATGGACGTATGAACTGACGGGAGAAGGCGGGAGCTGGTGCTCCCGCACTCCAAAGGGTGGGTTTGGGATTCCGATCAATTGACGACACCCTCATCGACGCGGGTCATGCCGCGGGGGTCGCCCAGGATTTCCACCGAACGGATAAAGGCCTCGACAATCACGGGATCGAACTGGGTGCCACTGCACCGATACAGTTCCGCGATAGCCTCTTCCGTGGAGCGTCCGGGCTTATATCTTTCGGAAATCATGGTGTCGAAGCTGTCGGCGACGGTGATGATGCGCGCGCCCAGAGGGATGTTGTCGCCCTTCAAACGGTCGGGGTAGCCCATTCCATCGATCATCTCATGGTGATGGAGCACCATACCGCGGATGCGCTCGATGGCCTTCACCTTTACGGACTCGAGGATCTTCGCTCCCACCACGGCGTGACTCTTCATCACGTCATACTCTTCCGGGGTGAAACGCGTAGCCTTCTTGAGAATCGCCTCCGGCACACCGATCTTGCCGATATCGTGAAGGATGCCGCCCAGGCGGACCTCCTCAATGACCACCTCCGGCAGGTTCATTTGACGCGCGATCTGCGCGGCGATCCGACCCACGGCTTGGGAATGGCCTTGCGTGCGATGGTCTTTGGCATCGACGGCATTGGCCAGCATGGTCACTGCGTCCATCAATGAGGGAGTTTCGCCGTTGGCCTTCAACATGACCTCCTGGAAACGTTTCAAGTTGTGCTCGAATGCTTCCGGTCCGGTAGAGAACATGCGCTTCATGGTGACGCCCAGGTAAGCTTCCAACAACTGGGCGTCCCAGTCATGTTGCGCCGAGGGCACGATCAGCGACGCCACGCGCACACAGTTGCCCTCCTGGTGCTTGGCCAGATACATGCCGGAATCGGCCACCCGGAGGATATCCTCCTGAGTCGGCCCGTGCACGGGGAAGGTCGCAATGCCGAAGCTGGCAGTGATGCTGTGGGCACCCAGATAGGGGTCAGCTTGCAGGGTGGCGCGCAGCCGCTCGGCCAGGACTTGCGCCTGGTCCGTGCGCGTCTCGGGCATCATAATCGCAAACTCGTCGCCGCCGTAGCGTGCCACAACATTGGATTGCCGCACGCGATCGCGCAGCAGGTTGGCCACCGCCGTCAGGACCTTGTCGCCTTCCAGGTGTCCGTGGCGGTCGTTCACCTGCTTGAAACCATCGAGGTCGATCATGATCAGGGAGAACGAATGGGCGGATCGCGTAGAGCGGCGCCACTCGCGCTCCAACGCCTCCATGAAGTACCGGTGGGTCTTCAGGCCCGTCAGCCCGTCGGTGATGGCCTGTTCCTGTAATGCCTGGTAGGCGTGCGCATTGTGCAGGGCAATCGCCAGTTGGTCCGCCAGGGTCCGCAGCGTCAAGACGTCCTGCTGCGAGAAGGCAAAGGCCTGCCGGCTCTCCAGGCTCAGAACCCCCAGAAGATCCTCGCGGTATTTCAAAGGAAGGCTGAGGGCCGACCGGGTACTGGGATGAAGGGGAATATAACGGGGTTCCTTCAACACGGAGTTGGCCAGAATGTGCTCGCCGGATTCGGCGACCGCGCCTGCCAATCCTTCGCCCAGGCGGACGCGACGGCCCAGGAGTTCCGCCCCGTAGCCCGCTTCGGCCTCCACCATCAACTCCCTGTGTTCCCGGTCCAGCATCTCGATCCGTGCCAGGTCGTAGCCGAAGGCATTGCGAACCTGGCGGCAGATGTTGGGAAGCAGTTCGTGCAGATTCAGGACCGAACTGGCTTTGCGCCCCAGTTCATTCAACAGCGCCAGGTGGCAGGCGCGCCGTTGTTCCCGCTTGAAGAGGCGGGCATTCTCCACCGCGCTGGCCGCTTCCTGAGCCAATACCTGCACGAGTTCGAAGTGGGCCCGGGTGACGGCGTATTCGCGCTCCATATTGGCCAACGCCAGCACGCCCATGGAGCCGTCCGAGAAGTGGACCGGCACCCCGCACCAGGTTTTGACACGGGGATTCATGGGCGCCAAACCCAATTGCTGCGCGGTCCCTTGCACGTCAGCGTATACCAGCAAGGGCTTGCGGGTGAGTTGGACATGCTGCGCCAGGGAACTGGCGGGCCCGCCTTTGATGGTGCCTTGCGGACCGGCATCCTCAAAAGGCACCGCCACCTCCAGTGGCCCCTCGGGGGTATCCTGCAAAGCCAACCCGAAGTTCGTCCCGCCCAGCAATCCGCGCAACTCCTGGCGGAGAATGCCGATTTGAGCTTCCAGGTCAAAGGTGGAGCGAAGCGCTTCGCCGACGCGGTGCAGGATTCTCAACTCCTCATCGCGGCGGCCCGCCGCCCGGCTGAGAGACAAGTTCTCGATGGCCATACTCACCTGGTTGGCCATCGCCAGTCCCACCCGCAATTCCTGGCGCTCAAAGCTCCGCGCGCCGCGGAAACCCAGCATAAGAGTCCCGTAGGGCTTCTCCCGCACCTGCAGACCGAGAATGATCAGCGTGCGGAGCCCTTCTCTTCGCAGCACATCGCGGAGTTCGTGGAAGACGGGATCGCGCTGCCACGCCGCCACCACCTCCGAGCGACGAAGGTCGGGAAATACCATCAAGGATCCCCAGCGTTCAATGCTGGACAGCAGGAAGGGGCACAGCGGATCGCGGCTGAGCCGATCACCCCCCGCCTCCGAAATTCCGCGAAGGCTCGAATTGAGGGTTCCCTCACTGCCCTCCGCATGCACCAAAAGACACCCCGCGTCCGCATTGAGCATCTCGAGTGCGCCTCGCAGCGATTGGTCCACGACTTGCTGGGGATCACGGCATTCAGAGAGTTCTCTGCTGAAGAAGTGAAGGCTGGAAAACCAGAAGACGTCGGTATTCCGTCGAAGTCTCTGGTTTCGCCCGCGGAGGTAAGCGGCAAGGACTCCTGCTAGGATGACACCCACTGCCAGAACAGCAAGGAATAGCGCCAGACCGGGTTCGCTGATGTGGTTCCCCATCGCAGTCGCCCCAAGCGGAGTGATAGCGGTATTCCCCGCTTGCAGGGCTTCTCCTATGCATATTGTTTGCCATCCACTGGCGCGTTGGAGGGGCAAAGAGAGAATTCAAATCGTGCCAAGCCGACCGACTCGGCTCCCTCAGCCCAATCGGTCTGACCCTTCTCGATCGGCAGACTATACGCTATTCACAACTACACGTCAAATGTTGTTTGATTGCAATACTTTATGGTTTAGAACTTCCTGCATAGCGATAATATACCATACCTCCGCGAGTGACCTACGGTCGGGCACACACCGCGCACTCAACCGCCATGCAGACGGCCCGTCTCAAGGCCGAATATCGTCTCAAGTTCCTCTGAGAGGCGCCGATAAACAGAGTAGCACCAGAGCCTGCCAGCGCTGCGGTTTGACCCGTCCTGATGCGGCACTTAGCCCTTGGCGGCAAGCTCGATGACCCCTTCGCCCCGACGAACACTCTTGCCGCCAAGGCACCCTCCGTCAGGACGTTTCCCCAGCGAATGCGATCAGGCAGGGACCGAATCGCAAGGTAATCTGTATGCCCCGCAGTCGAACGGCCTTAGACTAGCTACAACGGGCGTCAGCGAATACCTTTGAAATGGAAAGCCACGACCGTCAGGTCATCTTCCGGTTCCCGCCCGCTGTTGCGATCCGACCAACGCGACAGTTCTCCGAGCAACCCGTCGACAAACTGCCCGGCAGTGAGACTTTGGTTCTTTTCCAGGAAGAGCTTGAGCCGGTCTCCCCCGAATTGCTCATCGGAAGGGTCGGTCATTTCCAGGACCCCATCAGTGTAAAGGATGCCCCAGTCGCCATCCCTGAAAGGCAGTTCCACGGATGTATAGCTGGCTCCGGGAAAGAACCCCAGAAAGACACCGTTCTCCATGACGTCACGACTGATTCCAGCCGAGGCATCCCTGAGGAACATGGGGGGATGTCCCGCGCCGGCGTAGCAGATGGTCTTCTTCTCCACGTCGACCAAAGTGTAAGCCGCCGTCACATAATGACCCTGGAATTTTCCGCAAAGCGCCTGGTTCAAGCCCGTCAAGACCGCCACGGGATCCCGGGCCTGGGCGGATTGCGCGGCAAGCGCAATCTTGAGCATGGAGGAGATGAGCGCTGCAGGCATCCCATGGCCAGAAACGTCCGCCACCAGAATCCCGAGCCGTTTCTCATCCACCGCGATGAAATCGTAGAAGTCGCCCGCCACCTCAGTCATGGGAACGTAGCGGGCGGCAAAGTCCAAGCCTTCAATGCTGGGAGTCTCCTGCGGCAGGATTGATAATTGAATCTGCCGCGCCGTCTCCAGTTCGGCCTTGATGGTCCGCAGTTGCCGCGCCAATTGCTCGCGGATTCCTCGCAACACAAGATGGGTGTGCACCCTTGCCTTGACGATGGCCGGGGAGAAAGGCTTGTGAATATAGTCCACCGCGCCGACCTCGAACCCCCGCGTCTCGTCCGCCGTTTCCGTCTGGCCGGTCAGAAAGATCACCGGGATATCCCGCGTCTCTGCGTCGGCCTTCAGGCGGGTGCACACTTCGTACCCGTCCATTTCCGGCATGACAATGTCCAGCAGGATCAGGTCCGGCATGGGCGTCGTCTTTACCACTTCCAGAGCCTTGGGGCCGCTAGTTGCGACGCGTATCTTGTAAGCGTCCTTGAGGATGGAGTTCACGATCTGGATATTCGCCGGCGCGTCGTCCACCAGCAATACGACTTTCTTATCTTCCACGTTGGTCATGTCGTCTTTCCCCCGTTCGTTCCGAGTTCTCCGGCGATCTTGTCGAGCTTGGCGATTGCCCCCTCAAAATCAAACTCGCCGATGGCATTGCCGAGGGCATCCATCAGCGCCTTGTCGACGTGATGGGCCGCCGCGTCGCGCATACGATGGAAGGCTTCTTCCGCGTCGGCATCGCTGGCCTCCAGCAAAGCCCTCAGTCGCACGGCAGCAGCGGAAGCGGCACCCGGATCATATGGGCCAACTGCCGCGTCAGGCGGACTCGCCGCCGGGGTCTCCTCCAACGCCCGTCTTATGGCCTGCACTTGTGAACCGAGCACTGCGGAGAATTCTTCCAGGAGTGACGGCACAGAGGCATCTCCCTGTCGAATGGCCTTTTCCAGCTTTTCTGCCATCGCATGCACTTTGCTGATTCCGAGATTGCCGGCGACTCCCTTTACGGTATGAGCGAGGCGCTCGGCCAGTTTGCGGTCTCCACTTTCCAGCGAAGCGGAGATCTGGGCATTTGCATCTGCCTGCTTGGCGGCGAACTGCGTGAGCAGGTCGCGATAGAGCCGCTTGTTTCCTGCCACGCGCTTCACCCCGCCGGTCACATCGATGCCCTCAATTTCGGGAAGCGTCACTTCCTGAGCTGGGGAAGCCGGTTTTATTGCTGTTTCGCCAACCGCCGCCGGACGTGTTTTCACCCACCGCGCCAACGTCGCAAAGAGAGCGTCGGGGTCTATTGGTTTGCTGACGTGGTCGTTCATTCCCGCGTCCAGGCAACGTTGGCGTTCTTCCACCAGGGCATGTGCCGTCATGGCTACAATGGGCATAGCCTGAAAGCGCGGATCAGCCCGAAGGAGCTTCGTGGCTGTGAAGCCATCCATCTCCGGCATTTGCAGGTCCATCAAGACGATGTCGAATGGAGGGGGCTGTACACCTTCCTTCAGGATTCTCACCGCTTCCCCTCCGTGGTTGGCCACCGTCACCGTGGCTCCCGCACTCCCGAGCAACTCAACCGCCACCTGCTGGTTCATCTCATTGTCTTCCACCAGCAGGACGCGTATGCCGCGCGCATCGTGGGCGGCAGTTTGTTCCTTCCTGGGGTGCGCCCGGCTGCTCTCCAGGCCAGGCACCCCGAACAAATCCATCAGAGTGTCGTAGAGCATTGAGGGGCTGACCGGTTTCAGCAGATAGGCGTCAACTCCGATCTCCTCCGCCTGGGATCGGATGTCCTCCCTCCCGAATGCCGTGACCATCACAATTCTGGGCACCTGTTTGAGACGGCCACTGTGCTTGATGATGCGGCTCGCCTCTAAACCATCCATCCCCGGCATGTGCCAGTCCATCAGGACCAACCGGTAGGGATCTCGCGAATCGGAAGCGGCCAACTCGCGGATGGCGTCCGCGCCCGAAGAAGCAGCCGTGGCGCGGAGTTCAAATCCCAGTAGCGCATCGGTGAGGATTTCGCGCGCCTGCGCATTGTCATCTACAACCAGTACCGGTATGCCGGCGAGGTCAGGGGTGAATCGCTTGCGCTCCACCTTGCCCGACCCAATGCCGAACCAGGCGGTGAAACAGAAGGTGCTGCCCGCGCCGTACCGGCTTTCTACCCAGATGTTGCCGTCCATCATCTCCACCAGTCGCTTGGAGATGGAGAGCCCCAAGCCAGTCCCGCCAAACCTTCGTGTGGTGGAGGTATCGGCCTGACTGAATGCCTGGAAGAGGCGGGCCATCTGCTCCGGTGTCATCCCGATGCCGGTGTCCCGGACCGAGAACTTCAGCTTCGCCCGTTCCGGAGTGCGTTCTTCGAGTACGATCGATACCACGACCTCGCCATGTTCGGTGAACTTAACGGCGTTATTGACCAGGTTGATCAGAATCTGACCCAGCCGCAGCGGGTCTCCAATCAAGTTGGGAGGGAGGTCCTTTTGCGCGGAGATGAGAAACTCGAGGTTCTTGTCCTGCGCCTTCTGGCTGACAATGGAAGACAGGTTATCGAGCACATCCTCGAGGCGGAAGTCGGCTTTCTCCATGTCCAGCCGGCCCGCTTCGATCTTGGAGAAGTCCAGAATGTCATTGATGATGCCGAGCAGGGCGTGGGCGGCCGACTTGATTTTGGTAAGATAGTCCTCCTGTTTGGGAGTCAGTTCCGTCTTCAGCGCCAGGTGGGTCATACCGATGATGGCGTTCATGGGCGTCCGGATCTCATGGCTCATGTTGGCGAGGAAGTCGCTCTTCGCCTTAGTGGCCGCCTCGGCCGCGTCCTTGGCGGTCAGCAACTCCGCCTCCATCTCCTTGCGCTGAATCCCCATGCTGATGCGCGAGGCCGCCTGTTGCAGGGCCTTGAAATCCTCCGGGGAGAACGCCTGGCGCCCAAAGGTCACGAACACACCCACCAAACAATCCTGCGCTACCAGCGGATAACCGGCAAAGGAGTTGAGGCCTTGGGCCTTAGCCCATACCGGGTCGATGTCCGGCTCGTTCTCAATCGAATTGAATTCCAGCGGAAGCCGCGTCGCAGCGATCCGTCCCAGCTTGCGCTCTCCCACTTTGACCCGTGCGCGAGAACCATCGAGATGCGTGTACAGGCCCGCGCTGGCGCAGAGCACGAGCGTGTCTTCCGCCGAATCCATCCTCCAGATGCGCGCGAAGGCCGTTCCCATCTTCTCCACGACCGCCTCCGCGCACATCTGCATCATGCGGTCAAAGTCCTGGCTTCGGAGCAGGGCTTGACCGATGCCCGCAGCCATCGCATCATAACGGGCCCGGCGGCGGGTGGCTTCTTCGGCCTCCTTCCGCGCCGTGATATCGCGGATCACGCTCAAGAATGACGCCCCGGCCACTGTTTGTAAGGGGGTTAGCATCACTTCGACAGGGAATTCGCGTCCATCCTTGCGCCTGCCGTAAAGGTCCAAAGCAGCGTTCATAGGCCGCGGGTTCGCCTCTGCGGCGTAACGGGCGCGATGGGCGGGATGCGCCGAGCGGACCCGCTCGGGCACCAAAATCTCGACCATCCGGCCAATTAGTTCCTCACGGGCATACCCGAACATCCTCTCTGTTTCGGCGTTGACGCGCTGGACCCTCCCGTCTCGATCAACCGTCAGTATCGCATCCGGAGAAGATTCGAAAATCGTGCGAATGCTCTGTTCCGACTCCCGTAAGGACTGCTCGGCCAGGGCCAGGTTCCCCACCATACTGTTAAAGATCGTGGTCAAGTCTCCAAACTCATCTTGGCTGGTAACGGACACGACTATGTCTTTCTCACCCGCACCGATCCTCCGTGCTCCGTCCATCAGCGCCCTGACGGGCCGAACAAATGCAAGCGCAAGGAGATATGCGATCACTACCGCGACCGCCAGAAGGACGAGGCTCCACAGAACAAGCTGCCTCTGGAATTTCCTGAGGGGTAAGGCCAGTTCGTCCATACCTATTTTGGTCTCTAAGACCCACTTCAAATCCCCCGCCTGCAAAGGTGAGCACCAACCCGCAGAGGGAATGCCAAGCGAATCCGTGAATTGGCCCGTGTAGTCCCTCCCCTGGAGGGCAGCGTCCACGCATGTATTTCTCACACTCTGTTGGAGTATCGTTGTCCCCAGGCGTAAAATGCGAGCTTGTTGGTCGGGAGCAATCCTGCCGCTTTTCTGCAGGGCCTGTGCGAATCGTTGGGGATCCTCCAGCAACAAACGCGAATTCGAGCGCATCAGGCGGTCCGGCCCAGCGAGAAAGCTTTCGCCCGTGCGACTCATCCCGCTGGCCTCCCAGTGCCGGTCGTTCGTCATAATGCGGTCAATTTGTTCGACCGACATCCGAAACACCAAGTCGCCTATGTGTTTCGACCCGTCATAGATCGGACTGGCGACAAAGGCTGCGGGGGCCCCTCCGGAAGGGAGATAATCCTTGAAATCTACAAGCCTCACATAATCACTGAAGGTCCCCGTCCGCGAGGATTGGAAGGCTCGGGAGAAATTCGTATCGCGAAAAACACCGGAAAGGCAATTCGAGCCAAAATCCACATCTTTCTGGAAGGTGTAAACCACGTCACCGGTTTCCGTGTCCACCAGATACATATCGGCATAGCCGAATTTTTGGACGTAACTGCCGAATAGCGGATGATAAAGGGCATGGACCTTGGTGTATTCGCTACCATCTTGTGTGGCAATCAACACTCCGCGCCGCCCCTTGGGGTTGGGGTTCTTCACAATGTAGAAATACTGAAGGTATTGGGCGGCCGGCGCCTTGGGGAGGTAGGTCTCGACCGGTAAAACATTGGGCAGGTCGTCGGCCAGCGAGGGCATGAAATCATGGCTATAAGAACTCGCAAGCCCCTCCTGCCACTCTGCCGGAATTCTCTTCGTATTGAGTGCGTGGAAAGAATGGTTAAAGGCCTTCATGGCCTCAATCATCATTAAGTCTTCGCTGAAAGTCTGCGCTTGCTTCTGTACATGGTCAAAGTAGGACCCAATTTGAACGGCTTTGGACGCTTGAATGGCTGCAAACTGGCTGAGAGTCTGCCTGCGGAGGACCGCCTTGCCCGTTGCGAATCCAAGATAGCCGATGATGGTAACCGAGCCGATCCCCACCAGAAGTAGCATGAGAAGAAGCTTGGACCTTATACTCAACCTACTGAAGAATCCCATAGATTAAGGATTTGCCGTCGAAGAGGGAAGTCCGACTGATCCGCCTCCTCGCTCGATGGATAGACGAAGATTTCGGGGGTTGGCTGAATTCCCCTACCCGCCGGAAGTATATACCAGGAGGCCATGGGTGACCAAGGCCGACCGCAGCAGGAGCATTCCCATTGTCGCAAGCCGCGAATGCGGTATAATTAATCGCGGGTTCCCAAGACAATTAACATGCGCGTCGCCATACGCTTCCTGGCCATTCTGACCCTTGCCGCGCTGCTCGCGCCCAGCGTCCGGTGGGCTTCTCTCCACGCGTCCGGGGACGAATGTGCGTGTCCCCCCGCTGCTTGTATGTGCGCCTTTCATCATCATGCTGCCGGACATGATGCAAGCTGCAGCATGGCCAATCGCGGGAAGTGCGGGATGAATTCCCACGACAGCCTCCTCAATTCACTTCTTGGCTCGCTCGTTTATGTTCCAATCGAACACCACTGGAACGGCCCAGCACCTTCTGGCAGATTTGGTCGCAAGCAACAAGAGGTAAGCCTACTGCCATCTCACCTGCGGATTCCTGAACAGCCTCCCCGCCTCGCGATCTGATTTATCCCCTCTAGATCCCAAGTTCGCGCGTCCCAATCCGTGGGTCAGCGTGTAGCACCGGGAGAGAAAAGTCGATTTCCGGTGATTCCTCGCCGGCTTGCGGGTGGCGCTATAACTACATTCATTTGCGAGGCACCCATGAGGCAAACATTTCTATTCGCTGTGTCATTGGCGTTTCTATTCCCATCGGCGGGGCTGACAACCGATTTGGGAAAAGTTCGAGGAGTTGTACACGACCCGCAGCATCGTCCTGTGGCAGGCGCGACAGTGACTTTGCACGCCCAATCCTCCCCTTGGTCGGCCTCCATCCAATCCGATTCCCAGGGTGAGTTCGATTTCGCCGAAGTTCCGGTGGGAGATTACACCATCGATGTGGAAGCCGCCGGATTCAGCCCACAGGAGCAATCCATTTCCGTCGTCAAGGGCAAGTCCCCCGTACTGCATTTCCCGCTGGAGATTGCCGCCTCAAGACAGGTCGTCGAGGTTTCGGACCGGGAAAGCAAACTCAAAACTCAATCCTCCACGGTGCAAACCTTCGTCTCAACCCAGGATATTGCCCGAACCCCCGGCGCCGACCAGA